>Ga0116144_10000764_pt1 | contig 41929 bp, 32 predicted proteins | sample AD_UKC035_MetaG_FD_89746 | JGI IMG/M metagenome (GOLD analysis project Ga0116144, IMG submission 89746) | Active sludge microbial communities of municipal wastewater-treating anaerobic digesters from USA - AD_UKC035_MetaG | ecosystem: Engineered > Bioreactor > Anaerobic > Digestate | place: USA...
CACCTCCGGCCCGCTGGCTGCCCGCCACTCGATCTCCACGGCATGTACGGCGTCGCTGATCGGCCGCGTGGCAGCCAGCTTCCAACCGGCCTGCTCATCCAAAACGTAGGCTTCCAGCAAATACGCAGAAAGTACTTTGCGCAGTTGCAGCCTGAACACCACCGTCTGCTGCCCATCCACTTCCATATACCCCTGGAAGATGTCGTGCTTGTCCCGGCTCCCCATACGGATCGAATTGGGATCGAAGTAGAAGCGGGCATGGGACGAATCATTTTCTCCTTCCTTGGAGGTCGCCCCGCAGCAGGCCGGCCAGGGTGACCACGGCCTGGAAGATTGCAATGCCCAGGAAGAGGGGCAGGGTGCCAAAGATGCGCAAGATGACCTCGGGGTAATGGGCGCGGTCGTTGAGCAGGTCGGTAAAAGCCTGGGTGGCGTAAGGGTTGCAGACGCCAAAGAGGTAGCAGAAGGGAAGCAGGTGGTGGAAAAGGAGGGCCAGCCCGGCAGCCCACAGGTGATCGGCCCCGATTTGGCGAAAGACCTGTGGCTCGTAGCGCGCCAGTTGGCCTGAAAGGATGGCTTCGGCGGCCAGGCGGCCGCTTTGGATGGCAAAGCGGATGCCCTCGCCGGTGAAGGGGTCGACCAGGCCGGCGGCATCGCCGACCAGCAGGCTGCGGGTAGTGGCCAGCGGCTGGCGGCGCAGGTAAATGGGCAGGGGATGGCCGTGCAGGGGCACACCCTCCAGCGAGATGCCGTAGCGCGCCATGACACGGCGCAGGGTGGCTTGCAGTTTGCCGGAGCGGGGGTGAAAAGAGCCGATGCCAACCGAGAGGTGGTTCGCTTTGGGGAAGATCCACAGGTAGCCGAGATAAATCTCTCCGAAGATGAACAGGGGGGCGTTGCGGAAACGGCGCATGACCGCTTCGGGCGGGGTGACCTCGGCTTCGATGGCGGCGCCGAGGGCCTTCTTACGGCGCAGCCCCAGGGCGTGGGCAACGACTGAATTGGCGCCATCCGCGGCGACCAGGTAGCGGGCCTCGTAGCGCTCGCCGGTGCGGGTCTCAACCACGAGGCGATCTGTTTCTTCGATGACGCGCTGCACGGCGGCCCCCTGGCGGATCTCGGCCTGGGTGTGGGCCAGGAGGTGAAAGTCGAACTGCTGGCGCATGACCAGGTTGATGGGAGATTTGGGCAGGGGGTGGGTGATCTCCAGCTTGCCGAGGGCGTAAGAAACCGAGCGGGCATGCGATTGGATGACCGGTTCGAAGGAGAAGGGGAACTGCTTGAGCAGATCGACCGGGATCCCGCCGCCGCAGGCTTTGTAACGCGGCAGTTTCTCTTTCTCGAGCAGTAAGACCCGTTGGCCGGCTTGCGATAAGAAGTAAGCGGCGGTGGCGCCGCCGGGGCCGCCGCCGACAACGATGGTGTCGTACATATCAGATCACATTCACGTCGTGGGGCCTCGATTCGCTCCAACCGGCTGGGGTGATGCGGATGAATTCGGCCTTGGCGTGCAGGGCGTCGATGGTTTCGGCGCCGGCGTAGCTCATGCCAGAGCGCAGGCCGCCCACCAACTGGTGCAAGATGTCGGCGACGCCGCCGCGGTGGGGGACAAGGGCTTCAACGCCTTCGGGGACGACCTTTTCCCACTCATCCGGTTCGATCTCGCCCTGCTGTTCGATCTCTTTGCGGGCCACGTTGGCGGTGAGGGAGGCCATGCCGCGCACCACCTTGAAGCGGCGGCCATCGCGCACCACGGCCGCGCCGGGGCTTTCATCGGTGCCGGCCAGCAGGCTGCCCAGCATGGCGCTGGCAGCGCCAACCGCCAGGGCCTTGGTGAGATCGCCGGAATTGCGGATGCCGCCATCGGCGATGATGGGCAGGCCCAGGGCTTTGCCAGCCTTCGAACAGTCATCCAGGGCGGTGAGCTGGGGCACGCCGTAGCCGGTGACGATGCGGGTGATGCAGATGGAACCGGCCCCCACGCCAACCTTGATGGCATCGGCGCCGGCCTGGGCCAGGTCTTGCACGCCCTGGGCGGTGGCGACATTGCCGGCGATGACGGGCGTGTGCGGGAATTGCTGTTTGAGCTGCTGCACCATGCGGGTGACGTGTTCGGCGTGGCCGTGGGCAATATCGATCACCAGCACATCTACCCCGGCGCGCACGCAGGCTTCGGCGCGCTGCAGGTCGCTGGAGCGCACGCCGATGGCAGCCCCCACGCGCAGGCGGCCTTTTTCATCCTTGGTGGCCTGGGGATGCTCTTGCAGTTTGACGATATCTTGCGCAGTGACCAGGCCCACGATGCGGTCTTCGCTATCCACCAGGGGCAGTTTCTCAATGCGGTGTTCGTGGAGCTTGATGCGGGCGGCATCGAGGGGCTCGCCGGATCCGGCCACCACCAGGCGTTCTCGGGGGGTCATGACGCTTTCGACCCTGGCCTCGGCCTGGGGGGCCAACAGCAGGTCGCGGGCGGTGACCATGCCCAATACGTGCCCGGCGGCGTCGGTGACCACCAGCCCGCCAATGCCCGATTGGGCCATGTGCAGGCGAGCCTCGGCCAGGGTGGCGCCGGGTTGAATGGTGACCGGGTGCTCGACGATAAAGCTTTCGGCGCGCTTGACTTTGGCCACCATTTCGGCCTGGCGTTCAACCGGCATGAAGCGATGCAAGATGCCAATGCCGCCGGCCTGGGCCATGGCGATGGCCATGGGGGCTTCGGTGACGGTATCCATGTTGGCGCTGATAATGGGGATGACCAGGCGTATGCCTGGCACAAGCCAGGTGGATGTATCGACGGCAGAGCGGCTGCGGATGAGGGAGCGCTTGGGGACGAGCAGGACATCATCGAAGGTCAAACCGATCTCAGGACGCAGGTTCATGAGGGCCTCCCTTGAAAATGTATGCGAATGGGATGACAGGAACGATCTTAGCTGTTACTGCAATTGTACTTGATTTCCTTCAGCTTTCGGCCTCGGTCGCAAGGGGCGTGTCGGCCAACTTGAGCAGGGCGGTCAGCAGCAGCTCGCGCCAGGCCGGGTGGATGGTGCCGGGGAGCCAGATGGCATTCTTGCCGCTGCGCGCTTCGGGGATGCTCGGGGGGATGGGGCGGGTAGCGCCTTCGGGGATGGGCGGGTAGCGCAGGATGATCTGCCCGTTCTCGTTGCTGACGGAGACCAGGCCGGCTTTTTCGGCCAGCAGCTTGAGCTTGAGCTGGTAGAACAGGTTGACCACCGGCTCTGGCAGGGGGCCAAAGCGGTCATTGAATTCTTCGACCAGGGTGTCCACCTCATCCAGCCCGGCGAGATCGGCAATGCGGCGGTAGAGGCGCAGGCGCGAGTCGCGGTCGGGGACGTAATCGGGCGGGATGTTGACGGTGAGGGGCAGGTCTACCGATACGGGCAGAGAGATGCCGGGCTGCTCGCCGGTGAAGGCGGGGGGCAGGCTGGGCAGGGCGGCCTGTTTGCCGGGCGGCAAGGATATGCCGGGCGGCATGTGCGCCTGGCGCAGGCGGCGGACGGCATCTGCCAGCAAGCGGGTGTAGAGATGGAAGCCCACGGAGGCAATCTGGCCGTGTTGGCGCATGCCCAAGATGTCGCCGGCGCCGCGGATCTCCAGGTCGCGCATGGCGATGGAGTAGCCGGCCCCGAGCTGGGTGTTTTCGGCAATGGTTTCGAGGCGTTGGCGGCCTTCGATGGTGGGCGGGCGGCGGCGGTGGCGGAAGAAGTAGGCGTAGGCGCGCTGGGCGCCGCGCCCTACCCGGCCGCGCAGTTGGTAGAGCTGGGCCAGGCCAAAGGTATCGGCGCGGTCAACGATGAGGGTATTGGCATTGGGGATGTCCAGGCCCGATTCGATGATCGAGGTGCACAAGAGGATATCCACATCGCCAGAGGTGAATTCTTCCATGCGCTGGGCCAGGCCTTGCTCGGGCATTTGCCCGTGGGCCACCGCCACGCGGGCTTCGGGCACCAGCTTCTCGAGGTGGGCGCGCATGGCGCCGATGGTCTGGACCCGGTTGTGGACGAAGAAGATCTGCCCGCCGCGTTCCAGCTCGCGCAAGATGGCCTGGCGCACCAGGCGGGGCGAATAGGGGCCGACATGGGTGATGATGGGCAGGCGCTCTTCGGGCGGGGTGTTGATGGTAGAGATGTCGCGCACACCGGTGAGGGTCATGTACAGGGTGCGGGGAATGGGGGTGGCGGTGAGGGTGAGCACGTCGACCTCGGTGCGCATCTTCTTGAGGGTCTCTTTGTGCGAGACGCCGAAGCGCTGTTCTTCATCTATAATGAGTAGCCCAAGGTCTTTGAAGCGCACATCCTCTTGGATGAGGCGGTGGGTGCCGATGATGATATCCACGCTGCCTTCAGCCAGGCGGAAAAGGATCTCGCGCTGCTGCTGAGGGGTGCGGAAGCGAGAAAGCATCTCCACTTCAACCGGGAAGGCAGACAGGCGCTGGTGAAAGGTGCGGTAGTGCTGTTGGGCCAGCACCGTGGTGGGCACCAGGATGGCAACTTGTTTGCCATCGGTGACGGCTTTGAAGGCCGCGCGCAGGGCCACCTCGGTCTTGCCGTAGCCCACGTCGCCGCAGATCAGGCGATCCATGGGGCGGGCGTTTTCCATGTCGGTCTTGACCTCTTTGATCACGCGCAGTTGGTCTTCGGTCTCAACATAGGGGAAGCTGGCCTCCAGCTCTTGCTGCCAGGGGGTATCGGTGGGGAAGGTGTGGCCCTGGACGACGCTGCGGCGGGCATACAGCTCGAGCAGGTCTTGGGCCACCTCGAGCACGGCCTCTTTGACCCGGCTCTTGGTGTTGCGCCATTCCACGCTGCCCAGGCGAGAAAGCTCGGGCTGGCGGGCATCAGGGCCAACATAGCGGGTGAGGCGGTCGGCCTGGTAAACGGGCACGTAAAGCTGGTCGCCCTCGGCGTATTCGACGCACAGGTATTCGCGCTCGGTGCCGTCGACGATGCGGTTGACCAGGCCGGTGAAACGGCCAATGCCGTGATCGACGTGGACGACAATATCGCCGACTTGCAGGTCGGCATAGGCGGCCTCGGGGGCTTCGGCGGTGGGGCGGGCGCGCGGGCGCGGCTCGGGGCGGCGCCAGCCGAAGAGCTCGCCATCGGTGAGCAGGTGGGCGGGGGTGAAGGCGGGCGGGGTATAGGTGAAGCCCTCAGACAGGGAGCCTTCCAGGAAAAACAGGGAGGGTGGTGTATCAGAGGCTGGAACGTATTGTTCGGCCCACAATTCTTGCAGGCGGGCGGTCTGGCGTGAGACGATGATCACGGGCTCATTCTGGGTCACCAGGCGGGTGATATGCTCAATGGCCAACTTCAGCCGCCCGCCAAAGCGCGGCCCAGCCAAGAAGTGATCGGCAGTTGGGGCCCCACCTCTTGTTGGGGCTTCTTGTTCTTCCAGGCCGGCGTAGCCCAGGTCGAGGCTGGCTTTGCTAGCCAGGGTATCTTCGATCTCGCTCCAGGTCAAATAGGGGATGGGGAAATCGGCCGGCAGTTCGCCATCTTCCACGTAATCTTTGCGCAGGCCAACGGCTTGCTCTTCCACTTCGCCCACGGTATCGCGCACGGCCTGGGCGTCGTCCAGCAGGACGATGGATTGGCGGGGGAGGTAATCGAGCAGGCTGGCGGGCGTGGGGTGGAGGATGGGCAGGTGAAACTCAGAGATGGGCGACTGCGGGCCGGTGCCTGGGGGCTGGTCGGCGGGGCCGGCGGGGGTCAGGTATTCGCGAGCGGGGGTGATGACCAGGCGTTGTGCGGCCTGGGTGGTGCGCTGGGTGGCGGGATCAAAATGGCGCAGGGTGTCGATCTCGTCGCCGAAAAATTCGATGCGGGTGGGCTGGCTTTCGGCCGGGGGCCAAAAATCCAGCAGGCCGCCGCGGCGGGCGAACTGCCCCGGCGTGATGACGGTGTTGACGGTCTCGTAACCCAGGTTGATCCACAGGCGGATCAGCTCGTCGGGCGAGATGACCTGGCCGGGCTTGAGGCTGCGCAGGGCTTTCAGGAAGTCGCGCCGGGGCAGGGTGCGGGTCATCACAGCGCGGGCCGGGGCAACGATGATGGGGTGGACGGGGGGCATGGGCGCGCCGGGGACGTGATAGGAGGCAAGGACGGTGAGAACGGCCAGGCGGTCGCGGCGGGTGTTGGGCCCCCAGGCGGCGTTTTCATAGAAGAGGGGGTTGGGTTCAGGGAAGAAGAAGCGGGCGGACTCTGGCGCCCACATGCCCAGCTCGTCTACCAGGGTAAGGGCGTGGTCGGTACGGTCGGTGAGCAGCAGGATGGGCCGCTCCAGGCTGGCGTGCAGGGCGGCGAGCAGGGCCAGGCGCGCCGAGCGGCGCAGGCCAAGCGGCGGTATGGACTGCCCGCTTTGCAGGGCTTGCAGCAGGTCGGCGGTGTTATCCTGGATGGCATGGGTCAGGCTGCTGAGAGCGTTTGTGGGGTCAGGTGTCATAGGCTCAAGATGGATCGCTGTTGTTCGAGACGTTATACAGGTTCATGGCTTTGTTCAAACCACCGGTGACAAAGGTGAGAACGGCCTCGCAGGCCCTATCGAGGGTGGGTTCGATGATCTCAAGTTGTGAGCGAGAAAAATCTTGCAGAACGTAATCGGCGGCTTCCATGCGGCCGGGTGGGCGATCGATGCCGATGCGCAGGCGGGGGAAGTCCTCGCTGCCGAGGCGTTCGATAATGGACTGCATGCCTTTCTGCCCGGCAGAGCCGCCGGTTGGGCGCAGGCGCAGGGCCCCCAGCGGCAGGTCCACATCGTCGTAGGCCACTATCAGGTTGGCGGGGGGGATTTTGTAGAAGCGCATGAGAGAGCCGACGGAGGAGCCCGAGTCGTTCATGTAGGTTTGGGGCTTGGCCAGGATCAGGCGGCAATCTTGATAATTGGCTTTGACCAGCAAAGCGCGCCCTTCGAGGCGCGAGAAGGACTGGTTTAAGCGGGCCGCCAGGCGGTTGAGCAACATGAAGCCCACGTTGTGACGGTTCTTCTCGTACTGGCGTCCGGGGTTGCCCAGGCCGACGATCAAGAAGGGCTCGCCCGAGCCGGCGGGCTGAGGCTCGGTGGGGTTGAGGCGCAGGTTGCGGATGGTGGCAAAAATATCATTCATGGCGAGGCGGTAAGGGCGGTGGTGGGGTGGATTGGTCAGGAACGGTTCCTGCTCCAGCGGCTGAAGGCCAGGTAGAGGCCCAGCAAGAGCAAGAGGCCCAACCCCACCAGGGCGCCAATTCCCACCGTTTGGGCCAGGGTAAGGGTCGAGATCTCAGCTGGGTTGGCGGGCAAGGCGGTGGGGGCCAGGACAGCGCGGGTGGGTACGGGCGTGGGGGTGGGGGTAGGCGGTTCTGGCGTTGGTTGGCCGGGCACAGGCGTGGCGGTGGGCATGGACGGGAGCGGGGTATCGGTTTCGATGGGGGTGTAGTTGCGCACGCGCAGGCCCGGAATGGTGACCGTTTGCTGGTTGCCTTCGCGAAAGGTGGCTACCAGGCGCAGGGTATAGTTGCCATCGGTGATGGTGGTGGTATCCCATTCAGCCAGCAGGCCGTTGGAAACGGGCAGGGTGCTGTATTGGATGAGGAACCAGGTGTCGGTGGGGTCGTTCGTATAGGCAAATGACAGTTCGGACGATTGGAGGCTGCCGGCGGCGGTATAACCCATGATGGGCACCTTGCCTTGCAAGACCTGCCCCCCCAGGGGTGCGGAGATGCTGATCTGGGTGGAAGTGGTGCTGACCGGGGCAACGGTGACCTGGGGAAGGACGCGCTCAAGGGGCCGGGCTGCGGTGGGGCGGGGCAGGGCCAGGAGAAAGATCAAAGAAAGGAGCAGCCAATTCGCGCGCATGGCAATTGCTTACTATATCACAAATGGCTGAGTGGGGGAAGGAATATATTCCTGCTAATGGCATTCTGGCAATTACGCAAGGATGCCTTGCAGCAGGGCGGCGGATTGGGTGTTGGTTGGCAGGTGATGACAATAAAAGTTAACCGGAGATGATGATTGGGGTCAGAATAGGAAATTATCAGTGTACCGCTCGCAAAAAAACCTTTGGGTGTGGTAAACTATACGATTGGTTGCATATTTTAAAACATAATCGAGAACGCCGAGCTATGTTTTTTACAAAATCTATATTTGTTTTGGAGGCAAAGTATGGCACAAAAGAAATGGGTGTACCTGTTTGATGAAGTAAAGCTTGCAGAGCAGTATGTCGGTGGCGATTGGGAGGGCGTGCGCTCCCTTTTGGGTGGTAAGGGCGCTGGCCTGGCGGATATGACCCGGGCGGGCGTGCCAGTGCCGCCTGGTTTTACCGTGACCACTGAGGCATGCAATGCTTACCAGGCCGAGGGCAAATTCCCGCAGGGTATGTGGGACCAGGAGCTGGAGGCTTTGAAGGAAGTTGAGAAGAAGACCGGCAAGAAATTCGGCGATCCGAAGAATCCGCTGCTGGTCTCCTGCCGCTCGGGTGCCAAGTTCTCGATGCCGGGCATGATGGATACGGTGTTGAACATCGGCCTGACCGATGTGACCGCCGAGGGTATGGTCAAGCTGACCGGCAACCCGCGCTTCGTGTACGACTCGTACCGCCGCCTGGTTGAGATGTTCGGCTCGGTCGTCTTGGGCATTCCCGACGAAGCTTTCGAGCAGCCCCTGCACGATTATAAGGCCAAGAAAGGCTACAAGCTGGATACCGAGATGACGGCGGAAGATTGGAAAGCCATTACCGCTGCTTTCCAGGCTGTGGTGCGCAAAGAGAAGGGCTTTGATTTCCCGCAGGATCCTTTCAAGCAGCTTGAGCTGGCTACCGAAGCCGTTTTCAAGTCTTGGAATGGTAAGCGCGCCATTGATTACCGCCGCGCGACCAATATCCCCGATGACCTGGGGACAGCCGTCAATATTGTGACCATGGTGTTCGGCAACATGGGCAACGACTCGGGCACGGGCGTGGCCTTCACCCGCAACCCCTCGACCGGCGACCGGAAGATGATGGGCGATTACTTGTTGAACGCCCAGGGCGAAGACGTGGTGGCTGGCATCCGCAATACTGAGCGGATCGAGAACATGGTCAAGGATATGCCAGAAGTGTACAAGCAGTTCATGGATATCACTGCCAAGCTCGAAAAGCACTACCGCGAGATGCAGGATGTGGAGTTCACCATTGAGCGCGGCAAGCTGTGGATGCTGCAAACCCGCAACGGCAAGCGCACAGCCCAGGCAGCGGTGAAGATTGCCGTGGACCTGGCCAATGAAGGCTTGATCTCGAAGGAAGAAGCTGTGCTGCGTGTCAAGCCAGAAGATGTCGATACCCTGCTGCACCCGCAGTTCAATGCAGATGCCCTCAAGCAGGCGGCCAAAGAAGGCCACAAGTATGCCAAGGGTGTGAACGCTTCGCCGGGCGCGGCGGTTGGACAGATCTACTTTGATGCCGATAAGGCCGAAGCGATGGCCAAGGAGCACAAGCAGGCCGTGGTGATGGTGCGCCCGTTCACCAAGCCAGACGATGTGCACGGCATGATCGCCGCCCAGGGTGTGCTGACCAGCGAAGGTGGGGCAACCTCTCACGCGGCCGTGGTGGCACGCCAGTTTGGCATCCCCTGCGTGGTGGGTGCTTCTATGATCAAGATCGACCTGGAAAAGCGCCAGATGGCGGTGGAAGGAAAGATCGTTAAAGAAGGTGATTGGATCTCGGTGGATGGGACCACGGGTGAGGTCTTCTTGGGGCAAATCCCCACCAGCATGCCCAGCCTGGAAGAGCAGACCGACCTGCTGACCCTGTTGAAGTGGGCAGATGAAATTTGCGCCACCCCGGGCATCCGCAAATTCCCGGCCGGTTGGCCGACGCGCGGCCTGCAGGTGTGGGCCAACGCCGATTACCCCAAGGATGCCCGCCGGGCACGTGCTTACGGCGCGGTTGGCATTGGCCTGTGCCGCACCGAGCACATGTTCTTCGAGCCGGCACGTCTGCCGATCGTCCAGCGCATGGTGCTGGCTGATACCATCGCGGTCCGTAAAGCGGCCCTGGATGAACTGCTGCCTTACCAGCGCGCAGACTTTGACGGCTTGTTCGAAGCGATGGACGGTTACCCGGTTATCATTCGCCTGATCGACCCGCCCCTGCACGAGTTCATGCCCGACGAAGAGAAGCTCTTCGAAGAGGTGGTGACGATGCGTGTGAAGGGCGAGACCAAGGGCCTGGAAGAAAAAGAAAAGATGTTGGCGGCGATCCGCGGCCTGCACGAGAGCAACCCGATGATGGGTCTGCGTGGTGTGCGCTTGAGCATTTACATGCCGCAGATCGTTGAGATGCAGGTGCGCGCCATCTTTGAGGCGGCAGCAGACTGCACCCTGCGCGGCATCGTGGTCAAGCCTGAGGTGATGATCCCCCTGACCGGGACCGTGAATGAGCTGAAGTGGATCCAGCCGCGCCTGGTGGATATCGCTGCGCAGGTGATGAAGGAAAAGAAGGTTGAATTCAGCTACAAGTTCGGCACGATGATCGAGATCCCGCGCGCTGCCGTGACGGCCGCCGAGATCGCCGGCCTGGCAGAGTTCTTCTCCTTTGGCACCAACGATCTGACCCAGATGACCTTCGGCTACAGCCGCGATGATGCTGAGCGCAACTTCTTGGTGACCTACGTGGCGGAGGGCATTCTGCCCAAGAACCCGTTCCAGACCCTGGATCGCGATGGCGTGGGCCGTTTGATGCATATGGCGGTTCAGGACGGGCGCAAGACCCGCCCCGACCTGGAAGTGGGCATCTGCGGTGAGCACGGCGGCGACCCCGACTCGGTGGAGTTCTGCCACATCGTGGGTAACAACTACGTGAGCTGCTCTCCGTTCCGCGTGCCGATTGCCCGCCTGGCTGCGGCGCATGCTGCGCTGAAGCACGGTGGCAAGGGCATTGCTGAAGATAAGTAAGCGATTCAAGAAAATAAAAAAGAGCGGCGCCGAAACGCCGCTCTTTTTTATTTTCAGGATAGAACTAGACAGAGGTCGGGGGGATGACTTCTGGCTCGTGGCCGTTGGCACCGGGGGTGGCTTCAACGGTCAGCTCGCCGCGGGCAAAAGCTGCGCCCTGGCGGATGGCTTCGATATTGGGTTTGAGAAATTTGCGGTGGCGCTCGGGGAGGTGCACGTCGAGGCCTTTTTCCAGCGCTTCGATCGATATGACAGGCAGCTTTTGCAAGAGCGCGCCCAGCATGACCATGTTGAGCAAGCGGCGGTTGCCGAGCGATTCGGCAATCTCTTGGGCGGGGATCATGAGCCAATCGACGTCTGTACGCGTGGGCTGGCGGTTGACCAGAGATGAGTTGACGATCATCACGCCGCCCGGGGCAATGCGATCCTCGAACTTGTCGAGGGAGGGCAGGTTCATGATCACGGCTGCCAGGGGGGTGCGGGTGAGCGGTGAGCCAATCTCTTCGTCTGAGATGATCACCTGGCAGTTGGCGGTGCCGCCGCGCATTTCGGGGCCGTAAGAAGGCATCCAGGTAACAGCCAACCCGGCATCCATGCCGGTGAAGGCCATGATCTGCCCGGCGAACAAGGCTCCTTGACCACCAAAACCGGCGAAGACAATTTCAGTCTGCATGCTTATTCTCCATTCTCCTAGAACTTCAGCTCGGCCAGGGTCGGGATGACCTTGAAATCTTGCAGAGGGTAAACCGGGATCATGTGTTCTTCCAGCCAACCGAGGGCTTCTCTGGGGGTGACGCCCCAGTTGGTGGGGCAGGTTGAGAGCAACTCGACCAGCGAGAAGCCCAGGCCGCGCTTTTGGGCTTCAAAGGCAACGCGGATGGCTTTCTTGGCCTGGCGGATGTTCTTGGGGTCGTGCAGGCTGCGGCGAACCACGTAGCCGGCCCCGGGCTGCTGTGCCAGCAGTTCGGCCATGTGTAAGGGGTAGCCCATGGTTTCTACATCGCGGCCGTTGGGAGAGGATGTGGTGCGCTGGCCTGGCAGGGTGGTGGGGGCCATCTGGCCGCCGGTCATGCCGTAAATGGTGTTGTTGATAAAGATGACGGTGATATTTTCACCGCGCCCGGCAACGTGCATGATCTCGCTCATGCCGATCGAAGCCAGGTCGCCATCGCCCTGGTAGGTGAAGACGATGTGGTTGGGCATGACGCGTTTGATGCCGGTGGCCATGGCCGGGGCGCGCCCGTGGGCGGCTTCGACAAAGTCGCAGTTGAAGTAGTTGTAAGCGAAAACCGAGCAGCCCACTGGCGCAACGCCAATCGTTTGCTCGCGGACATTCATTTCATCCAAAACTTCGGCTACCAGGCGGTGGGCAATGCCATGCGTGCAGCCGGGGCAGTAGTGGGTGGGGGTGCCAGACAGGGATGCCGGGCGGATATAGACGGTCTGAACTTCAGTTTGAGGGGTATCCATAAGGTAATCTCCGGTTGCCAGGGCCTAACGCAGCATAAGCTCGCCGGTGCGAACGCGATCCATCCAGCGCTTGCGCGGGTCGCCTTCGGTGGTGAGGGGGGTGTGTGCCAGGCGGCGAATCTCGCCCAAGATGTCATCGGGGAAGGGCATCATGCCACCCGGGCGGCCGTAGAACTCAACTGGCAGGCGGCCTTTTGCAGCCAGGCGGACGTCGTCCAACATCTGGCCGGTATTCATCTCGACCACCAACATACCCTGGGCCCGCTTGCTCAGCTCATCTAGCTGAGAGAAGGGGAAGGGGCTGGTGGTGATGGGGCGCAGCAGGCCGACTTTGATACCTTCGGCCCGGGCGGCACGCACTGAGGTCAGGGCAATGCGCCCGGCTGTGCCAAAGCCCACTACCACAAAATCGGCATCGTCCAGGTAATATTCTTTGTAGCGGATCTCGTTGGCCTGGATGTCGTACCACTTGTTCAAGATCTTGTGGTTATAGACTTCTTCGGCAGGGGGGTCAATGTAAATGGATGTCAGGACGCGCGGCGGGCGGCCAACATTCCCGGTGACGGGCCAATCGCCCTGGATGCGGGTTACGGGGCGCATCTCGGGCAATTCGGCCGGTTCCATCATCTGGCCAACGCTGCCATCGGCCATAACGACCACAATGTTGCGGTATTTTTCAGCCAGCTCAAAGGCCAAGACGGTCATGTCGATGGCCTCTTGCACGCTGGCAGGCGCCAGGACGATTTGGTGATAGTCGCCGTGCCCGCCGCCGTGGTTCAATTGGTTGTAATCACTTTGGGCAGGGGCAATGTTGCCCAGGCCAGGGCCGCCGCGTACCACATCGATCAAAACAACGGGGACCTCAGTTCCCGCAATATACGAAAGGCCTTCCATCATCAGGCTGACGCCTGGGCTGGAAGATGAGCTCATGACACGTGTTCCTGTGCAGGCGGCGCCGTACACCATGTTGATGGCGGCTACTTCGCTCTCGGCTTGTAAGAAGGTCCGCTTCAACTCGGGCATGCGATGAGACATCCACTCTAAGATCTCAGTCTGGGGTGTGATGGGATATCCGAAATAGGCTTCGCAACCGGCGCGCACCGCGGCCTCGGCCATAGCGAAGTTTCCTTCGAGCAATTCTTTGGTCATTTGACTTCTCCTATGGGGTGGTGCTGGCAGGGGCCACTTTGATGGGTTTGACGGGGCCCTCGCGGTAAACGGTCAGAGCAGCCTCGGGGCAGACGATGGCACAAATGCCGCAGCCGGTGCAGCCATCGCTGATCAGCTTGACAGGGTGATAGCCTTTGGGGGTCAGGCTTTCCATATCCAGTGCCATCACATGTTGGGGACACTCGCTGATGCACAGTTCGCATCCTTTGCAAAACATTTCATTGACTTCGATCCATCCCTTGACGGGCATTGTTACTACCTCCTTTGTAGATTACGGGCATAAATTGGATAGATTCAACCTTTATTATCTTTAACTTACCGGGTTTGTGGTAGTGTAGACTGTCATGTATCGGCGATACAAAAATCCTGTCATACCTGACATATGGCCGAACCTGGCGCATTGCTTAAGTGGACATAAAAGAGGGAAAACCTACAATCTTGAAAATTCAGTTGTCAAAATTGTAAGGTTGGCAGTTTAATATGACAGGGCACTTGACTATATGCTATACTATGCTTGCGCGAAAAAGGCAAACTAGACGAAAGTTTAGGACGCAAAGCTATGGGTCTAAAATTGTCGTAAGACAATCATGACTGCCAGGCCGCCCATGCAAGAGCTATTATTCTTTTTTATTAGCTGTTTTCTTCAATGCGGCGGACCTGGGGACGGGTTCGCCGTTTGTCATTATTTAGGATCGATTGTGGAGAAATCATCATGAAAAAGGAAAAGCGCTTCTTCAACTGGAAACAAGGACTATCGATCTTCGTTGCCATCGCTTTGGTGGCGAGCATTCTGACGGCCTCGGTTGGCGTTCAGGGGGCTGTGCGCTCTTACATTGTGCAAGGCTACAGTGCTGAGCAAGCCGCGGATCTGGTGACACGCTACGGCGGGCAGGTGACATCCCATTTGTCGCTGATCAACGGCGTGGGTGCCACCCTCTCTGAGGCCAGCGCAGCGGCCCTGGGTAGCCAGCCGGGCATTACGGCCGTCACCCCCAATGCTGAGGTTGAGATGACCGGCAGGGGCGGCGGCGGTTCGGCCCCCGCAACCGATTATCCAGACCTGGTGGGCGCGGATGTGGTGTGGGATGAGGGCGTAACCGGTGAGGGGGTGACGGTGGCGGTGTTGGATACCGGCATTGCCAATCACCCTGGGCTCAACCATAAGGTTGTGGCATGGGTCGATTTTGTTCAGCACAAGCGAACCAATACCGATCCGAACGGGCATGGAACCCACATTGCCGGCATCATCGCCAACGTTCAAAACGGGCCGGATGACGAGCCCAATGGGGTTGCCCCTGGCGCAGACCTGGCTGGGGTGCGGGTGCTCAATGAAGAAGGGTACGGCACTTACGAAAAGGTGATCCAGGGCATCCAGTGGGTGGTGGAGCACAAGGACGCCTACAACATCCGCGTGATGAACCTGTCGCTGGTTTCGCCGGTACAGTCGCCCTATTGGGCTGACCCGATGAACCAGGCCGTGATGCAGGCGTGGGCCGCAGGCATCGTGGTGGTGGCGGCAGGCGGCAACACCGGGCCGGGCGCCATGACAATCGGCGTGCCGGGCAATAATCCCTACGTGATCACGGTGGGTGCCTTTACAGACAATTTCACCCCCAATGATTGGAATGATGACTACATCACGCCCTTCTCGGCAGCCGGCCCGACCCTGGATGCTTTTGTGAAGCCAGACGTGGTGGCCCCCGGGGCACACCTGGTTTCGACGATGAAGCAGAATTCTTACCTGGCAGATGAATATCCTGAGGATGTGATCCGGCCGCAGTATTTCCAGGCGGCTGGCACCTCGCAGGCAGCGGCGGTCACCTCGGGCGTGGCGGCATTGACGCTGGAAGCCAACCCGAACTTAACCCCCGACCAGGTCAAGTTCCGCATCATGTTCACCTCTTACTTGTGGGTGGACCCGGTGACAACCAATGCCTATTACAGCATGTGGCAGCAGGGCGCCGGGCGCATCAATGCCCCCGGGGCGGCCTTTGAGGTGTTGGAAGGCTCGGCCAACGGCGGCATGGATATTGCGGCTGACCTGGCGGGCACCCAACATTATGAAGGTTACTCATACTACGATGAGGAAGCCGGTGAATTCCGGCTGAATGGCTACGGTGCCTGGAGCGGTGGCTACGGCGCCTGGAGTGGTGGCTATGGCGCCTGGAGTGGCGGCTACGGTGCCTGGAGCGGTGGCTACGGTGCCTGGAGCGGTGGCTACGGTGCCTGGAGCGGTGGCTACGGTGCCTGGAGTGGCGGCTATGGTGCCTGGAGCGGTGGTTACGGTGCCTGGAGCGGCGGCTACGGTGCCTGGAGTGGTGGTTATGGCGCCTGGAGCGGTGGTTATGGGGCCTGGAGCGGTGGTTACGGTGCCTGGAGCGGCAGCGAACCCTGGGCCGGCACCATCTTAGCCCAGCCGGCTTTTGTGGAGACATTCATTGCGGGGATATCCCCCAATGTGTCTATCTCGACCTCTTCGACTGGTTTCTATCACGAGCCTTAACGGTAAATTTACACACAGTAAGTAATGATGCACCCCTGAGCAGTTGTCAGGGGTGCATCATGCTTTATTCTACCTATCTGGCATACCCTTTTGTTTATCGGTCAACGAGTTGGTCGGCTTGTTGTAGATCGAGGTTGGCGCCCAGGTTGTGGAAAATTTTGCGGGCTTTCTCAAGATGCTGTTGGCCGAGGGCGGCCTCTCCCTGGCAGATTGCCAGGCGGGCCAAAGCCAGGGCAGCGCGGCCCTGTTCGAGCTGGTCGCCGATGGTGAAGAAGATATCGGCTGATTCTTGCAGCAGGGCGGCGGCACGGTCGCACTCATCATTGCGTTGGGCCACTTCACCCAATAGGCGCAGGGCCCGGCCGCGATTTTCGGCCTGGGCCGGGGCTTTGCTGCCTTCCATGCGGCAGAAGAGCTGGAGAGCTTCTTGGCCCCAGTGTTGGGCGGCCTCGTTATTGCCGAGCCCCAGGTTGGCCTGGCCCATGTGTACGTAAACATCCACCAGGTTCTCAATATCGCCCACTTCTTTCAAAATCACCAGGCTGCGGTTGGCGTAATCCAGGGCCTGCTGCCAATCTTCCAGCGAGAGGAACATGCGGCTGAAGTGGTGGGTCATGGTGCCCTCCAGGTGCCGGTGCCCAATCTGCTGTGCCAGCGAGAGGGATTCTTCGAAGTGCTTTTGGGCTTCGGGGATATTGCCGCGGTCGTTGTAGAGCAGGCCCAGGTTGCCGTGCAGCTCGATGGCGCCTTCAACATCCCCAAGGTTGGCGTTCAATTCCAGGCAGCGGGTGAAGCTGGAGATGGCATCATCCCAACGCCCGCTTTTCCAGCCCAACAGCCCCAGGTTGTTATACGAGCGGGCCACAGCCAGGATATCGCCGATCTCTTCTCTCAGGGCCAGGCTTTTCTGGACATAATAACTGGCCTGGTCAAGCTTGTCTTTCTGGTAGAAAACACCTCCCAGGCGGTTGTAGATCGAGGCGGTCACATCGGGGCGGTTGACTTCTTGTGCCAGGCTGAGGGCTTTGAGCAGCGATTTTTCGGCCTCGTCAAAGTTGCCGTGGCGGAACTGGATCCAGCCGGTATCGTTGAGGATTTGAGCCTGCTCCACCGGGATTGACTGCGGGGTATTGGCCAGGGTTTGTTCTGCCTGGGTCAGGTAGCGCAGGGCAGATTCGTAATCCCCCTGGCGTTCGTGGGTGGTGGCCACTTTGCGCAGCAGGGTGCTTTTATCGGTGGCGTAGCGGTCGGGGTCAAGGCCGATCAGCAGTTGCAGGGCAGATTGGTAGTGGCTGCGCGCGGCGGGGTATTCTCCGGTCAGCACCAGGATATCGCCCAGGCCCATGGATATCTGCAGGGCTTGTTGGGGGGCGTGGTCAACCTGGGGGAGAAGACTGAGGGCTTCTTCAAATTGTTGGCGAGCCTGGTTGTTGAGGTAGACGCGGGCCGCCTTTTGCCCGGCCAGCACCAGGTAGTGCAGGGCGCGATCTTTGAAGGCGCTCCAAGAGAAGTGGCGGGCAAGCACATCCACCTGGCTTTCGAGGCGGTCGGCATAGATGGTTTCAATGGCTTGCCCGGCCAGCCCGTGCAGCTCTGAGCGATCACGTTTGAGCAAGGTGCTGTAGATGGCGTCTGAAACCACCACGTGGCGGAAGATGAACTCTGTTTCGGGGGCATCTGGCTGGGGGCGGACGAAATCGCGTTCGACGAGGCGAGCCAGTGCGGCGTTGAATTCTTCGTCGGACATGGTGCTGAGGATGATGCGCAAGACGGGCAGGCTGAACTGGCGGCCGATGACGCAAGCCACCTGGAGCATGCGGCGCTGAAGCGGCTCCAGGCGGTCAAAACGGGCCAAGATGAGGCTCTGAAGCGAATCGGGCACTCCCAAGGAGGCAATATCGGCGTTTTCGACCAATCGCCAATGGTTGTCCTGGCGGCGCAAGGCCCCGGCATCGATGAGCATGCGCAGGATCTCTTCCAGGTAAAAGGGCACGCCCGAGGCCCGCTGGATGATCTGATCGCGCAGGGCATCGGGCAGGTCGGCAATGGTCAGCAGGCGGGTGAGCATTTGCAGGCTCTGCTGCTGGGTGAGCCCCTGTAAGGAGATGATGGAGAAGCTTTCGACCAGGTTCTTTCCGGCCCAGGAGGCAATATCGCACAGCTTGCCGGCCTCGAAGGGTCGGCTGACGCCGATGATCAGCAAGGGAGCCTGGCGGATCGAATCGAGCAAGAATTGGATCAGGTCGAGGGAGGCGTCGTCAGCCCAGTGCAAGTCTTCGAGGATCAAGATCAATGGGCGAGATTGGGCCTCGGCTACCAACAGGTTGCGCACAGCCAGGAAGATCTGTTGGCGTAACTGCCCGGCATCGAGGTATTCAATGCGCCGAGAGGCTGCCAGGTCAGATAAGGGCAGGCCCAACAAGTGTTCAAGGTAGGGGAGGACATCGGAGGCGCGCCGGCCGAGGGCGTGCGACACATTGCGGTGCAGGCGTTCGCTGACCGTGGCGGTAGGGGTCTCGAGGGTGGCGTGCAGGTAGTTGCGCAAGAGGTCCTGGAAGATCCAATAAGAAGCCGCGCGGCGATAGGTCAGGCTTTGGCCTTCGACCATGTTGACAGAAACGGGAATGGTGCGAGAGCGCAGCTCGCCGATGAGGCGGCTTTTGCCCAGGCCGGCTTCGCCGACAACGAGGATGAACTGGCCCTGCTGGTATGTGGCGAGGGCCCCAATGGCCTGCATCAATTGGCGCAGCTCGGCATCGCGCCCGATCATGGGGGCGCGCAAGCCTTCTACGCCGCGCACCGAGCCTGGACGTTCTTTGGGCTTGATCAGGGTGTAGCAGGGGACGGGTTCGGCCAGGCCCTTGGCGATGAGCGTAGAAACCGGCTCAAATTCGAACAGCATGTGGGTGGCCTGGTAGACGGAGGTGCTGACCAGGATCGTGCCGGGTTTGGCGCCGGCCTCCAGGCGCTGAGCCAGGTTGACGGTATCGCCGATGGCGGTGTAATTCATCATCAGGTCAGAGCCTACCCCGCCCACGATGACAGAGCCGGCGTTGAGGCCGATATGCACGTGCAGCTCGCCGCCGAGCTGATCTTTCAATTCGTGGCTCAGGCGGGCGACATCGGCCTGCATATCCAGGGCACAGCGCAGGGCCAATTCGGCATTGTTCTCGTGGGCGATGGGTGCGCCAAAGAGGGCCATCAGGCCGTCGCCCGTGAATTTATCGACCATGCCGTCGTATTTGTAAACGTCATTGGCCAGGCGGTCGATATACAGGCGCACAAACTCGTACAGCACTTCATCTTCCAGGCGCTTGGAAAGCTGGGTGAAGCCAGAGATATCGACAAAAAGGATGGTGACATTGCGGCGCTGCCCGGCAGCCTCTAAACCGGCGCGGCGAAAACGCTCCATCAGGTCGGCGCCCATCAGAGCGCCAACTTCTTTGGAAGAGGATTGGGGGGCAGGCGTGCTGGGTGCGGCGGGCAGATCTTCGGTCAGGCGGGTGCCGCAGTTGCCGCAAAAACGCATGCCAGGGGGGTTATGAAAGCCACAATTGGTGCATTGAGACGACATGAGCCGTGTTCAGTAGGTTATAATAAATTAAAAGGCCGACAGCCCGCATAAGCGGCAGGCTTTGCCTACTATAACATAGTTTGATGCGGCTTGCACAACAGTTGTATTACGAAGTCTCACAAAATTGTAAGCTTGGCGTGGTCCCCAAACTCCTTGTTGACAAGCATAAACAACCCTATTATAATTCAGCCCGCACTGCCCCGGCAGACCTTTGCTGGGGCAATATCTTGTTGAATGCCGCAAGGCATAAATCCCCAACTTCCCCGGACGCCGGCGTCACAGAGCCTTGTTTTGGCGGAACTGTGGCTCTGAAAAAGAATGCGGGTTGTGCGGTGAAGTGAAGCTTGGAGGAAAGCTTATGAAGTACGCGATTGTTGAAGACGGCGGCAAGCAGTTCAAGGCCGTCGTGGGCGAAACCATTGACGTGGATTGCTACCCGTGTGAGATTGGTGAAGGAATCGATCTGGACCGTGTGCTGTTGGTTTCGGATGATGGCAAGACCAGCGTGGGTACGCCCTTTATTGCCGGCGCCAAGATCCAGGCGACCGTGATGGACCACGTCAAGGGCCCCAAATTGATTGTATTCAAGTATAAGCCGAAGGAACGCATTCGAACCAAGCGAGGTCACCGCCAACTGTACACTCGCTTACGTGTTGATGCGATCGTGACGGAGTAGGAGACTGATATGGCACACAAAAAAGGTGGCGGCTCCAGCCGCAATGGTCGCGACAGCCAGGGGCAGCGCCTCGGCGTCAAGCGGTACAGTGGTGAATTGGTGCGGTCTGGCAATATCCTGGTCCGCCAGCACGGTACCCATATCAAGCCGGGCCAGAATGTTGGCGTCGGCAAGGACTATACGCTGTATGCAACGATCGACGGCGTGGTGGTCTTTGAAGTCATTCGTGACGACCGCAAGCGTGTGAGCGTGATGCCGGTCGAGCAGAGCGTTTAAGCTAGGCCGGTGAAGGCTTAGAGGATAAGACATATTATGAAGCAAGGTATCCATCCTACGTACTACGCCGATGCCCAGGTGATTTGCGCTTGTGGCAATACCTGGACAACCGGTTCTACGATCAAGACAATCCACACCGATGTTTGCTCGAAGTGCCACCCCTTCTACACGGGTGAACAGCGCATCGTGGACACTGAAGGCCAGGTCGACCGCTTCTACAAGAAGCTGCAGGCCCGCCAACAGTACCTGGAAGACAAAGAAGCCCGCGATACGGCCCGCACCTCGCCGGACCGCCCGATTACCGACCTGGACCTGGGCAAGCGCGCAACTGAGGCGTTGGCGAAGGCCGAGATCACCACGGTTGGACAGATCATGGATCTGTTGGTCAAGGGTGAGGCGGCTGTATTGGCGATCGAAGGCTTTGGCCGCAAATCGCTGTCGGATATGAAGAAGCGTCTGCGTGGGTTCGGCTATGAGCTGCCCGAGGCTGCGGAAGAAATCGTCGTTTAGGGCTTGCCAGCCAGCTAATATCCGTTAAACTTAACAGGCAGACGCGCAATCGTCTGCCTGTTTTCTATTATTTCATGCGAGGTGAAGGATGAAGCATCACACTGGCTCTATCGAGGTGATCACGGGCTCGATGTTTTGTGGGAAGACGGATGAATTGATCCGGCGGCTGAGGCGAGCGACGATTGCCCGGCAGAAGGTGCAGGTGTTCAAACCGGCGATTGATAACCGCTATGCCGAGCGCAGGGTCACTTCGCACGCCGGCAATGATTACGAGGCTTTACCCATCCAAAGCGCCAGGGACCTGCTCGAGCACCTGGACCCGGCGACGACTGTGGTGGCAATTGACGAGGCGCAGTTCTTTGACGCCGAGGTAATCCCGCTGGCGCAGGCCCTGGCTGATCGTGGGATGCGGGTGATCCTGGCGGGTCTGGACACGGATTTTCGGGGCGAGCCGTTTGGCCCAATGCCAGTCTTAATGGCCCAGGCCGAACGGGTGGATAAACTGCACGCCATTTGCATGGTCTGCGGCGAGGCCGCCTCGCGCACGCAGCGGCTGGTGAACGGCGCGCCAGCCCACTATAATGATCCGGTGGTGATCGTGGGGGCGGCTGAGATGTACGAGGCGCGCTGCCGGCAGCATCATGAGGTACCGAGGGATTGATATGCAGGACTATCGTGAATTTTTGGAAGAGGTTTTGATCAGTGAAAAAGACATCCAGCGGCGGGTGGTTGAGCTGGGTGCTGAGATCAGCAAGGATTATGCCGGGCAAGACCTGATTTTGGTGTGCATTTTGCGGGGCGGGGTGATGTTCTTGACCGACCTGATGCGCCATATCACGGTGCCGCATATGTTGGAGTTTTTGGCTGTGTCTTCTTATGGGGTGGGGGCGCGCCGTTCCAGCGGGCAGAGCCGCATTACCTTGGATGTCAATGTGGACATCCATGACCGCAACGTCTTGCTGATCGAGGATATTGTCGATAGCGGCTATACCATCAAGGCGGTGCTAGAACTGCTCAGTGCTCGCCAGCCGCGCAGCCTGAAGGTGTGTGCGCTTTTGGATAAGGCTGACCGGCGCGAAGTGGAAGTGCCGCTGGATTACAGCGGCTTTGTGATTGCCGACAAGTTTGTTTTCGGTTATGGCCTGGATGCAGATGAATATTACCGCAACCTGCCGTTCATAGGCGTGCTTTCTACCAAGCTTTACAAGCCAAATGCCTGATTTTTGATTGAGGATGAATGGAATTTTCTTTACCGCCATTGATTGAAAGCCTGCGCCCGGCCTTGCCGGCTGAGGTGCCGGTTTACCTGGTGGGCGGTGCGGTGCGCGATGCCCTGCTGGGCCGCGCCATCCACGACCTGGATCTGATCGTACCGGCAGATGCCATGCGGGTGGCACGGCGCTTGGCAGATCAGATTGGGGCGGCGTATTACCCCATGGATGAGAGGCGCGATATTGCGCGTGTGGTGCTCAACGATGCCGCAGGTGCACGCTGGAACGTGGACTTTGCCGTCTTCCAGGGAAAAGACCTGGAAGACGACCTACGCAACCGCGATTTCACGATCAATGCCATGGCGATAGCGGTGCAGCAGCCGCAAAAGCTGGTGGACCCCACCGGCGGGCTGGCCGACCTGCTGGCGAAACGGCTGCGGGTTTGCTCGCCAACCAGCATCCAGGCAGACCCGGTGCGAATTTTACGGGCAGTACGCCAGGCGGTGTCTCTCGATTTCCAGATCGCTCCAGAGAGCCTGGCCCTGATCCGGCAGGCGATGCCCCTCCTGAAAAGCGTTTCGGTGGAGCGCCTGCGGGATGAATTGTTCCGCATTATGGGCGGCAGCCAGCCTGCCACGGCCATGCGCACCCTTGAGATGCTGGGGGCACTGCCGCATATGCTGCCAGAATTGGCGGCGCTGAAGGGCGTAGAACAGAGCGCACCCCACACCCACGATGTGTGGGAGCACACCTTGAGCGTGATGGGCAACTTGCAAGTGCTCTTGGATGTGCTGGGGCCGGCCTATGACCCCGATCAAGCCGCCAACCTGAGGTTGGGCCTGGCTGTGCTGCGCCTGGGGCGCTATCGCGAGCGGCTGGCCGAACACCTGGCAGAGCCCATGACCGTGGACCGCCCGGCAAAGGCTTTGTTAATGCTGGCGGCTTTGTATCACGACGTGGGCAAACCGGCCACACAGCAGGCGGATGAAACCGGACGGCTGCGCTTTTTTGACCACGACGAGGTAGGGGCCAAGATGGCGAGCAGGCGGGCCAACAAACTGCACCTGAGCAATGGTGAGATCGACCGCCTGAAGCTGATCATCCGGCATCACCTGCGGCCCCTGCTATTGGTGCAGCCCGAAGAACCGCCGACCAGGCGGGCAATCTACCGTTTCTTTAGAGACTGCGGGCCGGTGGGCGTGGATGTGAGCATCCTTTCTCTGGCAGATGCGTTGGGCACGTATGAGGCCAGCATGCCGCAGGACCTGTGGGCCAGGCACCTGGATGTGGTGCGGGCTTTGCTGGAGGCATGGTGGGAGAAACCAGCCGAGAGCGTGAAGCCGCCGGTCTTGCTAGATGGGCATGACCTGATGGAAACGCTGGGCTTGCAGCCGGGCAAGGAGATTGGCCGCCTGTTAGAGGTGGTTCGCGAGGCGCAGGCTACCGGCCAGATCCAGACCCGCGCAGAGGCGCTGGCCCTGGCGAAAGAAGCCGCCGGCGCAGTGTAGCGCAGCAGACTCCTTCGGGAGGGGTGAAGTCCATTCTGGACTTCACCCCTCCCGAATTTGTTTAAGGGGCATCAACTGGATGCGCTGGCGTAGCGTTTGAGGCCGTGACGAAAGAAGGCCGAGGCAAGCACAACCAGCACCAATGCCAGGCCCAGGCTGAGCGCCAGGTTTTGCATCGACAGGGCGCCGGTGATGGCCTGGGCGGGGATGGTGGTGATGACCCCCACGGGCACAATCCAGGTCAGAACCAGGCGCAGCCAGCCGGGGTACATGCTCAATGGATAGCGTGCCATCTGGAAGAGACCATCGAAAATCCAGGTGAAGAGCACGCCTGGGCTCCAGAAGATCAGGCCGGCGAAGATCAACAGGATGGCGTAGAGGATGACGACCCCAGAGAAGAGGGCCAGCACGAAGGCGATCACCTGGGCAGGGGAGATGGTGATGCCCAGTTGGATCACCGCTATGAGGAGAACGCCAAGGCCCAAGAGCAGGTCGAAGGATGCAAACCAGCGCCATTTGCGCAGGCTGACCATGAACTGCACATCCACAGGGCGCATGATGGTGAAATCGAAGGCGCCGCTCCAGATCTCGCCGTCCATGCCAGAGAGGGCTTCGAGGCTGGGGCTGATGAAGAGGCTGCGCAGTGCGCTGACGGTGAGGTAAACGCCCAAGAGGGTCAGGGTAGAAGGCAGGTCCCAGCCCTGCAGCGATTGGATCTGGCCGAACAAGACCACAATGCCAAGCACACCGGTGCCGAGGTTGAGCACAGAGGTGGTGATGCTGATGAAGAAGTTGCTGCGGTAGGCGGCTTCTTCTTGGAAGGAGGCTTTCATAAAGGCGGCGACAAGGCGCAGGGGTTTCATGCTATCCTCCCAGGGCAGTATAACGGCGCAGACCGCTGCGCCAGAGAACGATGGAGAGAAGAACGGCCACGGCCAGCCAGGCTGCCTGGATGGCGAAACCCGGCAGAAGATTGGCCGGGTCGACCTGGCCGGTCAGCACCTCGACCGGGAAGGCCACCATGTAACGAAAAGGCAGGATCTTGGCGAGGGTCTGCATAGCCGGGGGCAGTAAAGCGATGGGCGCAACCTGGCCGGCAAGCAGGAAGATGAGCGAGTCTTGCAATGCCAGGAGGGCATCGGCGCGGGCAGCCCAAAAGGCCAGCAGGGCCAGCCAGTAGCCCCAAAAGAAGCGCAGCGCCCAGGCCAGTACCAGGGCGGGGATGAAGGCCAGGCCGTTGTTGATGTGGAAATCCAGCTCGGGGCGCAGAATGAGGGCCAAGAGGGCCACTAATGGCAGATCAAAAGCCAGGTAGACGACTTTTCCGGCGAATTCAGAGGCCAGGGCGTCTGAAAGCGGGGGGATGGGGCGCAAGAGGATATGGTTCATCTGCCCGTAGCGGATCAGGTCGCCGACGGTCCAGTTCGTTTGGGCATAGGTCGCCTGGTTGACGAGGATCAGTACCAGGTAGTAGGCCACGAATTGGCCGCGTGTGAGCCCGGCAATGGCCTGGTCACCGGCGGCGGTGGACCAGACCAGCAGGTAGATCAGCGGGGGGATCAACCAGCCGAACGCCAGGATGAAGAAGAAGCTGCGGTACTGCAACCACGAAAGCCACAGACCACGGATGAGGGCCAGGCTGCTGCGGATCATGCGGCACCTTCGGAGTAGACCTGGTCGATCACGGCTTCGATGGGCGGGTCTTCGACGGTCAAATCGGCTACGGGCAGGGTTTGGAGCAGGTGGGCGGTGATGGCGGGGGTATCGAGGCGCGGCACGCGCAGCGTCAGCGCGCTGGGGGCTGTCTCGGTGATCTCGACCCCAGGCGGGAAAGGCGGCAGGGCGGTCGTCTCGGTGCGCAGGGTCAGGCGCAGCATCTTGAAGGGCGACAGGCGGTGGGCCAACCCGTCTAGGGCGCCATCGTAGAGCAGTTTGCCGTGGTGGATGAGGATGACGCGCGGGCAGAGGGCCAAGACATCGGCCATGTAATGGCTGGTGAGGATGATGCTGACGTGACTGCGCCGGTTGTACTCGGCCAGGAAACGGCGCAGGCGAAGCTGCATGGAAACATCCAGGCCCAGGGTCGGCTCATCCAAGAAGAGCACGGCAGGGCGGTGAAGCAGGCTGGCGACCAGTTCGCACTTCATGCGTTCGCCCAAAGACAGGTTGCGGACGGGCTTGGTGAGCAGGTCTTGCATCTCCAGCAGGTCGATCAGCTCATCCAGGGTGCGCTGGAACTCGGCCGGCGGTACGGCATAGATTTCGGCCAGGACGCGAAAAGAGTCCATTGGAGGAATATCCCACAACATCTGGCTTTTGTTGCCCATGACCATGCTGATGCTGCGCAGGTAGGTGGGGTGGCGCTGCCAGGGGATGTGCCCGGCAACGCTGGCGGTGCCCGAGGATGGGTGGAGCAGGCCGGAAAGCATTTTGAGGGTGGTGGTCTTGCCGGCGCCGTTGGGGCCAATCAGGCCGACAATTTCTCCGGGGGTGATGGAAAAACTGATATCTTGCACGGCCGTGACCTGTGTGTACTGCGGGCGGAGCAGGCTTTTGACGGATGCAGCCAGTCCCTCGGGGCGAACCGGGACGCGGTAGGTTTTGGTGAGGTTTTGGAGCTGAATGATGGGTTGGGTCATGGGATTCATCCTAGAGGATCTGCTTCAAGCATTGACCGGTGTACGACTCTTCGACCAGGGCAACCGCTGGCGGGGTGCCTTCGGCAAGCAGGCGGCCTCCGGCAACCCCGCCTTCTGGGCCAAGATCGATGACCCAATCGGCTGCTTTGACCAGGTCAAGGTTGTGCTCAACCACCACGACGCTGTTGCCGGCCTCTACCAGGCGCTGGAGAACGTGCAGGAGGCGGGCGGTGTCGGCAATGTGCAGGCCGGTGGTGGGCTCGTCGAGCAGGTAAAGGGTGCGCCCCGTGGCGCGGCGGCCCAGCTCGCGGGCGAGCTTGACACGTTGGGCTTCGCCGCCCGAGAGGGTGGTGGCAGGCTGCCCGAGCTGGAGGTAGCCCAGGCCGACATCAGACATGAGCTGTAAACGCGTGGCTGCCGCCGGGACATCGGCAAAGAGGGCCCGGGCTTCGTCTACGGTCATATCGAGCACCTGCGAGATATCGCAGCCGCGGTATTTGACCGCCAGGGTTTCGCGTTTGAAGCGGCGGCCGTGACAGGCGGGGCAGCGTACCTCAACATCGGGCAGGAAGTGCATTTTGACCGTCAGCGTGCCGGCGCCTTCGCAGCGCTCACAACGCCCTCCGGGGACGTTGAAAGAGAAATGGCGGGCCGAGATCTGATCTCGGCGGGCGGCAGGCGTGACGGCAAAGGTCTCGCGGATGGGGGTGAAGGTATCAGAGTAGGTGGCGGCGTTGGAACGGGGAATGCGCCCGATGTGATCTTGATCGATGGTGATGACCTTATCGATGTGCTGCCAGCCGGTGATGAGGTCGTGAGCGCCGGGCAGGGCGGCGGTGTTATTCAGCCGCTGGTGGGCAGCCAGGTCGAGGATATCGAAGATCAGGGAGGATTTGCCGGAACCAGAGACACCCGTTACGGCGACCAGCAGCCCCAGGGGGATGCGCACGGTCAGGTTCTTCAGGTTGAACTGGCGGGCACCCTGGATGGTGAGCCACTTGTGGTTGGGCATGCGGCGGCGTTCTGGAAGCGGGGAGGCCATCCTTCCGGCGATGAAGTCGCCGGTGAGGGAGAGTTGTGACTGGGCCACCTGGGCGGGGGTGCCGGCGGCAACGATCTGCCCGCCATCCTTGCCCGCGCCCGGCCCGACATCGACCAGGTAATCGGCGGCTTTGATGACCTCAAGGTCATGTTCGACCACCAAAACGGTGTTGCCCAGGTCGCGCAGGCGGCGCAGGACGTTGATGAGGCGGTGCGTGTCGCGTTGGTGCAGGCCAATGGTGGGCTCATCGAGCACGTAGAGGACGCCGCTCAACCCAGAGCCGAGCAAGGCGGCCAACCGCAGGCGCTGCGCTTCGCCAGCCGAGAGGGTGGGCGAGGAACGCTCAAGGGTCAGGTAACCTACCCCCACTTCGAGCAGGCGTCCGACGCGTTCGGCCAGGTCATCGAGAATGGGATGGGCGATCAACATTTCTTGCGAGGTGAAATGCGGCGGCAGGCTCTTGAGCCAGTTGCCCAGGTCGTTGAGCGGCAGTTGAGAGACGGCCACGATCGACTGCCCGGCCACGGTGACGGCGCGGCTTTCGGGGCGCAGGCGGGTGCCGGCGCATTGGGGGCAGGGCTGAGAAGAGAAGAAATGCTCCAGTTTTTCACGGTAGGCGGCGTTGGCGGCATGCTCATCGTAGCGGCGCTGCAAGTTGGTGACCACTCCCTCGAAATGCCCCTGGGCATTGGTGGTGGGCGGCTTGTGGTTGGGAAAGTGGCGGCGGAACTGGGCGCCGTTGGTGCCGTACAAGAGCAGGTCGCGCTCGACCGGGGTGTACTCTTTGATGGCTTTGGACGGGTCAAAGGAAAATCCGAAATACCGGCCGGCGTTTTGCAGGATCTGGCCGTAATGCTGGACGTGGAAGTCGATCCAGCCGTTCACGGCGAATTGAGGGATGCTCTTGTTCTCGTCGACCAGGCGGCTGATGATCACCTGGCGCACCTCGCCCAGGCCGGTGCAGGTGGGGCAGGCCCCGGCAGGCTTGTTGAAGGAGAAATTGGCCATGCCCATCTCGGGTACGGCGCCGCCGCAGTGCGGGCAGGGGAAGGCGCCTTCGGGCGTTTCGTCGGATTCGTCCTGCCAATCGTCTGAGGAGGTTTCAAAGGTTGGCGGGGGAACATCCTGCTGGCAGTGGGGGCAGGGGCGGTGTCCCAGGCGGGCAAATAACACGCGCAGGTAGGTGAAGATCTCGGTGGCGGTGCCAACCGTCGAACGAGGGCTGCGGTTGGTAAGGTGTTGATCGACACTGATCGAGGGGGATAGCCCGCTGATCGAATCGACAGGCGGTTTGGTCAGTCCATCGGTGACCAGGCCGAGCGATTCTAGATATTGACGTTGGCCCTCTTTGTGCAAGATGTCAAAGGCAAGGGTGGATTTCCCTGAACCCGACAGCCCGGTGAGTACGACGAGCTGGTTCTTGGGAATTTCGAGGCTGACATTTTTGAGGTTGTGTAAGCGGGCGTTGCGGATGACGATAGCAGGGTGCATACTTCCTCCAGGGTGGGGCAAATCGAATTTACCCTTATTTTACAACCCTGGTGGGCAAGTGGAGGGTTTGGCCCTGCAGGCCGGTTTACAACACCAGTTCTCCTGAGGCGATTTTTTGTTCGATCTGGTGAATTAATTTGAGGGCCAGGTGCTCTTGGGCTTGCAAGGTAGACAGCCAGCGGTCAGAGGCGTAGAACACATCCTCGTCAAGGCGCGGCGTATCGAGGGCCTTCTTAAGATGGCGGGTTTTGCCGGCATCTAGCTCGAGGAACATGCGCAGTATAGCCATGTGGCTGTAGCCGGCGCGGGTTAACATGCGGATGATGGACAGGCGTTCGATCTCTTTTTTGCCGAAGAGGCGGTAGTTGTTGTAGGCGTTGCGCGGCACGCGGATCAGCCCGTTGCGCTCCCAATTCCGGATCGCATCCTGGCTGGCGCCGACCAGGCGAGAGACCTGGTGGATGGGAAGGGGGGCATCGTTGGATGGGGCGGTGCGGCGCTGGGCCCAGTTTTCGAGCAGGTCTGCGGCCTGGTTAGCGGCCACCAGTTCGGCTTTAATGGCAGCCAGGTAGGCCTGGGCTTTTTGCAGGGCGCCTGCCCAATCGTCCAGCACGGCGCATTGGATGATCTCGTTGCTGGCGGCGCGCAAGGCCAGCCCGGGGTAGTCGGGGGCATAGATCAGGCGCGCCAGACGCAAACAATCGAGGTGGCGTTGGGTGAAGAGGCGGTAACCGGCAGGGCTGCGTTCAACCGGGGGCACCAGGCCCCATTCGACATAGCGCCGGACGGTGTTCGGGTGGATCCCTACGGCGCGGGCCAGTTCAGAGGTCCGGAAGTGTTTTTCAGGCATTGGCCAACCAGGAGGTTAAATGAAAAATGAAGCGGAATTTTTGCCGCTTCATTTTTCAAGTTTAAGGATAGATCTCGTCCAGGTAAGGCAGGTAATAAGAGCAGCAGCCGTGGGGGCTGGAACAGGAATCGAACGGCAGGTGAGGGGCCTGGTCTTTGGGGTAAGTGCCTGTGAGCTGCTGGCAGGCCGGGCAGGCCTCAGCGGGGGCGATCACCACCACATATTTGACGCGCGGGTTGGCCTGCAAGCGTTTGAGGGAGCGTCCAGCCGGGGAGTTTTCCCAGGCGTCTTCAAGGCGATCGGTGGCGTGGAGCGGGGCCTCTTGAGAAGGGGAACTGTTATTCGACATGGTTGCGATCCTGTCTCCTAATGGTGATATGCCCCCTTATTCTAAATCCAAGTGGGCAGGGAATCAAGGGGCAGCCTGGCAGAAGCGGGCTCGCCGGGCAAGGCGGTTGACATGGGCGGTCAAGACATCGGCTGAAATGGGCTTGCTCAGGTAATCGTCGGCACCGCCATCCAAAGCTTTGGCGATGCTGTGTGGATCGTTTTCTATGGAAAGCACCAGGATTGGGGCACGACAGTAGCGCTGGATGGCCTGGCAATCTTGCCAGGCGCCGTTGGTGGGCGGCAGGACATCCAGGATGATGACATCAGGGTCCCACTGCACGGCCGCCCGCAACTGTTCGGCCGAGCAGGCGGTGACGCGCACTTCGAAGCCGGCTGATGCCAGGACCAACTTGATCACATCGGATGCAGGGCACCCGTTATTATTCAATACAAGAACTTTCGTCAAGCTTACCTACTCCATGGGTGATACGAGATGAACAATGTAATTCGATTATCCCTTAAAACCGTTTGGTTTCACCTTACAAACACTTTACATCTCATGGACAGCGGGCCAGTAATTGAAAGCATTATCGTCAACTGGCAAGGAATTTTTCTCTCAGGCTTGCGTAAAGAAATAAGTCGGTATATGATTCATCTCAAGATGAAAAAGAAGGATCCACCCAACACAAAGGTCATCTGCCCGCGCTGCAGCCACCTGGTCGATTATTCTCAGACCAGGATTTGCCCCAACTGCGGGGTAAGCCTGGCTTTTGCGGCGGCCCTGGCTGCGCAGGCGCTGCAATCTTCTGTGCAGATCACGGTGGATACGCCGATTGCGCCTGAGATCTTGGTGCCGCGCATTGGCGATTACTTGATGGAAAAAGGGGTGTTAACAGAGGCGGATCTGAAGCGGGCGCTGGATCATTCCCGTGAGCTGTCTTCAGGCGGCAAGCCGCGCTTGCTGGGGCAGGTGCTGTTAGACCTGGGCCTGGTGAACCGCGAAGTGCTGGACGAGGTGGTGACAGAGCAGATCCTCTCTTTGCAGAGCGCGCTGCAGAAAACCAACGAGCAGCTCGAACAGCGCGTGCGTGAACGCACCTCTGAGCTGCAAAATGCGCTGAACAAGCTGGCAGAATTGAACCAGTTGAAGACCAATTTCATCTCAAACGTCTCTCACGAGCTGCGCACACCGTTGACACACCTCAAAGGCTACCTGGATCTGATGGCGACCGGCGGGCTGGGAGAAGTGAACGAAGACCAGACCTATGCCCTGGATGTGATGCTGCGTTCTGAGACCCGCCTGGAAGAGCTGATCGAAGAGCTGCTCCAGTTTTCGTTGGCTTCCAGCGACCAAATGGCCATGCGCAAAGAAAGCGTGGACATGGCTGAAATGGTGCGCACCGCGGTGGAAAAGGCCGAGAGCAAGGCTGTGCGGCGCGCCGTGACCGTGACGATGAACCTGGCTGATGACCTGCCCTCGATCAGCGTGGATCGGGAACGTTTGCAGTGGGCGATCACCGAATTGGCCGATAATGCGATCAAATTCACACCTGATGGGGGGGAGGTATTCATTTGGTTGGCACGCGAGGATCAACGGGTCAGGTTCACCATCCGTGATACGGGGATTGGCATCTCGAAAGAGCAGTTGAATGCGATTTTTGAACCATTCCACCAGCTAGACGGCTCCATCACCCGGCGGTATGGAGGGGTTGGATTGGGTCTGTCGCTGGTCTTCCGCATCGTCGAAGCGCACGATGCGAAGATCACGGTAGAGTCTGAGCAGGGACAGGGAACTTGTTTCGAGTTCTCTTTGCCGATCTGAAGCCGCTGATGATGAATAAATATGCCGTTCCTAAAGGTCTGCGCCCGCGCGAGTTGGAGGCGGTTTATGCCATCAGCCGCGCGGTGGCGCAGTTGGTGGATATTGATGCCGCGCTGGACCAGATCGTGGCGCTCAGCAGGCCGGTCTTCATCTTTGACAACGTGGTGATATTCTTGGACCAGGGTGGGCCAACCCTTGAACCATCTTACGCCCGTGTTATCGGGCGCGGCCGCTCGGCAGAAGCCGACCTGGGCTGGGGAGATGATGCCGCGGCCAAGGCCTTTACAGAAAGAAATACAGTCGTTCGGTGTGAGAAACTGCCGGGCTGGAAGGCAGACCGTTTGAACCGGCGCGATTTTTTGGGCTTGCCCTTGATCGCAGGTGAGAACGTGCATGGGGCGCTGGTCTTTGGCCGTTTTGGGGGCCCGGCTTATACCCCAGATCACATTCGCCTGGCAGAATTCATCGCCGTGCACATCACCCAGCTCCTTGAACGCCGCAAGCTGGTGGAGCAGGAGGCAAGCCTGGAGGCAGAGCGGCGTTTGCGGCGTTTGCAAGAAGATTTTATTGCCACCGTTTCGCATGAGCTGCGTACGCCCTTGGGGTTTATCAAGGGATACGCAACCACCCTGCTGCGTGAGGATACGACCTGGGATGATGAAGCGCGCCGTGAATTTTTGAACATCATTGACGAAGAGGCCGACCGCCTGCGCGCCCTGATCGATGATCTGCTGGATTCTTCGCGCTTGCAGGCGGGAACCCTGCGGATGCAGCACCAGCCCGTGAACCTGGACCAACTGCTGCGCGAGGTGACGCTAAGGGCGTTGGCGCGCTATGAGCAGTTATCGGTGCAGTTGATGATTGGCCCGCAGATCATCATCCGGGCCGACCCGGTGCGGATTGCGCAGGTGTTCGACAATTTGTTGAGCAATGCGGTCAAATACGCCCCCGGCTCGCAGGTGTTCATCGAGGCCCGGCTGGAGGGCGACCAGTATCACATCACCGTGCAAGACAGCGGGCCGGGGATCGCAGCCGAGCATTTGCAGCATCTCTTCGAGCGCTTTTACCGAGGGGCCGAGGCGAACAGCTCGGTGCATGGCACAGGGTTGGGCCTGTTCATCTGCCGCCAGATCGTCCATGCCCACGGCGGCGAAATCATGGCTGAATCGATGCCGGGCCAGGGAACGATTTTTCACATCTATCTGCCTTGCAGTTTGGGCAGCACCGATGATAAAGCTTTGAACCAGGAGGTAATACGATGAGCCCACGAATCCTGATTGTGGATGATGAGCCCCGTTACGTGCGTTTGATGGAGGCCAACTTGATTACAGAGGGGTACCAGGTGTTAAAGGCCTATGATGGACAGCAAGCGGTGGATACCGTGGTCCAAGAGCAGCCCGACCTGGTACTGTTGGATGTGATGATGCCCGTGCTGGATGGTTTTGCCGCCTGCAAACGCATCCGAGAATTCTCGAGCGTGCCCATCATCATGGTCACAGCCAAGGGAGAAGAGCAAGACCGGGTGCACGGGCTGGACCTGGGCGCAGACGATTATATTGTCAAGCCTTTCTCTGCGACCGAGCTGTTGGCCCGTGTGCGGGCGGTGCTGCGTCGCGCCGATAAGGTGGTGGATGCGCCGCGGCGGGCGGTGTTTGAGCACGGCAACCTGCGGATCGACCTGGCTCGGGCTGAGGTGTTCTTGGACGAGAAGATGGTCTTCCTCTCTGCCACCGAATACCGCATCTTGCTGCAAATGGCGCAGAATGTGGGGCGGGTGCTGCCCTCAGAGCAGCTCTTGAAAGATGTGTGGGGCGATGAATACATGGGCGATAAAGAGATCTTGTGGGTCAGCATTTCGCGTTTGCGCCAGAAGCTGGAAGAAGACCCGCGCACCCCAAGGCACATTGTGACCCGCCAGGGCCTGGGCTATACCATGCCGGCTGAAGAAGCGTAGGTTGGGGTGCTAAAAACAACCCCATTTTGTAAAGTTTGCTATAATGACAGAAAAGCGTAGGAAGGTGCCTGCATGACGATCAACCCCGTTCTGATGACCATCCGGACCAAGAAATTGGGCCTGCTGATGCGCGATGCGCGCCAGGTCTTGAATAAGAGCGTGGAAGAATGCGCCAAGGCGATTGGGGTATCGCCGGCAGTGTTTGAGAGTTATGAAACAGGCGAGCGCTCTCCTTCTTTGCCAGAGATCGAGATGCTGGCTTATTACCTGGAGATTCCCCTGGAACACTTTTGGGGCAATGAGCGCTTGAAACGTGACAGCCGGCTGGATGCTTATGATCCTGACAAGATCAGGTCGCTGCGCCAGCGCATGATTGGCGCGATGCTGAAGAAGGTGCGCCTGGAACGCGGCAAGGAGTTGAACGAGGTGGCTGAAGCGGCGAATTTGCCGGCTGAACGCGTGCAGGCCTACGAGACGGGCGCTGAGAGCGTGCCGCTGCCTGAGCTGGAGGTTCTTCTGCAAGTCTTGAGCGCCTCGGTGCGCGATTTCCAGGATCAGCACGGGCCGGTGGGGGGCTGGTTTGCCCAGCAAAAAGCGCTGAAGGATTTTGTGAACCTGGAACCAGAGATCCAGGGTTTTGTGAGCAAGCCGGTCAACCGCCCGTACCTGGAATTGGCTGTGCGCCTGAGCGAGATGTCGGTGGAGAGGCTGAGGGCGGTGGCTGAGGGGCTGTTGGAAATTACCTTGTAGGATGCAAAAATTCGCCATGGCTGAGACGCTTACCCCAGCACAAATTGCACAAGAAGGTCAGGCGGCATACCAGCGGGGAGATCACCAGGCAGCGGCAAGGGCCTTCCAGGCGGCCGCGGATGGTTTTGGGGCTGCCGGTAATGTGTTGGAAGCGGCAGAGATGGCGAACAACGCCTGCGTGGCACTGCTGAAAGATAAACAGCCCCAGGCGGCGTTGGAGATGGTGCTGGGGACGGATGCCTGTTTTGCAGAGGCCGGGGATGTGCGCCGGCAGGCGATGGCGCTGGGCAACCAGGCGGCGGCATTGGAAGGATTGGACCGGCTGGATGAGGCCAAGATCGCATACGGCCAATCGGCCGAGTTGTTAAAGCAGGTGGGGGAGATGGAGCTGAGGGCTTATGTAATGCAGTCGCTGTCGGCGTTGGAATTGCGCACGGGGCAGCACCTGCGGGCCTATACGACGATGTACGCCGGGGTGCAGGGTATTCAAAACCCGAACCCGCGCCAGCGAATACTGAAGAAGTTGCTCGCTTTCCCGTTCCGCTTGTTTGGCGTGCCTGCGGCAGGCCCGGCGGCGGGGGAAGAAGACAATCAAGAAAGCCAGGAATAAGGAGAGAAACTCATGGGCGAAGGTGTTGTTGTAACCGTATTGTGTGTTGGGTCGGGGCTTTTTTTCGTGGCCCTGATTTTGTTGGCCAAGGCAGTCAAGCTGCTGTACCAATACGAGCGCGGCGTGGTGTTCACGCTGGGTAAGTTCAGCGGGACGCGCGAGCCGGGGTTGACGTTCTTGATCCCGTTCATCCAGTCGATGCGGCGGGTGGACATGCGCATCAAGACGGCAGATATCCCACGCCAAGAGGTGATGACCAAGGATAACATCCCCATGCTGGTGAATGCGGTGGTGTATTTCAAGGTGGTCAACCCCGAAGATGTGATCATCAAGATCGAAGATTATGTGTTTGCGGTGCGCCAGTACACCCAGGCGGCGCTGCGGGATGTGATCGGGAACAGCGAGATGGATTTTGTGCTGACCGAACGCGAGCAGATTGCAGAGAGCATCAAAGAGATCGTAGACAGCGAAACCAGCGGGTGGGGCGTGGACGTGGAATCGATCAAGATCCAAGAAGTGGAACTGCCGGCAGAGATGAAGCGGGCGATGGCCAAGCAGGCCGAAGCCGAGCGCGAGCGGCGGGCGATGATCATCAATTCACAGGGCGAGCTTTCGGCCTCTGAGAACCTGCGCCAGGCGGCTGAAGAGCTGGCGAAGAGCAGCGGCGCGCTGCACCTGCGCACCCTGCAGACGATCCGCGATATTGCGGCAGATCCTTCTGAGAAGATCATTTTGTTCGTGCCCTCAGACCTGGCCGGGATGGCGAACGCGGTGATCAAGAAGAAAGAATAGCCCTGCCATGCTGCAAGAAAAGACGCGTTACCTGCAGATTGCTTTCAATCACGACATTGGGATGATGCAGCGGGTGCTGCCATCCCTGCCGCGCAGCGAGCGCATCCTGATCGAGGCGGGGACGCCGTTGATCAAGCGCGAGGGGATGCGGGCGGTACAGGCCGCCCGCACGCTGTGGAAGGGTTACGTGGTGGCAGACCTGAAAACGGCAGATGGCGCCGAGGGGGAGGTGACCATGGCGCGCCAGGCCGGGGCCAACGCGGCAACCATCTTGGGCAGTTCTCCGGTAGAGTCGCTGGATTTGTTCGTGGCTGCTTGCGCGAGCCTGGGCATGGATGCGATGATCGATATGGTGGGGGTGGCGGATCCGCTGGAGGTGCTGCGGCAGATGAAAAAGCCGCCGGCGGTGGTGATCTTGCACCGGGGGCGGGATGAAGAGAATACGCGCGGCAAGATGATCCAGTACCGGCACGTGAACCGCATCCACAGCAAGTATGATGTGGTGATTTCGGCGGCGGGGGGCGTGGATCTGCGCGAGGCGCGCAGCGCGATCTTCAACGGGGCGAGTATTGTGGTGGTGAATATTGTCGCGCCCGGCGATCCCTGGGAAGGCATCCGTTCGGATCAGAACGTGGGGGCGATCGCGAGGGAGTTCTTGACGACGATCGAGTGAGAGGGGACGAGGCGTAACGCAAGGGCGCAAGGAGGCAAAGGCGCGCAGATCGCCGAAAATATGACATTTGTCACCTGTAATCCAGACGAATATCGCCTAACAGAATTGCAAAGCAGGTATATACTTACCTCCAAATTTACCTGCGCCTGGGAGGAAAACATGCTGCGCACTTCACTCACTCACTCACTCACTCACTCACTCACTCACTCACTCACTCACTCACTCACTCACTCACTCACTGCTGATCCTATCCCTGCTGAGCAGTAACCTGACCTGGCTAGAGCCGGGGAAGTGGATAGCGGATCGTGAAAGAGTGGATAGCTCCCCCACCCTGGAAGCCGCTCCCCCCTTCGAAGTCATCTCCCCAACCGAAACCCAACAGCCTATTGGAGCGATCCTCCCGACCGTGACGGTTACGTCCACCGTTACGGTCGTTCCGACCGATACGGTCGTCCCAACCGATACGGTTACGTCCACTGCAACGCCTGTCCCAACCAGTACTCCGGCCATCACGGCTACCCCCGTCATCACCCTCACTCCTACCATCACCCCCACCGTGACGGCGACTCCTGTCCCGACTGATACGGTTGTCCCAACCCCTACCCCCGTCATCACCCCCACCCTTGACCCGGGCAGCGAGCGGGGAGGCGGCAGCCTGAACCTCTCGGTAGAAGGCTGGCCGGTCGAACCGAACCCCGGCGACGTCATCACCCTCACCTGGCGCATCAACGGCTTCGGCGGCGGCCTGCCGCAGGGCCTGGAACTGGCCTTGCAAGCCCCAGACGGCTTCCAACCCCTGGGCCGGGAAAACTACTTCGACCCCGCCCTGCACCGGCTGACCCTGCCCCTGACCGAGACCGAAGGCAGCCAGGCCTGGTACATCGGCCCCCTGGCCCAAGCGCCCTACACCCTGCATGGCCAACTGCTGCTCGCCGGTGAAGCGCTGGCCGCAGACGACTTCAGCCTCACCCGGCGCGGCCCGGCCGCTGTGGGCGCGGCGGGCGGCGAAGCCCACGGCTTCAACGGGCGGGTCAAAGTGCGCTTCCCGGCTGGCGCCCTGCCCGAAGACGCCTGGATCAGCGTGCGCCCGCCGGCCGGCGGGCAGAGCCTGGGCGGGCTGCCCTTCGAGTTGGTCGCCGTGAGCCAGGCCAGCGGGCAAGCCATCACACAATTTGCCCAGCCGGTGACCATCGAAGTCAAATACACCGGCAAACCCTCCGGCGATGAAAGCACCCTGACCCTCTTCTACTACGACGAAGACATGCAAACCTGGCGCCCCCTCGAAACCCAGGTCGACCAGAAGGGCAAACGCCTGCTGGCCTACAGCACCCACTTCACCCTCTTCGACTTCAACGCCCAAGATTGGGAAGCCGCCCGCCTGCCGAGCCTGGAAGCCTTCCAGACCGCCGGCTTCACCGGCGCCGCCAGCTACAGCTTCGGCATTGAAGTCCCCCCCGGCCCTGGCGGCTTGCAGCCCTCCCTGGCCTTGAGCTACAACAGCCAGGTGGTAGATGGCAGCTCCTCGCGCAGCCAGGCCTCGTGGGTGGGCATGGGCTGGAACCTGGACACAGGCTACATCCAGCGCAACATGAACGGCACCCCGGATTACTTCGAAGATGATACCTTCAGCCTGCTGGTCAACGGCGTGGGCGGCCTGCTCCTGCCGGTGGAAAGTGCCAATGGCGGCCCAGACGGCGACCCGAACACCATCGACTACCGCCTGGCCGATGAAAACTTCTGGCGCGTGCGGCAGTACCTGGCCAGCGGGAATCTCCCAGGGTCAGTTTACCAGGGCGATGTAGGCTATTGGGTGATCTGGGATAAGAACGGCACCCAGTACTACTTTGGCAATGACGCCAGCGGAGCCCCGCTGGGCGGGCATGCCTGGTACCCTACGGGATGTTATTCTTACTTTTACATGCAAACCTGGCGCTGGTCGCTGACGCGCGTGCGCAGCATTTTTGGTAAAGAGCTGACGTATAACTACGACTATGAATTTCTGCCGAAGAAGCCCTATAGTTGTAGTGGAAGCACCCAGGCGTACATGGCCGTAGCTGTTTACCCTGCATCGATTACCTACTCTAATGATCACTACCGGGTGCGTTTTGTGCGCACAGGGGAGAATAATCTCCGCACCGACCTCGAGGAGACTTGGTCGTCTTACTATTCCAGGGTGCTGTTCCAGAGCTCCTTGCTGTCGGAGATCGTGATCGAACATAGCCCAAGTGGCAATTGGACTGCCGGCGACGAGCAGGTGGTACGCCGCTATGTGCTGGGCTACGGCGAGCGGGGGCAGCAGATCATGCCGGGCAACGACTGGAACGGAGATGCGGCGGGCGGCATGACCCCCACCCTGACCAGCATCACCGAACACGGCCTGGACGGCGGCGCCCTGCCGGCGGTCGAATTCACCTACGACGGCCTGCACCTGACCCAGGCCAACAACGGCTACGGCGGGTTGGTCAGCTTTGCCTACAACGCCTGGCACGCCGAGAAAAACTCCGACGACATGACCTGCACCCCCTACCTGTATGGCTTCGGCGTGGTCTACCCCGACGTGGCAGCTCCAATCTACTGCGCCGGAGAAGGCAACCTCAACAACTTCAACAACCTCGAAGACTACTACCAACCCGGCGGGGTCTATGTCCTGACCGTCTCTGCCAGGCACGGCAGCAGCGTAGGGAACTGGATCCGCCTCGGGCTGGATGCCGGCCCCGGGGTAGGCATCCAGTGGGGAGAAGTGACCCTCTTGACCGGCGCCAACACCAACGTCCATGCCATCATCACCCTGCCGCCCAATGCCAGCCAGGCGCGCCCGGTCTTCGAATGCCACGCCAGCGAAGGCTGCCATGTCGACAGCTACAAAGTGGACCCCGTGGTCACGCGTTACCGGGTGCAAACGAAGACCCTGCAAGACCTGGTGACCGGCGAGACCTTTGCCTTCGATTACACCTACACCTACACCAATGCCAGCGGCCAACAAGAAGATACAGCCGCCGTCAACGACCCGGCCCACTCGGCCCTGGCGGCAGCCTGGGACAGGCCGCACCTGGTGGTTGACCCCTATACCGAATTCCGCGGCCACGCCCAGGTGACCGAAAGCGGCCCGGAAGGGCGCAGCACCGTCACCTACTACGCCCAAGACGACCTCTATGCCGGGCAGGTGCAAAAGCAGCAGCAGCTCAACAGCAGCGGGGCCCTCCTGGTAGAGACGGAGTACACCTATGCCCATCAACCGACACCCACCAGTGCCCTGCCGCATCCCGAGAACCAGCCGGCCGATTATTTCAAAGACCTGCACATCGAATGGATCTACACCACCCAGGTGGTGACCAAGACCTGCGAAGGGAATACCAGTGCCTGTGTCAGCCGTCGCGTGGCGTACAACTACAACCTCAGCGAACAGGGCGGGGTGCAGTACGGCAACCTGACCCGCACCACCGAAGCCTACTCCGACGGCAGCGCCTGGATCGACTACCGCCTGACCCAGACCGTCTACTACCCCAGCGTGACGAACGGCAGCGGCGTACCGGCAAACGCCCGCTACCTGGTGGGCCTGCCGGGCTACACCAACACCTATGAATGCTCGGGGGGGAGCTGCGCCAAAAACACCGGCTCAACCTGGTACCTGTATGACGGGGCCAGCATGTACAACGGCGCCCTGGTTAACGGCGTCCTCACCGGGCAGCGCCAGCTGCTGTACTATGCCGGGCCGGGGCCCACCGACGTCCCCACCTACCGCGACGTAGACTACGCCTACGACGACTGGGGCAACCGCACCACCGTCACCACCTACACCGACCCTGGCACCTTCAACAGCCGGGCCACCACCGGCGGGCGCAGCAGCTACACCTGCTACGGCGGCGGCGGAACCCTGGGTGGAAAAGCCTGTGCCAGCGATGCCTACTACACCTACGCCTTGTGGGAACGCAACAGCCTGAACCAGGATACCAGCATGGCTTACAACTACCGCCAGGGCCTTCCCACCAGCCTGACGGACGCCAACGACGTGGTCACCCAGGCCTGCTACGACCAGTTTGGGCGCCTGACGGCGATCATCCGGGATGGCGACAGCGCCAGCACCCCCACCGTGCAGGTCAGCTACCACCAGGCAGCCTCGCCCGGATTGAACAACCCCTACTGGACGGAAGCCCGCCAGCGCATCAGCGGCAGCACCTACTTTGTGCTGCGCAAATACTACGGCGGCACCGGCAACCTGATCCAGACCCAGGTGGTGGGCGCCGTGCTGGGGGCCAGCACCTACGACATCCGCAGCGACAGTTACTACAACGCCTACGGGCAGGTGACGCGCCAGAGCGTGCCGTATGCGACGGTCGTGGGTTCGAACTACCTGGCGCGCAGCAGCAGCGCCGCCTACAGCCAGACCACATATGATGGGCTGGGCCGCCCAAAGACGGTGACCGACACCGCTGGTGACACGAGCGCGACGTACACCTACACCGCCCACACCAGCTACCTGCAAACCGCGCTGATGGACGGAAACGGGAACACCACCTCCACGCTCACTGACTACTGGGGGCGGACGATCAAGGTAGATGCCCCGACCGACTCGGACGTGTATTACACTTACGATACCGAAGACCAACTGCTGACCGTCACCCGCGGTGGGGCCACCCTGAGCCTGGCCTACGACCTGGGCGGGCGCAAGCGGAGCATGGACGACCCAGACATGGGGGATTGGGCGTATACTTACAACGCCGTGGGCGAGCTGACCCGCCAGCGCGACGCCCGCGGCCAGCGCATCTGCCTGTATTACGACGGCCTGGGACGGCTGACGGGCAAGCATTACCGGGCGGACGACAACTGCCCGGCCGCCAGCCCAACGCTGAACGTGAGCTATACGTATGACGTGGGCGCCTACGGCGTGGGGCGGCGCACCGGGATGAGCGATGCCAGCGGCAGCACGAGCTGGGCCTACGACAGCCGCGGGCGGCTGGTGCGAGAAGAAAAGTACATTAATCGGGCCGGCGAAGACGATGACCATTTTGTGACGCGCTGGGCCTACAACTCAGCCGACCTGGTGACGACGATGAAATACCCCGCCAACAACGCCGGTGACGAAGGCGAACAGGTGAACTACAGCTACCACCCGCAGATGCTGTTGAACACGGTGGGCGGCACGCTGGGTACCTAC
>Ga0116144_10000765_pt1 | contig 41928 bp, 24 predicted proteins | sample AD_UKC035_MetaG_FD_89746 | JGI IMG/M metagenome (GOLD analysis project Ga0116144, IMG submission 89746) | Active sludge microbial communities of municipal wastewater-treating anaerobic digesters from USA - AD_UKC035_MetaG | ecosystem: Engineered > Bioreactor > Anaerobic > Digestate | place: USA...
AACTAGCCGGCCGGGTAAATATTGTACAGGATTCATTGTTTCATGTCTCGGTTAGCACACATGACAACTATCAAGGTTTAATACGAACATATATACGTGATGGGAAACTGGTCATCAATTCAACAAAATCACTTTATGATGACAACATCACAGTTAATGTCCACCTACCCAACTTAGACTATATCAATTTAGGAGGATCAGGAACTATTATGACTCTCAATCAATTCCATTCAAGTTATATGAAAGTTCAAATAACCGGATCAGGGAAAGTTGATTATTCAGGTGATGTAAATTCTTTACATGCAAATGTTTCAGGATCAGGGAAAATCTATCTGCTAGGTTCAGCAAACAACACGACTATGACCTTGAGCGGCTCAGGAAAAATCAAAGGCTTCTCTTATCATACTGATAAAAACAACGTGACTATCAGCGGATCGGGTGAAATAGAGACATATGTAGAATCGGACTTGAAAATAAATATAACCGGTAGCGGAAAGGTTTACTATATGGGACATCCTGTTGTTAGTCAGAAAATATCCGGTTCCGGAAAAGTAATTCATCAATAATAATACGTTACAAGTTAATATCCGAAATACTTAACAGGAAAAAAGGACATATAGAGAATATCTATTCTATTGTCAATCAGGAAATCCAAGGAACAGACACCGGGGCTTCAACAAAATTCCTTCTCACCCGGTGCTAACTCAATAAAATATTTTAAAATCATGAACTTTCAAAAAACTCCATTTATAATTTTGTGTCTGGTATTCATTTCTACACTGCACAGTCGGGCACAAACGCTCACCCAAAGCATCCGCGGAAATGTTGTTGATATAATTTCACAATCAAAGCTCTCCTTTTCAACGATCACACTTTTAAACTCAGATCCACTGATTGGCACGGTAGCAGATATCGATGGACACTTTGAATTAAAGAATATACCGGTCGGAAAACAGAGTTTAAAGATCACATGCCTTGGCTACAAAGAACAAATCATTCCAAATATTGTTGTCAGTTCAGGGAAAGAAGTAGTCTTAACTATTACTCTTGAAGAAATTGCTATTCAAGGGAAAGAAGTTGTGATCACAGATAACATTGATAAAAATAATGCACTGAATGAGTTTAGTACAATAAGTACCCGCAACTTTTCGGTTGAAGAAACTCAAAAATATGCAGCAGCAGTGAATGATCCGGCAAGAATGTCAACTGCATTTGCAGGAGTCATTTCTACTGATGGCGGGAACAACACCATAGCTATTCGAGGCAATTCTCCTAATGGCTTGCTCTGGAGAATGGAAGGAGTGGAAATTCCAAACCCGAATCACTTCAGCAGTGTTGGAACTTCAGGAGGTGGTATATCAATCCTTAGTTCTCAACTTCTGACAAATTCTGATTTCCTCACCGGTGCATTTGCGGCTGAGTATGGTAATGCTTTATCAGGTGTATTTGATATGAAGCTTAGAAAAGGTAATAACCAAAAAAGTGAAAGAACAATTCAATTAGGCGTGCTGGGAACAGATCTTGCACTTGAAGGACCTATTAAAAATGGTTATAAAGGCTCCTATCTTATTAATTATCGCTATTCAACATTATCGATGCTTAATAAAATTGGTGTAGAGCTTGGCGGTGCCACAACAACCTTTCAAGACCTTTCATTCAATGTCTTTCTTCCCACCTCTAATCTTGGAACCTTCTCACTCTTTGGTTTTGGCGGTTTAAGTAAGCAATACGATTCAGCAGATAGAGATTCGACTAAATGGGAAAGTGATTATGATCGCTACGACTGGAATTTCAAATCGAACAGTGGGGCTACCGGTCTATCTCATTTTACTCAACTTTCAAAGCAATCGTATTTAAAGTCCACTATTCTACTTTCCGGAACAAGAAAGTATTATCAGGAAGCAAAACTCGACAATGTCTACAAAGAAAGGTCACAAGGAGGAGATAAATACGATGAAAATAAAATTTCAATTAATTCAGTATTCACCAAAAAATTTAACGCAAGGAATAGTATAAAAACCGGAGTTATCTTGAATAAGCAATACTTTGATCTGTTCAGAAATTCTATAAATGAAAGCACTCAACAAATTGAAACCAATATCGATCAAAAAGGAACGGGTGTCACTCTCCAAACATTTGCACAATGGAATTATAAGATGACAGAAAAACTAACACTCAATACAGGTATCCATTCATTAGGTTTTATTGATAACAATACATTCAGTATTGAACCAAGGGTCTCACTAAAATACGACTTTAAATCTTCTCAATCGATCAGTATTGGATATGGCTTGCACCAACAAACTCAACCAATTGGGGTATACTATGCGCTACAATATTCAGAAAGCGGAAATGCAATTCAGCCAAATCGGGATCTGGGTTTTTCAAAATCACAACATTTTGTTGCTGCGTATGATCGAGCCCTGAATGAACATACGAGAATCAAATTGGAGGGATATTACCAATACTTATATGATATCCCAATCAGCACTGACTCTTCTGACACATTCAGCATGCTTAACAATGAAAATGAATATGCAACAATAGCACTAACAAATGATGGGAAAGGAAGAAACTATGGATTGGAATTGACTGTGGAGCAGTTTCTTCATAATAATTTCTACTATCTGCTGTCGGGCTCTTTGTACAATTCTGAATACAGAGCGGCAAACAATCATTGGTACAATACAAGATACAACGGAAAGTATGCACTTAGCTTTACGGCAGGAAAAGAGTTTAATACCGGCAAAGCGTTTGGCAATAGAATTATTGGCATCAATATAAAGTCGGTATTCTCAGGAGGTTTGCGTAGTACGCCTATTGACTATAACTTATCTGTTCAAAATGGCAAGACAGAATATGTAGAGTCTCAAGCCTATAGTCAAAAGGCAAAAGATTACTTCAGAATAGACACGAAACTTTCTGTTAAGAGAAATCGACCAAAAAGTACGACGACATGGAGTCTTGATCTTCAAAATGCAACTAACAGAAAGAATATTTACGGGGAATACTATGAGCCTAGCACAGGTGAAACCAAAACTATTTATCAAGCGCCATTGATTCCGGTATTAAGTTACAGAATAGATTTCTAATCGGACGATCGCACAAATTAATTGTCTCCGCCAAGAGCTGACTAGATAAAGTACTACAACTCCTCCTCTATAGTTGACTTAAATTGCCAAAATATGCACAGGGGAGTTTTAATCAAATATAGATTGGCTTACACTATTTATTTGGTTCAAACTCCCCAAAAACACTTCACCAATCTATTCAATACCATATTTAAATTTCCTTTAGAACCGCACTCACGAAAACTTATTCTTGTAGAACTTGCCACCCCTTAAATATTTCAAGTTTCATCCTTTACCGAAAGAATTTTTCCACCCCTGACATTAATATAAAATGCATTGGGAGAATTATCAATGATAATTTGAGATGGTGGCCAAAAATCTACCTGTTGAATCACATAATTAAACCTTATAAGCTCAGGTAAAAGCATTTTGCAATAAAGACTGTTAAAGTACCAACATTAATTTACAAATTAGCACAGAGTCTTCGGGTCACTTTATTTCAAACAATCTACTCTCAAAAAGTGTATAAATTTTGCTACAAATTATTCTCAATTTTTTTCGAAGAACTATCATACAGCGATAAACCAGAATTAGGTTTTACTTAATATCAAAAGCAAATGATAAAATTATTATTAAGGCGTACAATAGAATTTGTTATCGATGGCTCTGAAACTTTTAATTTAATTTTAGAAGCATAGATCTCGCAATGATATCTGACTCATTCGTCACACTGAGCCAATAAACTCCATCCTCGAATGTCGAAATATCTACCGAAAACAATTTATTCGTGACCTTTTCTGACTTCAGGCATCTACCATTCATATCCATGATATAATAATTTGAACTGCCGGAAAAGAGACCATCATTATTGAAATTAATCTTAAATTTTCCAGCAGAGGGATTTGGCGAAACAGCAATTAACTCACCTCTGTTACGAATTACAGGAACTCCGATAGAAAGTCCAATTTTGGCTATGAATACATCTTCCATTCCGGATGTTGACAATGGGATACCTCCAAAGGAGCCATTTGATGTTTGGATTTTACCGGTAAAACAAGCAGAGTAAATGCCTGAAACTGCAATATCATAACCTTCATCATTTTCGATAGGTATTACAGAAGAACCCGGAGCATTGCCTGCTTTATCCCAAACAATTTTATTTCCGGACTCATCTAATATTATAAAAAAAGCTTCTTTTCCATTTCCATCAGGCTGAAGAACATCTAATCCGAATTCCAATTGTTGATCAAAATCTCCGGTTCCATACACATTATGTGTATCATCAACATCTAGTCCATTTACAGAGCTGATTCCGTCAGGGCCAATGTCCACACCAAAGATGTCATTCCATGTCCTTGTACTTACATCATAATCTAAGCGAAGAATAAAACCATCGAATTCACCCGCTAAACCAGCTGAAGGAATCGTATTGTTGTCAAGAACCAAACCAGGGGAGTCGAACTTGCCACCAATATAAATATGATCAGTATCAGAAGCAGCAATATTCAAGGCAAAATCTTTAATGGTTCCGCCATAAGCTCTGGCGTTTAATAAACGTCCGGCATCATCGAAACCGGCTATAAAAATATCTTCATGCATACTGTTGACACTTGTGATGTCCACTGAGTCAGAAATAAAGTCTGTAAAGGTCATCTTATTCGTCACATCTCCGGTCAAGAAAATATACTTGTCTTCAAGAATACATAAGTCTTTAATATGACCTCTTCCGGTTCCCGCTCCAAAATCAGCAGCAAAGCCGGCCCAATTGATAGAGCCGGTACTAGAATTAAATTGTGAAACAAAAAGCTTATCAGATGGTCCATTAATCCGAATCGAATCTCCATTATCATAAAAGAAAAAAAACTGAAGCTCACCGGCAACGTAAACATTTCCACTGTGATCAGAATTTACAGAAGTCGCTTTAGAAACGTTTGTAAATGCACCTGATCCATGATTGAAGTATCGACCATATATAAAATGACCGCTTGAGTCTAATTTAATGAGATAAGGACCATCCCAATTTATCCCCTGGTAAGAATTAAGAATTGTGATTGTGTCAGCAGGTCCAATAAAGGTGACCCCATTAGTACTACCATAACCAACAAGGTAAATGTTATTCTGGTCATCAGTGCAAATATCATTCAATTCCTCTGCAATAATATTTGCAGACCAATTCAAATTGGCTCCGGAATACTTTGCAATTGCTGTGCTGTTCACGATCCCTTCGAGATAAACTGTTGAATCAAGCGATACCGATCCGGAGTATTCTATCAATATCACAGATGCACCTGAATTATCCAATGCTATCTTCTTTCCCCATTGATTATCTGTCCCTCCTACAGATTCTGCAGAATAAATAACAATTTGCGAACACAGAATATTTACATAAAACAGAAGCGCTAAAGAAGCGAGGAGTTTTTTCATAACTTTTGATTTATTATCCGATTAAACTTCAATCTGCTTTAAATTTAATATTTTTTTCTTAAATATTTTCCGGCTGATAAAGATCATCTATTTACATCACAAAAGGCCACTTTTTTAACATAACTCAGATCCTGAAAAGAAAACAAACTGCAATTTTAACAACTCTAAAACAATTTTTATGCAAATATAAAAGTGTGAAACAAGATTTTTTATTAATTTACAGTATGAGATATATCTTGTACGTTATACTATTTTTATTGCCGTTGCATTCAATCGGACAAAGCAAACCTTTTGCTATCTGGGAAGATAACATGACTTCAGACTATTGGTTTGTTTCTATAGATGCACTCACAGGTGTAAAAACTAATATTAATTCTATTCCCGGCTTGAATGCATTTGTCTCAGGAAACAACACAACTATAAATACTGATCTTCAGCTATACCACTTTATGGGCTTGAGTGGGACTGACATTAAATATTATACAATAGATATTTTCACCGGCAATGTAATTTCCAGTCCTGTTATAACAGACAATATAGTTGGGATACATTATAATTGTAATGATTCAATGTATTATGGACTGCGAGAAATAAGCAATGCATATGATTTGATTCGATTGGACCCACTTTCCGGAACCATCACCTCCATTGCTCCCGTCAATGGGATCATCGGATATATTGCAGAGACTTTTAGTTTTAATCCGAAAGAGGAGCTGTTAAGTTTCGCTGTTATTACAGGAGCGAATGCGTTTCTCAGGTCATATTCTACGAGAAGCGGATTGTTTGTACACAACAATATATTCAACGACAATGTCACTGCTCACAAATATAGCTGTGCCGATTCATCATTATATGGTCTATGGGAAGATGCAGGTGTTTACAAGTTTGAAAGAATCAATCTTTCAACCGGGACACATTCAACTGTACATGTTTTGTCAGGTGTTACTCCCGGCTATGTTTTTGAATCTGCCAGCATGAATTCAAACGGGATCTTTGTTTACCGGGGCTTCGATGGGACGAACAATACATCTATTATAAGTATAAATGCAACGACCGGTAATGTACTCAATGTAGTAAACACTTCAGACAACGCTGTTGGATTTGAAGAAAGAGACTGTTGTTATAACAGTTTGAACACAAATATAACTCTACTGAAGGATAATGAATTATTTAGAGTGTCTCCTTCTCCCTTTACCGATAAACTCAAAATTGAATCAGCACTTGATATAAGTGAAGTTATTCTTTATTCACTTGATGGTAAAATACTATTCGAACACAGACCTAATACAAGTAGTGAAACTTTATCTTTTTCAACTCCCAATTTAGAACAAGGAGCCTATATCCTAAAGATTAGTTTTTTAAACGGCCAGAGGGGCAGTCAAAAATTAATCAAGTGTTATTGAGTTTCTACCGATAATCGAAATTATTTATTTAATGATAAAAGCTCAGCCAACTGAATGACTTCTATTTAACTACAGTTCTGGCAATGCGGTCAATTTTCAATCCTGAAAACTCTTAAATACGACTATTCAATTTTATACAAGCGACCTTCATCGGTTATGACATATAGCTCTCCATTAAATCCTTGCACGATATCCCGAAAACGCTGACCCTCATTTTCCAACAATCGCTCTTCTCCAACCACAATATTATTTTCAATAATTAACCTTGCAATATGACTGCTATTCAATCCACAGATGAACAAATTATTCTCCCATTCAGAAATTTTTCCATTATGGTAAAATGTCATTCCACTTGGAGATAAAACGGGATCCCAATAATAAACCGGTTGTTCCAGGTTTTTCATCTGTGTCTGACCATTTCCAACGAGACTTCCGTTATACTCTATTCCATAACTAATCAGCGGCCATCCATAATTTTTTCCTGCTTGTATCAGGTTCAATTCATCTCCGCCTCTCGGGCCAAATTCATTAGCCCAAAGCTCCTTGCTGACCGGATGAATGGCCAAACCTTGAACATTTCTATGCCCATAGGAAAATATTTCAGGTAATACATCCGGTTTGTTGATAAAAGGATTTCTATCTGCGGGCTTTCCATCTGTTGTGATCCTGACGATCTTACCTAATGCTGAATTCAATTTCTGAGCCTGTGGTCTGGTTTCACGATCAGAACGCTCACCTGTACTCACAAATAAATTGCCATTCCTATCAAAAATAATCCTTGAGCCGTAATGCAAAACCCCATCATACTCAGGTAATGCTCTATATATTACTTTAGCATTTTCAATGTTCTTCTCATCATCTGATAGTCTTCCTTTTCCCACGGCTGTCACATTGCCGGATTTACCTTTCTCTGAAAATGTCCAATAAACGATCCTATTTTGTTTAAACTGTGGATCAACAGTCAGGCCCAATAGTCCGCCTTGTCCATTACTATTCACTTGAGGTAATCCGGAAATTTCTTGACCGATAGTGCCACTAGACGTAACAATTCTCATGTTGCCTTGCTTCTCGGTAATCAACAATCTACCATCAGGAAGCAAAGCAATTCCCCATGGTCTATTCAAACCTTCAGATAAAATGCTAACAGAATATTGAGCTTGGGTCTTTACTGCTCTAATCCGTGTTTGCCCTTTAAAGGCTGGAGAGAAATCAGAATTAGCTTTTCTATTTTCTACAGATTCACTGATTGAATCGTTTGGAAAATCAGAAACATCAGATGAGGATCGGTTTGCACATGAAAATATTATCTGCGCTAATACTAAGATAAATCCGGTGATTGCTCTATTCATGGTTTCTATTTTTAACTGTGATGTTAAAAAAAACAACCTTAATATTTCTAATAACGAGGGTAAATATAGTTCATATTTTAAAATCCAATTTTTATAAACTTACCTAAATAAATATTACTTGAATTCAAATACTGAATAAAATACAGTCCGTCATCCAGATCTGTTATAGATATCCCAAGATCCAATGTGTCAACATCACGGGAAACAAGAGTAGTTCCATGTGAATTTCTTACTAACAGATGACCGGAGCCAAGTTGATTATTTGAACTGATATGGACAAGATCATTTGCCGGATTTGGAAAAATATTTAAGCCCCGATCCTGATAAAAATACTCCAAACCGGATGTTTGCTCTGTACACCAGATTACGGCATTGGACATCAGTTTATAGAATAATGTATCGCTTGAGTAATTTGACACAGCATGTCCCAATGAAGTATAAAACACTCTAGCACCTCCCGGGTGATACTTAATCCATGTAACAGCTCTGGAAGAATCATAACTATTCACCTGCATATTAGGGCCTATTGTTTGCTCTACCTTTTGAATGACGATGTTGGACGAATCAAAGTATCCATTCTCCCAATAATAATATTCTTCAGTTTTTTGCCACGGGTCAGGAATTCCTGTTATAACCGGATGGATGAATGTATGATAAACACCATAAACCGGAGTTCCGGAAACATGATTCGGATTCTGCTGAACACTTGCACCAAGCATTTCAGCATACCAGTCCCAAGCTCCTGTATTTGCTCCATTGGCCGAGGAGTGTCTGTAAGTATCACTTGCCGCATGAATACCTATAAAAGAACCTCCGTCTGCGATGTATTGTTCGAAATTTTGCTTTTGCAGTGAATCAAGTATGCCATCCCCGGATGTATTTGAAAAAATGATCAGGTCATAATTTTGAAGCGATGCCGGCGAATTAAAATTCTGACCTGTGCTGTCATCATCGATAACACATCCCAGTTGAGTAGCTATTTGCTGAAACATGAATAGCGAAACAGAACGGGTTTGGTGATCATACCCTGAGGTTTCAGTATAATGTAAAATACGATTTTGAGAGTACGATAAAATACTTATGAATAAACTACAAAAGAATATGATACACGCGGGCAAGGCTTTTAATTGGGCAAATTGTGTCCTTGGCTCTATTGTGAAAAAGGCGTGCATACATAAAGATAATATTTATCAAGGATTTTCACTCTAAAAATATTAACCTGCAACTAATTGATCATTGCCTCCAAATTGATCATCATCCGGAACTAATCACCTTAGGCTCACAAGACAGAAAAATTGATACAGGAATACATTCTTCGCGTGAGTTCCTAAGTATTGTCTTGATCAACCCAAAATCTCAGAAACAAAATTTTTAATTTGTCTTTACCATCTTCACTGTAACACTTCCTTTTGAAGTGCCAACTTTTAGAAAGTAAATTCCTCCACTTACATTGGGTGATAGGACAGGATTCGCAGAAGTCATCTCAGTCGTCAAGACCAACTTACCTAACATATCAAAAAGCGATACTTCAAAGCTGGATTCTCCGGTGAAGATAGTGATCTCATGTCCAAATGGATTTGGGAATACAAGCACCGAAGAAGATTCCGGCAAACTTTGTATGGTGGCGCAAATATCAAATGTCACTTCTACCTCATCGTGAGCTACACATCCAATGGCACCTGATCCGGTAACATCAAAAGTAAATGTTCCCAACCCGTAACCTGAACTGTCAATGAGGATGGATTGAGTTGTTGCTCCTGTCGACCATAAGTAGGAATTCAATCCGGCGCCTGCATCAAGTAAAATACTACCTGATGCACAGATCAAAGTATCATTGCCAAGAAAGATTTGCGGATTGGCAGTAACGAAGATCCCTGCTGTATCTTCATTTGTGCACCCTGACGCATCGGTGTATGAATAAGTCATCAAATGATGTCCTATCCCTGCAAGCAATGGATCGAACAAACCTGAACTGACAGCCGTTCCACTATAACTCCCGCCTAATGGGCTTCCTCCGGATAAGACTTGTACCGGTGAACTCAGACATAATTCATCAAAAGTATTCAGGCTAACAGTTGGTGCGGCCAATACTGTGATCGGTTCTGAAGAATCATCTGAACATCCATTTATGTCGGTATAGGTATAGGTGATCGTGTGAGTTCCAACGCCGGCCAAAGAAGGATCAAATGTACCTGACACTACTCCATTTCCTGAATAAACACCGCCCGTCGGAGAGCCTCCTGTTAAACTTATCGGAGATGCAGATTCACACAAATCAGCAAGTGAACTAAGATGTGCACCGGGAAGTGGATTTACTGCGATATAAACAGTCTCCGATACTTCACAACCATTGACATCGGTAGCGAGTACGGAATAGTATGTGGAATTAGCTGGTGATGCATTTACCATTGCTCCGTTTGTTGATGACAAACCGCTTGAAGGCGACCATTGATAGGTAATTCCGCCATTTGCAGTCATAGTTGTGGAATCACCCAGACAGATTGAATTTGTCGTTGCAGTAACACTTACTGTAAATGCATTTGCGATGGTATTTCCTGTCAGATAATTAGTAGTGTTGTATTCAGTAGTTCCTGAAGTTCCATTAAATTCAAAAATGGCAAAATGATAAACAACACCCGGATCAAGACCTTCCACAGTGCAGGAATTAGAACTACCTTTGTAAACAGCATAGTTCCCTCCACCAAGATCATCACCATTACCGAATTCGTCATCAGCAGAATAGGATTGATAATTTTGCGGAAATGCATTTACCGGAGCGGCTTCTTTTGCAACAACGAGTCTAGAAGAACCATTTCCTGATGTCCAGCTTAAATTAATATCGGTACAATTGGAAACAGTAGCAGAATAATTAGAGGCTGCCACGGTAGGTTGGTTTGAAGATGTGCTTGTAAAATAAGCAGTCACTGTAGTGTCTCCGTCCGGGAGCCAGTGAATAGGCAAAGTGTCACCGCCCAAAGTAGTCCAACCTGCAAAAACGAATCCAGCACTGGGTTTTGCTTTTATAGTTATAGGATAATCGTCGAAGTAAATCAGGTCACAGGGATTTGGAGGAACTGTAAAACTATCAATCTCCACACTTCCTCCATGCGGAGGAACTTTGTTAATTGTAAGTTCTGAAGTTCCTGATATGTTGAACTGTTGCATAATAAACTGTCTCATGTATTGTGCCCGGCGATCAAAGAATAATTTTATGGTATCAACTTCCGTGTTCCATTCCGAGCGACTTTGATAATAACCTGCTGTATAGTAATCAAGTGTATCATTAGAATTTTTCCACTTTGTTATATGTGCCGGTAATTCATTATGAAGTCTGCTTCGGAACACGTCCAAAATTGAATCTGTTCTATTTGGACAGAAAGTAAAGTTCATATGATTGGCATACTGAGAAATAAATTGTTTTTTAAATTCGGAACTGAGCAACATGTTATTCAAAAGAAAACGGGCCCAGGGGTTACTTGAACTTGTTGTAGCCCAGGCAAGAGTATTGTCGTCATAATTGCATTGGCGACTTGGGTCTCTTGTCAACAAATCAGATCTATCCGTATCCCACATGATCCACCTCCACTTCATGCTCAGATCTTTTGGTCTCCAAAAATAAATATTCTTATGTGGCCAGTCGGTTGAAGCATAATAAATACGTGTCTGAAAATAATCAATAAAGTCCCGGATATCAATTTGTGTCTTGATGTAATTATAATTCGATTGTTGTGATAATGAATTATTCGTGATAAAGTCAATCATATCGTTATAATTAACTGCGTCACCTTTTTTCACTTCAGCATTGCTATAAAGCAAATCAATTTCGTCCTTATCTACCGAAGGATAATGTTGATGTATATAATCCTCGTCAATCTTTTCAGTCAGATTAAGAATACCCCAATAGTCGCCATTGAGATAAAGTATAGCCGGACGGTTAGATTGATGATCTACATTCGTTACCCCTTCGAGTAAGGTATGATTAAAAGCATCACGAATGCCGGTGCTGCTCCAGTCAGAGCCGCCATTTCGCATTTTAAATGACTTATAACTTGCTATTGGCAGTTGCGGAAGAAGCTGATAATTGATACTCTTTTTTCCGAAAGCGTCTTCTGCTTCAAGGTTCAATGATTTTTGTGCATACACCCGACTAGTATTGCCGGTAATTGATAACTTAACATTCTGACTGACAACTTCAGCTCCGGAAGATTCAAAAAATTCGATGTGTGCAGGTTTTTTCCAGCCATGCCAGAAATTTGCACCATAGTAAGGATAGAAATGATCATAATCATCAACTCCAAAAGTATAGATGCCTTCAACATCATCCCAGAGGTTATCAGGATCTGTTACGACAGAAAGTATTGGAAGGTCATGTGGTCGATTGATGAAATAAGATCTCGTTGTAATCTCGCCGGGGATATAATTTGACTTATAAACTCGTGCACGCATTACTTTTGTCGAATTGATAGTTACAGGTCCGGTATATTGCGTGCCACTGGAAGATGATGGATCATCACCATTCAATGAATAATAAATAGTCGACCCAGGATCAGGAGTTGTCAGTTCAACCTGAATGCTCGATGAATAAAAACCGGCATCCATGCTTAGGGCAGCTGAACCGGTAATTCCTAAATATCCACCACCTGTATTATGATGATCGGGAGTAGGTACCGGAAAATAGCTCCATGAAGAACTTCCATTAGTAGTCCGGCCATAGCTAACATCATAAGTTAAAGCAGGAAATGTAATTGAGTCTATAATTGTGACACCGTCTGATGCAACAAGTGCAAATTGTTCTCCTGAATTATCCAGTTTAAAATTTGCATGCAACGCACCTTTATACGTTTCATCATCAAACCAAAATAGTATCTGATCTGATGATGATACTGTTGTGGAAGATGAACTACCGGACGGGATACGGAACTTAGTCAAATTGGAAAAGTCATCCGTGAAATACATTCCCGCCATGTTTATACTTGATCCGCTTGCATTGTAAAACTCTATCCAGTCTTCATGCTCATCATAGTCATCCTCATTACAGATATAATTCGCAGAACAAATTTCGTTGATCTTGATATTTTGCGCAGTAGATAAAAGTCCCTGAATGAAACAACAAAACATAATAAAACATACACGTAAAAATACTGCCATCAATAAATGTCTATAACAATCGGATTAAGTATAAAAATACAAATACAATCCGCAAAATAACGAGGAATTATCTCAATTAACATTAAATTTCCGCGAATCTTCAACATTGCATGGTGAATAGATCGACTCAAAGAACCTCTAATAGCCCATCGCTTGTAAAAGAGCTTGGAAAACGCTTCTTCGCAAGATTAATCCTCTGATTTTATCAGTATAAACCGGCTTGTTCATTCAAAAATTCAGGACATTAAATCAATACTCAAACAACAATCAGATCATCTTTGTTACCGAACGGATTTTTTCCCTGACAGGCTTTTCAAAATAACGATAACTTAATGATGCGGCCAAGATTAACAAGAACAATCTCAACAAGAAACAAAAGGTAAAATTGTTAACAGGGTCAAGACCCAAATAAGTGCTTAATCGATAGTCAGAAACCACTACCCATACAGGTACCTGAAGAATGTAAATCCCATAGCTTATATCACCCAAGAATTGAAATGATCTTTTCTTAAAAATGGCAGTTAGCGGGTCTATACTCATCGAAACTAAAAGAATGAAAGGCACAAAAACTACTGCTAAAATTCCATTGTGAAAATTTACTCCCGATCTGGCCTTTAAAAGAATAATCAGTAGCGCAATTACCAATAAAATATGAGGCAAAAAGTTTCTTCTGATATCTTTTAGTCTATGTATAAAAAACAAAGCTGCCAAGTTTCCTACTAAAAATGCATTTAAATGCAAAACCGGATGATACAAGAGATCTTGCTTCGTATACAAGGGCAGTTGCACCTGAATATGAAGCATCCTGAGATTAATAAACAAATTGCTCAAGATCCAGAAAACAAAAACTACCAGTGCAACAAGTTTTAAGTTAGACTTTCTATAAATTTTATTGAGCAAGAAAGGGAACAAGAGATAAAAAAAGAATTCAACAGACAATGACCATCCCGGATAGTTGATAGTAAGCGCCTTCCCCGGTATCCATGCCTGGATCAAAAACGCATTCAGGAAGAAATCGCCAAAATTAATATTCCTAAACAGGTCGATGGCATAGAGAACAATAATTGCAAGAATGTAAACCGGGTAAATCCTTGCCAACCTGCTGATCATATATTCAACAAAGGATACGCGATTCTTATGATGATATGCAATGATCATTACAAATCCTGAAAGCACAAAAAAGAAACTCACGCCAACATTAGCTTGTTTGAAAATAAAACGCAAGTAATCATTATTAAACAGAAAACTATCTTTCCCAAAATGATAAATCACAATAGAAAGTGCAGCAATAAACCTTGTAAAAGTTAACTGATCGATTCTCAAAACCAAATGATAAACCGTTAGATTTCTTTCACAATTTATGCATTATTTGGCTAATCAAAAGAAAAATTCATTCAAAGAAAAATCAATAATGGCTAAGGCTATAAAAAATTTCAATCTTCAAAATATATTTTACTCTGCATGTCTAAATATTTATAGATAAATGAATAAATAAAAGATCTGGTCTTGGTTCTGGTATCAAAAACACCACTGCCACGATGTCCCGCATTTTCCTCATAATAAAAAATGTATGGGTTTGATCCTGTCCCATTCGCTTGCAGTTGCGAAAGGAATTTAAACGAATGAAATGGATTCACGCGATCGTCATTATCTGAAGCTACCAGTAAAGTCGCAGGATAATCTACGCCTTTTTTTACATTATGAACAGGAGAGTACTTGATCAGATTTTCAAAAGAAATTTCATTGTCAGCACTTCCATACTCATCCTCATACCTGTAACCGATATTGAATTTATGATACCGGAGCATATCCAATACGCCTGCCTGTGAAACCACAACTTTAAATAAATCGGGACGTTGAGTCATGCATGCGCCTACCAACAGGCCTCCATTTGATCCACCCATTGCAGCCAACTTTTCACTACTTGTATATTTTTCCCGAATTAAATATTCTGCAGCAGAGATAAAATCATCAAAAGTATTTTGTTTCTGCAGCTTCGTCCCCTGCTCATGCCATCCCGGAAACTCGCCACCACCCCGAATCTGTGGAACTGCCAAAACCCCACCACTGTTTAGAAATGGGATATTCTGCACATCAAAAAACGGATATATTCCAATACCAAATCCTCCATAACCATACAATATGGTTGGGTTTTTAGAATTGAGTTTTATATTCTTCTTGTGAGTGAGATACATTGGAATGAGCGTACTATCTTTAGAATAGAAATATACCAACTCTGTGGTGAGCTCATTAAAACTAAAGGGAACAATCGTTTTAGATAAAGAAATCTTTTCTAATGTATTTAGATTGATCTTTTCTACAGCCGAAGGATTAAAAAATGAATTGTAAGAATACAACAGAACACTGTCGCCTAATGAATATGAAAGCCCGCTGAAAGAAAACCCTTCAGGAATAGTCCAGGTCTTCAATTTGGTCCCATTTGAATCATTAACGACTCCGAAGGAACGCTTATCTCCATTATACAAGGCAATTATTTTATTCTCATTAACTATAATTGCATTTTTCAGTCGCTCAGTATAATGAGGAAGAAACTTTTCAAACGCATTAACTTTTTTGGGATCGCATTTATACACAACGCCATTCTTTGCATTCAGATTTGAGACAACAAGTAGTTTATCATTCATTTCACCTATTACATTGAAATCAACACTTCTTTTATCAGAACGAATGAATGTCCTAAACTCCTCATCTTTCTTCAATGGAAGGGACTTATAAGATAATGTCCGCAATCTTTTTCCATCCTGTTTACCCAACTGAGAAAGGATCAGATAATTTTTTTGAGGAGTCACTTCAAAACTGAAATCTTCTTTCATGTCTTGCGGTGTATAAATGGCAATATCATCCTCCTGTGAAGTACCAAGAGCATGGTATTGAACAGCTTTAATTTTAATCAAACCGGTGAAAGCTTCTGCCTCATCCTGAACGTCATATTTTGTATAAAAGATTCCATTCCCTGACCAAAATACAGGACTATATTTAACAAAATTAATTGAATCAGGAAGTAATTCTTTAGTTTGAATATCCAAGAATCGAATTCTTTTCCAGTCGCTTCCATTCTTCGAAATTATAAGGGCAAGAGTAGCATTATCATCAGAAATAGAAATGCCACTAATTTCCAATATGCCGGATTCATTTAAACTTTTTGGGTTAAACAAGAAACGAGGGTCGTCATCCGGACTCAGTTTATAGTATAATGATGCAGGCTCTGACAGGTCACTGTAGCGGGAGACGAAATAATATTTGCCCCTCTTACTGATTGATGTGGACTTAATCCGGGAATAATTTGTGATGTGTTCGGCCAAATTCTCAAACATTTTATTCCCATATTTTTCAGTAACTTTCTCTTGCATCGCCAACCAATTCAAAGTTTTCTCAGAGCGAATATCTTCCAACCACCTATAAGGATCTTCCACAGCTCTACCCCAAATGGTATCGACTACATTTTCGCGTTCTGTGGGAGGAAAAATGAAAGCATTCTGAGCAAAGGAGTTCTCAACAGAAAAGCAAAATGCAAATAATAAGAGAAGATGCTTCATAAAGCCTTGTACAAATCTTTAATTGTCATGCTGAATCTACTCCGTCACAACAAACCTCTTTAAAATACGCTTGACGTTATTGCTAAGCTCAAGAAAATATAAGCCTCCGGAATACTTTTTTAGGTTAATATGCAATTGATCTGTGTCAATCAATTTTTCTTCATAATAGATTTCACCTATCACATTATAAATACGAACTGTTATTGCTGAATAATCAGAGAACTTAATATGTAATTTATCCTTGGCTGGATTGGGATACAAATCAATGTTTCCGGAAGTGAAAGCATCCTCCCTTATTCCTGTTTTCAAATTACATATTCCGGAATCCGTTGAAACACAAATGTCATCAAAAAAATAATATGCGTACCGGGATATTCCATTAATGGGATCGATAATTGAACTTAAGGAATCCTGAAAGAAGTTTCCAAGTTCAATGAACGTGTATGCTGAATCAGCAATGAAGGACCCTGATACCTGCACCCAAGAGCTTGTATCATATACAACTGAAGTTGAGAATACATGTGCAATGTTAGTTACCGTATCAGGCTGCACCAGTGAATGTTGAACGGTAGAGAACTTAACTCCAATATTATCTGTTGAATGGGCAAGGTAATTTGTATCAGGGTTTGATATCCAAAAAGAAACATAATATTTTAGACCAATGACCAAAGGTTGCAAGAGTTGACTCCCTACAAATTCTCTTTCGTTAACCTTAAAATTAGAGAAAGTAAAAAGCCCAATGTAAGCAAGCCCTGAATGAGGATTCTGATATCCGCGATTATTATAAGGAACTCCAAAATTCGGGTGGGTTGAATTTGCACAAGGATGAAAATAGTCGGGTGTTCCCCTCCATGTTTCCCAGGAACTCATGTAATTGCTTAGTCCAATCTGTTGGGGGCAATTTAGCATGTCCTCAAATCCCGGATTGCTAACCAAATTCTGGGCCTCTGATCGCACAGCAGTAATCAGAAACAGAAGAACGAAAAACTTTTTCATTGGATATATATCTATGTCACTTCAAACAAAGCTGTAATAATAAGCCTGGTTAAGAATGAAAATTGTAAATGATACTGACCCATATTCTACTCCATTGGCTATTCTATATGACAATAAAGATAATCAAATTGAAATATTTCAATGTAAATAAAATAAAATTTATTTTAATTTTTCTGAAAGCAACAAAAAAAGCAGCTCTTTAAAAAGCTGCTCTATAAACAGGAATCTGTATTATTGTATTGCTGCCAGTGGCGGCTCTGGAGCCGGAACAACATTTTGTATAGGGGTGATAGTTTTCAAATAAGCAAACATCGCCTTAACCTCATCGTCAGTTAAATTTTTATAGTTGAACCAAGGCATAGGTGGCAGTAACATACGCCCTCCATCCAAGCCTTTAAACTTCCCTTCTCTTATAGCTTTTGAAAATTGTTCTTCGGACCAATTGCCTATACCTGTAGGGTCAGGAGTAATATTACCTGCGTATGAGATTCCCCAGGGGCCTATCCAGCCGGTAAGACCGGAATTGCATGTTCCAAGACCTTGTTGTTCAATAAGAGCCCTGTCAACCTGCGGCATTTTTTCATCTGCCGGGTAACCACTTAATCTTCTCGACATATCCGGAACCGGTCCATGATCTGTCATTACTTTAGGTGAATGGCAATCGTCACAACCCATGGTAGAAACGAGGTGCTCACCCCAGGCATCTTGACTTGCGTATCCTAAGAGTTCGTGTGTAGGCTTGATTACCTCCGTTGACGTTTGTGCTTGCTGACAGGCAACGGTAAATAAAACCAATGCACTAATGATGAAGAGTTGATTTTTCATGAGTTATCAGTTTAATATTGAGAGTAGCAAATATCATAATTAGTTTCGACAATTTCCAAAAAACAATAAAAACATTTAAACATGCCTTTAGTTAGCTAAGATTGATCACCAAAAGCAAATTTCAGACCGGCTGAAGTTAAAAGCCCGGCTCGGCAACAAAAGACTCAAAACTAATAAACACTTCTGTGATCATGATAACAGTTAGTGCCTTTATTCCAATACATCCCGAATCAAATACAGAACAGTATTAAGTTCGAATGAATAAATAATGCGGTGATAAATATTTAAGCCTGAAAAAAATGTTCTCTTACAATAAAATATCTATTCATGTTCAGATTCGACCTCAAAGTCATATTCAATTATAGAATCTAATTTTCGAAAGCCTTCAGCGCCTTTTACTACGTAATAAGAAGCTCCTTTTTTTCTTGCAAGATCGATGATACGGTCATTTTCAACAGCAGAAAGCATGATGAACTCAGAACGGGGACAAAGCTCTTTCAATTTAACCAAAATCTCCAGGCCATCCTTGGATCCGGGATTTTCAGAATCGAGAAAATAATCTATCAGGATCATATCTGGTGAAACACCTGATACAACAAGTTCTTTAATGCAATCCTCACCATTGGAAAAGCCTTTTGTTGAAATTCCTGAATATTTGCTGAAATATTCTGTTGCCATTTCCATTTCATTTGGGGAATCTTCTATGATATAAACGGTTCTGAGCGATTTGCGTTCGGGTGTAGAAAAGGTTAATTTGAGAGATGTCATGATGATAAATTATTGCTCTAAAATACAAAAATCCAATTAGTATATTCACCCTTCTAAATTTCTTTTCATACATTATTTAATTTTTCCATAACATATACTTTCAAATTGATATCTTTATAATTCATGAAAGCGATCACAATTCAGGAACTAAAAACCATTCATGCCCTCAGTGGTCTTCCTGATGAACACCTTCAATGGCTGGCAGAAAACTCAACACATGTTGAGTACGAAGACGGTCATATCGTGGTCAATACCGGGGAAAAGGTGGATTTTATGATGTTTATCCTGGAAGGATTGTTATCCTTTTACATGGATAAAAACGGGACTAAGGTTCACTACTACAATTTTGCAAATGATGAATCAACAGGAGGCGTTACAGGCCTGCTTCCATACTCCAGGCTCAAGACATCTCCCGGAATAATAGTCTGTGAGGGAAAATTTCGAGGACTTCGTTTGCACAAAGATCGATTTGCCGAACTTGAACAGCTTAATTCTGATTTTATTCAAAAGCTAGTAGGGTATATGACTGAACGGGCACGTTCTTTTGCAACCACTCAGCTTCATCATGAAAAGGTGAGTGCTTTAGGCAAACTTGCGGCAGGGATAGCACATGAATTAAATAATCCTAGTAGTGCGATTGACAGAATCTCGTATGAACTTGAAAAAAGGTTAAAGAGCAACCTTCGTTTAACAGAGAACCTATTAAAAAACAAAATCAATTTTCAACATATCCAGCAAATCAGCGAACTTGTTGAAGCAAAAGAAACAGATTTAAACAGCAGGAAAAAGTTAAGTGCATTACAAAGAATGCAAAAGGAAGAAGCGATTGCCTCCTGGTTTGAATCACAAGGACTATTGGGTAATCATATGGCAGGTGAAACGTTTGCAGACGCCGGATACGACGAAAATGATCTTGAATGGATCCGGACAGAAGTAGGAAAGGATGCCTTCATACAGGTCGCACATTGGCTGGAAAACCTATTAAGTTCCCGTCGTCTTATGCAAGATCTCCATGATGCATCCCAGAGAATTACTAAGCTTGTGGGTGCCATCAAAAGCCATGTTCACATGGACAGGACCAATGAGCTGCAGCCAACAGATATCAATCATGACATAGAAAATACGCTGACACTATTAGGCCATAAAATAGTTGAAAAGAACATTAAAATTGTTAAAAATTTTTGCACAGATCTGTCAGAAGTGCAGGCTTATATTAGTGAATTAAATCAGGTTTGGACTAACCTTATAGATAATGCTATTTTTGCCATGGAAAAAAACGGAGAGTTGAAAATTGAAACTGTCTGTAACAGCAAAAACGTTAAAGTCAGCATTATTGATAACGGATCGGGTATACCTAAAGAAATTATGTCAAGAATATTTGATCCTTTTTTTACGACGAAAAAAGTTGGAGAAGGAACAGGAATCGGTCTTGATCTGGTAAGCAGGATCATCAAGCGGCACAAAGGAGATATTAAAGTAAATTCTAAACCCGGTCGCACGGAGTTTATTGTTTGCATTCCGGTTAATTAATATGATGGACATCGCATGAAATTACCATTTATTATACTTGTTGATGATGACGAACAGGTTCTAAGGGCAATCCTGCGTGATATAAGATCTGAATATCGCGATGAATACAAGATCGTGGCCAGTGAATCGGCACTTGAAGCTTTGGAATTGATTAAGGAATTAAAACTTAAAAATGAAACTGTCGCATTGTTCATTTCTGATCAGAGAATGCCCGAGATGGAAGGGATCGCTTATCTGGAAAAAACAAAAGAAATTTATCCGGAAGCTAAACTATTATTATTGACAGCATATACAGATATCGAAGCTGCTATTTCTGCGATCAATGATTTGAAACTGGATTACTACCTTTTGAAACCATGGAATCCGCCTGAAGAAAAGTTATATCCGGTGCTAAACGACTTATTGGAAGAATGGCATTCCACCTACAAACCGGATCATGAAGGAATAAGGATCATTGACTTTCAATGGTCTCCAAAATCACACAAGATCAAGGAATTTCTTTCAGGAAATTTGGTTCCTTATCATTGGCTGGATATTGAAAACAATGAGGAAGCTGAGAATTTCAGAAAAAGTACAGATACTTCTTTGAGCAACCTTCCTTTAGTCATCTTCAAGGATGGAACTTTTATTTCAGATCCCGGAATTCCGGAACTTGCTGCACGTATCGGGCTTCAACAGAGTGCAAACGATAAGATGTATGATGTGCTGATCATTGGTGCCGGACCGGCCGGTTTGGCTGCATCGGTCTATGGGTCATGTGAAGGTTTGAAAACCTTGTTACTTGAAAAAAACAATCCGGGAGGACAGGCAAGCAGCAGTTCAAGGATAGAAAATTATCTTGGCTTCCCTACCGGAATTTCCGGAGCAGAATTATCAAGAAGAGCCATCACACAAACATTGCGGTTTGGTACAGAAGTACTCACTCCAACAGAAGTAATCGGTATCAGCGTTCAGGATGGATACAAAATGGTAAAGTTAGCCGACGGCTCAGAAATTCACGGTCGCGCAGTAGTGATTGCTACCGGTGTGGAGTATCAAAAATTATCTATCCCCGGAGTTGATAATTTTACCGGAGCAGGTATATATTATGGTTCGGCATCTGTCGAAGCGCATGCCTGTAAAAACGAAATTGTTTATATAGTCGGCGGAGGAAATTCTGCATGTCAGGCAGCTATGCATATTTGCAAATATGCCAAAGAAGTGAATATACTTATAAGAAGGGATGCCCTCAAACATGTTGCAGCCAATTACCTGGTTGAAAACATAAGTAAGACACCCAACATAAATGTACTGCCACAAACTGAGGCCATCGAAGTCTTTGGTGACAATGTTCTCGAGCAAATCACTTTAAAAAATAATGCTACAGGCGATACAAGAAAAGTTCCTGCTAAGGCACTTTTTATATACATTGGAGCAAGGCCCGGTACCTCCTGGCTTAAGAATATCGTTCGAAAAGATGAAAAAGGATTTATAATAACCGGCAGCGCATTGAAGAAGGATAAATCGTTCGATACCTACTGGAAATTAAACAGGGAACCATTTATTCCTGAAACAAGTGTTCCGGGTATTTTTGCATCAGGTGATGTCAGACATTCAGCGTTGACGGGCATATCATCAGCTGTCGGCGAGGGTGCAATGTCAATACGTTTTGTGCGGAAATATTTGAGTGAAATGTAAACCATTTAATATATTCATACTATGAACCGATACATGATAATCTCCAAACATACAGCAGAAGACTGCAGGAATGCGGTAAAATACTTTGCTGAATTTCATTCAGGATACATTACACATTTCGAGTGGGGCTGTAAGGATAACGACCACAAAGCCTATGCAATCATTGAAGCAGAAAGTCATGAGCATGCTAAAATGGTAGTGCCACCGCTCCTGAGAGAGAAAGCCAAGGTCGTAAAATTGACTTATTTTTACCCGAAGAAAACCGGAGACGAAGATATTCATAAGGCAGACTGACTAAAGGTTGAATAACCGCGTCTGAAATTCCTTAAACGGAAAAGAGGATAAAAATCGCCGGCCAATCAGAAAAATATTGTACGATTCAAATTCCGGGAGGTACAATTAGCCTTTTAACCTGATTTAACATTTCTGCATTGAATGCATGCCTATTTAACTACCATTCAACGTAATTATTTCTTTACTTCGTAGGCCATAAATTCTTCCAATGCGTTACAAAATTCTTTTGCTGGTTATTCCGGTAATGTTCATGTCATTGTCTGCTTTTAGCCAGACAAGTTCGATTTCCGGTCACATTGCAGACGAAAAAAATCAATCACTACCCGGAGCGATAGTACAATTACATTCTGCAAATGATTCACTCTTGTCGAAAGCGAACCTCACAGATGAAAATGGTAATTATACTTTTAGCGAGACAAAACCCGGTTCCTATTTCCTCAAAGTGTCCATGCTTGGATTTCTGGGTCACCAAAGCGATGTATTTGATTTTAGCGGCAGTACAAAAGTGATGCCTTCTATTTCGCTTTCAGCAGGGGTAGTTTCTCTGAAGGAAGCTCAAGTAACTGCTATCAGACCATTGGTTGAAGTAAAGGCGGATAAGACAGTTTTTAATGTTGAAAACAGTATAAACGCTACCGGAAGCACAGCACTGGAACTACTTCAAAAAGCTCCCGGAGTAGTTGTAGACAACAATGATAATATTATGCTTAAAGGCCGGGGCGGTGTACTGGTTCAGGTTGACGGAAGAGATATGCACCTTTCAGGGGCTGAACTTGCAGATTACCTGAGATCGCTTAACAGTACAGAAGTTGATTTAATCGAACTGATCTCAAACCCTTCCTCCAAGTATGAAGCAAAAGGCACTGCAGGTATTATAAACATCCGATTAAAGAAAAATAAAAATTTCGGAACAAACGGCTCTATAACTATTGGCTATGCGACAGAAGTATATTCAAAATACAATGCGGCTCTATCGCTTAACAGTCGTTCTAAAAAATTTGGGTTCTTTTCAAGCTATGGAAACAACTGGGGGCAAAGAAGAATGAGAATGAATTTTTACCGTGAACAATTCCCGTATGTGTATAATGCATCATCTACCTTTATTAACAAAGGATTAAAGCACAATTATAACACAGGTCTGGATTATTATCTGAATAAGAAAAACACTTTAGGAATCATGCTAACCGGAAACCACAGCGAGCCTAAAGGATCAAACATGAGCAGGAACAGGATCAGCGGATTTAATTCCGAGGTTCCTGACAGTATACTAATGTCGGACCAGACAAGCACCGGTCATAACCATAATGTAGCTTTGAACCTTAACCATCGCTTTAACAACAATGCAGGAACAGAATTAAGTACAGATCTGGATATCGGCTACTATGATGCATATAAGAACAATTATCAACCCAACTTATACACATTACCTGATTATACTACTGTACTGTCCTCTGCAAATTACAGGGCTGTCACTTCAACAGTAATCAATATTTATACACTCAAAACGGATTACTCAAAAAATATTTTGAAAGGAAAACTTGGCGCAGGATATAAAGTTTCATTGGTCCATACAGATAATGATTACGACTTTTTTAATGTTAACAGTACAAATGAAATCTTAGACCAAACCAGGAGTAATCGTTTTACATACGATGAAAATGTTTTTGCATTTTACCTCAATTATCAGGCAAGCTGGAAAAAGTTTCAGTTTCAGGCAGGAATACGAACAGAATACACATCAAGTGAAGGGGATTTGAAAAATGCTGCGGATACTGTAGAAAATAAAAATGTTACCAGAGATTATACTGACTTTTTTCCAAGTGCAGGAATAACATACACCTTCAACAACTCCAATTCAACTTCATTAATTTACAGCAAACGTATAAACAGACCAAATTACCAGGAGTTAAACCCTTTTGAATTTAAACTTGACGAACTCAGCGGAAGAAAGGGTAATCCATTTTTAAATCCGCAATATTCAGACAAAATTGAATTGTCGCATACGTATAAATATTCAACAACTCTGAGTGCCGGATACAGTCATACAAGAGATTTCTTCGCTCAAATCACAGACACGCTAGGTAATGGGAAAAGTATCCTTTCACCACGTAACCTTGCAACTGAAAAGATCTTTAACCTTAGCCTCTCATCTTATCAGCAACTGTTGAAATGGTTTAGTGTTTATTTGAATATGGGGCTAAACAATCAAGTGTACAATGCTGACTTTGGCAATGGAAAGCGAATCGACAAAAGCGTAACAAGCTTTAATCTTTTCGCCCAAAACACCATAAAGCTTCCTCATAATTATAGCTTAGAAATTTCCGGATGGTACAATAGTGCGGGTGTTTGGAGTGGATCCTATGTCACCAAACCCAATGGTTCGTTAGATATAGGAATTCAAAAGAAGTTATTCCACGATCAGGCAACTTTAAAATTGTCATACTCTGATATATTAAAAACAGCACCATGGGACAGTAAAAATGTATATGGTGGAATAGTTATTAATGTCAATGGTGACTGGGAAAGCCAGCAATTTCGTGCCTCTTTCACCTGGCGCTTTGGCAACAAACAGGTTCAGAACGTGAAGCAAAGAAAATCGGGAAGCGAATCTGAGCTGAAGCGTATTGGTTCAGAATAATTCTTTAAAGGAAGAGCCAATCTTATGTGAACACCGGATCTAACTATATTCAAGCTCCTGTGTTGATTCACGCCATTTCAAACTTATTAATTTCGCTGTGCCAATTTTTCTTTTCAGACTTTATAACACAGGAAAATATTCCCTATTTTCAAAAAGTATTTGCCAAAATAAAATACCGGATATGAATTTTTAATCTAAAAATATTTTACTATATTTCATGAATTGCATTGCGTAAAACTCTATTATTCAGAATCACTTATATTAAATTAGTGGTTTAATGAGAATTTGAGCATCATTAATTACAATAGTCAACAATTGCATAGCCACAGCATGCTTATTGTATTAGTACTGTAAAGGTTTTCTGTGATAAAAAACAATATATATATCAAAGACGCAAAATCCAATCAATCATTAAATCAATCTTAAATTTTCATACTCTTAAAACAAATTACAATGGACACAAACACATTTAAAGAAAATGCAAAAAAGACGATAGACAAGATCTTCATGCAAATCGATGAACTTGAAGCAAAAAAAGATCTTGCAAAGGCAAAGGCCAAAGTTGAATATACAGAACTAATAAACAATCTTAAGTCAAAGAAATTTGAACTTCAGGAGAAATACAAAAATCTCGAAAAATCCAGTGAAGAAAAATGGGATTCAGCAAGCAAAGACTTTTCAAAAAGCGCTGAATTCTTCAAGGAAGGAATCTCGAAAGTAGCTTCCATGTTGAGCTAAGATTCTATCTGATAAAATATACTTTTCATTGCCATTACTGTTTCAAATATTCGGTATTGCATCAATTGTGCTTATTTCGAAACAGGAATGATATCATTCTATGCTTAACTTAGTAAATACTTACCAATAAGTACATACACTGAATCTTCTACAACACAAAAATGGCCGCGGGCTTATTGCGTTTGCATTTTACTTTGCGGAAGGAGCACCTATCGGATTTATCTGGTGGGCAATGCCAACTCTGCTTAGGCAACATGGTATCGAAATAGATATAATAGGCCGGTTCACGGCAATACTCACCCTACCATGGGTGTTTAAATTTTTATGGGCGCCTCTAATTGATGTGTTCCGAAGCAAAAGTTTTGGATACACGGGATGGATTGGACTATCACAATTACTTATGTGTATCACCTTATTGCCATTGGTTTTTATTCCACTGGAAGGAAACTTAATGTTATGGGGCATCCTGTTATTTTTTCATTCCATTTTTGCCGCTACGCAAGATGTTTCTGTTGACGCATTGGTGATAAACGTAGTTGCAAGCAAAGAGAAAGGCATGCTCAACGGGCTGATGCAAGCCGGAATGTTACTTGGACGAAGTTTGTTTGGCGGAGGCGCATTGCTGATCGCTTCCTCGTCCGGATTACATATTACCATTGGTCTCATGATATTGGTTATTTTTTCCACGTTGTTGCTTTTGAATTTCATTAAGGAACCTCAGCATGTTAAAGCCGAAAACAAACGTGTTAATGAATTTCAAAAAAACCTTATTGCAAGTTTCAAACCAAAGTCAACCTGGTACGCAATTGCCTTTGCACTGACGGCAGCCGCTGCATTTGAAGCTGTCGGTGCAATGGCCGGACCATTTATGACTGATAAAAAACTTAGCATAGAATCAATCGGATTCTTTTTTGGCCTTCCGGTTGTACTTTCAATGCTAGGCGGTGGATTGTTAGGAGGCTATTTTTCAGACAGAATGAAGCGTCGCCTTTCTACAACATTATTCCTTTGTGGCTTTGTATCCATGGCAATAACAATTGCGGTGGTTGGATATATATTCCCGGACAGCCACTCCCCGGTTTGGGTCTCACTATTCATCCTGATGTATTTCTTTATAGGGATGTTTACTGCAACATCCTATGCATTGTTCATGGATGTAAGCAACCCTAAACTGGGCGCTACTCAATTCAGCACTTTTATGGCGGCTACAAATGGTTGTGAAGCATGGGTTGTCTGGACCGCAGGAATTCTGGCTGCAAGTTATAGCTATAGTTTAGCCTTTCTAATAATGAGTATTGTCTCTTTAGGCAGTTTGCTTTTTTTAAGAAAGATGAATGTGTAAAAGGTACGACTAAACCTTAACTCAACTTGTTTATAAACCCAAGCTGTTTTTTTAAAACTTCAGCAAGTACAATAAAAGTGATCCCGTATAAAACATTTGAAGACACTACCTAACCAAAGTTACCGAACCTTTAAACTCATGCTCTATGCCCATGTAATCGGTAACCTTTGCTATATAAACATACACTCCTTCCAGTCCTTCTTTCTCTCCATTCTTGCTAATTCCATCCCAGGACACCGGAAAACCGGATGCATTGAATATTTCAACTCCCCAACGGTTAAATATTTGTAACTCTAAGTTTCTGATTCCTTCTCCATTCGGTGTAAATTGATCGTTCAGTTGATCTCCATTCGGTGTGAAAGCATTAGGAAAATAAACTGAAAAAAACGGCTCAACATATAATCTGCCATAAGATGTGTCATAACAATTGTAGGAATTCATCAATATCAACTGCACGTTAAAACTACCGGTGTCAGTATATGTATAAAATGGATGGCGTAAATTTGAAACTCCTTTACCATCTCCAAAATCCCATTGATAATCGAGCCCACCTTTACTTGTATTTAAAAAACTAACTGCTGGATCCAAAATGCTAACCAATTCCGGCTGACAAACGAAGCTTGCTTCAGGTAATGGAAATACCGTAATATCTTTAATCTTTTTAGTGATGCTTGAACAACCGCTATCAGACCATGCAGTAAGAGTAACATCGTATGAACCCGGATGTCTGTAAGAATGATGAGGATGTTTCGTAGAATCAAAACCTCCATCACCAAACTCCCAAAACCAATTGCTGATTACTCCTGTTCCAATAGTAGAAAGATCTGTGAACAGGGTCGGTTGTAATGCACAAATATTTTGGGTCTCAAACTCTACTACCGGAATCTCATTGACGGTCACGTCGTAATTCGTACTATCAATACAACCATTGCTTGCTGTTGCAATTAATCTGACGGGATAAGTTCCGGGACCAATATAAGTATTGACACCGATAATGTCACCGGAAATATTTCCATCACCAAAACTCCATTGATTGAGTAATATTGTACCTGTTGATATCGAAGAATTATTTACAAAAGTTGTAGGATGATTTGCGCAAACTTGTGATGGTGGTGCGAACTGGACAACAGGTACCTCATTCAAGTATACCATAACTGTATCATTGTTCGTACAACCATCAATGCTCGTAACTTCCACTATATAAGTGGTAGAAATTGCAGGTGCAACCAGTATAGCAGCACCAGTACTTGCACCGGGATTCCATTGATAGGAAAGTCCGCCGGAGGCAGTTAATGTTGTAGAATAGCCCGGACAAATGTAAACATCGGCACCTGCATTGGCCACAGGCAATTGATTGACACTTACCAACACACTATCTTCGTTCAGGCAACCATTTGCATCTGTTACCCGGACAATATATTGCTGGCTAAGTGTTGGTGAAACCACAAAAGCAGCTCCCGGGATTGAATTAGAAAGCCATTGATAGGATACTCCACCTGAAGCAATGAGGGTAGCAACTTCTCCCATGCATATCACAGTATCAGTACCTGCATTGGCCGGGGGCAGCGGGTTTACATTTACGTGTATAGTATCATAAATAAAACATCCAACTTGCGTGGTAACCTGTACAAAAAAATCAGTAGTAGTTTGAAGACTTACTGTAATTGAACTATCTGTGCTTCCTCCGGGGCTCCAAAGGTAAGACACACCACCGGAGGCAAGCAATGAAACGGGGTCATTCACACAAACACTTTGGCTTGTCATTGTGCCGCTAACAAATGGATGCACTGTAACATAGACACTATCATAATCATCACATCCATTTGCATCAGTTACTTTCACGATATAATTTGTGGAAACAGCAGGCGAAACTTGTATTGAACTTGCTGTGTTATTTCCCGGAGTCCATAGATAAGTTACCCCTCCGGATGCCGTAAGAGTTACAGGATTTACATTGCAGGTTGCCTGATCAGGACCGGCATTTGCGACAGGAAGAGGATTAACATTTACAGTCACGGAATTACTGAAAGTGCAACCGTATGAATCATTAATAATTACAGAATAAGTTGTTGTTGAAAGTGGAGTTACAGATATGTTCGCATTTGTACTACCGTTATTCAACCATTGGTATGAAATACCTCCGGAAGCATTCAATAATGCTGTTGAGCCCATGCAAATTGTTTGATCTGCTCCGGCACTTGTATTGGGTACAGGATACACAGAAACAGTCACCGTATCACTATTTCCACATCCATTAGTATCAGTGACAAAAACAATGTAGTTAGAAGTTGAGGGAGGCGATACAGAAATGGAGCTGGCGGTAGATCCACCGGGGCTCCATAAATATGAATAGCCTCCGCTTGCACTAAGTGTTGCTGTGCCTCCAAGACATATTGATTGATTGGCACCACCACTTGCAGTTGGCAATGGAAGTGGCAGCACATCTAAATAAACACTATCCTGCACAGATGGAGCACAACCATTAGGTGAAGAAACGGTCACATAGTACCATTTACTCACTGAAGCAGTTGCGATTGGATTTGCACTACCGGGATTATTTAAGTCAGCAGCAGGGGTCCAGGAATAAACATAATTAGAAGATGCCGGAAATGGTGTGGCAGATAATTGTACAAGTTGGTTCTGACAAACGGTGATTGCTGAAGCAGATACTGAAAGTGTAGGAGGGTCAGGGACTTCTACTTCATAATAATATTCTTTTGTACAACCGGATATAAACTCATCACCATGCTGAATATAAATATCCGGAACTATAGGTGCAGTTAGTGTAAGTACAGGACCGACAGCAAACGTGTCAAGAGGATTCGTATTTGTTGACCACCAGGATCCGAAAAGTGTAGCAGAGCCTCCCAGTTGGATAGTATCAGATGTACACACAAAAGAATCTACAAGGATAGGCGGGGCTTTGCTGAAAGATCCGACAGAATATGCATAACTCTCTGCTGATCCTGTCCCATAAGCATAGGCTGTAAAACCACTGTCGGCCTGTAGTGTGTGACTTCCCTGGCTCAAGGATAATTGGGCATACGACATTGTACTACAAAAGGAAAGTGGGCTGAACGAAGAGGAAGGAACACTAACACCATTCAACTTAAGCTGACCTGTATGTGAAGTGTTCATAATAACATTTACATTATGCTGGTTGATGACAGACGATGTTACTGTACTAAAAGTAACCTGATCTATTTTCTGATCCTGGGCATTTAAAAACATCATGGCCGGATCACCGGCTCCTGCACAGTTAATGCCTTGCATATACTGAGCAACGCATACAGGCTGATTGGATGTAATACATTGTGTACCGGTGATATTATTGATTTCAGTGAATTGCCCTGCATTTAATATTGTCGGAGGTCCTCCGTCTATTGTAAAGGAAGTATTGTTTTGGTCGGCCAATACACGCAAGGTATAGTTAGAGGCAAACGAAAAAGGAACAGCAAAATAAGTTTTTCCCCAATATGCTACGGGAATCGATTGCTCGTACAATACGTCGCACGCTGCGCATCCTGCCGGAATATTGACACAAGTTGATCCGGAAAAGACTGCGAAGGGACGACACGATCCACTGGAGTCAGTAGCAGCTATTACGGTACCGGTTAAATCAAGACTGAAATTAGCTGCCAATACCTGATATGATTGACCGGCATTTAAATTGACATTAAAAGGAACACCTGCAGGTCGCCCTCCGAAAGTTGCGCAAGATGGTGTAATAGCAACCTGTGTTCCGTCTTCTGTTGCAACTATCAGCAATTCAGAATTTACTTTAGGGTCTGACGATACAGACAAGCCGGGATAACTACATGTCCGATATTCTGTACCTAAAGACTGCTTGGGATAGATCACCGTCGCATCCGAGGTATACTCCTGAAAAGCTATTGAAAATACGCTTATTGTATCCTGCGAGACCACTTTCACACCGCGGTTATCAACGGCTTCAGATGTTGTATGTTCAACACTGGCAAGTGGCAAAGCAAGTGTAGTTGTTTGATTAGCAATAACTGTAAAGTTCTGTGTCCATCCTGTTTGCGGAATGCTTACCGTACCACTTGTGCTGACTTCGGAAGTAATAAAAAGTTCACATCTTTTTGAGCTTACCTGAAAATTTGCCATGTAAGGAAAGCCGACCCAGAATTCTTTTCCTTTCGTCGGAATTACACCTTGCGAGTGAGCCGGCGAAGCATATGCCAAAACTACTAACACAGTTAACAGTGATCGCAAAATACTTTTTTGCTGAAATAAATTATTGGAAAATAACTTTGAGAAATTAATTGAGTTGAAAATTATGGAGGATATCATCACAAAAGAAAGCTTAAAATATAATTAAATGTACAAATTAAATCCACTATTCCCAGTAATACCTTTGAAATATATTATTTGCATTTTCTTCATTAAAATCGATAAAAACCGACATTAATAAAGACGAAACCCTTGAATACTAATTAAAATCCTAAATGCACTGTTAAACGATGTTGCACTTCTTTAAATGAGTCTCTCTGAGTCACATTAACAATTATTGTTAAATTTAACTGTGAGTGATAATTCCTGAGTAATTAGCACAAAGCATTTAAAGATTTAATCTTTATTCGATAAACTTGAATTGAAATGTTTACTGTTTTAAAAGTTTAATTACTTGAATTGAATTTTTCGTCTTCACTTGTATATAATACACACCTTCACTAAAATCAGAAATATCTAAGGAAGCATTTTGCAGGGAAAATGACTGAACTGATTTTAACTGTCTTCCTAAACCATCCATAAAGTACAACTCAAGATCCTCTAAACTTGTATTCTTTATCCGGATCACATCCTGAACCGGATTAGGTCCAATAGATATACCTGAATAGCGAGATAAATCCTCTTGTCCAAGAATCAATAAAAACTGAATTGGTGAACCCCACACTTCAGTTCCCTTTTTGTAATAAACAAGATAGTCATGACAACACGCACTTCCACAATATGAAATATTATTCAATTTGTCTACAAACCCCAATCCTTCCACATAAAGTTCGCCCAAATATTCACACCTTGATAACATTGGGCTACATTCTATATATTCAGGTGAATATTGTTTACAAACTCTATGAACCTCCTTTTGAATTCGACCATTGTATAAAATTGATTTTTTTTGCAAAGCAATGGTATCATGGTATGGAATATTCAATGACCAAAAATCAATGGCTTGATAAGGGAGTTTATTTAATTGTTTAGAATACGAATAATTTGGTCGCCAATTAGGGTCCAACAGTCCATTATGGATCATCAGAGTGTCAAAATTAATATACCATTCAAGCAAAGGAATAGGATCATTATGGTAATCCATTCTCATTAATGTACTGTCTAAGAAAATATAGACAATTGAGTCGCCACCAAAATATACTTGTTTGTCAATGACATGGCGTTTTTCGAAATGACTCATAATGCCGCTTAGATTCGGTGCTGAAATTTTATAATGAAATACATCACCAACGTCAAAGTTGAAAATTTCCTTAACCCCCATTTCATATCTACCCATTGCAGGATTCTCAACTCCTTTCAGTGAGTAATAATTCAAATCATTTGGAAAATATTGGAGGCTCAATAACTGTGTAAAGCCAAAATTTTTACTGATAGAAAATGTTTTCGAATTAATGCTGCTACTTATTGGTTGGTTGACAGAATCCATGACTTGTAAACTAATGGACCTGATACTATCTGCTGTTCCAAGCACATCTCCCAGACTGACGCTTGCCAAGGTGGCTTGAATAAAATCACCATTAGAATAAGTATACATTCTCCAGGAATCATTCAGCTGCACATTGGATTTAAAAAATATACTGTCTAGTTCCTGATTAAGATAGACTTCATCACCATTGTTCAACTTCATCATTTGGTAACCATACCAGCTGGTATCTGTAATCGCCCATGGGAAAACTACTGAGGAAAAACCCGGCACATCTTCCACGGATAAGAAATCATGAAAAAGAACTCGATCCGGCAGTACAGTATCAAGTTCAAGTTTACAATACTTAAAAACAGAATCCGGCCCAAATCTTGCAGCGAAAGAATGGCCGGTATGTCCGACAATTGTAGAATAATTTTGAGCAGAACTACTCACAACACAAAACCACAAAAAGTAAAAACTCAGAGTAAGGAATTTCTTAGACATTTGAAGGAAGTATTTGGACTGATTAATAATGCTAAAACAAAATTTCAAATTAACAGAGCTAACCCTTTTCATAAAGTAAAATTATAAATAGTCTGTGATAAGATGAAAAGTTTCATCACTACCCGGCGGCGATTCACCTATTAATTATGGCAATTGACTAAAATTATTTATAGTGACTCAAAATAAGAGCCCCGACCATCACTATATTTACCCTTGAAATAAGATCAGCCCGACTGAAGCAGGATTAAAGTAACATTATGCCGGAATACCGTTTTAATCAACTCAAACTTGTGCAAGTCTTGAATTCAATGTCAGTCTGATTCGAGGATTGAATAATTGTTATCTTTACTTATTAAGCCCTTTGGTAATCTTCAGGTATGTAACCGGAATAAATATTTTGCATTCAAAAAAAACACATATTATGAAATTATTAATAAAGTATTTAGTCTTCCTTGTTTGGATCACATTCCTGAATTCTTCATCCCTCTATGCACAGGAGACACGAAAATCATTTGGGAAGAAAGATTTTAAATACGCCGAGAAAGTCGATGGTAAATATTTACCTAATGCATTCGATAATAAGAAAGTTTCTACTCCTTATAAATTAAGGAAGAGCTCAACATCAAATGCAGCGAGTAGCGCAATTTTTACAAATCAGGTTAATGTTAATCCCGCCGGCTTGAATATCATAGGTGACGCTGCCAATGAGCCTAGTATCGCAGTAAATCCTTTGGATCCAAATATGATCTCAATAGGTTGGAGACAATTTGACAATGTAGCCAGTAATTTCCGGCAAGCAGGTTGGGCTTTTTCAACAGACGCAGGACTTACATGGACATTCCCGGGAAAAATTGAACAAGGAATATTTCGTTCGGATCCAGTATTGGATTATGACTCCTCCGGAAATTTCTATTACAACAGTTTGTCAATTGACTCCCTGGGAACCTATGTCTGTAAAGTTTTTAAGAGTAATAATGGCGGTGTGGGATGGGATCCCGGAACTGATGCTGCAGGAGGTGATAAACAATGGATGACAATCGACAGGACTGCAGGCCCTGGTAGCGGAAATATTTATTCCTTCTGGTCTTCTTCATTCAGTTCTTGTCCTCCGGATCTTTTTACCCGTTCAACAAACGGTGGTAACAGTTATGAAAACTGTTCCTTCGTGGATGGTGATCCCTACTGGGGAACGATGGCTGTAGGTGATGCAGGAGAACTTTACATTTGCGGAGGACAACATGACACGATCACAGATCTGGTTGTTTGCAAATCCACCAACGCACAAATACCGGGTTCGATCATCACCTGGGAGCCTCCTGTTTCTGTTTTTATGGATGGCTTCCTGGGCGGCGGTCCGGATGTCAATCCGGAAGGTTTGCTGGGACAGGCAGACATAGATGTTGACCGATCAGGCGGTGTGGGACATGGTAATGTTTATTTACTTTCTTCTGTCGTTCGCCTTTCAAATCCTGATCCCGGTGATGTTATGTTTTCCAGAAGTCTTGATGGAGGATCGACATGGAGCTCACCAATTAGGATCAATGATGACATATCAACGACAAATACACAATGGTTTGGAACGATGTCAGTAGCTCCCAATGGAAGAATCGATGCAGTTTGGCTTGATACAAGGGATGCGCCGATTGGAACTTTACTATCATCTCTATATTATTCTTATTCCATAGATCAGGGAGTAACATGGTCACTCAACGAAAGATTATCTGCCTCCTTCGATTCCTACCTGGGATATCCCGATCAATTTAAGATGGGTGATTATTTTGATATGGTATCTGATAACGATGGAGCTCACCTTGCCTGGGCAAACACTTTGAATGGCGAGCAGGATGTATATTACTCGTATATCACACCGGTAATTCCGGTGAACATAAACGAGATTATTATTCCTGAGAATATTTCAGTCTACCCGAATCCTAACAAAGGAGTATTTATCATCAAAGGTATTTCTCCATCAACAAAAGTGGAAGTGTACAATCCTGTCGGAGAAAAAATATCTCCTCTTACAAGCTCCAGAACTCTAGATGAGATTGATATTTCATCCCATGCATCAGGACTCTATTTTATAAAAATTGTCGGAGAGAACGGAAATGTTGTCGTCAAAAAGGTTCTTAAAGAATAAGCTTCAGCACGACAGAAATATCACTCAGCCTTTTGCCGGAATACTATTTCGCCGACATCTTTTTTTACCGGTTCAAGACTTTGCAAGAACATGTAAATTGCGGTCAGGTCCTCATCGCTCATCCTTGAAAAAGGACCCCAGTCCATTGGTGAAAAGGCAATTGTGCGACCTTGACGAAAGCGCTCAATAAACTGTTCCGGAGTTTTATATTTTGAAAGAACGCCACCGGGATCAGGAGTGATATTTGGTGTGCGGATCCATAAATCCGGATCGGCTTTTAGAAACTCATGAAATTCCGGCCAAGGTTCGAATTCCATTCCTCCGGCGAACTCAGGTCCGGTTGCCTCGTAAGTCATCATGTCACGTTGGGTGTGGCAACCTACACAATTTGTGACGTACCTGGCCAGGTACTCCCCTCTTTCAATTGTTGCGGCCATTGGAGGAGCAACCGAGGGAGCCGTCGGGTGTTCTATAGGACGAAAGGTGGTACTGAAACTTCGCACTGCCTTACCCATAAAAGTCCATTCGTTTTCAGGCACTACATTCCTTACAGGTTCAAGTGAACGAAGATAGGATACAATAGCGACAAGATCTTCATCAGCCATATTCCAGAATGGCATTAATACAGGCATAGAAGACTTACCATCAGGCAGAATACCGTGTCTCATCATTCTGAAAAGTTGTTCATCAGTGTAACGGCCAATTCCGGTTTCTTTATCAGGAGTAAGGTTCCGTGTATACATTGTACCAAGTGGACCCATTTTGAAACCAACACCCCCTATCAGAGGAACTTGCTTTCCTTCATCGGCTTCCACCATTTGCCGGAAACTTCCTACATGACAAGATATGCAATGAGCAGGACCATGAACCAGGTATTTCCCTTTGGCAATTACGGCAGAATCGGAACTGACGCTAAGTGCAGGGCCGGGAAGATCATACTTTTTATCCCAGGAGAATTGAACATAAGAGAATATGCCACCAATGAATAGAACAATGATGACTAAAACCGAAATGAGGATTTTTTTTATCATGGCTTTTTCAGAAAAATGGTTACTATGAAAATAATAGCTAATTCAATAAAATCACTAAGTACATTTATTTAACAAATATATAAGATATTTTCAATTAAAAAATCCAAAAAAAATCTCCATTTAATTCAAAAAAGCATCAAAAAATCCATGATCTATTAATTTTATTTAAAATGAAAATCCGGAATTAAGTGAGCGGATATTTGAGATAACTTTCCGATGTGCCTTTATATTATGTAAGCACTTATCGATGTTTCCAAAAAAAAATTAAAAGTTCAGACCCTAATGTGCTACCAATATGTTTCCGGAACCAATTATCTGATGATCACTATCCCGCGCTTGTATATAATAAATTGCAAGTGAACAGTAGCAGGAAAACTAAGACGTATCTGTTCATTTTAAGTAGATTTTGTTATTTGAAATTAATACAAAAATGTGAATCCGCTGAAAATCCGGAGCACTTTAGCATAAAAACAGAAAAAATTACTTAATCCTCCAGTATTTCAAAAACAAATTTAACAAGAAGATTACCTATTAATCATAGGGTTGCATGGGATTTTATTTTACAGATAATCACAAATAATAAGATAAGCTTCGAAAAGAGATATCATCAAATTGATCGATACACATTTCTACACCTGGACTTTTTTCCATTTCCCTTTCGAAAACAACCATAATGTAAATGCACCTACAGAAGTTTCTGAGATAAAGACCGCCCAAAAAACTCCTTTATGCGCCCAACCGAATTCGATGGCCAAAATATAAGCAAGAGGAATCTGAATCAACCAAAAGAAAACCAAATTAATATAAGTCGGTGTATTGGTGTCTCCTGCTCCATTAAATGCCTGGACAGATACCATCCACCAGCCATATACAAAAAACGAGTAAGACATTATCTGCAACCATTCTGAGCCTATGGATAAGACTGTAGGATCAGTTGTAAAAATTCCAACAAGTTGCTCATTGAAAAAGAAAAATAAAACAGAAACAAGAACAAGGAAAATCATATTGTAGACACCTATTTTCCATACAGTAGATTCGGCTCTTTCCGGACTGCCGGCTCCCAGGTTTTGTCCTACCAATGTAGCAGCTGCATTGGAAAGTCCCCAGGCAGGCATCATCATGAACATCATGATACGAATGCTTACTGTTGCACCTGCAACCGCTTCACTTCCTATATCGGCCAAAATTCTCATGAGGAAAATCCAGGAAGTCATTGCAACAATCATTTGAGCTATACCTCCAAGAGATGTTTTTAACATGTTAACCATGACCCCTAAATTGAAACGAATCATTGATACAAATACTTTAATGTGTTTCCCACCTTTGAACAAGAAATATAATTGGGTAATCACTCCAATACCACGTCCTATGTTAGTAGCAATGGCAGCACCTTCAATTCCCATGGCAGGAACAGGTCCCAGACCAAATATTAAAAGAGGATCAAGCAAAATGTTTATACCATTTGAAATCCACAAAACTTTCATTGCAATTGCAGCATCACCGGCTCCCCGAAAAATTGCATTAATGACAAATAACATCATTATTACCATGTTTCCTCCCAACATCCAAACAGTATACTTATAACCTTGGTTAATTATCCAATCATCAGCAGACATCAGCCTAAGAAGATCTTTTGCGAAAAAGAGGCCTGCGATTGAAAAGGGAATTGAAACGAAGAGTCCCAATAAAATTGCCTGCACTGCAGAAATACCGGCCCCTTCAGCATTCTTTTCCCCAACTCGTCGTGCGATAATTGCTGTGACTGCCATTGAAAGTCCCATGCCAACGGCATAAAGAAGAAATAAGTAAGTCTCGGTTAATCCTACCGTTGCAATAGCAGAAGAGCCAAGCTTTCCGACAAAAAATATATCTACAACAGCAAAAGTTGATTCCAAAACCAGCTCAAGGATCATTGGAACCGCGAGTAAAAAAATTGCTCTTTTAAGAGTCACCTTCGTATAATCCGCTTCCGTCCCACGGATAGCATTCAGCAATTCCTGCCAGATGGAAAGTCTTTTGATTTGATCGTTAGGTATGTTCATAAATTATTAACCGGAATTTGGCTGAAATATATGTATAAGAAGATGATTGTTCATCCTGCTTTCCTTACAAACTTTGTCAGAATAACTATCTGTTGCCCTTCAATTTTTCCTTCAATTTGTTCATTGTTATCGGAAACCAAACGTATATTCTTCACAACGGTCCCAATTTTGGCATTGATCTGCGATCCCTTTACATCCAAAGACTTAATAAGAGTAACTGAATCGCCTGCTTGCAAAATGACACCATTACAATCTCTGTGAAAAGTATCCGTGGATGTTTCCAAATGGTCTCCTGAAGCCTTTGCTGTTTCCAATAGCTCATCGTCCAGGTAATATATCTCTAGCGCTTCTGAAGCCCAGCTTTCATTTTTCAATCGGTTCAAAAGGCGCCATGATTGAATTTGTACGGGAGGCACATCACTCCACATGGTCTCACGGAGACAAGTCCAATGTCCGGGTGCAAGTTCTTCTCTTTTCTCAATCTGTTGCTGACACTTTTCACAGATATGAATACAACATTCAACTTGTTGCTTCCTTTCAGGGGGAAGAGAGTATACAGACAATGCATTTTTCGACTTGCACAGCTCACAAGACCCTCCACTTCTTACAATCAATTGTTCTTCTAAAGTCATTTTATTGTTTAATTAACAGATAATGGTCAAAAGTAATATTTCAATCCAATATTCACCTTTGTATAGATGACTAAATCCTTCTAAGAATATATTATATGGAAATCAGGGAGCTTATAAAGTATTAATATAGGTAAGACATTAAATTTTTTATCTATCATACTCCGGATCCCAGCCTGATGGATCGGATATGCAAAATTCATTTACACTTTAAAAGCGGACATAGTGCCTATCTAAGCGTGTGAATCCTGGTTTTAATGTAATCAGATCAATCTGATCGTCTTTAAGGCCATGCCATAATTGTATAATAAAGATTTTTTTTATCTTACATAACAAATTTTATTTCAATGAGAAAATCCCTGACCCTCTTCTTCATTGGCTTAAACTTTTCTTGTTTATTTATAAATGCAAAGCACGACAATTCTGTTGATTCACTCATTAAATCATTTGAAAATTCTTCTGTTGATAGTGTCCGCATGAAACTCGCAGCAAGTATCGGACAGAAATTGCTTGATTCGGATGCACTAACATCGATGAGCTATTTGCAACAGGCCTATAACTTCATGGAACAAGGTGCAGTCTATTCTTCTCCTGATCTTCCTATGAGCTGGTTCAGATGTAGGCTTTTAAATCTTATTAGTTCAGCCTCATACAGACTTGGCGACGTACAAAAAGGCTTAAGCTATCGTCTCCAACTTCTTGATGAAGCAAGAAAATCAGAATATAAGGAAATGGAGCAAATTGCATTGGGGAACCTTTCAAGTGATCATGAAAGTCAGGGGAATTATACAGAAGCATTAAAATACCAGTCGATGTCACTTCAGCTGGCATTGGAATCGGGAGAACCGTATACAATTGGTCTGGCCCTAGGTAATATAGGATCCGTCTACGGAGTGATGGGACAACATGATTCTGCTTTGCAGTATTATTCCAGATCAATTCCGTATTTATTAAAAATTGAATCAAGTAAAAGTGCAAAGTTTGGTGCATTAGGCTGGATGATGAATAATCTTGGAGACATATATTACAATGCAGGAAATATTGATACTGCCTACTATTACTATCATTTATCGAGACAGTATCGTGAGGAAATAGATCATCGTTTGGGTAAGGTGATAGTCTATGCAGATCTTGCTAAGACAATGCGGAAACGGAATAACATCGATAGTGCTTTTTTTTATGTAAACAAGAGCATCAAAGCAGGAGAAGAAAATGGATTTCTTGATAACCTTGAATATTCTTACAAATTACGAAGCGAATTACAATATGATAAGGGAAATTATAAAAATGCCCTTGAAGATTATAAAAAAAGTATCCGGATCCGTGACTCCATTTTCAATCAGGAGAATGCCAAAGAAATGCTGAGGCAGTCGATGCAATACGAACACAGACTGTCCAGAGTGAGTGATTCGATCAGCTATGTTCAAAAGGAAGCTATACTAACCGAGAAAACAGAAAAACAGAGAATAGGCTTGATTGCTGCAGCCGGTTGTTTGATCCTCATTGTTGCCTTGGCTTATTCTATTCACAAAGGGAAGAAAAGAAGTGATGAACTTTTGCTAAACATACTTCCTCAGGAAACTGCCGAAGAACTGAAGCAAAAAGGTCACGCTGATGCAAAACTTATAAATGAGGCTACTGTACTTTTTACAGATTTCAAAGGATTCACAGCCTTTGCAGAGAAGCTAAGTCCGAACGATCTTGTAAAAGATCTGAATGAGTGTTTTCAACTTTTGACCATATCGTTGAAAGGTACGGATTAGAAAAAATAAAAACCATTGGCGATTCATACATGGCAGCCGGGGGCCTGCCGACTCCAAATGAGAGCCATGCTTCAGACACTATCAAAGCAGCAATTGAGATGCGCGATTACATTGAAACTGTAAAGACAAAAAACGTATCTGAAAATCGCCGGTATTTTGAAGTGAGACTAGGAATACATACCGGTCCGGTAGTAGCCGGTATCGTCGGAATAAAAAAATTTCAGTATGACATTTGGGGTGATACTGTAAATATTGCATCCCGAATGGAAAGCAGTGGAATGAGTGGAAAAATAAATGTGTCTGAAAAAACTTATTCTTTAACAAAAGATCTTTTTCGTTTTGAAGCAAGAGGGGAAATTGAAGCTAAAGGAAAAGGAAAGATCAGAATGTATTTTGTGGAAAG
>Ga0116144_10000769_pt1:5000-41655 | contig 41655 bp, 35 predicted proteins | sample AD_UKC035_MetaG_FD_89746 | JGI IMG/M metagenome (GOLD analysis project Ga0116144, IMG submission 89746) | Active sludge microbial communities of municipal wastewater-treating anaerobic digesters from USA - AD_UKC035_MetaG | ecosystem: Engineered > Bioreactor > Anaerobic > Digestate...
TTCCAGGACCATGATGTCAATCTTCTCCCCGATGCTGATAAACTCCGAAGGATGGGAAAACCGCTTGGTCCAGCTCAGGTCGCTGATGTGGATCATGCCCCCGATACCCTCACCCAGTTCTACAAAAACACCGTAGGGCGTAAGGTTTTTCACTACCCCGGTATGCCTGCTGCCCACCGGGTAGGCTTCGGAAATCGTCGTCCAGGGATCCTGGCTGAGTTGTTTCAGCGACAACGACATTTTCCTTTCCTCTTTATCTATCGTAACCACCTTGGCTTCGAATTCCTGGCCAAGCTGGAAATAATCTCTTGAATTCACAGGCTGGTTGGACCAGCTCACCTCCGAAACGTGGATGAGGCCTTCGATGCCCGGACTGATTTCCAGGAATGCCCCGTAGTCTTCGATATTGACGATCTTGCCTTTTACGACATCCCCTTCTTTGATGGTATCGCCCAGCACATCCCAGGGATGAGGCTGAAGCTGTTTCAAGCCCAGGGAAATCCTCTTTTTGTTTTCGTCGAAGTCCAGAACCACCACATTGAGCTTTTGGTTCATGGCCAATACCTCGTTGGGATGGTTGACCCTGCCCCAGGAGATATCGGTAATATATAATAGTCCGTCTACCCCGCCCAGGTCCATGAAGGCTCCGAAGTCGGTGATGTTCTTGACCACGCCTTCGAGTACCTGGCCTTTTTCCAGACCGGATATGATCGCATCCCTTTGTTCAGCCAGGTCGCTTTCGATCAGGGCTTTGTGAGAGATCACGGCATTCTTTATGGTCTCGTTGATCTTAACCACCTTGAATTCCATGGTCTTGCCGACGTATTGATCATAGTCGGTGATCGGTTTGATGTCTATCTGCGAACCCGGCAGGAAGGTTTCCAACCCGCTGGCATCCACGATCAGGCCCCCCTTGGTCTTGCTGACCACGGTCCCTTTGATGATGGTGCCATTGTTGAAAGAATCGACCAGGCTTTCCCAGGCTTTCAGCAACTTGGCTTTTTTACGGGAAAGGACCAGCTGGCCTTTGGCGTTTTCCTGGGATTCAACGTAAACGTCTACGAAGTCACCCACTTTCAGGTCCCCCATATCCTTAAATTCATCATAAGGAATGAGGCCGTCGGATTTATAGTTGATGTCCAGCACCACGTCCGAGCCGTGGATGGAGGAGACTTTACCTTTTATGATTTCATGATCCCCAAGCGTACTGAGGGTCGTGGTGTATTTGTTTAAATACGATTTTTTCTCTTCGTCCGAATAATATCTTGTATTCCGGTTTCCGGCAGACCAGTTAAAATCATCATGCGCAGTATTCTCCTCCTGGACGGCTTCCAGCTCAAGCTCCAGTTCCGGTACTTCTATCAGGGCACCGTCTTCCTCTGCCATTTCAGGCTCCGCAGAACCGGTCTGGTCCTCAGTTTCTTCCTTGGCAGGGGGTATGTTTTTTTCCATATCCTGGATTTCGTCTTTTTCTTCCAGCATGCTTATTAGATGACTTTAATGAACCAATCGGTTTGAGCGGGGCAAAATTACACTTTATTTTTCTTATTCAAGTGGAAATATCCGCAAAAAAATCATTTCTTTTCTAAACTCCCCTTTAAATCCCGTGGTATAGGGTCCTAATATTTGATATTAAGGGGTGTATATATTATTATTTAATTTAATTACTGAAACTGCCCCGGATTAATGATTTGTAAACGGGGCAGTGTGCCTGAGATTTCGGGGGCATGGATTTAACACGGGATCAATTGGCATCGATCAGCCTTCCCGAACCCGTCACCAGATAGTCCACATAGGGATAACCGGTAAAATAGATATCCCCGCTCCCGCGGAGCCTTACATACAGGTTGTGGGTGGCATAAATTTCGGCATCCCCGCTTCCATAACTGGTGATCCGGGTGTTCCGGCTATTTAGTGGAAAAGCGTACAAGTCCCCGGAACCGTCGATCTCCGCTTCAAGCAGGTCCGCATAACCCCTAAGCCGGACCTGGCCCGACCCTTCAATCCAGGTATACACCTCATCCACATCCAGATTGAGGTCGAAATCGCCGCTTGCGCGGGAATGCAGTTCAATATCCCCGTTGATCCGGAACCGGTTGTCGCCATAAACATCTCCGGACGCCGTAATTTCAATTTTGGTCAGATCAGGTACCGTAATATATATTTTGGAGCGCCCGGAAGACCAGGAGTGCCCCCGCTGGCTAATGATCAATTTGCCCCCGGAAACCCTGAAATCCAGGTCATAAAAGATGTCTTCATACCCTTCAAATTCTACCAACAATCCGGGACCTTGCCTGAGGACAATATCCGTAGACGCATCCTGGCGCAATTGGCTGAATGGGCCTGTATTCACGGGAATGATTACATATTCGCCGAGGTCTCTTTCACAGGCGCCGAGCGCCAGGATCGAAGAGAGGAGCAGCAAATTCAACTTGTTTTTCATAACATCCGGTTTTAATGGTCTGATATGATAAAGACAATGGAAAAAACAGGAATGTTAGTTAGGGAAGTATTAAAACTGGAAGCTCGAAGCTGGAAGCTGGAAGCTGGGGGCTGGAAGCTGGGGGCTGGGGGCTGGAAGCTGGGGGCTGGGGGCTCGAAGCTGGGGGCTGGGGGCTCGAAGCTGGGGGCTGGAAGCTGGAAGCTGGAAGCTCGAAGCTGGGGGCTGGGGGCTGGAAGCTGGAAGCTCGAAACTGGAAGCTGGGGGCTCGAAGCTAGGTGTGGGACTTCTAAACCTCCGGAACTACCAGGCCAAAACGCCCTAACTTCTAGCTTCTAACTTGGAAGCTGGAAGCTAGAGGAGGGACTTCTAAACCTCCGGAACTGCCAGGCCAAAACGCCCTAACTTCTAACTTCTAGCTTCTAGCTTCTAACTTCCAACTTCCAAAAAAACCCCATTTTCATAAATCAGCCTTCCATCCGCCCAGATCTGCCCTCCCCTGCGCATGTCAGCGATCATATCCTGGTGGACCGCCGATTCATTTTTGCCTCCGCATTGCAGGTAGGATTGCCCGATGGCCATATGCACGGTGCCCGCCATCTTTTCATCGAAAAGGATATTGCAGGTCGGCCTTTGAATATGCGTATTGGTGCCAATGGCTATTTCGCCAAAACTCCGTGCTCCGGGAATTTCAAGGATTTCCTGAAGTTTTTCGTTTCCTTCTTCGGCGCCGGCCTCCACGATCTTCCCCTTCTCCACCCTGAGGCTTACTCCGCGAATCGTATGATGTTCATAGGTAAACGGATAATCAAAATAGATCCGGCCCTCGACCGAATCCTCCACCGGGCTGGTATAGACCTCGCCGCTGGGCATATTGTTTTTGCCATCCGAATTGATCCAGGTACGTCCGTCAACGGAGCAGGTCATCTCCGTCTTTTCATTCCTGAAGGTAATCTGCTTCACCCCATTCAGGAAATCGACATAAGCCTGTTGTTCCCGGCCGAGCTGTTTCCAACTTTCTTCCGGACGGGTTTCGTCCAAAAAACAGGCAGCGGCAATAAAATCGCCGAATTCCTCCGTAGTCATCGAAGCTTCCTTCGCTCCGGCCGGGGTAGGATACTGGCAAAGCGTGCGCCGCAGGGACTGGTTGCCGGTTCGTATGGCATAGGTCTTTTGCAAAGGGCCCGTCACCTCCCTGCGGAGGGCCTGAAGGCCTTTGTCCATGGGAGGAAAGCCCCGGTCATCAAACGGAGCCCGGATGAACAAAAAAGCGTGGAATTGTTCGACCGCTTCGGCGTAAGCAGGATTGATATACCTGATGAATTCTTCGTGCGCCAGCTGGTTTTGAAGTTCTTCCTGTCCTTCGAAACTCATGTGAATCACCGGGACGGCCAGGCGCCTGAGCGCCCCCTCATAAAGCTGCCGGACCAGGGGAAGGGCCAGCGTAGTGGTCTGGATATACAGTTTGTCGCCGCGGCCGAGGCGAAGGGAATAATCCAGCAGCAGGCGGCTGTAAGCCTCCAATTGTTTTTGATGCATCCCTACCAGCTTTTCACCATGTATGGATAGCGGACTACATATTGTTCTTTTACCATCCGGGTCAGGATCCTGCGGAATTCCTCCATATTTTCCTTTTTGGCTGCTGAAATCACCACCATGGGAACGGGATAACGGCTTTTCAACATTTGTACCAGTTGGTCTTCCAGTTCCTTTTTTTCTTCCGGACTGAGCAGCCGGTCGAAATATTTTTCCCGGTAGGCATCCATTTTATTGAATACCATGAGGATGGATTTTGAGGAAACGCCGAGTTCTTCCAGGGTCTTGTTGACCGTGCCGATCTGGTCTTCATATTGGGGATGGGAGAGATCGACCACGTGCAGGATCAGATCGCTTTCCCGGACTTCGTCCAGGGTGGATTTGAAACTTTCGACCAGGTGGTGGGGCAGTTTCCGGATAAAACCGACCGTGTCCGAAAGCAGGAAGGGCATATCCTCGAAATAAACCTTGCGCACGGTGGTATCCAGGGTGGCAAATAATTTGTTTTCGGCCAGGAGGTCCGATTTACTCAACAGGTTCATCAGGGTGGATTTGCCCACATTGGTATAGCCAACCAGGGCTACCCGGATGAGTTCCCCCCGGCTGCGGCGCTGGGTAAAAGCCTGCTGGTCTATTTTTTCCAGCTTTTCCTTCAGGATTGAAATTTTATTTTTTACCAGCCGGCGGTCGGTTTCCACTTCCTGTTCACCGGGCCCCCTCATGCCGATCCCTCCCCTTTGCCTTTCCAGGTGGGTCCAGAGTCCGCGCAGCCTGGGCAGCAGGTATTGCATCTGGGCCAGTTCCACTTGGGTTTTGGCCTGGGCCGTCTGGGCCCTTTTGGCAAATATGTCAAGGATCAGGGATGAACGATCCACGATTTTTACCTTCAGGGCCTCTTCTATGGTATTGGTTTGTTTGCCGCTGAGATCGTCATCGAAAATCACCAGGTCAATGGCATTGGACTCTACATACTGGCTGATTTCTTCCAGTTTTCCCTTGCCGACAAAGGTCCTTGAATCCGGATGGGGCAGGCGCTGAAAAAAGCGTTTGACCACAACGGCTCCGGCAGTGGATGCCAGGAATTCCAACTCATCCAGAAATTCGGTGACCTGGCTTTCGGACTGCTGACCGGTGGCCACACCTACCAGGATCGCCTTTTCCTGGTATCCCTGCCGGTATGCAGCGGCCTTATTATTGAGATTAAACTGGTCTTTCATGGTTTTCAATATTCGTGGGTGGTCCTTGCGGAGGCCTTCTAATCCACCGGGGTAAAACCGGAAGGGATATGGAAGGGGGTTTGAAGATACTGAGCCGCCTGCACCTGGTTGAATTTCAGCCTGGTTTCATGCAGGTCCTCATTCTGGCGGATATACAGCGTTTGTTCATAAGGAAACCAGAAATTTTCCGTGGCTTTGTAATCGCCGTAACGGAATTTCAGGTCCGTGCCCTCATGGCTCAGGGAAATACTTTGAATCAGGTGAGAAAGCGGTGAAATTTCATAACGCCGTTGCAACTGGCCCGGTTGGCTGAGCCACCAGGCCTGGTCCTTATTTTCCAGTGCATATTCACAGGTCGGATCGATGGCAGGGAAAATAAACGATTGAAGATCCCCCAATCGGGCCGGCACCCTGTATTTTTTATTTAGTTCGGCAGTACTGCCCTTCCAATAGGTATTTTCCAGGCTGTTGATCCAGAAAGCGGAATCGGCCAGGATGATGCCCCTGGCCACTTCAAATCCCAGCTTGGATACGCTGATCCATATTAAAGAATCCTTGCAGGACCGGATGGAAGCCGTCCCGCTGGTTAAAAATCCGCCGCCATTCAGCGAAACCTGCGCCCTGGCCTGCACCCACCGGGATTGGATTCCTTTGGTATTGACCGCGCTGATCACGCTTTGAACGGAGCGCACGTCCGGCTTGTCCCCGGAACTCATCAAAGGCTTGCGGCTGCAGGATGCTGAACCGAAGATCAGTAAGAGAAGATATAAACCGGGTTTGATTTTCATTCTGCGGAACGATCGGCGATTTTCTTTTTCAAACGGATATTGTCTGGACTGAGTTCCAGCGCCTTCTGCCAGGTCTGGACCGCCTGCTCAAATTCTTTCAACTGATAAAGCAAGTCCCCGTATTGTTCAAGGATGACGACATGGCCGGATCCTCCGTGATTAAGGGAGGCTTCAAACCATTTCCGGGCATCGGCCGTTTTTTTCTGTTTTACCAAAATATAGGCCTGGGTATATTCCAGTTCATACTGGTCGGGGGATTGCCGGATTGCCTGCTGGATCAATTCCTGGGCTTTATCCAGGCTTTCGGGTACTGAGGCCAGGGCGTAAGCCTGCATTTGTTTTGCCGCCAGGGAGGATGGGTTCAGCTGAAGCGCGCTTGCAAACGAAGCTTCTGCTTCGTTTTGCCGGCCTGATTTCAGCTCCGCCACACCCTTGAGGCACCAGATTTTTTCCAGCAGGAGTTTGTCTTCCCCGGCCATCAGCATGGCCTGGTTGAGCAGATTCAGGCATTCCGGGTATTGCTCGTTCTGGTAAAAAGCGTGGGCGTACTGGAAGGCCAGGCCGGGATGATTTGGAAACAAGTCGAAGGCTTTTTCGCACATTTCGAGATGGCTGGCCGGGGGATCAAATCGTGCGGAAAGACTGAGGAATTGTTCCCAGACGGGCGCCACCCGGTCTTCCAGGGCCAGGGCGGACCGGTAATGTTCATAAGCTGCACGATACCTCCCTTTTTCCAAAAGGATATCGGCGTAAAAGGCAAAAGGTTTCGCCTCGCCGGGATGACTGGCCACCAGGGTCGCTGCGTGTTTTTCGAGGACCTCAAGCAGCGCCTGGTCCTTCTGGCTGATTGCTTTCTGGAGATAAGGGATCATCTCCAGCACTTTAGCATCAATGGAAATGGACGGATTGGACATCAGGCCGCTTATGGCTTCGAGGTATTTCGAATCCTGGCCGGCTGTTTTATAGGTCGAGGCGAGGGCCAGGTTGGCGGCTTCATCCTGGGGTGCGAGGACCAGGATCATTTTATAGATCTCTAGCGCTTTGGAATCCCTTTTGGTTCTTTTATAAAAACCTGCCAGGGCGTGCAGGTATTTGAGGTCCTTCGGAAAGGCTTCGTTCAGTTTTACCAGTTCCGCTTCGGCTTCTTTCCCTTTTCCCTGCCTTTCGAGGATCTGGGTTTTCCGGAAAGAGCCGATCTCATTGATCCCCTTTTCCCGCTCCATCAGGTCAAGGACCCTGAGGGCCTCCGCGTCTTGTCCCAGGTTCATCAACAGGGAAGACCATTTGTCGTAGTATAATTCTTTTGAAGGGGCGAGAGACTGCAATTTTTTATAGACCGAAGCTTCCGCCGATTCATCCTGAAGGGTGTGGTAAACATCGGCCTGAAGCTGGAGATAAAAGATCTGGTCCGGGGCCCCTTTGACGGCGTTCTTTATGGCCTCAAGGGCTTCGTTTGGTTTTTTGGTATTCAGATAAGCGGCCGCCAGTTCGTAATGAACCACATGGTTGTCCGGTTGTTTTTTCAATATTTCGAGGTATTGGCCAATGGCCAGGTCATACCGGCCAATCATTTTATTGCGCAGGGCTTCAATAAAAATGGATTCGGTCTGAACGGCCTCTTCAGTGGTTTGGGTGATCTGGGCACGGCTGAAGGTGCTGAGCGCAAGGAACCCTGCTATGAATAACAGACTGGTTTTCATACAATCCCGGGCAAAGGTAAGGAGCCTGGCAATGGCCGAAGGAGGTATTTATTTAAGGGATTCATAAAAATCAGCTTCGAGCCATCAGCCCTAATTGCTGAAAGCTGACTACTGATTACTGCTACTGACTACTGATTACTGACTACTGACTACTGACTATTGACTATTGACTATTGACTATTGATTACTCCACCACCGAGATCTTCATCATATTCGTCCGCCCTTCTTTCTGCACGGGCACCGTACCGGTATTGACCACGATATCCCCCCTGGAGAGGAGGTTTTTGTTTTTAAGGGTTTGCAGGACTTTATTCATCAGTTCATCGGTACTGATATGGTCGTAATGGTATTCAAAACACTGGACGCCCCAGACGAGGTTGAGGGTGGACAGCATATGGGCTACCGAAGAGAAAATAAATATTTCGGCTTTGGGCCGGAAACTGGATATTTTAAAAGCGGTAAAACCGGAGGTGGTCATGCCGATGATGGCTTTGGCATCGAGATCGACTGAGGTTTTCACGGCGTTGTAGCAAAGCACATCAGCCAGGAAGGTTTCCGAGTCTTTAGACAGTTTGGGCAGACGGTTTTGGTTGGGCTGGTAATGCCTTTCCGTTTCCGCTATGATTCTCGACATGGCTTCCACTACGCGGATGGGATGTTTGCCGACGGAGGTCTCCGCGCTCAGCATGACGGCGTCTGCTCCATCCAAAACGGCATTGGCCACATCGGTCACTTCCGCACGGGTAGGGCTTGGATTCTGGATCATGCTTTCCATCATCTGGGTGGCGACGATCACCGGACGGCTGTGTTCAATGCAGCGCCTGACGATTTCCTTCTGGATACCCGGGAGCTTTTCAATGGGCACTTCCACTCCGAGGTCCCCGCGGGCGACCATTACGGCGTCGGTGGCACTGATCACCTCATTAATATTTTTAAGGGCTTCCGGTTTTTCAATTTTAGCTACGATCCGCGCCTGGTGCCCGGCTTTTTGAAGGCGTTCCCGCAAATCGTGGATATCGTCCGCTTTACGCACGAAAGAAAGGGCGATCCAGTGTACGGGTTGCCCAATGAGGAAATCCAGGTCCTTGAGGTCTTTGTCGGTCAGGGAAGGAAGGGAGATCAGGGTATCCGGCAGGTTCACTCCTTTATTGGATGAAAGGATGCCGCCGAACAAAACCTTAAGGCGTACGGAATTTTTGCGGTCGGTGTCCACCACTTCGAAGATCAGTTTCCCGTCATCCACCAGTACTTTATCACCCGCGGCCACTTCTTTCGGAAAAAGTTCATAAGACATGTAGATGCCATCCGCCGTCCCTTCGCAGGGGGTATTGGTAAATATGACTTCGTCGCCGGTCTGGAGGTCGATGGCTTGGTCCTTGATTTTGCCGATACGGAGTTTGGGACCCTGGAGGTCGGCGAGGATTCCAACATGGAAATGATATTCTTCGTTGATGCGGGTCAGGTGCCGGATGACTTCCAAATGGGCTTCCTGATCGGAATGCGACATGTTGAGCCGGAATACCTTAACCCCCGCTTTGGCCATGGCCAGCAGCATCTCAAAGGAGGAAATGGCGGGGCCTACGGTGGCTATGATCTTGGTATTGAGGAGCGTAAAATCGCTCATACTTTAATTTTTTTTGCGCATAGATACAGCAAAATATCTGGAAAAGGGGGTAAAAGATATTTCTATTTTGTGAAACTTTTGAAGTCAAAATGATATTATCACCTACAAAACGGGAAGGTTCGGTTCTGCAAACGGCCGGGTCCGGTTTTAAAAAAAATTTTATCATCAAAAACTAAATTTTATTTTTGCAGAAATTTTTAAACCTTCTAACAAATGGCAAGCATTGAAGAAAAAGTAAAAAAAATCATCGTTGATAAGCTTGGGGTTGATGAAGCGGAAGTGACCGCCGAAGCCAGTTTTACCAATGATCTGGGTGCTGATTCGCTCGATACCGTGGAACTGATCATGGAATTCGAGAAAGAATTTGACATTTCGATCCCCGATGAGCAGGCTGAAAAAATTCAAACGGTGGGACAGGCCATCAGTTACCTGGAGTCCCAGATCAATAAATAAACATTTACAGTTTTTAATATAAAGTCCGCATATCCCCATGCGGACTTTTTTTATTTGTATTTCCCATCAGATCATCACGGATTTTGCGATCCATCCGTTATGAACCCCGCGGAAGCCTTTGGGTCGCGGGAAACTTTTGTAAATTTGCAATCCTGAACGAACCACCAACAGCAATATCAATATGAGAAGAGTTGTAGTCACCGGTATGGGCGCCCTGACCCCGATTGGAAACCACGTCGGGGCCTATCTTGAAGGGCTTCAGCAGGGAAAAAGCGGGGCGGCACCCATCACTCATTTTGACGCTTCCCTTTTCAAAACGCGTTTTGCCTGCGAAGTCAAGGACCTTCATGTGGAAGAGTTGATCGACCGGAAGGAAGCGAAACGCATGGACCGGTTTGCACACTTTGCCATGATCTCCACGGCGGAAGCCATCCGCGACAGCGGCCTCGATCTCAACCAGGTCGATATGGACCGGGCCGGGGTGATCTGGGGTTCGGGCATCGGCGGTTTGCAGTCTTTGGAAGCGGAGATCATGGATTATGCCAGGGGCAGCGGGACACCCCGCTTCAATCCTTTCCTCATTCCAAGGATGATCTCAGATATTGCCGCCGGGCAGATATCCATACACTACGGATTCAGGGGCACCAATTACGGCACGGTTTCGGCCTGCGCCTCCAGCAACCATGCCATCCTGAATTCCTGCGATCAGATCCATTACGGCAAAGCGGACCTGATGATCAGCGGGGGCTCTGAAGCGGCCATCATTGCGACCGGAGTGGGCGGCTTCAATGCCATGAAAGCCCTGTCTGAACGAAACGACGATTATACCACCGCCTCCCGGCCTTTTGACAAGGACCGGGATGGATTTGTACTGGGAGAAGGCGCAGGTTGCCTGGTCCTGGAAGAATACGAACACGCAAAAAAAAGGGGCGCCCGGATCTATGCCGAAATCGTCGGGGGCGGCGCTTCCGCCGACGCCTACCACATCACCGCACCGCATCCGGAAGGTAAGGGGGCGCTCAGCGTGATGCGCACCGCCCTGCGGGATGCGGGCCTGGACCCGTCTTCGATCGATTACATCAATGTCCACGGCACCTCGACCCCGCTCGGGGATATTTCGGAAATCAAGGCCATCCAGGCGGTATTTGGAGACCATGCCTTCAAGATGAATATCAGTTCCACCAAATCGATGACGGGCCATCTCCTGGGGGCAGCGGGCGCGATCGAAGGCATTGCCTGCATCCTGGCCATCCAGCACGATTTTATCCCCCCGACCATCAATCATTTTACCGATGATCCCGAATTTGATCCCCGGCTCAACCTGACTTTCAACGAGGCCCAGCACCGCCGGATCAACTTTGCCCTGAGCAATACCTTTGGTTTTGGCGGACACAATACTTCTGTTATCTTTAAGAGGGTTTAATACAAAGTCTGTGCTGCGTAAACTGTATAATTTCTATATCTCTGACGATAAAGACTTTGCCAAGCGTATCAAAAGCATGACGGGCGTCACGCCGAAGAAGCTCAACTTGTATAAACTTGCCTTCTACCACCGCAGCACTTTTAATGAGCAATCCGAAATGGCCCAGAACAATGAGCGGCTGGAATACCTTGGCGACGCCCTGCTCAACAGCATTTCCGCGGAATACCTCTACCATAAATACCCGGGAGCCAATGAAGGGTTCCTGACCAAGATGAGGTCAAAAATCGTAAAGCGAAAAACCCTGAATTACATCGCCGACGCGATGGGCCTGGATACCCTGCTCATGGAATTCAACAAAACCCATATTTCGGTTTCCATGCTCGGCAATGCCCTCGAAGCCCTGATCGGGGCCATGTACCTCGAACTGGGTTATGAACCGACTAAAAAATTTGTTGTCAACCAGCTTTTCCGGAAATTCCTGGATATCCATGAACTGGAAATCAACGACGACAATTTCAAAAGCCGTTTGCTGGAATGGGGGCAGAAAAAAGGGCATGAAGTCCAGTACCGGGTGATTTCAAAATTCAAGATGGACCACCGCGACCGCTACCGGGTGGTCGTCACCGTGAATGGAGAAGAACTTTCCACCGCGGAGGATTTCAACAAAAAGAATGCGGAGCAACAGGCTTCGGAAAGAGCCCTGGCGAAATTGGGTATTAAAGAGGCGACAGATGCCTGATGGCCTCGCGGAGCTGCTGTTTGTGAGGGCTGCTTAATGGCCAGAGGGGCAACCTCACCTCATCCGCGCAAAAGCCCAGGATCTGCAGGGCCGCCTTGATCCCCACCGGGTTCCCTTCGACATACAACCATTTGTGCACGTCCAGGAGCAGGTCGTTGTGAAATTTTGCATCGTTAAAATTCCCTTCCAGGGCCGAATCCACCATCGCGGCAAAGATGCCCGGAAAGGCGTTGCTGATCACTGAAATCACCCCTTCAGCCCCGCAGGCGATCATGGGCAGGGTGACCAGGTCATCGCCGGAAAGGACCCTGAAGCTTGAGGGTTTGTGTTTTAATACCTGCATGATCTGGTTGAAATCCCCGGAGGCCTCCTTGGTCCCTATGATATTGGGATGCTCCGCCAGTTTGAGGGTGGTTTCCGCGGTGATGTTGACCGCCGTACGGGAAGGCACATTATACAATAGGACGGGGACCGGGCTTGCCTCCGCGATGGCGATAAAATGCTGGAACAGGCCGGCCTGACTGGGTTTATTATAATACGGGCTGGCGACCAGGATGGCGCTGATCCCATCAAACCGGAAGGCGCTGATCATTTCCAGGACCTGCCTCGTATTGTTTTTTCCGAACCAACCGCAAACCACCGGCACCCTTCCTTCATTCGCTTCCAGCACGGTATTGATCACCAGGTGGCATTCCGAATCGGTCAGGGTTGAGGTTTCACCGGTCGTGCCCAGGGGAACGAGAAAATCCACCCCATGTGCCAGGTTATTCGCCACTATTTTTTTAAGGGCTTCCGCATCCACCCGGTCACCGGCAAAGGGGGTGACCAGTGCGGTCCCCAATCCCTTAATAAACGAGGTGTCCATGAAAACTGACTTTATTGAGTATCAAAATGAGTTCGCTAATATATTGTTTTATGCTGAAGGTATCGCTGGTGTCAAGGATGAGGTGGTAATACTCGTCAAATTGGGATTTGGGCCCCACTTTAAAGGGGGCATAAGCGAGGACAGCAAGGTAGTGGATCGAGAGGTTCTGGCTGAGGTCCGCATTGATCAGCAGATCGTATTTGAAATCGAGGAAAGTCCTGATGTCGCTGTTGTCCGGGATGAAAAAAAAATTGACATCCCCGCGGTTGAAATGGCGGAAAGGAAGGCCTGAGGTGCCGGCCTTGTAGTCCAGGTAGGCCAGGAGATGCACCTGTATCCGGAGCTTATCAAACAATTTCGCAAAACGAAGCACTTCGTTTTTATCTTCCAGGCTTGAGGCATCAAACAAGATGGCCATATGCCGGATCGCCAGTTCGTGGACGGGCTTTTTGTCTAATATTCGGCTTTCAGCCTCCCGGATAAGTTTATTCCTGAACCGGGCCAGCCGGAAAGAGTATAAAAAGGGTTGAGGGGATTTCATACGGTCAGGCGGGCGTCCCTTTTTTAAATTGGCCCATCTTCGTGTATTTGTTTATTCTTTTTTTGATCCTCGTTTCCGGTTTTTCGTCCATGATCTCGGCCAATTCCTTTTTGATGTGTTTTTTCAGCGTTTTGGCCATGGTCTCCGGATCGGCATGGGCTCCGCCCAGGGGCTCCTTCACGATGTCGTCGATCAGCCCGAATTCCAGCATGTGTTCTGCGGTGAGTTTAAGCGCTTCCGCGGCCTGTTGTTTATAATCCCAGCTACGCCAGAGAATGGAAGAACAGGACTCCGGTGAGATAACGGTATACCAGGTATTCTCCAGCATAAACACTTTGTCGCCGAGCCCAATTCCGAGGGCGCCGCCGGAAGCGCCTTCGCCGATCACATAACAGAGAATCGGCACCCTGAGCCTGGCCATCTCAAACAGGTTGCGCGCGATGGCTTCGGCCTGCCCCCTTTCCTCGGCTTCGGGCCCGTGATAAGCGCCCGGCGTATCGATGAAGGTGATCACCGGAAAACCAAACCGTTCAGCCAGTTTCATCAGGCGAAGCGCCTTGCGGTACCCTTCCGGATTGGCCATACCGAAATTGCGGTATTGGCGCATTTTGGTGTTGATCCCTTTCTGATGGCCAATGATCACCACACTTTGATTGTCGATGATCCCCAGCCCGCCCACCATGGCTTTGTCGTCGCGGATGTTGCGGTCACCGTGCAGTTCAATAAAGGTTTTGCAGATCTGTTCGATGTAATATAGGGTATAGGGCCTTTCGGGGTGCCTGGACACCTGGACTTTCTGCCATCCGTTGAGATTGGAATATATTTCCTTGCGTGTGTTCTTGATTTTCTGTTCCATTTCCCGGATGGGCTCTGAAACATCCACTTCCTTTTTTTCCTGGATTTTCTGAAGTTTGGATAGTTCTTCAAACAGGTCTTCTAAAGGCTTTTCGAAATCTAAGAAAACCATAAGGCGACGATTCTAATTTGCGCAAAGGTAGAAAAATTTCAATATCCGGTCTATGTGCCCTATTTACCTGAATTTCAATCATGTACAAGGCTTATCCTCTACCCCGGTGTATTTATTGGGAGATGTTCAATTTACATCAAGGTCTCAATTTAAAAGGCAAGGATACTATCCATCAACCACCCCTTTTGATTTGGAAGATTCGCAATCTTCGCGCACGGAGAATTTATCAAAGAGTTTATCCATTTGGCGAAACGGATAGATGACCAATAGTCAACCCATCACTTTGAAGGCGCACGGAGAATTGGAGTTCACGGAGCTTGGCCCTGGAGGTCCAAAAACAACCTCTAACCTCCCTCTATTCCGTTTTTTGGTCAACCTTTGGGTGCAGAAGCCCGGCAATATGCCTGAGTGCCTGGAATAAAAAATAGCACGGATACAGACCGGCCTGACTTAAAAAAACTCCATGAACAGGTCAATAGGACTTCATGTCGCCTTTGGCCGCCCCTTCGATCAAACCCCGGATATAACCAATGGCAAAAAGCGTTCCGATGGTGCTGTACCCGGGATGTTCATTGGAATCCCCGGCCATGGTCGGCACATGATCGGGCCTCATCGGGCCTTTGAATCCCATCCGGAGATAGGTTTGCATGGCTTTGAACATGTTTGTTTTGCCATCGTCGTGAAAAGTCTCCTCGAATTTATTCTTATATCCCCGGACATCCCGGAAATGAACAAAGTGGATGGCATTCCTTTTTCCGAAATACTCAATGGCCGCCGGGATGTCTTCCCCCTTGCCTTCTTCACCCATGGACGCAAAACTGCCCTGGCAGAAGGTGAGCCCGTTGCTGGGGCTCGGATAAAGGTCCAGCAGTTTTTTGAAAGCCTCCACAGAGGTCATGATCCGCGGGATCCCTCTGAGGCGGTCCACCGGCGGGTCATCCGGATGGAGGGCGAGTTTGATCCCGTATTTTTCAGCTTCGGGCACCGCCGCTTTCAGAAAATATTCCAGGTTTTTCCACATCCCATCGTGGCTCAATTCCCCATACTCGGTGATTGGGGTCTGGCTGCGGGCATCGTCAAGATCAAAGGAACTCACCAGGGCCCCTCCCCTGCCCGGTTTATCCAGGGTGGTCCTGGCCCAATTGACCACGGGCATCCAATTATAACAGATCGTATCGATGCCTTCGGCGGAAAGGTTTTTCATGAGGGTGATGAATTGCCCGATCTCTTCATCGCGGCCCTCCAGGCCAAGTTTGGTTTTTGTGCCGAGGGAGGGAGGACCTTCGATCACCTTCAGCTGCAGGCCCTCCTTTTGCCAGGCGGCTTTTACCCCTTTGATCACCTCCCGGTCAATGCTGCTTTTGCCTTGCAAGCCGGCCATGGCGGGATTGATGCCGCCCACCGCGCCGTAAACGGCCATTTGCCTGGCGAGGGCGGTTTTACGCGGCTCTATTCCCCAGAAATAGGCAAGGCAGAGTTGAATGCCTGCATCTTTGATCCAGGCCCTGCGTTTCGGGACTTCCATCCCTAGCACCGGGTTTGCCCGGCCGGACTGGATCAGGGGCATGGATGCGGTCAGCGCCGCGGTTTTTTTCAGAAATTCTCTTCTCCGGTTTTTCATGAAGTATATAATTAAGTGAAGGGGTGACTGCCAGTCACCCCTTCACTGTTTACAATTCGATCTTGCGCCCATCTTGCAAGAACCAGGTATCCCGGATGAGCCCCGGGCCGTTAAAGCGGTACTGCACCCCGACAATCTCGGTGGGCTCATTGGGGAATTCCAGGGAATAGGCTTCCACCCCATTCACCCAAAGGGTAGCTTTTTTATTCAAAGAGACCACTTTAAGGTGGGTCCATTGGTTCAGATCAGCGCCGAAGCCGGAGAGATCGGCAGACTTGCTGTGGACCCGGGCCCCCGCGAAACTCAGTTGCAAATCCCCCACGCAGGCTTTGGCGGAGAGGGGAATACTGATGATGTCGTCCTTGCAATGAATAAGTACCTGCACCCTCTGACAGGCATTATCTCCGTCCCGGAAGGGGTTCATCACCTGGGTCTCAAAAACAAACCGGTCGTTCATCAGGCCTTCGAAATCCCTTTGATTATAAATCCGAACCTTGGGACTGACCGGCAGCAGCGGAAGTTGGCGCGCCTCCAGGGCCGAAGCCTCCAGCCCTACCCATCCCGCTTTCAACAGGTCCGCTTCCTGGTAATAAATTGGAGTTCCCTCGTCGGTTTCGACCAGTCCGAGCCAGCCGTCGGTGGTGATCTGGATATCATGCGTTTTCACCACCGTGGTATCCACCATCAGTTTTGCTTTAAAATAGCCGGGGTAATAATAGATGGCGGAATGGTTCTTTTTATACTTATCGACCGGCGTTTTACGACGGATATCCCAGGTCTGTGAAATAAATACAGAGTCGGATGGGGAGGCGGATGCGTCGTACCGGAAAATCACCGAATTGGGCAGACCGGAGGTTTTGATTTTATCGGCTTCAAAAGAAAACCGGGCAGGATCTATAGAATAGGGTGAGGAAGAATGGGCCTTTTTGAGGTTCAGGGCAAACAGGCCGATCAGGGCGATGATCCCGAAGGAAAACAAAAAAAACACGGATTTACCCTGCCTGACGGTCCGATTCTCTCTTAAAGGTTTTTCCAGCGGCGCGCTCAGGATCACCTCTTCCAAAAGTTCCGTAGCTACCCCTGGAGTGCTATCCTTCAGGCTCAATTTGAACCCGCGCCAGTCTTCATAACCCAGGAAGGAAGCCAGGGTATTCAGGGTGGTGAGGGAGGGGGCATGATCGTATTTGATTTTACCCCAGAGTCTTTTAAGCGTGGTGACGCTCAACTGTATCCCGGTCCCTTTTTCCAGGATTTCGCTGAGTTTTTCAAAATCATAATGCGTCCAATCTGCGCTGCCGCCCCAGCCCAGCCTCGACTCTATTTCAAGGAGGCAGGATTCTATAATCTCTTTTTCGGCTTCTTCTGACACGGCTATTTCGTTGATCTAAATTGATGAAAAATAGTTTAAGGATAAGTTAAAAAACAGGCTTATCTCCTGCCCTTGCCGGTTTGCAATAAAATTGGACCAACTTGTCACCGGTTTGGAAACCGTATTCAAGGCCCCTCCAATAATATTTGTAAAAAATTTCAAAGCCGACATGAAACTGCTTTCCTCAATCTTTATCATTCTCCTGGGCCTTTCCGCCAAGGGTCAAAATCCATCTTATTTCTATCAAATACCCGCATACCCGGAATCCTACACGGCGGGCACGGTCGCCGGCCGTATGGTCGATGGTCTTGGATTCCGTTATTACTGGGCCACAGAGGGACTCACTGAAAAAGACCTGGCCTTCAAACCCGGCGACAGCGCCAGAACTTCCCTGGAAACCCTGGAACATATTTTATCCCTGACCCAAATCCTGGTCCATGCGGTAAATCAAAAACCAACGGTATCCCAGGCCCCTGCGCCCAAAATGGATTTCCACCAGATAAGGGAAAAGACTTTGATGAACCTGGAGGAGGCCAGTAAAATCCTGAAATCGGATCGGGCCGTACTCGATTCCTTCCCCATGATCTTTCAAAATCCAACACGAACGACGGAATTCCCCTTCTGGAACCTGATCAACGGCCCCATTGCCGATGCACTCTGGCATGTCGGACAGGTGGTGAGCTTCCGGAGATCTTCCGGAAATCCGTTCCCGTCGGGTGTCAGTGTTTTGCAGGGGGTTAAGAGGTAGGAGCTGTAAGCTCGTAGCTCGTAGCTCGTAGCTCGAAGTTGGAAGCTGGAAGCTAGGGGTGGGACTACCAAACTTCCCGTAACTGCCAGGCCATTACGCCCTAGCTTCTAACTTCTAGCTTCGAGCTTCTAACCTGGAAGCTGGAAGCTGGGAACTCCCAAAGCTCTAACCTCTAACCTCAAACCTCAAACCTTAATACAAACCCACAATAATCAATTATGAAAAATGCATTTTATTTATTCCTTTTAACGTCCTGGACAATGCAGGCCCAAACCCTTCGTCCGGACCTCAGAAACCCTTCCATCTGGACTGCTTCAGGTATTCACGCGGAACCCTTGGATGATGTCAAATATCCGGGTATCCGGTTCAATGAGACCACGCAGGGAGGCCTGTACATCCTGAATCAGCCTGAATTTTCCGAAGGCAGCATTGAATTTGACCTCCGCGGCAGAAACCAGTTGCAGAAAAGTTTTGTAGGCCTGGCCTTTCATATCCAGAACGACAGCGTGTACGATGCCATTTACTTCAGGCCGTTTAATTTTCGCCCTGAAGACACCAGCCGGCAGTCCAGGGCAGTGCAGTACATTTCTTCACCCAAGAATCACTGGTTTACGCTGCGAACGGCTTTCCCGGGGAAATATGAAAATAAAGTGCAACCCGTGCCCGATCCCGACGGCTGGTTCCATGTGCGGATTGAGGTCGCCGGACAGGAGGTAAAGGTCTATGTCAATAACAGTGAAATGCCGAGCCTTTCGGTTACAAAACTGAGTTCCACCACTTCGGGAAGACTGGGCCTTTGGGTGGGCAATCAATCGGATGCCGGCTTTGCCAACCTGGAGATCAGTCCTTTTAAAAAAATGAATGCCGTCCCTTATGGCAACAACAAGGATGCGGGATCTTATTGTCAGGTCGGGGATGCCCGGATTTATTATGAAGTGTACGGCCAGGGCAGCCCCATCGTCCTGCTCCACGGAGGGGTCTATGGGTACATCGATGAATTTAAGCCGCTGATCGAACGACTGGCTGCGCATTTCCAGGTCATCTGCATCGGTACGCGCGGACACGGCAAATCGGAAATGGGGCGCCTGCCCTTTACCTGGGCCCAGAGGGCAAACGATGCTTACCAGGTCATCCGTGCGGTAAGCAATGAAAAAACCACGGTCATTGGGTTCAGCGATGGCGCTTACACCGCCTATAAACTGGCAGCCTTATACCCCCAGGCCGTAAATAAAATAGTGGCCATCGGCGCCGGGGATTTCCCAAAGAACAGCAAGAGGGAAAAATTTAATTACAACCCGGAGTTGTTGATGCGGGATGCTGCGAATTTTTTCAAAAGCAGGCTGGCCCTGATGCCCGAGCCCAACCGCTGGGATGAATGCCTGCAGGGACTTAACCATTTGTACAATAACGAAACCCTGAGTAAAGAAACCTTCCAGCAAATCACCTGTCCCACGCTCTTGGTTGCCGGGGACCAGGACCAATACCACAGGCCGGAAGACCTGGTCAACGTCGCGCGGTATATCCCGGAAAGCCAGCTTTGCATCATCAACGGTTGCGACCATGTGGTGTTCTATTGCAACTTTCCCATGTTTTGGGAAAGCATAAGGACTTTTATCAATTCCGGTAAATTGCCCTGACCTTCTGATCTTGCTCGAGGTGCAACCTCTCCGCCGGCCCTTAGTCTTTAGTAGTATGTTTCCTCCACCCCTCCGGGCCATCTGTTTCCTGTGCGGATGTTTAACCTCTCTTCAGAATTTTGGACAATCCGATCGGATCTTGCCCGACAGCCTGGTTCTTGGCTGGATGAATGAATTCAATATACCTGCATCCGGCATTGGATATCTTCAGGAAGGAAAAATCCTGCACACCAAAGTGCTGGGTGAATTGCAGGAAGGAAAACCGGCGCCTCAAAACACTTTGTTCCAGGTGGCTTCCCTGACCAAACCCATCGTGGAAATGACAGTACTGAGGCTGGTCAGCCAGGGGCTTTGGTCTTTGGATGAACCCTTGTACCCTTACTGGGTCGACCCGGAGGTAAAGGATGACCCCAGGCACCTCAAACTGACCACCCGGCATGTGCTTTCACACCAAACAGGTTTTGTCAACTGGCGCTGGCTGCATCCGAGCAAGCGGCTGACTTTTGATTTTGAGCCCGGAACCCGCACCCAATATTCCGGCGAAGGGCTTGAATATTTAAAGAAGGCCATGGAAGCCAGATTCAAAATGCCCCTCCAGGAAATCGTGACAAAATATCTGTTCTTCCCTGATGGCATGACGGATACTCATTTTTTCTGGGATGAAGGCTCAGAGGAATCCAGGTATGCGGTAGCCCACGACAAAGACGCCAAACCCTATGAAATCAGAAAAAACCGGGAAGCCAGTGCGGCCGATCTTCTGATGACCACGGTGATGGATTATTCCCGGTTCGCCTTAGGGGTATTGCAGAAAAAGCAGCTTAGCCCTGAGGTATGGCAGGAAATGATCCGCATTGGGGCCCCGGACCAAAATTCCAAATTCGGGCTGGGCTGGGAAATTTACACCGGCCTCCCCGGCGGGGAATATATCCTGCTCCATACCGGCAGCGATCCTGGTGTCCGTACCCTGGTAGCCTTGTTACCAAATAGCCAGGCCGGCCTTATCGTCTTTACCAATGGAGATAACGGGATGAAGTTGATCATCAAGGTCGTCGAGGAAGCGTTGGAGATTGGGGCGGAATTGGTGAAGAGAGGGGGGTGAGATTTGAGGAATGAGGGTTGAGGATTGAGGATTGAGGGATCAAGGATCCTGGCAGTCAACTTAAATAAAACAATCTTCCTTGCTCATGCCAGAATAAGCACAGAGATGGGTCCATTAAATTTGTTCCAATACCAAGGGTCAGGTTCCCTTCCGGGGTCAGGGGTCGGAACACAATTAAAAAAAGAATTCTATATCAATATAATCAACGCCCCTGTCCCCCCCAATATCACCAATATTCAGATCCCGCCTGGGGGCAGGCCCACGGGGGTACCAAAGATCCTGGCAGCATCTTAAAGTATAACTTTCGGCCCTGCACTTACCTGAATAAGTACAGAGGTGGGTCCATTAAATTTATTCCGAAATATCAAGCGCCGGGTTCCCCTTCAAGGGGTCAGGGGTCGGAACACAATTAAAAAAAAGAATTCTATATCAATATAATCAACACCCCTGTCCCCCCATATCACCAATAATCAGATCCCGCCTGGGGGCAGGCCCACGGGGGAACCAAGGATTCTGGCAGAATCTAAATAGAAAAACACCCGGCCTTACCCTTGTCTGAATGAGTACAGGGATAAGTCAATTGAATATTTTCAAAAATGCCAAGGGTCAGGTCCACCACCCACCACCCACCATCCACCACCCACCATTTTTTCACGCCAACTTCTGCCTGATCATCAGCAACTCATGAATATTCTCCTTGTCCAGAATACCTAAAAGTTGTTGGCCATCCACCACCGGGGCTACCTGGCAGGGGCTGAGGGATAATTTTTCATAGGCTTCCTGGAGGGGCATGGAGGAAGTCAAGGTGAGGTAATCCTGGCGCATCACCTGGGCCACGGAAGCGTTGGTGCCAAATTGGGAGAGGCCCTTAATGAGTTCGTTGGAGGTGAGGACCCCATGGATCTGAGTCTGATCGGCGACGAGGAATACTTTATCCTGGCTTTCCAGCACCAGCTTTGAAACCGAATCCAGGCTGTCGGTGGCCGCCACCGGGGTGAAACGGGTCATCATGGCATCGCGGACGATAAAATGGCTCATGGCGTTTTTCACCGTTTCCTGGAGCGCTTCGCCGCCGGCGCCGAGGTAAATAAACAAGCCGATGAACACGAGCATAAAATTGTAGAAGAAACCCAGGAAGACAAAAAGCACCGCCAGGCCCTGCCCTATTCCCGCCGCGATCCGGGTGGCCTTGGTCCGGTCCATTTTAAATGCCAGAAGGGCCCTGAGCACCCGGCCCCCATCCATCGGGAATGCCGGTATAAGGTTAAAGACAGCCAGGGTGATATTGGCAATAAACAGTTTGTTCACCATGGGCATATTCTGCCAATATTCCGCTGAATTGACCTCTTCAGTTCCTGGAAAGCCTCCGATGGAAGTCAGGTAGATCCAAAGAAAAATCGCGATGACCATATTCACCATAGGCCCTGCCAGGGCTACCAGCAATTCCTGGCCCGGCTTTTCCGGCAATTTTTCCAGGCTGGCGATCCCACCGATCGGATAAAGCGAAATATCGTGGGTTTTAATGCCAAACCGTTTTGCCGTGAGCGCATGCCCGAATTCATGCAGGACCACGCAGAGAAAAAGAAGGAGGATGAAGGCCACCCCGCTGAGGGCGCCGCCCAGGTCCTTGCCCGCCTGGAAATGGGACATCAGGATCCAGCCGATCAGGATGAGAAAGGTCCAGTGGATGTATACTTTGATGCCTGAGTAGGAACCGATGAATAAGGAACCCTTTTTTTTCATAAGAATGAGTTTTTAAAAGCCCGAAGGGCTCAACGTTTTGCCAGTACAAATTAAGAAGAAGCGGGCTAAAGCCCATAAATTCCCTTTGCCTCAACCCCGGCCTGAAGGCCGGGGTTGGATATCAACGGCTTAAAATCTCCACCCATTTGGGTGATGTGATTGATCCATCACCGCCATTAGTTACTTGGGAGGTTGATCATCTAACCCCCAGGCTTAAGCCTGGGGTTCAAAGGCATAGCGTGAATTGTGCTTCAGCCCAGCACAGGGAAGCATATGCAACATGGTAGACTCACTTATCACTTTCATCTGGGGCTAAAGCCCATAATCTTCTTTTACACTAACCCCGGCCTGAAGGCCGGGGATGGATATACAACGGCTTAAAATCTTTACCCATCAGGGCAATATGTTTGATTCATCACCGAAAGTGGTTACAGGGGAGGTTGATCATCTAACCCCAGGCTTAAGCCTGGGGTTCAAAGGCATAGCGTGAATTGGACTTCAGCCCAGCACAAAGAAGTATATGCACCATGTAGTCTCAACTATCACCTTCATCTGGGGCTAAAGCCCATAAATTCCCTTTACCTCAACCCCAGCCTGAAGGCCGGGGATGGTATCAACAACTTAAAAATCTATATCCATCAGGGCTATATGGTTGATTCACCACCGAAAGTAGTTACAGGGGAGGCTGATCATCCAACCTCTGGCTTTAGCCTGAGGTTTAAAGGCGGAGCGCCAATTTGGCTTCAGCCCAGCACAGGGAAGCATATGCACCATGTAGAAACACCTATCACCTTCATCTGGGGCTAAAGCCCATACTCTTCTTATGCATCAACCCCGGCCTGAAGGCCGGGGATGGATATACAACGGCTTAAAATCTCTACCCATCAGGGCAATATGCTTGATCCATCAACGAAAGTAGTTACTGGGGAGGCTGATCATCCAACCTCAGGCTTTAGCCTGAGGTTTAAACGCGGAGCGCCAATTGGGCTTCAGCCCAGCACAGTGAAGCACCATATAGACTCACCCTATCACTTTCATCTGGGGCTAAAGCCCATAAATTCCCTTTACCTTAACCCCGGCCTGAAGGCCGGGATGGATATACAACGGCTTAAAAATCACTACCCTCACAGCTACCACTTCGACCCGTTTTGCATTATATTAAAGTCATGAAGCCTTCCCTCCTTACCATAAATATTTTAATATTGGTTCTGCTCTTCAACGGCATAGTCACCACATCATCCCTGTCTGCCCAATCCAAGGTAAATATTGCAGTTGACCAAAGACCGCCGGAAGCCGAAAATCTGAATGTCTTGCAGGACTGGTTGCGCTGGAACAATCCGGGAAGTTTCAGGACCCATTTTTTCAACAGCCTTGCTTCATGTTGTTTTGACGCCAGGGACCAGGAGATCGCCCGATTGTTTACCCGGAAGGACTGGCTGGCCCGGCAAGAGATAATAAAAGAAAAACTCCTGGAGGCCATCGGACCCTTTCCAGAAAAGACCCCCTTGAATCCCAGGATCACCGGAGTAATTGAAAAGGAAGGATACCGCATCGAAAAAATCGTGTTCGAATCCCATCCGGGATTTTATGTACCGGGATGCCTCTTTATTCCCGACGGGATCAAAGGGAAAGCCCCGGCTGTCCTCAATGTCTTCGGCCATGAACAGGAATCCTACCATAAAGCCCTGGACCAGGTCATCATCCTTAACCTGGTGAAAAAAGGGATGATCGTATTCGCCATCGATCCGCTCAGCCAGGGAGAACATGTCCAGTATTATGATCCGGAAATCAAATTTTCCTCCATTGGCTACAGTGTGGTGGAACATTCCTATTTCGGGAATGTCTGCTTCTTAGCCGGATCATCGGGCGCTAAATATTTTACCTGGGATGGGATCAGGGCCATTGATTACCTGGTCTCCCGACCGGAAGTGGACCCGGAAAGGATCGGGGTAACGGGCTTTTCGGGGGGTGGTACAGTCACTGCCTACCTGGGAGCCTTTGATCCACGGGTAAAAGCGATGGTACCCTGCAGCTGGTCCACCTACAACCGGAGGCTGCTGGAAATGAAAGGCACCCAGGATGCAGAATCGATATTGACCCATGGACTTAAGAATGGGTTGAGCTTTGAAGACCTGATCGAGGTGAGGGCCCCCAAGCCATGCCTGTTGACTTTCACCTCACGCGACGAATACCTGAGCCTGCAGGGCGCGCGGGAAGCTTACCAGGAGGCGGCCGGGGCTTATGCCGCGCTCGGTCAGCCGGATCATCTTCAAATGGTGGAGGACGATTCCAAACACTGGGTGACTCCCAAAATCAGGGAAGAGATCTATCGTTTTTTTATGAAACATTTCGATCTGTCCGGCGAAGCTGCGGAAGAGGAAGTGGCACTTCTTTCAGGGCAGGACCTGCAGGTGACCCCAACCGGCCAGATCGCCACTTCTTTTGGAGGGGACCGGGTGTATGAAGTTAATAAAAAAGAAAGCCTGCCGCTGATCGAAAAACTGGAGCAATCAAGAAAAGAGATTAGCACCCACCTGGAGAAAGTCCGGAAAAAAGCGATGGAAGTTTCCGGTTATGTGGCGCCTTGTTGCCCCGGGGCTGAACCGGTCATCAATGGGAGGTATCAGCGGGAAGGATATACCGTGACGAAGTTTGCTATCCCGGGTGAAGGCGAATACGCCATTCCCCTATTGCTGTTTGTTCCGGACAGCCTGCCGGGTAAGCGCAGCACGATCGTTTATCTGCATCCTTCAGGCAAGGCCGCCGAAGCAAAAGCCGGTGGAGAAATCGAATCCCTGGTAAAAAAAGGATACCTCGTCGCGGCCGCAGATGTCCTCGGGACGGGAGAAACCGCCAATACAGCCAGCCGAGGCCAGACCGATCCCTATACCGGCGTACTGGTCGGACGCAGCCTGGTAGGGATTCAGGCGGGAGATATCGTAAGGGTGGTGAATTATCTCCTACAACGCCCGGACGTGGATTCGAATGGGATTGGCGCCGTAGCACGCGGGGAACTGGCAATTCCACTTCTTCATGCTGCCGCTTTCGACCCTACTATCCGCTCGGTCACGCTGATAAGTTCCCTGATCTCTTACCGGTCCGTAGTCATGAACCGGATCTATAAAATCGGGTTGACCGCCAGGCCCGGAGGCGGCCACCACCATCCTTATGAAGTCGATTTTGCCTGGGGCATTGCCGGCGTTTTGAAAGCCTATGACTTGCCGGATCTGATGGGCTGTATTGCGCCGAGAAGGCTGGTGGTTGCCGATCCCAGGAACCAGGTGTTGGAAAATCCGACCACCGCGGAACTCAACCTTGATCTTGAATTTCCCTTGGAGGTGTATCGCGTTAAGAAGGCCGGGGAGAAACTGAGAATCATCGAGAATATGGATCGCCTGGAATTTATAATGGATTAGGCAATTCCCGATACGGACAATTTCTCATACCTTTTCATTCAAATGGAACCATGCCGGATTACGAAAAGCTGAAGCGGCTCTGCGAGGAAGCAAGCAGTATTTCCAGAACGGTGATCGATGACTTTCTGGTTTATTACGCTGCATTCCGGGACAAACAGGACCGTGAATTTGATGTTCGGATTGAACGGTTCCGCGCAATGGAGAAAAAAATGCCTGCCGCCTGGACCCCTTCGGTCAAAATGCAATACATTGGACACCGTCTTTTTAAACAGGGAGGGCTGATTCATAAATATTTACGGTCCGAGGATCTTAAAAACAGGGAAGCCGAAGAACTGAATTTTTTACAGGAATTGTCCGCAAGCCCCTGGAAATTCAGTTTCAGTGTGATCCTGGACCATCCCGCGCCGGATTTTTACGAGATGGAAGATGTATTCCGGGGAGAGCAGTATCTGCTTTATTCGCCAGCCGTCACCCAGACCTTGTCAGACCACCCGGTATCCCTGTGGTTCAACCTGATCTTTTATAATGGTTCCTGCTGGCAAACCTATGGCCCGCTTACCGGTTTGCAAAGTTATGGCCCTGACGATATTTTCTTTTATGCCACGGAATTGAACGAGTCCATTGACTCGGATGAGGAACTGCTGGAGGATGTTGAAAAAAACCCGGTGCCCTATATGATGCTGATGAGCGGTTCGACCCATCCCATCCTTCTGCAAAGCGGATACGAGGCCGTCTTAATAAAAGGGGAAGCGCCGCTGACCGGCTTTGATTTTCAGACTATGAAGAATGATTTCCGGATCCAATTCGATTCCGGCGTATTTAAATTAAGCCATAAAACACTTTCTGACCCACCGCATTTGGCGGAAGTCTATTATGATGAGAAGGAGAGCGTCCTGCACGCCTCAGCCATGACGGACTATGGTTACCATGAACTCATCGGATGCCTGAACGGATACGGCATCGACTTCCCCATAGAACCCGATATCCGCATCCATCCCTCCCTGCTCGATCTGATCCGAAAATTGCTGAATAAAAAAGTGAATCTTTTTCCATACAACCATTTATTCGAGGAAAAAAAATCACCGGAGAGTGAAGAATTCCTCGCTAAACTGAACCAGGTCCTATCAATGGCCCTGCCAGAAATCAATGCCGGCAGAAAACCGGATGCCGAGGCGCTGGCCCGAAAACTGGACCTGGACCCGGAGACGGTCAGGGACATTCTTGATAATGTTATAGGCCGGGTTGATAAACTTAAGAAGGACGGTCCGTTTGGGCATGGTCCTGAGGCCTGATGGCATCAAATTCGGGAACCAGCACTCCAGGCAGAGTGTCAGCGACCGGCCGCAAAAATTCCAGGATGAATTGGAAGATATCCATGAAGATAACCTGGCCGTGGCCGAACAAGGATTGCATACCCTGATGAAGTCAACGAATGAACATATCCTTGCGTGCCCTGGAAATCTTCCTTCTCGCCCAGGGAAAGAAACGCGGCTACAATGAGAAACAGGAGGTGGACGTTACTACCCAGGGGCAGCGGATCACTCTCGTGCCGGAAGGGAGGGCCATCATCATAACGGTTGACGGGATTCCGAAGAGTATGCTGAAGGAGAATGGAGAAGTTTAATTGAATAACTTAGCATTAATGCAAACTAACCCACCAAAATTCAATTTATTGAAGGTCAGCAGATCCCAGTACATATTTGATATGTACGAAAGAGAGTATCTCTACTTTTCATTGCACAAGTCTTTTCGTGGAAAGAATCCAGAGCAAAAAGGTATTCTGGATCCTAGAGAAATGAACGTAAGTACATGGCATCCCGACTACCTGTCAATTATATTTAAGTCAACAAAACAAGAATTTAAATTCACAAAGGGCAAAAATATAATTGATCCTGAGGTTAATGAGGCAGGGGACAATGATCTAAATACATTAATCTGTTCATTTTATTGGTTGAACAACGAATTGGAAGATCCAAATGCATTGTATCAAAGAGGATTTTACATTGAAGGGAATCAAATGTTAGTAATCAATAAACCAGTAGAATTTTGTAAAACAATTTACACTTCACTTAGGTCTTTAAATTTATTTTTCGAAGGGGATCATGTGAAATATTATGATCCCAAAACTTGGAATGGACCTAGGGGAAGTTTGACCACCCATCATAAGGATATAGCATTCTCTTATCAGAATGAATTTCGAATAGCAATAAGGCCATCCAATTACGGAGAACCTGGCATCTTGCCTTCCTTGCCGATGGAAATTCCTATCCCGGGATTGAAACAAATGAGCTACATAAATGATATTTATCCTCCAATTGGATAGGTATCCATATTGGCCCACTGGAGCAAATTGTTCAAACAAAAAAGTCCCTAACAATAACATTATCAGGGACTTGAATTAAAAACCGATGCGGACCGGACGGGACTCGAACCCGCGACCTCCGCCGTGACAGGGCGGCATTCTAACCAACTGAACTACCGATCCTCCTTATTCTTTTCAGAAGGGATTGCAAAAGTAAGAGAATTTCTCATTCCGGCAAGGGTACCAACGAATAAAATTGGGGTCGATTTCAGGAGGGCCAATGGCGGTGTCTGGAGGAATTGCCCCCTATAAAACCGGGGAAGGCTGCAGAAAAGGATTAACCCGCTTAAACCGGGATTGGGAAAACTTTTAGGAGGTGAAATGCCCCTGAAACTAAAACTAATGTGGGTATATATGAGTAAATATTCGGGTATTCAAATCGGTCAATCAAAAGGAATTTCCGGCTGCCTGACCTTCTCGTTATTTTCCTCCCAAATTTCGTCATCTACAGTCAAGTCCTCCTGGACCTCTCCGGAGGAGCCCATGGAAATCGCCGGAACAGGCATCGATTCAATAGTATTTAACTGCCGTTGAATCGCCCTGGTCCTGATCCCCGAGGCGGTTTCCAATTGGCCAAGACCGGTTTGTATATTTTTCTGCGCTTTCTCCAGTAAGCCGCCGAACTTTTCAAATTCTGATTTGACCCGGGCCAATACTTTCCAGACTTCGCCACTTCTTTTCTGCAAGGCCATGGCGCGAAAACCCATCTGCAGGCTGTTCAGTAAAGCCATCAAGGTGGTAGGACCTGCGACTGTTATTTTGTATTCATTTCTTAGCTGGTCGACCAGGGCGCTTCGCCGGATCACTTCGGCATAAATGCTTTCGAACGGCAGAAACATAATGGCAAAATCGGTGGTATCGGGCCCTATATATTTATCCCTGATGTCTTTTGCCATTTTCCGGATGGTGTTTTCCAGGTTTTTGGTCGCGGCTTCAATATCATCAGGAATCGCATTTTCATAGGCCGTTATTAATTGCTCATAGGATTCTTTGGGGAATTTGGCGTCGATCGGCAGGTAGATGAAGCTGTTTTCATCGTTGTTCCGTCCCGGTAGTTTCACGGCAAATTCCACCCTTTCCGTGCTGCCTTCCACCGTCGCCACATTGGCTTCATACTGGCTGGGCGCGAGTATTTGTTCCAATAACATGGCCAGTTGCACCTCCCCAATGCCCCCCCTTAATTTTACATTGCTCAATACTTTCTTCAGCCCTCCTACGTCCGCCGCCATGGTCTGCATTTCGCCCAGGCCTTTTTGCACTTCTATCAATTGTTTGCCGACGGAATCAAAACTCTGCCCCAGGCGGTCGCTCAGGGTCTTTTCCAGTTTTTCCTCCACGGTGGACCGGATAAGGTCCAGTTTGGATTCCGTATTTTTTATCAGTTCATTCTGCTTCGCCTCCACCTCGCCGAATTTTTCCTTTTGCAATTGGCTGAACGCGGCGATGCTTTTCTCAAAGGCTTCGTTGAAGCTCCTGAAAGAAGCGGTGAGTTCCCCGCGCATGAGGCTGTTGTCCGACTTGTTCTGATCATTGAGTTTGGCGAGCTTTTCTTCCACCTTGTCCGAAACCTTACTCAAAAGTTCGGTGGTCCGTGCCGTCAACTCCTTTTGTTCGGTTTTCAATTCATCAAATTTCCCTTTTTGTTCTTTTGTGAAGGAGTTCATGCCGGAGGCAAATTCTTCCCGGTTATTCCGGTTGAGGTTTACGATTTGCAAGGTCAGGGCCTCCACCTTGTCGGCTAAGGTGTTATTGATCTCTTTCAGGGCATTTTGATTTTGCTGACCGGAAGCATGCAGCAAGGTGGTCAGTTCGGCCTTGATGCCGAGCAGGGTGGCATTCAATTCGGCCCTGTTATTGCCCGCAATGCCCGAATTCTCCTCGCGGTTGAGACGGAAGTCTTCCTTAAAATTATGTTCCAGTTTATCCAGGCCGGCCTGCAATTCAGATAATTTGTTCTGAATGGCAGGCAGAGCCTTATCCTCTTTGTGTCTGAAAACTACAATTAAAATGATAGCAAGTACCTGCAAAACGATGATCAGGATAAACATTGTGCTCTCGGTCATTGGTATTGTTATAAGCCGTTATATCAAAGTTACTTCGTTTTTCTACGAGTACTTTTATAAATCGGGACCTGTTCCATACCGCTTCCGCCTTTTCGTCAGGGCTGGTAACCGAAGATGCCTTCTTCTCTAATAATACCAGATCCGGAAACAGTAGAACGGATATTCGTAAAAAGTCTGACCCAGGACATCACTGACTGAAATCATATACACATAGTTGGAATTCAATTACTTATAAGAACCCAAGGGCATGACTCGCCAAGATCCGGATCGGGAAGAGTAATTTGTGGCCCACTGAATAAAGATTAATAACATAATCAGAAACAGATTTTACATGAAAAAAATAGTATTTATTGATATGGACAATGTCCTGGTGGATTTCCAATCCGGTATTGACCGGCTGACTGATGAACAGAAACAAGAATATACTGAGCGGTATGATGAAGTTCCCGGAATATTCAGCTTAATGGATCCGGTGCCTGGGTCCATTGAGTCTGTTAAAACACTGTCGGATCATTTTGACTTATATATATTATCAACTTCACCCTGGAAAAATCCATCTGCCTGGTCGGATAAATTATTATGGGTACAAAAATATTTTGGAGCTGAGGAGAACAGTTTGTTTTACAAAAGGTTAATACTATCTCATCATAAAAACCTGATTGCGGGCGATTTTCTGATCGATGACCGAGAGAAAAATGGAGCAAATGAATTTAAAGGTGAATTAATCCTATTCGGATTAGGCAAATTCCCGGATTGGAAAAAAGTCACGGAATATTTATTGACAGTGAGTTGAATTGCCGGGATGCCCCTACCGGGCCGTTACGGATTTCCAGGAGTCCTGAAAGCGCAAAATGACGATTCCCTTCTCCTGTTCCAATCTTCAGGTTATTAACTTCCTGCCCCGGCTATCCTTTGATAATCCTCAAATTCGCAAATGAACCGCCGGAGCGGTATGCAGTATAGAGGCCGATTTTACCCGATTTGGCACCCAATAGTGGGACAATAAGGTAAGGTTCGGGTGTATCATTAACATAAACCCTGGCCTCCGTTTCCGAAATGATAAACCTGGCATGAAACCAGTCATTGGGGTCAGGAGCCGGGACAACCTGATTTTCAAATTTCCCGTTTTGAGTTTCCCGGAGCCTGGACCAGGTATATTGAGGCAAGCTGATGTATTGAATAGCTCTCTTCTTCCGGACCGTATCTTCCGCAAGAAACTGGAAGGGCCTGAAATACAGCGCGTCAAAGGTTGAATCGTTGACGCCGTGAAAGGCTATTCCCAGGAAGCTGTGTTGGTAGACATCAATCCCTTTTAGACGCAGCTCAATGGTCCCCGTCTTAAATTCTATTCCCTTAATCCAGGCTAAACCTTCATCTTCGTTGAGCAGTAATTCAATGACATCCTGACCCTTTTCTTCCGACCATTTCACTTGACGGTTAACCAGGGTCAATTCATTTTTTTCATAAAGCGATTTAAGGTCTATTTCAATTAGTTTCTGTTGGTATGTTTGGTTGTATACCGGTAAACCAATAAAAATGCCCAGCACGAGTATGAAGTATCTTATGTTATTTATTGATGTCCTCATCAGCCTGAATGATCGGTGTATATATACCATTTGCCTTTCCATTTTTTCATCAGACCCGAATAACGCCCATGGGTCATTTTGCCATCCGGGTAACTCACCTGAAAATAGCCGGTCACATAATAATATTTCTTTGAGATCCGTTCCAGGCTTTCATTGGTAAGCTTCAAGTTTCCCATTTTTTCAGGGGGCCAATATTTTTTGTAAAAGGCCAGGATATTTTCTTTACCAGCCGCTACCCCTTTTGACAGGATCATCCGGGTGGAATCCAGGGGAGCATACAATGCGACATATCCTTCAAGGTCGTGTTCATTCCAGGTCCGTTCTTCTTCCTGAAAAACTTTCAGAATAGCCGCTTCATCCTTATTAATTTGACTAAAAGATATGGGGCAGGGAAAAAAGAAAAAGCACAATAAGTACCAGATGTTTTTAAGTTTCATTTTAAATTTTTGGGCATTTCAGAAAAAATCCTTTATCACAAGGCCATTTATTCAATATTGAAATCCATCCCCTTTTGAAGTTTTATTATTGCGTTTTCCACATTGGCTTTATTGGCTGCGTCCGGTACCATGGGCAGAGCACTTTTCATAAACTCCAGGGCCTTATTATAATTCCCTATAGCTGATAAACCTCTGGCCATTCCCATAGTTGTGGTAAACTGGTTGGGGTATTTGTCGTAATTGTTTTGAAAGACTTTCAGCGCCTCTTCCGCTTTTTTTGCAGCGAGCAATCTACGGCCATAGAAATGCACATCGGTCATGCTGCCGAGAGGAAGGGCTTCCTGCATGATCAGCTCGGCCTCCTGATCCCGGTTCAGTTTCTTCAGCAAAGCCGCTTTGGTGCTCAGCGTGCGGAAGGTCTTTTGACCCATTATCCTGAAATAAATGCCGCGGTCGATCCAGGCCAGGGCCTGCTCCAGTTCAATGTTGTTTTCCAGACAATAGTTGGCGGCCTGTACAAAATCATCCGGAGGTCTCGTAGTCAGGAGGTCTTTTTTAAACTCGGCAATTTGAAGCTCATGGATCCGGGCGGAAATCCGGAAAGGAATCCTGCGTTTTTCCCAGGAAAGGGATACGGTGGCCGAACTGTCTGTCTGGTCCGTAAACTCATATTTAAGCCATTCTTCACTTTTTTCCAGGGGCTGGTTTTTTACGGTCACTCTCAAGGCGTCGTCTTCCGGTTTGTAATAGAAACTCCCCCAGGACGTTGAATTTTTTGAGAAAATCAGGGTGCTTTCCTTTTCCTCATTGATAATAAAAAATCCATAGCTGCCCGCAGGCAAGTCTTTGCCCTCAATCTTCACCGGGTGACTGAACGAAAAAGTGGTGTTTTCATTGGCCCCTGCCCTCCAGGGAGCGGCATAACAAGTTCCGTGACCCAGATCTTGTAAGCCATAATGGGCAACGGAAGTACCCCAAATCCGCCCTTCCCGGCCTTTTACACCGGGCCGGCTATAATGGATGTTGATTTTTACAATTCCAATCTGCTCACTTACGGAGGCCTTTTTATTTCCCCCATCGGGGGCAGTATTGAGGGGCATGATCTAGGTCCGGGCCATGGAAGCGGAATAAATCCCCAGGATAAACAGGATTATTTTTTTCATTGAGAGAGGTTTATTTCAGAAGTTTAAATTGAATTGAACCGGTCAAAATTCAACACTTTGTAATGGATCCTCCTCCCCCTCCGGGGGGGATTACCCATATTTTGAAATACCATAATTTAGCCCCTGGACTTACTCCCGAAAATCATTCATTCTTTTATTTCCCTGATGATCAATCCAGGCCTATGGCAACTTATACCTTATTGATTAATGGCAATTCCCACACTTTCCAGTCGGAACCGGACAGGCCCTTGTTGTGGGTGCTCCGCGACACCCTGGAACTGAAGGGGACCAAATACGGGTGCGGGATCGGCTTTTGCGGCGCCTGCACGGTGCATATCGGGGAGACCGCGGTGCGCTCCTGCAGTATCCCGGTCTCCGCCGTCCAGGGCGCGGTCACGACGATAGAAGGCCTTTCCCGGGACGGTTCCCATCCGCTTCAACTCATGTGGATGGAAATGGACGTAGCCCAATGCGGTTATTGCCAGGCCGGTCAGATCATGTCCGCGGCCGCCTTGCTGCACAGGAATAAAAATCCCAACCGGGAAGAGATCCATGCGGCCATGCAAGGCAATCTCTGCCGCTGCGGCACCTATTTAAGAATCAGGCAAGCAATTGAAAGGGTCCTTTTAAAATAACCGAAGGCAATGATCTATGAACTCATCAAATAAAATCAATCCAAAGACCGGCCGGGGACCTAAGGGGCTCGACCGAAGATCGTTTTTAAAACTCAGCGGATTGGCAGGGCCGGGTTTGCTGATCGGCATTCACCTTCCGGACAGGGCCATGGAAGTTTCGGGATCCGCCCCGGCAAATTCCTTTGAGCCAAACGTATTCCTGAAAATCGGCATCGACGGGACCATCATCATCAAAGCAAAAAATCCAGAGATCGGCCAGGGAGTAAAAACCTCACTCCCTCAAATCATCGCTGAAGAACTTGAGGTGGATTGGAAACAAATCACCGTGGAACAGGGGGATTATGACCAAAGGTTCCAGGGACAATTCGCAGGAGGCAGCACCGGCATAAAGGATAATTTTTTACCCCTTCGCAGTGCCGGGGCCGCTGCCCGCGAGATGCTCATCGAAGCAGCCTCCCGTAAATGGCAGGTACCGGTCAACCAATGCCGTGCCGCCTCTGGTTTTGTGCACAATCAAAACAATGGCGAAAAATATTCATATGCAGCGCTGGCGGAAGATGCCGCCAAACTCCCCTATCGCGAAAATCCTAAGCTCAAGGATCCCAAGGACTTTAAGCTGATTGGCAAAGCCCTGCCCGGAGTGGACAATCCCGGAATCACTACCGGAAAGCCACTCTTTGGCCTGGATGCCCGTCCTGTGGGCATGCTGGTGGCGGTCATAGCCCGGTGCCCGGTCCGCGGTGGCAAACTGAAATCCTTTGATGCATCAAAATCCCTGGCCTTCCCCGGGATGAAAGAAGTCCTGGACCTGGATCTGCCCCAGGCGGATCCCCGGGTATCCGTTCATGGAGTCGCCATTGTGGCAGACCATACCTGGGCGGCTATCAAAGGAAGGGAAGCCCTGCAGGTGGAATGGGATTTCCAGGGCGGTGAACAGGAAAACGATGAACGCATTCAATCCGCCTTTGAAACCAATATAAAAAACCCCGGATCCATTATACTCCGCCTGGACGGCAAGCCGGAGGAAGCATTTGATAAAGCCTCGCGTAAATGGGAAGCGGTATACCAGGTCCCCTTCCTTTCGCACGCTCCCATGGAACCCATGAATTTCATCGCCGACGTGAGGGCGGATTCCTGCGAAGTCTGGGGACCAACCCAGGTACCCGGATCCGTCAGAAGGCATGCGCTCGCCATTACCGGGTTGCCGGCGGATAAAATCAAGGTCAGGATGACCCGTTCGGGCGGAGGATTTGGAAGGAGGTTGAGCGCGGATTATGCAACCGAAGCGATCCTGCTTTCCAAAAAACTGGGCAAGCCGGTGCAGGTGATCTGGACGAGGGAGGATGATATGAAAAATGATTTGTACCGGCCAGCGGGGATGTATAAAGTCAGGGGATCCCTGGATGAACAAGGTAAACTCTCCTCCTGGCAATTGAATGCGAGCACCACCTCGAGGTATCTCTATGCCGGGAGCACCGCATCCCCACATACGACCGAAGTATTCCCGGATGGTTTCCCCGCGGGATTTGTTCCCAATTTTAAAATGGAATACACTCCCGTTAGGACCAATATCGGGACCGGCGCCTGGAGGGCGCCGGGGCATAATGCGACCGCCTTTGTCGATCAGAGTTTTGTGGATGAGATGGCACACCTGGCCGGGCGGGACCCCGTGGATTTCAGGCTTGAAATTTTAGGCGACGGGGATAAAATCATGCCCTATCGGGACCATGGGGGGCCCGAGTACAGCACGGCAAGGTTGAAAGGAGCGATCCAACTGGCCGTTGAAAAATCGGACTGGTATGGCCCGAAAAGAGAAGGCATCTTCAAGGGATTTGCATGCCACTTTATGTTTGGCGCCTATGTGGCGGAGGTGGTCATCGTTTCCCTCAAAGGCGGCCGGGTGAAAATCGAAAAAGTAATCTGCGCCCTTGATTGCGGGCTGGTGGTCAATCCAAGCGGAGCCAGGAACCAGGTCGAAGGAGGCATCATCGACGGTTTGCAGACCGCCCTGAGTTCAGCCATCCATATTGAGGCAGGGAGCTCAAGGGAAAAAAACTTCGATGCCTACAGGATGCTTCGCATGAATGAGATCCCGGATGTCGATGTGTACTTTGTGGACAGCAGGGAACACCCGGAAGGCCTGGGTGAAATGTCATTGCCCGCCGTGAGCGCCGCTTTGTGCAACGCCGTCTTTGCCGCGACAGGTAAAAGGATCAGGAAGCTTCCGTTCGATCTGGCCAGCCTGGTTTGAGTCAATCATGGCAGCATACTCAAACAAAACAATCTTCCTTGCCCTTGCCGAAATGAGCGCTGAGATAAGTCAATTAAATTTATTTCTGAATGCCAGGGGTCAGGTTCCCCTTTCAGGGGTCAGGGGCCTGAGAAAACCTATTAGTATCTCCAACACCCCTTTCCCCCCTGACTACCAATTTTCAAATATTACTAATGGGGCAAGCCCCCGACGACTAATCCTCAAATCCTAC
>Ga0116144_10000775_pt1 | contig 41423 bp, 35 predicted proteins | sample AD_UKC035_MetaG_FD_89746 | JGI IMG/M metagenome (GOLD analysis project Ga0116144, IMG submission 89746) | Active sludge microbial communities of municipal wastewater-treating anaerobic digesters from USA - AD_UKC035_MetaG | ecosystem: Engineered > Bioreactor > Anaerobic > Digestate | place: USA...
CTATTCCGGCGGAGGCGTTCGCGCCGCTTTGCGAGCCGCGCGCGATTACCGGGCCTTCGCATCAGAGGACACCCGGCGCCAGCAGGCTGAACTGATACGCGACATCCGTCAGGCCTTCTATGAGGCGCTCTATGCCGAGAAAGCCGTTGAAGTTGCCGAGGCTTCTGTGCAGCAGCTGTCTGATTTCGAGCAGCAGGCGCGAACCCGGTATCAGAATGCCGCCGCCTCTGAATATGACCGGCTGACCGCACAGGTTAATCTTGCCAATGAAAGGCCCCGGCTGGTGCAGGCCCGGAACCGGTACGAGCTGGTCATGGCCGCTCTCAAGGATCTCATCCTTGCCGATGGTGATGATTTTGTCATTGAGGGGGAGCTGGAATATCGTCCGGTGGATTTCACATATGAAGGCCTGATTGAGACGGCTGCACGTAACCGTCCGGAATTGAGGCAGGCCCAGCTGAACGTCCAAATGCGGGAGGAGAACATACGTGTTGCACGCTCGGATTACCGCCCGGAGATCCGTGCCTTCGCGAATTACAAGGGGACCAATCCCGGGGACGAAGATCCTTCAGCTGACGACTGGGAATGGGGCTGGAATGCCGGGCTTTCCGCCTCGTGGAACATCATGGACGGCGGCCTGAAAAAAGCGGAATTCAGGACCGCTGAGCTTCAGCGGGATATTGCGGTTGCAGAGCAGGAGAATCTTCGCCGCGCCATCAGGCTGGAAATCAGGAATGCATTTCTGACGCTGAAACATGCCGAAGAAGTCGTGCTCAGCACGAGGGAAACCGTGGCTCTTGCGGAGAAGGCCCTCCAGATTGCCCGCGTCCGTTATGACGAGGGGCTGGCCACTCATCTGGAATTTGCAGACAGCAATCTCTCACTAAACAACGCAAAACTGTATCACCTGATGGCTCTTAAGAGCCATCAGCAGGCCCTGGCCGCACTGGACCATGCCTGCGGCACTGATTTGCTGGAAGACAACGTGGAGCAGGCGGAAAATGAAAAATGAAAATTCCAGGAAACATGTAATCGGCAGAATCATCCTGTGGATTATTCTCACTCTGGTTGTACTCGGAATCGTTCTCATGGCGATTTTTAAACCTGCTGCGCCTGAACCCGAAGCGCCGCCGGAAAAGTCTGTTGCTGTTCGGACCCTGCTGATTGAGCCGCAGGCAGTTCCTTTGGGAATCACGGTCCCGGCCCGGATTGAGGCCTTTGTGGAAGCCGTTCTTTCCGCGGAGAAATCCGGGCGGGTGGTTGAGATTCTGGCCGAAAAAGGGGATCTCGTCAAACAGGGCCGGATTTTAATGCGCCTGGATGACCGGACGTCGAAAGCCATGCTGGAACAGGCCGAAATAGAGAACCGGCAGATGGCTGCCGATTTAAAGCGCTGGCAGGAAATGGAAAAAAGCGGCGCAGTTTCCACCAAGGAATCTGAGGATATCAAACTTCGCAAGGAGGCCTCTGATATTGCAGTTCGACAGGCGGATATTGGTCTTTCGCAGTGCTTCGTGAAAAGTCCTGTGGACGGTCAAATATCCAGCCGTAAGGTGGAGGAGGGCGAGTATGCCAATGAGGGCCAGCCTGTGTTCACTGTCGTGGACACTTCAAGGGTCAAGGTGCGTTTTGATATCCCTGAACGCCGCATTTTGTCCGTCGGGACGGGAACAGAGATGAGATTCACCGGCCCGGCGCTGGGCGGGCGCACCTTTACGGGGACGGTTTCATTTGTTTCCCCTGCAGCAAACCGCGAAAACAATGCATTCCCGGCGGAACTCCTGGTGGAGAACGCGGCGGGCGACCTGAAGCCCGGCATGGTGGTCGCTGTTGATCTTCCGCTTGGCGTTATGGACAATGCCGTTGCGGTGCCGCTGGCGGCGGTCATTCCCAAGAAAGGGGAGCATGTGGTTTTTGTTGTGGAGGAAGGTCGTGCCGTGCGACGGCTTGTCAAGCTGGACCGCATTCTGGATGACCGGGCTGTTTTGTCCGAGGGGCTGTCCGCCGGAGATCAGCTGGTGATTGAGGGCCATCGCGCGCTGTCCGACGGGGTGCTTCTTGATATTATGAACTGAAGGAACACCTGATGCTGATCAGCAACTATGCCATTAAATTTCGTACCGCGGTGTTTGTATTCATCGTGGTGCTGATTTTTGCCGGCGTGAGCGCCTATTTGAGGCTTCCGCGTGAAGGCGCGCCGGATCTCACGATCCCCTATGTTTTTTTGACGGCGGTTTACGAGGGCACGGCTCCGTCTGAAATGGAGAAGCTCGTTACGGTTCCGCTGGAGGAGCAGTTCAATGACCTTGAGAACGTGAAGGACATCACCTCCACCTCGGCTGAGGGGGTATCTTCCATTGCCATTGAGTTCCTCTCCGGGGAGGATATGGACCTTGCTCTCCAGCGGGTGAAGAACAAGATTGATCTGGCCCGTCCCGATCTGCCGGCCGACCTGGATGAACCGGTTGCGCAGGCTGTCAATTTCAGCACAGACTGGCCTGTGCTTCTTTTCACCTTGTCCGGCGACACTCCTCTGGACCGTCTCAAAAACCTTGCTGAGGATTTGGAAGATCGCATCGAACAGCTTCCCGGGGTGAAACAGGCAGTGATATCCGGGACGCGGGAGCGAGAAATCCGGGTGGAAATTGACATCAGCCGCCTGGCTGCCTTTGGGATTCCGATGGACCTGGTGCTCCAGAGGATAGCCTCTGAAAACAGAACCATATCGGCCGGGAATCTGGAGACTCGAGGGGACAAATTCCAGGTCCGCATCCCCGGTGAGTTTGAACTGGCCCCAAATATCCGCGACCTTATGCTGGTCGATCGCGGTGGCCGGTCCGTCTACCTGCGCGATATCGCCACGATCACCGACACCTACAAGGATCTATCCTCCATTTCACGCATCAACGGGAAGCCCAGCGTGTCCATTTCGCTGATGAAGCGCTCAGGCGAAAACACCGTAGGGGTCATTGACCGCGTGCGCACAGTCCTTGACAGTTATGGTTTCCCGCCGGGAATCGAGGTCACCATTGTTATGGACCAGTCGGAATATGTCCGCATGATGATCGAAGAACTGGAAAACAATATTGCCACCGGCTTTATTCTTGTTGTGGTGGTGCTGCTTGTATTTCTGGGATGGCGCAACGCATTCTTTGTGGGCCTGGCTATTCCCTTCTCCATGCTGATTGCCTTTACGGTCATTAGTGCCAGAGGCATGACGCTGAACATGATTGTGCTGTTCAGTCTGGTGCTGGCGGTCGGCATGCTTGTGGATAACGCCATTGTGATTGTAGAAAACATCTATCGCAACAGGACCCTGGGTTTGACCCGGCATGAATCCGCCCGACGGGGCGCATCTGAAGTGGCCTGGCCCGTGATCACCTCAACGCTCACCACGCTGGCCGCCTTTTGTCCTCTCCTTTTCTGGCCGGATATTATGGGGCAGTTCATGGGATTTCTGCCGCGCACACTGCTGATCGTTCTGAGCGCATCGCTTTTCGTCGCCATCGTCATTAACCCGGCTGTGTGTTCGGCGCTGATCAGTGCCAGAAAGCGTGAGGCTCGTCCGCGGCAGCACTGGTTTGTTCATGGCTATGAGAAACTGCTCCGGTTCGTGCTCGCGAACCGACTGACCGTGCTGGCGCTGGGTTTCGCATTCCTTGTGTTTTCATTCATGCTGTATGCGCGAAAGGATCTCGGGTTTGAACTCTTTCCCGAAGTGGAGCCCCGCTCCGCAACCATCGGCATTAAATTCCCCGAAGGCACCAGCATTGAACGCACGGATTCAGCGGTTGCGGCTATTGAAGAGAAGCTGAAGAAGTACGAAGATATCAAGTTTTGTCTCTCCACGGTGGGATCTGCCGCCGGTGGAATTATAGGAGGCGGGCAGGGAGGGACACACATTGCAAACATTCATGTGGAGTTTCATGCGGCGCAGGACCGGAAAGGCAGCACCTTTGATCTGATCGCGCAGATACGCGATGACATAGGTCTCATTCCCGGGGCTGAGGTTACCGTGACGAAACAGGAAGAAGGTCCGCCCATGGGGAATCCCGTTGAAATTGAGATTTCGGGGGATGATTTCGAGGTGCTTTCGGATTACGCCTCTGAAATCCTCCACCGGATAGATACGGTCCCCGGGCTCGTGGAGCTGCGCGATGATATGGAGGATGCTCTCCCGGAAATTCAGTTTGTCGTAAACCGCGAGCGCGCCGCGCTGTTTGGTCTGGACACCTCCCGGATCGGTAATTTCCTGCGCACGGCGGTCTATGGAACAGAGAGCAGCAAATTCCGGGCCGACGAGGATGAATATGACATCACTCTCCGCCTTCCGGAAGAGCAGCGTAATACCGTGACCCTGCTGGATCAGATTCTGATACCCGCACCGACCGGACAAAACGTGCCCCTGACCTCTCTGGGCCGTGTTGAATACACAGGCGGGAAGGGTGCCATCAAGCGAAAGAACCAGAAGCGGGTGATCAAGATCATCGGGGATAATCAGCACAGGGGAGTGGATGAAATCTTTGCCGATGTGAAGGTGCGGCTGTCCGATATGACACTTCCCCGCGGCTATACGATTACGTACGCCGGCGATACGCAGGAAATGCAGGAGTCGGGCGAGTTTCTGGGCAGAGCTTTCATGATCGCCAGCGGACTCATCTTTGTGATACTCGTGATCCAGTTCAACTCCGTGCTGCTCCCGTTTGTTATCATGTTTACCGTCCTATTATCTCTTATTGGGGTCATGTGGGGGCTGATGCTCTGCCGGATGAAATTCGGGATCATCATGACGGGCCTGGGGGTGATCAGTCTGGCCGGAATAGTCGTTAATAATGCCATTGTGCTCATTGACTGCATCCTGCAGCGGCGGGAAGAGGGGATGGATACGAGAGAAGCTGTAATTGCCGCTGGAGCCATGCGCCTGCGCCCCGTCCTGCTGACGGCGGTCACTACCATACTGGGTCTGCTTCCCATGGCGGTGGGCTATAGTGTGGAATTTCATCAGTGGCCGCCGCGCATTATCGCCGGAGCCGAATCAACCCAGTGGTGGGCGCCAATGGCCATTGCCGTGGTGTTTGGCCTGCTTCTGGCCACCATTCTTACACTTCTGCTTGTGCCTTCGATGTACAGCACGGTAGAGTCTGTTGCTTCGTTTTTCCGGAAGCGGTACGGAATCAAGGAGGAATAGGCCGGAGCCGTGCCGGACCGGCTGATCAATCCACTGTGATCTGATCAATGATCCCGACAATCACGGAGCGAACGGGGCCGTCGGAGGACTGAAGAATCTGGCGCGCTCCGTTGCCCTCATCCACGATGAGAACCTTGTCGCCGGGTCCGGCATCCACGGTGTCCACGGCAATGACATAATCGTTCAGCGCCTTCCCGTTTTCGTCAATCTTCTCGACGACAAGCATGCGCTTCCCGTCATAGAAGGGATGGTTGATCGTGGAGAAGATATGGCCGGTCACTCTGCCTGCGATCATGCGTCACCTCCACCCTGGTCCAGCGCCATGTCGTCCACGATGCCGACAATGGCATGGTCAACAGGAACAAAAACCGGATCCAGTGTCATTGCGGCTTCCCGTCCGCCCTCATAGTAGATCAGCTCCCCGGGACCCGCCATGCGGGTGGAATCCGCACAGACGATCGCTGCGCCCTTGGGATGGCCCTTCTTGTCGAGCGGCTGCACCCAGAGCATGGGAACGGTTTCGAGTCCCTCGTAAACCTCGCATGGAACAACCTGTCCAATGACTTTGCCCAGTTTCATTTCAGTCAAACTCCCCTTCAAGTTCCAGGTTGGTTGAGTTGAGGAACCTGGTGCTGTTTTCAATCTGCGCAAGCATTCCTTCATGCGGGGCCGTGAGGATTTTATACACGGGCTCGATGTTTTTGCCCTGCAGATAGGCGACCGCAATGTCTATGGATGCCTCGATATCGTGCAGCTCCCCCTGAAAAATTGACATGCCGCGTCCGCCCATCTGTGAGTCGCCCAGGCGGATTTCAACCAGTTCGACCGGCGTGCCCTTAAGCGCCATTTCGGCAGCCCGCACATTGCAGCAGACGGTGGGCGTTTCCATGACGGCGATGGCGCCGGCACTCATGGGAAGCGACTGCCCCAGTATCGCATTGTGCAGACGCGTATCAATATCCGGGAGAAATGTGCTGTCCACCACGTTGTCTCCGGCCAGAAAGAGCCCTTCATCAAGGGCTTCGTCCACAGAGGCTGTTGTTCCGGCCACAACGGTGAGATAATGCCCCCGACTGATGGTTCCGCACTTCAGCAGATTGATGGGCGATTTCTTCAGCATGGCGTCGGTGGCATGCATGCCAACGGCGATGCCGTTGAACTCCACCAGTGCCATGGCCGGGAATTTCTTCATTACACAATCCTGAAGTGATCCACAAGGATGCAGCGGCGCGAACGCGAGAAGCTGTGCGGGCCGGTCATGCCTTCGCCGGTGGGACTGGCGATGGTAAACGAGCAGTAGCCTTCGCCGCCGAGGCCGAATGCGGTCTGGGAGCGTCCGTTTTTCACAAACAGGCTGGCATTGCACTTCTTCGCCATTTTGCTGAGATTGTCAATGTTGCGCGAGTGCATCACAAAGGTGTGACGGCATCCGCCTTCAACCTCCACTGCGAAATCAATCGCATAGCTGGCGTCGGGAACGCGCACGATAGGGAGGATCGGCATCATCTGCTCAGTCCAGACCAGCGGATGGTTCTGATCCACCTCGATGATTCCGAGACGCGTTGTGCTTGGCACATTCATGCCCATCTTCGCGAGGATGACATCGGCATTCTTCCCTATGCAGTCACGGTTGACGGTTGCATGGCCGCGCGGCCCGGCCATTTCCTTGAAGATGACCTTCTCCAGCGCCTGAAGCTTGCTCTTGTCGATCAGAACGGCATTGTTGCGCGTCATGACCTGGATCAGCTTGTCGGCCACGCTGCTGACGACCAGCACTTCCTTTTCATCGGCGCAGATAATGTTGTTGTCAGTCGAGGCGCCGAGAACAATATCGCGGCCGGCCTGTTCGAGATCCGCGGTTTCGTCCACGACAACCGGCGGGTTGCCGGGTCCGGCGCAAATCGCGCGTTTGCCGCTCTCCATGGCCGCCTTTACCACACCGCCGCCGCCGGTGACCACCAGCAGGCGGATGCCCGGGTGCTTCATAAGGGCCTGTGCACTTTCGATCGTCGGTTTGGCAACGGCCGTGATTACATTGGGAGGTCCGCCGGCTTCCATAATGGCCTTGTTGAGAAGGACAATGGTCTGCATCGAACAGTTCACGGCGCTCGGGTGGCAGTTGAACACGACGCTGTTCCCTGCGGCAATCATGCCGATTGTGTTGCAGATGATGGTGGAGGTCGGGTTTGTCGTCGGAGTAATGGAGCCGATAACGCCGAACGGGGCCGGCTCCTCCAGTGTCAGTCCGTGATCCCCGGTATAGGCCTTCGGAGGAAGATCTTCAATCCCGGGGGTTTTCATGGTCACCAGCTGATTCTTGACAATCTTGTCCTCAAAGCGCCCAAGCCCGGTTTCCTCGTGTGCCGCCTTGGCCAGGGCGACGGAATTCTCCATCATGCTCTTGCGGATATTTTCAATGATCTTTGCGCGCGTTTCCATCGGAAGCGCGACGAAAACGGGCTGGGCTTTGCCTGCTGCGGCGACGGCTTCATCCAGTGTTTGAAACACGCCGGGCCCGGCGACGGCGGCGGCCGGAGTCCTTTCCACAGATGCGGACGGGGCAGGGGCTGCGCCTTTCAGATCGCTGACTATTTTCTGGGCAATGGCTTCAATATCCTGATCGGTCAGTTTTGCCATAGCATACCTTCTTTCGTCTATAACTGAACACATTGCCCGCTTTGGCGGGCGGCAAATCAACGCGGAACCGGAAACCGTGAGGTCCGTCCGGGAGAATCATCCACGCGCGCAGCGACTGACCATCAGTCGTCTGACTTGCAGTATTTGGTCACGCCGTCCACGCTCCAGCTGTCCACGATGGCCATGATGACGGCGTCACAGGGACGTTTGTCGGTGGCCGCGGTCTGGCGGGCGGAACTGCCTGTTGCGACAAGAACCATTTCCCCGGGTCCGGCGCCGACGGCGTCCGCCGCGACGACCTGAGAACCGGTGGGTTTGCGTTCGTGATCCAAATGCTGCACCAGCAGGAACTTCAAGCCGTCCATGCTGGATTCCTTGCGCGTGGCAACCACTGTGCCTATCACTTTGCCAAGATTCATTCCTTGGAACTCCTGAAGGCGGCCGGGCGGCATCACCGCCCGGCCGCTTTGCGCGCTAAATTATTTCTTGGCCTTGGACGACTCGGTGGCGCGTCCCAGCGGAAGGACCGCGTCCACGTTGGCATGCGGGCGTGCAATCACATGCACGGCCACCACTTCACCCACGCGTCCGGCGGCGATCTGCCCGGCGTCACAGGCGGCTTTCACAGCGGCCACGTCGCCCCGCACCACGACGGAAGTATATCCTCCGCCGGTCTTCTCAAAGGAGACCAGTTCAACCTTCGCTGCCTTAACCATTGCATCGGCCGCTTCCACGCTCGCGGGGAAAGACCGTGTTTCGATCATACCTAATGCTTCAGCCATTTCTTACCTCTCTCTTCTTTGTTTTCTGATGATGACGGGGAAAATCAACCTTCTCTTCCCACGATTGCTTCGACAGCCTGCTCCGCCGCGCGGTAGGCCACGTCAATATCCTTCTCATCGCCGCCCAGATATACACGCCCGAAGCTTCCGGTTGCGCGCACTTCCAGGATGTTGATATGCGCCGCTTTTTCAGCCTCGTTGGCCGCCAGCGCGGCATACCCGGCCGGGGCGATTTCCATCACATACATGGTTTCGCCGGGGACAATCATGTTTCCATGGCGCATGCGGTTGATGAGCTGCGTCTGATAGTCGGACACGCTCCGGATGACCTGACTTGTGAGCACCTTGGGTTTGATGCGGTCCTCTTCCTTGAGGTCCAGTTCGCGCAGGATGGCGCGTCCGGCCTCACGCACGTCGGCCTGGGAGTCCGAATGGATTTCCAGCATGCCGTACTGGCGTTCAACGATCTGCATGCCCGGCGTCACGTTTGTGGACTTGAGGGCCACGTCGGTCACGCTGTTGATCGCGATGCCCGGAGCAATCTCCACGAACAGCGACGCCTGTCCGGCCGTCGGCAAAAATCCCTTCGCCACGGTCGCAAGGAAGGACGCGTGCTGCGGTTGCAGACTGTCCAGAAACACATATGTTCTTAATTCAGCCACTAGTATGCTCCTTTCGATTTCGAATCCGGTTTATATTCCCTGCCTTCGGCAACGGCCTTGGCTTCTTCAATAATGTTCACGCTGCTGCTGGCACCGATGCGCGTGGCGCCGGCGTTGATCATGTTGATGGCGTCCTGGTAGTTTCGGACTCCGCCCGAGGCTTTCACTCCCAGCCGCTTGGAGGCCACCGTCGCCGCCATCAGCGCGATGTCCGCAGCCGTGGCTCCGCCGCCGCTGAAGCCGGTGGATGTTTTCACATAACTGGCCCCGGCCTTCATGCTCAGTTCGCAGGCCTTGACCTTCTCCTCATCGGACAGCAGGCTGGTCTCCAGAATGACTTTGGAAAGGATGCGCCGCTCCTGGCAGGCTTCAACCACGGCGCGGATATCGCGCAGAACCAGGTCGTAGTCTCCGCTTTTCAGGGCGCCGACATTGATGACCATGTCAATTTCCTGCGCGCCTTCGCGGATGGCCTTGCGGGTTTCAAGGGCCTTGATGGAGGGATCGGCCGCGCCCAGGGGGAATCCGACCACACAGCAGACCTTGACGGTTGAGCCCTTGAGCGCCTTGGCCACCTGGGGCACGTTCACCGGATTCACGCACACCGAGCAGAACTTGTACTGCAGCGCTTCCTTGCAAATGCGATCAACATCGCTGCGGGAGGTTTCCGGCTTCAAAATGGTATGATCAATCATACCCGCGAGTTGGGTGGGGGTGACTCCCGCCGCTTTGCCCGAAGGCGCGGCGCTTCCGCCTCCGGAAATGAGCTGTTTGACCCGTTGTGCAATCCGTTCGACATCCTGAGGTGAAAGGTCCACTTCGTTCTCCTGTTTTCCTGATTCCGGCGGCTGAACTTTCAGCGCGCCGCGCTCGACTTCCTCTATCATCCGCACCCGGCGCAGATGCCGCGCCGCGGTGCAATCGGTGCCTAGAAACTTGGTTATAATGCCTTTAGCGTCCTCCAGACTGGTCTGGCCCGAGCCGAGAGTCAAGACATTTGCGTCATTGTGCTCGCGGGCATTGTTGGCCAGCGCAACGCTGTAGCAGGCGGCAGCCCGCACGCCGCGAACCTTGTTGGCGGTCATGGCCGACCCGATGCCTGCGCCGTCAATCACAATGCCCCGTGCGCACTGGCCGGAGGCCACACGCTGGGCGACTCCGAAGGCAATGCGGGGATAGTCGGCGGTGGCCTTGTCGCGTATGCCGCAGTCCACCACAGTGAAACCGATCTCTTTGAGATATGGAATGAGCGCCTGCTTGAGATCAAAACCGCCGTGATCCGAACCTATTGCAACCGCCATCTTTGAATTCATGATGCAATGAAGATAGCGGCCGTTATGCTTTGCGTAAAGTGCATAATTGTACGGAGGCCGCCGGGAAATACCTCACCGGTCGGCGCGGACGGAGGCATGGATGTGATGACCTCCGCCCTTCGGAGCCTCATAGAAGACCCAGTCAAAATCGGCGGCCCAGCAAAGCTTGGCAAGCTTTTCGAGAGTCATGTTCTCGCAGGTCAAATCAATGGCCCTGCCTTCCTTGTGAAGTGATTTGGGGTAATGGATCCCGTCCGCGCGGTAGGCGTCCTGAACCTTCAGTTTTCCTCCTTCACGATGCACCAGCTCAATCAGGCGCTTCAAGGGAATTTCCATGGCGTAGTGCACCAGATGATCATCCTCCACGTCATCTGTATCATGGTCGCTTTCCCACCAGACGCGGGGGTCATCCACATGCATCAGGTCATATTCGGGGAAGAAGGCCTTCAGATGGATGGCTCCCGAGCTTCTTATCTCGCTTCGATGCGGAAGCCGCATGTTGGGTTTGAAGGCATCCGGTTCCGCCCTGACCGCGGTCAGCAGGTGCAGTTCCGCCTGTTGGAGCACAGATTCACCGGGCGGGATATATGCATAGTGCACTGTGGCGCGGGAGATATAGGCCAGAAGGCCGATCAGGATGGCCAGGCTCAGCAGGCCGCTCACTTGAACGGCCGGATGCGATGACGGCCGGGCAAGATGGCCTGCAAACTTCAGGAAGGCCCAAACCTCCCTGGCTGCGGCATCGGCCCATTTGATAAGTCTGACCATCAGCTGTATGACTTGTGGAAGCGGGGTTCTTTCTCTTCCTTCCCTGCCGCGGATTCAGCTTTTTCCCTCTTCGGCTTATCATCCTGCGCGGGTGCAGACGAAGCGGGCGGGGGGGACTGATTTGCGGTTTCCACGTAGTTCAGGCGGAGAACGGTCAGCACCTCCTTCAGCATCCGGTCCTCGTCCTCCGTCAGATTCCCGGCCGTCTTCTCCTGAAGCATGGTCAGCAGATCAATGGACATGCGCGCGCCGTCGAGATTGACTTCGGCCTTGCCCGAGCCGGGGTCCACCAGCTTGCCGAGATGATGCATGGCCGATGTGCTGAACATCGCCACAAGCTGCGAGAAAAGAGAGGCTTTATCCTTTTCCTGATTTTCCATTAGAACAGCTCCTTTTGCTCAAAGAATTTCTCCGCCCGGCCGGCCAGCGGCCTGAAAGGAGTTCTGAAGGCGTCTTCAAAATCGTAGCCGTTTGCGAAATCCGCAGCCGAATCCTTTTCACTCTTTCCAAAAATTCCCTTGCTGATGAGCAGAAAGACGACTTTTCCGAAATCTTCCGTTGTGAATATTCCCCAGTGATTCAGCACAGTCTTGGCAAGAGGGCCGAATTCCCTGAGGGCGTACTGCCTGATGCCGTCTGTCAGTTCCCGGCCTGTGACATGGCGAGCCTCTCCTTCGGCCGGCTTTTTGAGCAGCTTGATGGTGAAATCCAGCGCCTCCCGCATGAATCCGTAGACATGGGGGTCGTACTGCGGATTTTCCTCCGCCAGCTGCAGCAGCGCTTCTTCGAAACTCCCCTTATTCATGAAGTCAATTAAACTCCAATTCCCGTTTCTGTCAACCCGGCCCGTCAGGAACAGCGGGCGCTGATTTGATCCGCCATGCTTTGCATCTCTGCCGGTGAATCATAGGACTTGGCGGCCCAGTTCCATTTGTGGCCATCTGTGGTGAAACGCGGAATGATGTGAAAATGAATGTGGTCGACCAGCTGTCCGGCCGCGCGGCCATTGTTCTGAACAATATTGATGCCGTCCGCCTTCAGCGCATTCATCTGCGCGCCCGCGATCCGCTGCACAACGCTCATCATGTCCGCCAGCAGGGGCGCGGGAGTTTCAGGCAGCGAGGCATAGTGCTCCCGCGGAATCACCAGCGTGTGACCCTTGATGATCGGACCAATATCCAGAAATGCCAGGAAGTTCTCATCTTCATACACTTTGGCACAGGGGATATCCCCGCGGACTATTTTGCAGAAAAGGCAGTCTGTGCTCATGTCAGTATCCTCTCTGTTCAAGTTCGGCCGGGTCAAACGGCACGGCCCGTTCTCTTTTCAGGTGCGCATGGCGCGCAAACAGCCCGATCAGGGCAATCAGCAGCACCACCGCGATGTAAAGCCTTTCATTGGCCGTGAGGCCGAACCAAAGCCGTACAAACCCCGGCGCCTGGACGATTTTTCTGCTCATGATGCTGCAATATTGATCAGTTTCCCGGGGACAACGATGACCTTGCGCACCGTTTTTCCCTCTATCCACCGCAGGGCGTCAGGCGATGCCAGGGCGGCGGCTTCAACATCCTTGCTGCTGGAGTTTGCCGGAACGGTTATCTTGCCGCGCAGCTTGCCGTTGACCTGGATGACCAGCTCAATCTCGTCGCGCTGCAGGGCCAGCTCGTTGACTTTCGGCCACGCGGCCTTCAGAATCCCGCCCTGATGTCCCAGTTCCGCCCACAGTTCCTCCGCGATATGCGGAGCGAAAGGCGAAATCAGGATCAGAATGGTTTCCACCGTTTCACGGAAAACTGCGCGGCAGTTTTCCGAACTGTCCGCTGACACGGACAATTGATCGAGCGCGTTCATCAGCTCCATGATCTGAGCGATGGCCGTGTTGAAATGAAAAGCCCCCTCCAGGTCGCGCGTGATGCGCTGAATGGACTCATGCATCTTGCGGTACAGATTGCGCTCCGGTTCTTCCATGGCATTCAAGTCGGATTCCAGCGCCTTTGCCGCAATCAGCAGGTCACGATGGTCATAAACCTTTTTCCAGATGCGCTTCAGGAAGCGGTAGGCTCCCTCGACGCCGGCATCGTTCCATTCGGCATCCTTTTCGGGCGGGCCGATGAATAATGTATACAGCCGCACAGTGTCGGCGCCGTATTCGCGGATCAGCTCGGCGGGACTGACCACATTGCCCTTGGATTTGGACATCTTGTAGAGCTGTCCGTCCTTGTCGCTTTTCTTGCAGATCATGCCCTGTGTGAACAGATGGGCGAAGGGCTCGTCAAACGTGATCAGGCCGATATCGCACATGGCCTTTGTGAAGAAGCGCGCATACATCAGGTGCAGGATGGCGTGCTCGATTCCCCCGATGTACTGATCCACCGGCATCCATTCCGAGCAGATCTTTTTGTCAACGGCCTGCCGGTCATCCCGCGCGTTCAAATAACGAAGGAAATACCAGCTTGAATCCACGAAGGTGTCCATGGTGTCGCTCTCCCGGCGCGCGGGTATCCCGCATTTGGGGCACTTCACGTTCATGAAGGTCGCACTGCTGCGCAGCGGGGATTCCCCGTGAGGCCGGAACTCCACATCGTCCGGCAGAAGCACGGGAAGATCTTTTTCCGGCACCGGCACCATGCCGCAGGAATCGCAGTAGATCATCGGGATCGGCGCGCCCCAGTAGCGCTGGCGGCTGATCAGCCAGTCGCGCAGCTTGTAATGGATCGTGGCTTTTCCGAAGCCCTTCTGCGCAGCGTATTCGGTCATCTCCCGGATCGCATCGCGATTCGGCTGGCCCGTGAAGGGGCCGGAGTCCGCCGTGATGCCGTCCTCGACATAGGCCTCCTTCATCTCCGCCAGCTTCAGTGTGCCTTTCGGATTCTGAATCGAAATGCGGATTTCGAGACCGTACTTTTTCGCGAAGGCCCAGTCGCGGGTGTCGTGAGCCGGAACGGCCATGACCGCGCCGGTGCCGTATTCCATAAGAACATAATCGGCGACCCACAGGGGAACTTTTTCGCCGTTGTAGGGATTGATCACATAACGGCCGGTGAACACGCCCGTTTTTTCGTTCGTGTCGGCCGCGCGGTCAATCTTGGAGGTCAGTTCCGCCTGCCGGACATAAGCCTGCACGGCTTTTTCCTCGGGCAGGCCTTCAATCATTGCGGCCAGTTCGCGGTATTCGGGGGCCAGCACCATGTAGGTGCAGCCGTAGATGGTGTCCACGCGCGTCGTGAAGCAGGGGATATCCGTCTTTTGATCCGGTTTCCCGTCATCGCGCGGCACCAGCCTGAAGTTCACCTGAGTGCCCTCGCTGCGGCCGATCCAGTTCTTCTGCATGGTCTTGACCCGCTCCGGCCAGCCGTCCAGCTTGGAAAGGTCATCCAGAAGCCGCTGGGCATAGTCTGTGATCTTGAAGAACCACTGTTCAAGGTCGCGCGGCACCACCTCTGATTCGCATCGCTCGCACTTGCCCTCCACAACCTGCTCGTTGGCCAGCACTGTGGCGCAGGACGGGCACCAGTTGACCGGCGCCTTTGTCTTGTAGGCCAGACCCCGTTCGTAGAATTTAAGGAACAGCCACTGTGTCCATTTATAGTAGTCCGGCAGGCAGGAGGCGACTTCGCGGTTCCAGTCGTAGCAGCAGCCCCAGTCGCGGAGCTGTTTTTTGATCACCGAGATGTTGTTCAGTGTGCTGACGCGAGGATGGGTGCCGGTCTTGATGGCCGCATTTTCGGCCGGAAGCCCGAAGGCGTCCCAGCCCATGGGGGTCAGCACATTCAGCCCCTGCATTTTTTTGTAACGGGTCACCGCGTCGCCAATGATGTAGTTGCGGCCGTGCCCCACATGGAGGGTCCCGGAGGGATAGGGGAACATCATCAGGCAGTAGTACTTGCCGGAGGACTGTGCGGTGTCCACTTCAAACAGTTTATGGTCTTCCCAGTACTGCTGCCATCTGGGTTCGATCTCGTAAAACGGATACTTTTCGTTCATGGGAATCAGTCTTTCTTTTGAATGGCTGCGCTGGCGGCGGCAAAGGCCACCTTCAGCTCGTCATAGTTCCTTGTAACCTGGAACTGGGGAAATTCATCGATCACGTTCTGCGGCGGACAGAAAAGGATGCCGGCATCGGCCTCGGCCAGCATGCTGGTGTCGTTGTATGAATCGCCGGCGGCAATCACATGGAAATTGAGCTTGTGAAAAGCCTTCACCGCCTGCCGCTTCTGATCCTTCTGGCGCAGTTTGTAGTCGCTCACAAACCCGTACTCGGTCACCTCCAGATGATGGCAGAGAAGGGTGGGGTATCCGAGCTGACGCATCAGCGGCGCGGCAAACTCATAGAAAGTGTCGGACAAAATGATGACCTGATAGCGGGCCCGGAGCCAGTTCAGGAAGTCGTGAGCGCCCTCCAGCGGGCCCATGGCCTCAATCACCGCCTGAATGTCGGGCAGCCCCAGCTTGTGCTTCTCCAGTATTTTAAGGCGCTGCCGCATCAGCACGTTGTAATCGGAGATATCGCGGGTGGTGAGCTTCAGCTCGTCTATGCCCGTTCGTTTGGACACATTGATCCAGATCTCCGGCACCAGCACGCCTTCCAGGTCTAAACATGCAATTTCCATAAATATAACCTCAATTCAGGCCCGCCACTCTACACAACCGGCCGGGAGCGTTCAAGCAGGGGATTTCCTAAACCGGCTGCCGCGTGGTTATTTGGAGGCAGGGGACGGCTTTTTCCGGTGGATATCCACCCAGACGGGGTAATGATCCGATACATGCCCCTTGTCGCCGGGAAGGACAGAGGAGTCGTTGGTGTGGCAGCCCTTCTGGAGCACCTGCGCCTGACCGGCCACCCACGGCGCTTTCTTGAGGTTTTTGCTCACGAAGATGCGGTCGAACGCCGCCGGGGGAAACTCCATTTCGGGATCGCCATAGCGGGTGGGGATGGTGATCCGCTCCTCCAGCGGTCTTCCCCGCCACAGGTCTGACATGGAGGACAGGGGCTTGAGCGAAACATCTTTTTTGAACTGTTCATTGTCGGGATCCACATTGGTGTCGCCGAGCACCAGCACTTCGTACTCGCGGCCGGGGGCATTGCTGGCCACCGCCGCCACGTCCGTCATCAGGATTTCCAGGCTTCGCTTGCGCTGCCGCTGGTTTGCCGCATCGTTGCCGTAGTTGGATTTGAGGTGAATCCCGTAAAGCAGCAGCCGGTGGTCGTCGGGCCCGACTTCCACTTCAAAAGCCAGCATGCCGCGAATGGGGCGGTCAGCGCCGTTGGCCTTGGTGAAGCGGATGGTGCGCACGTCTTTCAGGGGAATACGGGATAGAACCCCGATATTGAGCGTGTCAATTTCGCCCCAGCGGTGCCGGAAGAAAGTGGTGTATCCCAGGGGATAGGCATTGGTCAAAGCCTTGTTGAGCAGCCGCAGGGCGTATTTGTTTTCGAGTTCCTGCAGGATGATGATGTCGGGATCAATCTCGGCAATGATTTTTGCGGCCCCCTTGACGTGAGCTGCGAGCCGTTTCGGCGTCCGTTCGGGCGGGTCTTCGTAACCATCCGTGAAGTTCTCAAGATTATATGAGGCTATGCGAATGGAATCCGGTATTTCCCTGACAAGGTCTTCCTTGTTGTAAATGACGTTCCATGTGTCATAGAAGAAATAAAGCTCCTCCTCCTCAATGGCCGCATTTGAGGCCGCGTTCGTTTCGGCGCTGCGGCAGAGCCCCGGCAGTGCCAGCCAGAACAGCAGCAGAAAACAGCGCATGCACCTTGATTTCTTTATCTTCCTCATCGTCCAATCCTAGCTTAAGAAAACGGAATTTGGCAATGCATTTGATTCGATCCCGCCGTCTCCGGATGTGTTCCGTCTCGAGGACATCAATCTGAAGTGTCTAACAGATTGCCATCGGACCCCTTAAAAGGTATGGTCCTCGCATGCAGTTTTCCTGGGATCAGTTCATTCTGAAGGCGCGGATGCCGGCCCTTGCCGCCGTTGTTCTGGCCGCGGCCCTGTTTGCTTCCAGGCACCTGCCGCTTCCGCAGAATCCTGTTCCGCCCGCAGAGCCGCCTCCTCCGGAATGGTCATCCCCGCTGGAGATTGATCCCGCGACGTGGAAAGTATTCAAATCCCTGGATGGCGGGGCGGGGGTCGCCGCCGGGTCACTGGCTCAGCGTTTCCGGCTGGCCGGGACATTTTCCGTTTTCTCGGATGCGGCCGGGAAAAACCAGCGCGCCATTCTGGACGACTTCGCGAAGAAGACGCAGCACCTGGTGAGTGAAGGCGATGCCCTTGACAGCATCACTGTGGTTTCGATTTTTCATGATCATGTCGTTCTGCGCGAAGATGAAAAAGAAGAGACTCTCTGGCTGAGTTTTCAGGGATCAGACCGGCCGGGAGCCACTCCGGGCCGGCCCGTCACCGTGACGGCGGCGGAGCAGGGCGCGCTGGAGGAAAACAGGTTTGGAAAGCGTGTCGGCGAAAAGCGCTGGGTGCTGAGCCGGCCCGCTTTGCTGGAATACTACCAGGAGATTCTTGACGACCCGGAACGGATCACCAGCCTGTATGCGTCGCTGCGGCCCGACTACAACAAGGAAGGCGCAATCCTGGGGTATATATATGATCCGCAGGGCGAGAAGGAATTTTTTGAAGCCATGGGCATCCGGGAGGGCGACACAATTCGCAAAGTCAACTCGATGATCATGAAGAGCCAGTCGCGGGCGGAATACATGCTCCGGGAGTTCATGCAGAACCGCCTCAATACCGTCGTCATAGACTTTGAGCGCGATGGCGTCGAAGACAAGATGATTTATCTCATCCGGTAATGGCAGGCCGAAAAGGCCTCAAAAATGATGAAAAATGGCCCTAAAAGGCCCAAAAATGGTCAAAAACGGCCTGAAAACGTCAAAAAATGCCCAAAACGGTGAAAAATCGTGTTTTCTGACAAAACGCCCTGTGACAGGCGCCAAATCCATTTAGAAATGCCAAACACCGAATTCATCAGCGATGCAGAGATTTACCGGCGTGTGATACAGACCGACGTGCCGCAGGCGAGGGAATTCCTTTGGCTCGCGACGGCGGACCTGAAGGACCTCCATGTGGCGCAGGGCCGGCGCATGATCCCGTTTCTCGGGGTGTTGTCCTCGCTCTGCGCGCAGGGCGTTGCGGTACGTCTGCTTCACGCCAAAGAGCCGGGCCCGAACTTCCGGCGTGATTTTGACCGGTATCCCAATCTGATTTCCGGCATGGAGCGCATCCTGTGCCCGCGGGTGCACTTCAAGTCCGTCATTGTGGACGGCCGCGTGGCCTATACCGGAAGTGCAAACCTGACCGGAGCCGGCATGGGCGCAAAAAGCCCTCAGCGCCGCAATTTTGAATCCGGGATTGTGACAACGGATGCATCCATGGTCCGGCAGATCATGGAGCAGTTCGACCAGGTGTGGATGGGGGTGCACTGCGGGAAATGCGGCCGCAGGCCGCACTGCCCTGATCCAATAACGGGAACTCAAAAGCGCAAGTGAAAAATTATTCCGAACTGCTGCCGCGCTTTCTTGATCACTACGATCTCATGGTGACCGGATACGAGCATGTGCGCACTTCGGAAAACGTGGTGTTCAGACTGCAAACAGACAACGGCCGTTATTATGCGCTGCGCATCCGCAGGATCATCGGGGACTATCAGGAGCAGATTGCCTCGGAACTGATGGTCCTCCACGACTTCCATACGCGCACGGGCGCTGATATACCCGCGCCGCTGGCTGCCCGGAGCGGAGAGCTTTTCTGCATGGTTAACGACGGTGGACATGATTACATGTGCATCATCTTCAACTGGGTGAGCGGAGTGCATCTCGGGGGAAATGAAATCACTTCGGCCCACATGGCATCCATGGCCCGATCCGTGGCGCAGCTGCACGGCTTCTCTTCAGCCTACCGGCCGCCCGCCGGATTTGTGCGGCCCGTTTATGACGACGGCTGGTTCTTTGGCGAAAAATCGTGGACCGCGGGCGATGAATTCATGAAGCAGATTGAACCGCAGGCCTGCTCATATCTGCGGGACGTCAATGACTTGATCCGGGCGCGCCTGAAGGAATATCCGCGCACCGCGCAAACCTTTGGTCTCATTCATTATGACCTGCATGCCGGCAATTTCCTGTTCGATGACGGTAAAGCGAACATGATTGATTTCGATGAGTGCGGCTTCGGCTGGTATCTCTTCGATCTGGCCCACATTCTTTTTGAATTCATCGGGGATCCGCGTTTCGACGCTTTCAAGGAAGTCGTGGCAAAAACCTATGGACGCGGCCGTTGTTCAGACAGCGACCTGAATCTTTTTCTGGCTCTGCAGGGCATCGCCTATATGAACTGGCTGTACCGCCTGTTCTGGCGCGACGGAACCTCTGATGCTCAGGAATACTGGGTTCCGGTTATTGTCGGTCGCCTGAAGACGGTCCTGCGGTCCATGCGCTGAATGCGTATGCCGCCGTCCTGCCGGAGGATTCCTACCATGCTTCGACCATGCGCTCCACGATCTCGTGGGCGAGGTCGCGTGCGGTGCGGGGCAACTCGGTCCTTTTCATCAGAGAAAGGTCCCCTGAAAATTCGGTGGTAGACTGGCCCCGGACGTTGGGGGCCTCGGAAACCACGGTGTCGTCGGAAAGTTTCCGGAACACATAACTGGCCCGGATCCAGATGCGGTACTCCTCGGCCGTGGTTTCGCGGTCCCGGCCGTAGCTGATGGGCTCCAGTTCGTATTCCTTGAGCACAACTTCGAGAATGGCGTCAGCCTCCTCGCATGATGCGATTTTCAGGGATCCGTCCTGCTGAATCTCGCGAATGGTCGCCTGGGTTGTCTCAATCTCAATGTTCGGCTCATCCGTGTTGTTCACAAAGGTGGGCACGCAGACGGTGCGAATATCACCTGGAAGCATGGATCCAAGCTGATAGCCCACGCAGCCGCAGAGATTCAACAGCAGCACTGCGCAAAAAAGACCCGCACACATTCTATTTATTTGCATTTTTCCGCTCCAAAAGGTTTGTGAGCTCCTGTATACGCATTTCCGCCAGCGTCGTCCATCCTGAATTCGGAAACTGCTGCAGAAATCTGCGGTAGGCGATCAGCGCGGCTTCCGGGTTTTTGGCCGTCTTGTGGTAAAAGCTGGCCTTTTCATAAGCCCGCTGTGCGCGCTGGCTGAAAAGATGATTGCGGTACTGAATGGCTTTATCCGCGCGCTCGGAATGCGGCCATGACTGCAGATAGAGCGTCAGGCTGGTCCAGGCGGACTCCGCGAGATAATCATCTTTGAGCCGCTGCTGAGACATGGTGTAAAGCACATAGGATTTGTCAAAGGCCGACTTTTCCGCAAAGGGCGAATCGGGATAGCGGTACTGTGTGGCGGCATAGCATTTCACCGCCTCCTCCCGTTCGCCGCCCAGTTCGTTGGCGCGTCCAATCAGCCAGGACACTTCCGGGGCCTTTTCCCATCCCGGGGCCAGCTCAAGAATTTTCTCAAAGAGAGGAACGGCCTTGAGCGGATCAGTGAATCCGCCGAAAAGGAGCGTCGCGGCTTTGCGGTTCATCCGCTCGGTGGCAATGGTCAGCATCTGCTCAAGCGTGTCATTGTACGGAGCCTGATTGCCGTAGCGCTCGAGCAGGAACTGGTATTCAGCAAAAGCGTCATCAGATTTTCCGCGCCGGTGCAGGACCCGGGCATATTCGCGCTGCGCATCGGCCGCTTCGGGGACATCCGGCCAGGTGTCCACCAGCGCGCGGAACTCCTTTGCAGCCTTGCGCAGCTTCCCGGCCTGCAGCAGGTCCCGGGCATGGATCATCTGCGCCGCCGGCGCGGATTTCTCCGGCCTTCGCCACCAGCGCCAGGTGGGGCCTTCAGGTCCCTTTTCATAGGGCTTGGCGGCGAGCACGGCGGGCAGCATCAGCAAAGCCGCCGCCATTCTCAAACTTTTACCCGTCCATTGCATTGTTCTCACCTGTTCTGCATCATGGTGCCGGAGGTGGGAGTCGAACCCACACGCCCGTGAAGGCGCTGGATTTTGAGTCCAGTGCGTCTGCCATTTCGCCACTCCGGCGTGAAGCGGCATCTATAGAACATTCATCCCGGCATCGCAATCATTATCTGGACGCTGATGTTGCGAATGGGCGTTTCTTGACTTCACCGGGGCCGGGGGCTAGTCTCTCCGCAGTCTTTTTGGAGCAATCATCATGGAAAACAGTGAAAACAGCAGCGAAGTGCGGGCGCAGCGCCTCGAGAACATGGAAAAGCTTAAGGCGATGGGATATCAGCCCTTTGGGAAAGCCTATTCCCGCACCGGCCGGCTGTCGGATATCGCCGCGGATTTTGAAGAACATAAACCGGTGCGCGCGGCCGGCCGCCTCCTGGCGCGCCGCGACATGGGCAAGTCCACTTTCGCGCATATCAGCGACGGAAGCAGCCGGCTGCAGATTTATGTGAAAAAGGATGAGGTCGGCGAGGACGCCTATGCGGCCTTCAAGATTCTTGACATTGGTGATCAGCTTGGCGTTGAAGGCGAACTGTTTGTCACCCGCACCGGCGAAAAGACCATCAAGGTCCAGAAATGGGAGCTTCTTTCCAAGGCCCTGCTGCCGCTGCCTGAAAAATGGCACGGCCTGCAGGATACGGAAATCCGGTACCGCCAGCGCTACCTCGACCTGATTGCCAATCCCGAAGTGCGCGAGGTGTTCAACAAGCGCGTGGCCATGGTGCGCGAGATCAGAACATTCCTGGCGGAGCGCGGTTTTTCCGAAGTGGAAACACCGATGCTGCAGGTCATGGCCGGCGGCGCCGCCGCCAAGCCCTTCGTGACCCACTACAACGCCCTGAAGACAGACATGTATCTGCGCATTGCGCCCGAACTCTATTTGAAGCGGCTGCTGGTGGGCGGGTTCGACAAGGTTTTCGAGATGAACCGCAATTTCCGCAACGAAGGGCTTTCGCGGACGCATAACCCCGAATTCACCATGCTGGAGATCTACGAGGCCTTCGGCGATGTGAACAGCATGAAGTCTCTGGTGCAGGACCTCGTGACGCATGTGGCGCAGAAGGTGTTCGGGACGCTGGTTGTGGGAGAAGGGGACCGGCGGATTGACCTGACGCCGCCCTGGCGCACGGCCGCGTACAGGGATCTGGTGAAGGAGCGCGCGGGCGCCGACTGGTTTGATTTGCCGGTGGATGAAGCCCGCAAACGCGCGGAGCAGCTCGGATGCGAACTGGACCCGGCGTGGGGCATGGCTGAAGTGACCCATGAAGTGTATGAGAAGGTTATAGAAAAAACCCTGATGAACCCGACGTTTGTCACCCGCCTGCCCACGGAACTGGTCCCGCTGGCGAAAACCTGCGCGGATGATCCTTCGGTGGTGGATGTGTTTGAGCTGGAAATCGGCGGGTGCGAAATCGCCCCCGGCTACACCGAGTTGAATGACCCGCTGGAGCAGCGCCGCCGCCTTGCGGAACAGGCCGGCGAAGATGTGCAGAAGATGGACCAGGATTTCCTGACCGCTCTGGAGCACGGTATGCCGCCCGCCGGAGGCATGGGCATTGGCATTGACCGTCTGATGCTGATTCTGTCGGGATGCGAAACCATCCGCGATGTGATTCTGTTTCCCCATCTGAAACCCAGGAATGCCTGATGAAGCTTCCGTTTTCGCTGTTCCTGGCTCTCAAGTATCTCCGCCCCAAGCGCACGTTTGTTTCCGTTGTGACGCTGATTTCCGTGCTGGGGGTGCTGCTGGGCGTGGCGGTGCTGGTCATTGTCCTGTCCGTGATGAGCGGGTTCGACGACATGTGGCGCGACAAGATTCTTGGATTCAACGCGCACCTCACCGTGACGGGCTGGGGGATCATGGAGGACGAGGATGCTGTCATGGAGCGGCTTGCGGAGGTTCCCGGAGTAAAGGGTGCCGCGCCCTTTGTGCAGGGGCTCGTGTTTATCCAGCACGAGGATCACGTTTACACTCCTGTCATGCGCGGCATTGACCCCGAGATGGAGAGGCGCATCAGTCAGATCCCCGCCCACATGGCGGAAGGCGTCTTTTCGGTCGAAGATGACGAAGTGATTCTCGGCCGCGATCTCGCGGCGCGCGTCGGCGCGGGCCTTGGCGACCGGATTCTGGTTTACTCACCGAAAAATTTCACTGTGGCCGACGAACTGCGGCTCCCGGAGGAGCTGACGGTGAGCGGGATATTTGAGCTGGGCATGTGGGATTTTGACATGGGATTCATGCTCACTTCGCTGGACACGGCGCGAAGCATGTACAGCATGGAGCGCGGGGTGCACGGCATTCAGGTGATGACCGGGGATCCCTTCAGGGCGCCATCCATTGCCGCCCGAATGCAGGTGGATCTCGGTCCCGAATATGAGGTTCAGACCTGGATGGACATGAACCGGCAGCTCTTTTCGGCGCTGAAGGTGGAAAAGAACATGATGTTCTTCCTGCTCATCATCATATCCGTGGTCGCGGCATTCGGCATCACCAACACCCTGATCACGCTGGCTGTGCAGAAGACAAAGGAGGTCGGCCTGCTCAAGGCTCTCGGCTTCAGCTCCGGCGGCATCATGCGGGTTTTCCTCTGGCAGGGATGGATCTGCGGCGTGCTCGGAACGCTGTCCGGCATGGCCGCCGGACTGCTTGTTCTTTATTACCGGAACGATTTGATGAGCTGGATGAACCGGCGGCTGGGCATGGAACTGCTTCCGAAGGATCTCTATCATCTGAGCGAAATCCCGTCCACGACATCGCTGACGGATGTGGCGATGGTGGCCCTGGTGGTGGTGATCATCTGCACGCTGGCGGGGCTGGTGCCGGCGTGGCGCGCCGCCCGTCTGGATCCTGCGAGGGCCCTGCACTATGAATGACCGTCCACTGCTTCAGGCGGATGCCATTGACAAGAGCTTCGTCATGGGCGCCGTGGTGATCCCTGTCCTGAAGGGGGTTTCACTGTCGCTCGGTCGCGGCGAGCGCACGGCCATCATGGGCGCAAGCGGCGCCGGGAAAACCACACTGCTGCATGTGCTCGGAGGCCTGGAATCTCCAACCGCCGGCCGCGTGATGTTTGACGGGACGGATGTGTACAGTCAGTCCCCGGCCCGGCGGACGGCGCTGCGCGCAAGCCAGACCGGCTTTATTTTCCAGGCCTATTATCTTCTGCCCGAGCTGACCGTGCTGGAAAATGTCATGCTCCCGGCGATGGCCCTCCCGCGAAGACTGCAGCCGAAAAGCCGTGCAACGCGAGACCGCGCAGAAAGCCTGCTCTCCAGCGTGGGACTTTCCGGACGCCTGCATCATCTCCCGACGGAACTATCCGGCGGAGAGCAGCAGCGCACCGCGGTGGCGCGCGCGATGATGAACAACCCGGAAATTCTTTTCTGCGATGAACCCACCGGTAACCTGGATTCAAAGACGGGGGACACTGTGCTTCAATGCCTCTTCCGGCTGGTGGAGGAGCATCAGGTCACGCTCCTGCTGGTTTCGCACAACCGCGCGCTTTGCGACCAGTGCGACCGCGTCCTGTTTCTCCGCGACGGACGGCTGGAAACCGATCAGGAATGAATGCGCTGAACACAGAGCGGATCCGGAGGGATTTCCCGATTCTTGCCCGCACAATGCGCGGGGGGAAGCGCCTGGTTTATCTCGACAACGCGGCCACCACGCAGAAGCCGGAATGCGTGATCGAGGCCGTGTGCGACTATTATCGGAACCACAACGCCAACGTGCACCGCGGATTCCATCAGCTGTCCGAGGAGGCGACCGAAATCCTTGAATCCGCCCGCGCGCGGGTGGCGGATTTCATCGGCGCCGGTTCTCCGCAGGAGGTGGTGTTCACGCGTGGCGCCACGGAAAGCATTAATCTGGCGGCGTCAGCTTACGGCGCGGCGGCGCTCCGGCCGGGAGATCAGATTCTCCTGACAGTGATGGAGCACCACAGCAATCTGCTTCCCTGGCAGCAGCTCGCCCGGCAGACCGGCGCGGAACTCTGTTTTATCCCCGGCCGGGAGGACGGCGCGCTCGACATGGACGCCTTTCAGCAGATGCTGTCTCCGAAAGTGAAGATACTGGCGATGACCCACATGTCCAACGTGCTGGGAACCATCAATCCGGTCAGGCAGTGCATTGCCGCCGCGCATTCAGCCGGGGCGCGGGTGCTCATAGATGCCGCGCAGAGCCTTCCGCATTTCAAGGTGGATGTGGCCGATCTGGACTGCGATTTCCTTGCCTTCTCCGGCCACAAAATGCTGGGCCCCATGGGCATTGGCGTGCTGTACGCGAAGCGTGAACTGCTGGACCGGATGCGTCCGTATCAAACAGGCGGCAGCATGATCCATCGCGTAGCCCTTCGGGATGCGGTCTGGGCCGATGTTCCGTACAAGTTCGAGGCCGGCACGCCCAACGTGGCCGGCGCGGCGGGGCTGAAGGCGGCCATTGACTATCTCGAAGCCGCGGGGATGGACCGCATCTTCCAGCATGAACAGGAACTCGTCCGGTACGCCCTGCAGCGTCTGGACGCCCTCTCCGGGATCCAGATCGTGGGCCGAGCCGCCCACCGGGGCGCCGTGATCGCATGGCACATGAAAAACGTGCATCCGCACGACATGGCCCAGTTCGCGGACCAGGAGGGCATTGCCATACGCGCGGGTCACCACTGCGCTCAGCCTCTCGTGGTTCGCTACGGCTTTGCCGCCCTGAGCCGCGCCAGTTTTTACCTGTACAATGACCGGCACGAAGTGGACGCCCTGGCGGATGTCGTCGAAAAGACAGCGAGGTTTTTCCATGGCCTTTGAAGACCTTTATCGTGAAGTGATCCTCAGGCACTTCAAGAAACCGCAGAACTTCGGCCCCGTGAGCGATGAAGAGGCCACCGTGGAGGATGAAAACCCGACCTGCGGGGATCATTTCCGGCTTCGAGTTGAACTGCAGGGCGACAGGATTTCCAGCATCCGGTTCGACGGGCGCGGATGCGCAATCAGCACTTCCTCCTGCTCCATGATGACGGAACGGGTGCTGGGGAAAACTCCCTCGGAGGCCCGCGCCATGATTTCGGAATTTCTCGGGATGGTGCAGGGGACGTGCGACCCGTCGGACGAATCTCTGGGGGATCTCGCGGTGCTCAGGAGCGTGCGTGATTTTCCGGTGCGCGTCAAATGCGCCGGCCTGTGCTGGCAGGCCCTCTCAAAGGCCCTGGACAAGCTGTCCGCCTGATTCAAAGGATAATCCGGGCATCCACGGCGAAACTGCCTTTTTCACTTGAGCGGATCGGGTTGATGTCCACTTCCTTCACAAGACCCGCCAGTTTCTGGATGGCGCACAGGATTTGCACCAGCGAGGGCCGGTCCGCCCTGGCCCCCCGGAATCCGTCGAGTATGTTCCGGGCTTTGATGTCGCCAATCAGGCGTTCGGCCTCCACGCGGCCGAAGGGCACAATCCGGAAGGCCACGTCTTTCAGCGCCTCCACCAGCACGCCGCCCAGCCCGAACATGACCACGGGCCCGAACTGCGGATCGCTGCTCAGCCCCGCCGCGCATTCGATTCCCTCCGCCATCTGCACAAGGTTCACGCCCTCGATCTGCGCATCCGGGACGCGCTCCGAAACGGTTTTCATCATGGCGCTGTATTTTTCAGCCAGCTCGCTTTCGTCCCGGATGTTGACGGCCACTCCGCCGGCATCGCTTTTGTGAATGATCTGCGGCGAGGCAATCTTCATCGCCAGCGGATAAAGCGCCGCGGCCTTCAGCTTCGCCTCATCCAGATCGCGCGCGAAAGCCGCGGGCGGCACGGGAACGCCGCAGAGTTCCAGCACCTGCCGCGCCTCGTGCTCGAGCAGGGCGGAACGGCCCTCTTTTCGGGCCTGCTCAACAATCCTGACGGCCTCCCGGGGCGCCTGGGAGCACTCCGGATCATCTTTCTCGCGGCTGGAGATTTCATGCCATTGGGCCAGGGCGTTCAGCGATGAGGCCGCATCGGCCACGGATGTGAAGGCGGGAACGCCCTGCTGATTCAGGAAATGAATGGCCTGCCGCGAGCGTTCTCCGCCGACCATGGCGGCCACGACGGGCTTGCGGCGGCCTGCGGCCTCATATTCCCGGGAAACCCCCTGCGCAATGGCCAGCGGGTCGGTGATCACCGTCTCGCAGTAGAGCACAAGCAGCGCATCGAACTTGTCGGAGATCACCGCGGACTTGAAGGCCTGGCTGTATTTGTCCGCCGCGGCCCCGCCGGTGAGATCAATTGGATTTTTCGTGCTCCCGTAGGACGGCATGACGGGCCGGAATGTTTCTTCCAGCCATTCGGGATCATCCAGAAGGTGCAGCCCCGCCTTCTCGCATTCGTCCGTGGCGCGGACGCCGATCCCGCCGCCATTGGTGATGATCAGCACCTTCCTGCCGGGCATCGGGGGCAGGGCAAGCGCCCGGGCCCAGTTGAACGCCTCGCGGAATGTGTCCGCGCGGAGCATCCCGAGCTGGCGGAAGGCGGCGTCAAAGACCTGATCCGAACCCGCGAGCGACCCGGTGTGCGAGGCCGCGGCCCTGGCGCCGCGCTGCGTGCGCCCGACTTTCAGCATCACGACCGGCTTGCTGATTCTGGTCTGCATGAAATCGCGCCCGTTCTTCAGGCCTTCCATATAAACGAGGGTCACCTTCACGTGTTCATCATGATTGAAGTACTCAATCAGATCCCGCTCATCCACATCGGCCTTGTTGCCGATGCTGACCAGCGCGCTCATGCCCATCTTCTCCATCACCGCCCAGCCCATCAGGCCGATGGCCAGCGCGCCGCTCTGGGAGACAAAGGCCGTGCCGCCGCTGGCCATGTCGCGCGGGCCGAAGGTCGCGTTGAGCCGGGAGGGGGAATAGACCACGCCGAGAATATTGGGCCCGACCAGCGCCATGCCGTACCGGTCCGCAATCGCCTTGAGCTTGTGCTCCTCTTCAATGTTGCCCGCCTCCGCGAATCCGGAAGTGATCACGGCGACCGCCTGAACGCCTTTCTGTCCGCATTCCTCCATGCAGGCGGCGACGGCGGTTGCGGGGATGGAAATCACGGCGAAATCAACCGGGTGGGGGATGGCCGCAACGGAAGGAAAAGTCTTCAGGCCCAGAACGGCCTCGGCGCAGGCATTGACGGGATACACCTCTCCGGCAAAACCGCCTTCGACGATATTTCTCAAAATCTGGTGGCCGATTTTATGGGGATCGGCTGACGCCCCGACCATGGCCACGCTCCGGGGTTTGAAAAGCCCGTCCAGGTTCTTGCGACGCGGTCCTTCTGCAGTTTTTCCGCTTGGCATCATGCACCCGACTTCCTGACCTTCTTTTATACACAAAAAACTATTTTCACGCAACGATTGCCCCGGCGGCCATACCATGTAAAAAACTCAAAAAAACGCGAAAAACAGCCCCAAAACGTCCAAAAAATGCAAAAAATGACCAAAAATCGGCCCAAAAACGTCAAAAAAGGCCAAAAATCCTTGAATTTTCGAATTTTCATGAAAATATCAGCCCGGCGGCACTTGCGGCCGCGAAAAATGAAAAAAAAGGGGAAATGAAGGGGGCGCGCGCGGGAAAATGCAAAACTGCACCGTGCGGATCTAAATAGTACTAAATTAGTACTATTTTGCATCACGGCAGGCGGAAGCGGTCCGGCAGATTTAGTCCCGGTGATCCCGCGAGATGCTCGCGGATTAGGTTTGAAGACTGTCCGTTTTTGATGCATCTTGTGGACAGTAGTTCCAGAGGATCAGCGGGAGACGGAATCATTATGAAAAAGAGGGCACTGCGGCATGTTGTTTTGACAGCGGCGTTCTGCGCGGTTCAGGGGCTTTTTGCCGAAACCCCGCGCGGCGACATCAACGGGTGGGGCACCAACTGGATGACCGCCGACACCGATTTCGGGAGCATCTACAAGGTCACCATCACTTCCACGGCCACGCGGGCGACATCCGGCCTCAAGTTTGATCAAAGCGGCAACTGGAATCCGCAGTGGGGATACAAGGCCGCCTACTCAACCAACGCCGCCGTCAACTCCACCATCGGCCAGGCCCGCATCAATGACGGCGGCGACCCCTCCGATCTTTCCTTCAGCGAAACCAGCGGATGGCGGTACACGTTCAACCTGAAGGGAACATATGAGTGGTGGGACCGGCCCTATGTTATCATGGGAACGGAGGGCAGCCCGGTATCGGTGCTGGCGGTCTCCGACAATCATGACACGGCCGCCACCAATGCGGTGACGGTCACCATCCAGCTCAGCGCGGCCAAAAGCGCGCAGGAGAATGTCTGGGTGCGCTACACGAAGAACGCATGGACGAACAGTTACCTCACGGCGCAGGCCGCCGGAAGCTCCACGAACTACACCGCCGCGATTCCGGCCAGTCCGACGGGGTCAGTCATTGAGTATTATGTTCTGACCTCAACCATGCCTTCCAATATCATCACGGCCGATTTTGATCTGTGCACGCTGCGCGGGAAGAAATCCGGCGCCACAAACTACCAGTATTCGGTTGGAACTCCTCCGGCCAATCTCGGAAACTGCTGGCATATCCCGACGAACACAGAGCCCTTCACCGCGACCATGCGCAATCCGGCCGGAGATCCCTCCACAAATCAGGCGGTCTACATATACAACGGCAGCCAGTATCAGGGGGCGGGCAATCCCGGCGACCAGACGGGCGGCTGGCTCTTCCATAAAAAGACGGACGCCGGCTCGTGGAGTTCGAACAGTCTTTCCTTTGACAGCGTGGACTCGAACAACAAGTACTGGGTCGGCCTGATTCCGGCCGGAACCTATGCGGCATCCGATGAGGTGCAGTATTATCTGCTCATTACGTACAACGATCATGACGACACCTGGATCGGCACCACGAACAGCGGAGCTTCCAGCCTGACCTTTGCCGATGCCGGTGACGCGCAGGGCAATCCCTTCACTTTCACCTATTCGTCCGCCGCCGGGCAGTCGCCTGAATTTGTCTGGCATGCGGACAACCGCGTGGTGTCGGGAACCAGCGCCCAGTTCTGGGCCAAGATCGGCTATGCGCAGGGCATCGGCACCAACCGGTGGGCCGATTATGCGGCCGTTTATTACACCACCAACGGCACCGAGCCGCACGGGCATTACGGCGCGGCGGGCAATGCCTCCACAAAGGTCGTGGCGATGAGTTTCGATCACATGGAGGAGGACAGCTATCCCGATGCCGACGCCATGTGGTGGCAGGGAACCGCGACCGGCCTGCCGTCCCTGACGACCATCAAGTACAAGATCGGCGCGTGGAAAACCACGAACGACACCGAGCGTTATGCCGACTACGGCACAGCGGGAACAGCCAGCAATACGTTCTCGTTCGCAATCGGAACCGCGGGGGCCCAGCAGCTCACCGTGGGCACGCTCAATGCGGATTACACCACGACCAAGTTCTTCATTGATGAAGTGAACGGCGACACGGAGCAGATAGTTGTGACGTATGTTCCCGGCGCGCTGAACCTTGACAAGGTGGAGATATTTTCAAATCTCGACCGGCGCGACTATGCGGATGCGGACTACAACACTGACGGCGTTCCGGACGGGATCAGGCCGCCTTCGGGCGATCTGATCACCACCAACGACACGGGCGCGTATTTCAGGGCGTATCCGATGACGCCTGTCGGCGGCGGGGCCTATGTCTGGACCGGCACGGTGAGCAGGTGCGGGGCGTACCGCCTTACGGCGCGATATTCAACCAACGGCATGGCGGCCGGCTCCTGGCACTGGTATTCATCCGCAGGCCGCCGGGATCACGCCGTCGTCGTTTCCCCGAAAAAAGTGCTGGAGATGACGATGTACGAACTCAACCCTCTGACTGTTGAGGCGACGTATAATGACGAGGCGGGCCGCAGCACCTTCCGCGACCTGCTGGGCTCCTCGGAAGGCGACACCGACGGCTTCGACCCGTTCAATCTTGAATATCTCAATTACATCCAGGCCAACTGCCTGTGGTTCCAGCCGATCCATCCCAGCGCGGAGACCTTCCGGGGCGACCCCTCCGAATACGAGCCGGGCAGCCCCTATGCGACACGCGACTATTATGCCGTGTCGCCCTATCTCGGCGCGGACGGAACGGAAACGGGCGCGCTGGCGGAGTTCACGAATTTCGTGGCCGCGTGTGATGCCTATACCGGTTCCGTGGGCACCGTGAACGTGATGCTGGACGGCGTGTTCAATCACACGGCCTGGGACGCGGTCATGGGGCAGGGCGGTCTCGATCTGGGATTCTGCACGAACAAAAACGATCACATCGGCTGGTTCAAGCCCGGCTGGTATGCCCTGTGGACCGACTATGGCGAGCCGGCCACGTATTATCATTCAGTCTACAGCAACGATTTCGCCACCGCGCCCGACCGCGGCGATTTCGGCAAATGGGCGGATGTGGCCGAATTCTATTTTGGAAAATATTCCGCTCTGGTGCGCCACAATCCCGACAACAACGGGGATTATCTGAATGAGGACGATGTCTACGATTACACGGGCATGTCCGCGGACACCATCGATCTGTGGAAATATTTCGGATACTACACGGAGTACTGGCTGAAGAAGACCGGTCATTCCGGCACCAACACCTTTGTGCGGGCCGACGATGACCGGGGCATTGACGGGCTCCGCTGCGACTTCGGGCAGGGGCTCCCGCCGCAAACCTGGGAGTACATCATCAACCGCACGCGCTCCATGAAATGGAATTTCATTTTCATGGCCGAAACGCTGGACGGCGGCAAACCCGGATACCGGTCGAACCGCCATTTTGATGTGCTTAATGAAAACCTGGTTTTCCAGTTCACGCAGGCGCAAATCAACGATTCGTGGTCGGTCCGCTCCGCCCTCGAAGACCGGCGCAATGCATATAACGGCGGCGCGGTGCTTCTGAATCTGACATCGCACGATGAAGTCCTGCCCGACAACGACTGCTGGCTGGTCGCCAGCCGCTACGGAGCGGTTTCGACCGTGGACGGCATCCCGATGATCTTCTACGGACAGGAACAGGGCATTCAGAACTACAATGCCGACCCCTCCTACTGGTACTATGACGGTTTCCGCACCGATCATGAGGAAAACTTCGGCAAGTTCATTCCGCACTTCAAGCAGTGGAACCAGCTCATGGTCTGGTCGAATCCGCCGCCGAATGCCGAAGGCCTTGCGCAGTGGTACGGCCGCGTGAACTGGGCCCGCTTGAACAGCCCCGCGCTTCAGAGTCAGAACCGGTATTTCTTGAGCAAGGTTGGCGGCGGTGAAGAAGGAAGGATCCTCGCGGTGGCGAAATATGAAGAACCCTATGCTTCGCCGAACGACAAGGATGTCGTGCTGGCCTTTGCGCTGATGTTCCGGCACGGCGAGGCGCACACCGGAGCTTCCGCCACCTATGATCTGACCGGCGCGTGGGATCTTCTGGGTCTCGACACCGGAACGCTTTATCAGGTCCGCAATCTTGCCTCCAGTGATGCGTCCGCGGAAGTCTGGGGTTCGCCGATCAGCGGAGCGTCGCTGTACAATGACGGAATATTCGTGCAGCTCAACGGAGGAACCGCCGGCGGCTCCATCACAAACGACGGGGAACTGGTTCAGTACTTGAAGCTGGTTGAGGTGGATGAGAACCATGCGCCGGTCATCAGCCTGCCCGGGCCTCACATTCTACCAGTCGGCGCTTACACGAACTTCGAGGTGACCGCCAGCGATCCGGACAGCGATCCGGTGACGCTGACCAACACCGTCGCGCCCGCAGGCGCAACCTATGTCGGCACGACGTTCTCATGGACCGCCGGCGCATCGGACGCCGGCTCGACCAGCCTGGTGGTGTTCGTTGCGAACGACGGGCAGGGCGAAGCCAGCAGCGTGGTGACAAACTCGACAGTTATTGTGGTGCCGGCCGACTGGGACGCGGACGGCATCGGAGACGACTGGGAGTGGAACCGCTTTTCCAGTCTGACCAACAACCCGGCTGACGATGCCGATGGTGACGGGAAGAGCAACCATTACGAATATATTACCGACACGGATCCGCTGGATGACGGGTCCTTCTATCAGAACACCATCACCAGCGCCGTCGGCAGGACTGTCCTGAACATCACAGCAGGCCCGCCCACTTCAGGCGACCGGGTCTATGATGTTGTCTGGAGCACGAATCTGACGGAAAGCATGGTCAACTGGACCCGGCTCAATCTGAACCTGCCGGGCACCGGAGGGGCCGTTGTGCTCTCTGTGACCAACAACGGCTCTGCGGGCTATTACCGCACCATGGTGACGCTCCCGTAAACAAAACGCGGTGACCGACTGCATGATTCCGGGCAGGGATTCTCTGCACACCTGCGCCGCGCATTTCTTCCGCTCGCGGCAAGGGTCGAATCATGAAGAGCTTGATATTCATCCGCCGGTTTCGTTTATATGAATAAAAAACAGGAGATCTGATGGAACGACTGACACAAATGATGAACTGGACTCTGGCCGGAAACAGCATCTGGCGGATAGCGAGTTTCTTTGTGGTTGTGCTCGCGGCACTGCTGACAGGGCGGATTCTCCGCCATGTGCTGCTGAAAAGATCGGAAGTCATGGCGGCACGCGAAAAGACGGCGGTTTCTGCCTTGCTTCGCGCCATAGCCAGAGGAATGGTCTTCCTGCTGTTTTTGTTCGGTTTTCGCATGGGATTGTCTTTCCTTGTTTATACGGAACAGTTTCAGCAGCTGATCTCGACCACGGTTTCGGTTCTAACCACCTGTGCGGTCGGGTTCATTGTCTACTGCCTGACCGATGCCGTGCAGGTGGGGCTCGCGCGCGCCACGGCGCGGTCCTCCAGCAGAATGAACGAGATTCTTGCGCCCATGGTTACCAAATCCCTGCGCATCACCGTTGTGGTCCTGACGCTGATTCAGGTTGCGCAGATACTCAGCGACAAGCCCATCACATCCATTCTCGCCGGTCTGGGGGTCGGCAGTCTCGCCGTCGCGCTCGCCGCCAAGGACAGCCTGCAGCACTTTTTCGGCTCGCTCGTGATCCTGGCCGACAAGCCGTTTGAACTTGGAGAGCGCATTGTTTTTGACGGAATTGACGGCAATGTGGAAAGCGTTGGATTCCGTTCAACAAAAATCAGGCTTTTAAACGGGCATCTGGTGATCGTCCCGAACGGCGAACTGTCCATGAAGAGCATCACCAACATATCGCGCCGGCCGTTTCTGAAGAGGGAACTCAACATCGGACTGGTCTACAGCACCCCGCCCGATAAAATGGAGAAGGCGGTCCAGATCCTGAAGGACATCCTGGACAATCATGAATACATGGATCCGAAATTCCCTCCTCTGGTATTCTTCACGGATTTCAATGATTTTTCACTCGGCATCAAGGTGATCTACTGGTACGGGAAGAACGACTGGCTCGGCTATATGGCCTTCAGCCACAAAATCAACATGGAAATCCTGCGCAAGTTCAATGACGAGAGTCTTGAGTTCGCCTTCCCGACGCAAACCATTCACATGGCGGACAAGTGACATGCCGGAGATTCACAGTGACATCGGGCCCGATTATCTGCGCGACGAATCGCGGAAAACCGGCACGGCAGACTCAATTTCATTCCCGCTGAACGAGGCAGAGATTGCGGATGCCGTTCGCTGGGCCGCGGCAAACGGGCAGTGCATCACCACACAGGGCGCGCGCACAGGATTAACGGGCGGGGCTGTGCCTTCCGGCGGACATATCCTGAATCTCAGCCGGATGAAGACGATCACGGACAGGGATGATCTGATCGTGCAGCCCGGCGTGACGCTGGATGAAATCCGCGCGCACCTGAAAAGCCGGGGGAATGTTTTCTTTGCGCCGGATCCCACGGAGACCACAGCGACCATCGGAGGCATGGCCTCCTGCAACGCTTCCGGCGCCCGCTCGTTTCGCTACGGGGCCACGCGTGAATCTATCCTCGCCGCCCGCCTTGTTCTTGCAGACGGTGATGTCATCGCGCTCTGCCGCGGCCAGTGCATGGCCACCGGGCGGAATTTCAGGCTGAAAACGGAATCCGGCCGTGTAATTGAAGGCGACCTGCCTTCCTATACCACTCCGGCCATTAAGACCGCTTCGGGATATTTTGTCCGCGACAGCATGGACCTGCTGGATTTGTTCATCGGTTCGGAAGGCACGCTGGGCATTTTTTCCGAGCTGCACCTCAAGCTGCAGCCCTGGCCCGCTTCCGTCTGGGGGGTCATGGCCTTCTTCGGAAAAGAACCCGATGCGCTGGCGTTTGTTCATGCCGTCCGCGGACTGAAGGACAAACCCGCGTCTATTGAGTTTTTTGATTCCTGCTCATTGAACCTGCTCCGCAGCCACAGGCTGGAGGGCGCCCCCGAGGTGCCGGCGGATTATCACACGGCGGTCTATGTGGAGTATCATGCGGCGGACGAGGATGAGGCTTCCGGCATGGTGGAGCGCATGTGCGAAGCGCTGGACGGCTGCGGGGGAAGCGAGGACAGGACATGGATTGCCACGGATGATCATGAGCGGGAGCGCATACGCCTGTTCCGTCATGCGCTGCCTGAAGCGGTCAACTCTCTGATAGATGAACGCCGGAAAACCGATCCCGCGATCACGAAACTCGGCACCGACATGGCCGTCCCCGACGACCGCCTGGACGAGCTGATGGCGCTGTATCACGCATCGCTTGAGCGCCTGGGGCTCGAATATGTGATCTTTGGACACATCGGGAGCAATCATGTGCATGTCAACATCCTTCCCCGCACCGTGAAGCAATTTGAACAGGGGAAAGCCCAGTATCTGGAATGGGCCGATGCCGTGATCCGCATGGGGGGAACGGTTTCGGCAGAACACGGAATCGGCAAACTCAAAACCCCGTTCCTCCTTAAAATGATGGGAGCGCGGGGGATCGAGGACATGCGCCGGCTCAAACGGCTGTTCGATCCGCAGTGCCGCCTCAATCCGGGAAACCTTTTCGCATGCTGAAGAGCCTGATGATCATTCTGCTGGCCGTTTCCGCACAAGCGGATTTTCAGGAAGTCGGGCCGGATCAGATGGACTCCGGCAGCCTCTCGCTTCTCGGGCGGGAAGTTCTGCAGATGCCGGGGATCAGGTGGCAGCACGCGCAGACGGAGCGCTTTGTGTACCATTATGAGCGCAAGACCTTTGCCCTGAAAGCGGCGCGCATGGCTGAATTCCTGTTCGATCACATCGCGAAGGAATTGAATGCACCGGCTCAGGGCCCTGCGGTCCGTTCTCACATCTTCATCTTCCGCTCGCCAAAGGACTGGCAGGAGTTCATCCGCGCGAGCGGCATGAAAGAGGAGTGGGCCTTTTCAGTAGTCAGAGGCCCGGAGATGTTTCTGCAACAGGCGGACGGCACCGCGGAAAGCGGCAGTGTGCTCGCGCATGAAATGACGCATTTGGTCATCAACCGGCTCTTTCCCCGGCGCCTGCCGCTCTGGCTGAACGAGGGCATGGCCGAATGGTATGAGGAATTCGGGTACGCCGCCTTCAAGGGCATCAAGAAAAGCCGAAGGGCTCACTTCAAAAAGCGGGATGTTCTTTATCCGCTGGCTGATCTCTTTGCCGCGACGCAGTATCCGGCGGAAGTGGAGGCATTCTACCGGACCTCCAAAATGCTCTTCGGCTGGCTGATGCTCAGGCAGCCGGCCGAGAAAATCATGCCCTTCACGCTGGATGTCATGAACGGCATGTCCGCGGAAGAGGCCTTCCGCATCCATTATGAAATGGACAGCGCCGATCAGCTGCAAAAAGAACTGGAAGCTTTTTTGAATTGAAAAGTTCCAGTCATTGGAACTTTTTGCGGCGGATATTCCAGTCATTGGAACTTTTTGCCCGGATGCCGTTCAAGTCCGGACACGGCAGTCTTGAATGATTTGGCCGGCGCGCTTTTTCAGCGACGGTTCATGCTGAAGCCGGTCAAGCAGCTCGTAATACCGGTTCCAGCCTTCCCGCTCCCGCTCATACTGCTGCTTCAGTTCCTCACGGGCAAAGGCCATGGCGCGCTCCAGCCGGTTATGGTTTGCCTCAACAAATTCAGTTCCGGTTTTCCCGTCGCCCGCCAGAAAATACCCGGCAGCCTTCAGGCAGAACCGCAGCATGACCACGATGACCGGAATGGGGGTGATGAAGCAGCCGGTGAAGGGATCAACCATGCTCTTGATCCGCTCAAGGCCCCTGGGATCAAGCACGCGCGCATATTCTGAGAAATAGAGCGTGCGGATATAGTCGCCAATGATGTTCCCGAATGATGCGGCCCGAATGGCGTCACCGGCAAAGGCCTCCTTGTCATGCCGCATGATCAGTCCGTCCTTGTGAACATAACGGAGTTTTTCACCTTCTTCCAGCAGGACGGAAAGCAGGTAGGACTGATCCTCGGCCCGGCCGATGAAAGACGGCGTGAACGGACGGTGTTTCCTGAGGCTGTCAATGCGGATTCCATTTGTTCCTCCCGTCACGTGGATGCGCTGAATGCATGCCGTTTTTCCGTCAATGCCGTCCGGGCGGTATCGCGTCATCATCTCGGCCCGGGTTGAAAGGGCCATCGTCATTCGGCTGAAGAAGATGCGCTCATCAGGAGCGGCGGGGCCGTCCGGGAAGGAGACATCCGGAGTGAAAATTCCCCGATCAATGTCCCGCTCGTTGACCAGCGCTCCGGCGATCATGCCCAGTTCAACCGGGAATCCGTCCGCATCCTGTCCGTGCGCACCCCACAGCGGGCTCTTGAAGTGTTCAAACGCCGATTTTCCCGTTTGCTCCACAAGCTCTTTCTGCGGAAAAACCTGATCAAGATCGATCTTGAAAGTGGCCTGGACGCCGGGATCTGCGGCAGCCTGCCAAAGCGCCGCCACAGCCTTGAGAAAACTGTAGTGCCTTCCGTATTCGCCATCGACCCCGAATATTTTCAGGGACCCCTCATCTCCGCCGGCCGGGACGAGCACTTCTCTGATCAGGCGTCTGGTGTCAGCCTCGGTGAAAACATAAACATCCACATTGCGGAAACCGCCCGCGCTGCGGATTTCTGACTCGATGTACTGCCTGGCGATGTCCTGAAGCCCCCTGTGCGTTACAGAAACTGAAAGCGCACAGGCAATTTTTCCGGGGCCCATAAGTCCCCGCGCGCGCTCAAATTCCGCCGCTGTGTCCAGCCCGCGCAGACCATAAAGGATTTCATTGGCCTCTGGCCGCACCCCGACCGGGATGGGATGATCATACCAGTACATCTGCTCTTCGCCTGCAACACTGCGAATGCGAGCCTTCAGCTCATCCGTGCAGTTGATTTCGTCAAGCGACGAGCCGGACAGGGGCACCGTCAGAAGCACATTGGATGTGAACAGCATTTGCCGGACAGGATCGGAGAGGGGACTGGGGTTGAGGCTTGTGATCCGTATGGTTCTCCTCTGGCGCAGAGCTTCGATTTTTTCTTCGCGGGTTTCCGGCAGTCCCGCGCCCTCGGGAAAGAACACCATCCGGAGTGCGCTGGTGTCCGATGGATTCTTATCAAGCGCCTGAAGCCGTTTCCTGAAATCCGGAGATTCACAGGCGCGGCGAATCTCCTCCTCAACCGTTCCCAGATGCCTGCGGAGAAATCCGGCATATTCATTGGAACCTTCCGCCCGCTGCAGTCTCAGCAGCGCATCCCGGTCTCCTCCGAGCGCGAGGAGAAAACTCGCCGTCAGAGAGCAGGTCTCACACAGATTTTCTTCGCACAGAACCCTCGCATCCAGAAGAGCGCCTGAGGGGCCGAACAGGCGATGCGCAACAGACTGAAAAATCGTAATCATGAATTGAAGACCGATACCTAGCATCCCGGCTGCAGCGGTTCAACCTTTTGTTTGCATCCCGCCGGTTGAGGCTTGTTGAGGCCGGACCCGCGATTTATATTGTTCCAATGTCGCAGAAGGCCGTTTATCAGATCGAATCCAGGTACAGCCCCACCGGTGATCAGCCGGAGGCGATTGAACAGATCTGCCGCCGGCTGGAGCAGGGGAGCCGGTTTATCACGCTGGAGGGCGTGACTGGTTCCGGCAAAACCTTTACGATGTCGAATGTGATTGCGCGGTGGGGCAAGCCCGCGCTGGTGATTTCACACAACAAGACGCTGGCCGCCCAGCTGTACGCCGAGTTCAAGAGCTTCTTCCCAAACAACGCGGTCGAATATTTCGTCAGCTACTACGATTATTACCAGCCCGAGGCCTATATCCCGCAGACGGACACGTTCATTGAGAAGGATGCGGCCATCAATGCGGAAATTGAACGCCTCCGGCTGGCGGCAACGGATTCGCTGATCAACCGGGACGATGTGATCATCGTCGCATCGGTCTCGTGCATCTACGGGCTGGGCTCTCCGGAGGATTACCGGAGCATGCTGGTGCATCTGAAGCGGGGTGAATCCGCCGACCGCGATGAAGTGCTGCGCAGGCTGGTGGACATCCAGTATTCCCGCAATGACTACGAAAATTCTCCGGGCACATTTTCTGTGCGCGGCGATGTGGTGGATATTCTGCCCTCCTACAGCAAAAAGGGCATCCGCGTGGAGTTTTTCGGCGACGAGATCGAGGCCATTCGCCGAATTGATCCGCTGACCGGAAACTCCGAGGCCTCGCTGGACGAGATTTCGATTTCCCCGGCCAAGCATTTTGTGATGCCGCTTTCGAAGGTGGAGGCGGCGATCGGGAACATTCTGGAGGAGATGCGCGAGCGGGTGGCCTGGTTTGAGAGCCAGAACAAGCTTCTGGAAGCCCAGCGGATAAAAATGCGCACGGAATACGACATGGAAATGCTGAAGGAACTCGGCTACTGCCAGGGGATCGAAAATTATTCACGCCATCTGTCCGGCCGTGAAGCCGGATCAAGGCCGGACACGCTGCTGGACTATTTTCGCGGCGATTTCCTGACCATCATTGACGAATCGCATGTCACCCTCCCGCAAATACGCGGCATGTACAACGGCGACCAGGCCCGCAAGCGCACGCTTGTGGAGCACGGTTTCCGCCTGCCGTCCGCGCTGGACAACCGGCCCATGAACTTCGACGAGTTCATGAAGGCCGCCGGCCAGACCATTTTCACGTCCGCCACACCCGGTCCGTTTGAGCGTGAGCAGTCCGCTGAAATGGTCCAGCAGCTTATCCGTCCGACGGGACTGCTGGATCCGCCAGTGGAGGTCCGGCCCCTCGCGAACCAGATTGACGATTTGATGGAGGAGGTGCGTTTGCGGGCAACCCGGCATGAACGCACGCTTGTCACCACGCTTACCAAGCTTACGGCGGAGGATCTGGCGGCCTATCTGCAGGAAACCGGACTCAAGGTCCAGTATCTGCACTCGGAGATTGACGCCATTGAACGCGTCGAGATTCTCCGCCAGCTCCGCAAGAAGGAATTCGACTGCCTCATCGGCATCAACCTGCTCCGGGAGGGCCTGGATCTTCCCGAAGTGTCGCTTGTGGCCATTCTGGATGCGGACAAAGAAGGCTTTCTGCGTTCGGAAACCTCCCTGATCCAGACGGCCGGCCGCGCGGCGCGGCATGTGAACGGTCAGGTGATCATGTATGCCGACAACATCACGGACTCGATGAGACGGATGATTGATGTGACCCGCCGCCGCCGTGAGATTCAGCTGGCCTACAACGCGGAGCACAACATCACGCCGCAGGGCATCCAGAAAAGCATCCAGGAGAGTCTCGTGACGCGCGAGGAGGCGGCCGAGGTCGAAAAAAGCGTGATTCGCGAGAGCGGAGTTGATTATAATACCGCGGAAGTCATCGCAGACATCGAGCGCGAAATGCTTGAGGCGGCCGCAGCGCTGGAATTCGAGCGCGCGGCGTTTCTGCGCGACCAGCTGGCGGAACTGAAGGCGCCGGTGATCCGGGAGCGAAGCGGGAAAGGCGGCGGCCTGAATTACAGCCGTCCGCGTCGAAGAAAAAAACGCGGCTGATTGAATATGAAAATGACAGTTGAAACGCAGGCGGCGGCAGACAGGCTCATTGCGCTGGCCCTCAGGGAAGACCTGGGACGGGCGGGCGACGTGACGTCGAAGAGCCTCATTTCCCCGACGGAAAAG
>Ga0116144_10000778_pt1 | contig 41165 bp, 39 predicted proteins | sample AD_UKC035_MetaG_FD_89746 | JGI IMG/M metagenome (GOLD analysis project Ga0116144, IMG submission 89746) | Active sludge microbial communities of municipal wastewater-treating anaerobic digesters from USA - AD_UKC035_MetaG | ecosystem: Engineered > Bioreactor > Anaerobic > Digestate | place: USA...
CATGGTCATGACATGGTCCAGGGCTGGGGTGGTTGAAAGGGGGCCGGACCATAAGACGCCCTCTTCCACGGGACAAGCCGCGCGATCGTGCGAAGAACGCATTCATTGAGCCAGATCACCTGCTCGCCGTGCGTATTCCCCGGTCGACGCCGGGCATGGCCTTTCCGGGGCGCGGCAGCGGCTCCGGCGGGAGCGGCATCAGGCCGTGCTTGCCATCAGCGCGCCGGCCAGCGCCGAGACGACGAGCGCGAACACCGGCAGGATGCTCAGGCCGAAGCCGAGGCTGCGGCGGTCCGGATCGGCGAGGTACGCACGCCAGTAGATGAAGCGCCCGACGAGGAAGACGGCGCCGGCAGCGGCAACGAAGCTCGCCGGCCAGTAGCGGGCAGCGACGTAGAGCGCCGGCAGGAAGGCCACCAGCAGCTCGAGCGTGTTCATCTGCACCCGGTACCTGCGCTCGAAGTGCTCGTTGCCGGTGACTGCCGGCGCACGGACGCCATACTGGATGCGTGCACGACCGACAAGCGCCGAGAAGACAATGTACTGCAGCAGCGCCAGCATGGCGACGACGTCGACAAGATTCATCCCCACGGCCTCCTCCTTCGTGCGCGCCCCGCGCGTCACGCCATCTCGGCGCTCTCGGCCGCGGTGTCGGCGACCTCGTCCGGCCCGCCGGCGCGGCCAATGTCCTTGAGCAGCGTGGCGATCGTCACCGAGCCGAGCGTGGCCAGCGCGATCCGGTCGATCTCGGCGAACACCCGTGCCAGCGCATCGTGCGTCGCGCTCGCCTCCTCGGGCGCGGGATGCAATTCCTGCGCCGGGTCCTCGAAGAGCACGATCACGTTGAGCAGCGTCAGCCGCCGGGCGTTGCCGATGAAGCGGTAGCCGCCGCCGACGCCGCGCACCGACTCGACGATGCGCGCACGCACCAGTTCCGAGAGCACCTTGGCCAGGTGGTGCGCCGATTCGCCGTACTTCTCGGCGATCTCGCTGGCCGGGATGTGCTCGTCGGGCCGCGCCGCGAACTCGAGCACGCTGTAGAGCGCCAGCAGCGTGTTCTTCTGCAGTTTCACGTCACCTGGTCCTCCTGCGTATCGGCGTTTGGCGTCGGCACGACATGGCCGATGTCCATCTCCAGCGGCAGCAGGTGCCCTGCGCGCATGCCCTGGCTGCGGAAGAAGGACTGGATCAGCGAATTGCCGCTCGCCGTCATCGTGCGCAGCGTGGACACGCCCTCGCGGCGAAAGCGCTGCACCAGCTCGGCCAGCAGTCTTGCGCCGACGCCGAGCTGCCGCGCGCTGGGCATGACGTCGATCGCGAACAGCCAGCCGCAGGGCGGCGCGCCGAACTCCCAGTCCCGCACCTCGCCGATGACGAAGCCGCAGACCTGCTCGTCCAGCGTCGCGACGAGGAAGTGGCGCTGACCCTGGCCATGGTTGCCATAGCGCCTGAATACCCGCTGCCAGTAAGCGGCCTTGTGCAGGCCGGTGACCGTGGCGTCCAGTGCCACCACCGCCGGCATGTCGCTCGCGCGCACGGTGCGCACGCTCAGCACCGGCCTGCCCGGCTCCACGCCCGGCCTGCGCGTGCGCGGCCGTTGCCGCGGGGCTTCCGTGCTCATTGTCTTTGCGTCGGCGTCCATCCCTGGCGGTCCTCCCCGGCCATGTCGGCGCGGGCACGCTTGTACCACATCAAGGATCTCAATGGTATTCAGGTACCAGAATGATCCAAATCACAAGAACACGCGATTCCCGCCGAATTCGGACCTGCCGCGATAACCTGCCGCGATACCCTGACCTTGCGATGAACCCTCGAGAGCCCGGAACCGACGACAGCGCGACCCTCGGCGAGGACGCCTGCTGGCACCTGGACCTGCGCGGGCTCGCGCCGCCGCAGCCGATGCTGCGGATCCTTCGGCATCTCGAACAGCGCGGCGCCGACGGGCGTCCCCTGGTCGTGCGCCTGGAGCGCGAGCCGGTGATGCTCTACCCCGAACTCGCCGAGCGCGGCTGGGAGGCCGAGATCGTCGACGGCGCGCCCGATGAGGTCCGCGTTCACCTGCGGCCCACCCGATGAAGGCCAGCGAGGACTCCGGGAAGCCGTCGCCCGCCTCCAAGCCCGCGGGTGCAGCGGCCAAGCGGCCGGCGCTCGGGGGGACCTTCCTCTCGGGTGCCACCGGGCGGCTGCTGCCGGCATCGGTCCCTTTTCGCTACTTCGGCGCCGCGCTCGTCTTTCATCTCGCCGCCTGGCTCGTCGTGCTGCTGACGGCACCGGACTGGCCCGAGTGGCGGGGAGGCCTGGGCTGGCCGCTGGCGGCGCTTCACCTGGTGACGCTCGGCACGCTCGCGGCAAGCGCGATCGGCGTCAGCCTGCAGCTGCTGCCGGTGGCCACGCGCGAGTCGGTGCACAGGCCCGGCCTGCTCGGCCTGATCTGGTGGATCTACGTACCGGGCGTTGTCGTGCTCGTCGCAGGGATGGGCATGGCGCGTCCGCAGTGGCTGGGCATCGGTGCAGCGGCGCTGATCGCGGTGCTGTCGATCTTCGCGCTGATGTTCGCGCTCAACCTGCGCGCCGGCCGCAGCATGGTCGGCGTCGTGCTGCACGGGGCAGGCGCGTTCGTCGCGCTGCTGCTCGTGCTGGCAAGCGCCGCGGCGCTGGTTGCGCTCTGGCTCGGCCATCCGGTCTTCCCGCACGCGGGCGCACGCGACATCCATCTGGCGGCGGGCGTCTTCGGCTTCATGGGCCTGCTGGCCTTCGGACTCTCGTTCGTGCTGCTGCCGATGTTCGCGCTCGGCCGCGTGCCCGGCGACCGGCAACAGCTGCAGGGCGGATGCACGGCGCTCGCGGCCGTGACACTGGCGCTGGCGGCAGGCTTCGTTCCGGAGTTCGCGCGCGTGCTCCAGGGTCTGGCGCTGCTCGTCGGTGCGATCGCGCTGGCGCTGCACCTGCGGATGATGCGCGGCGTGTTCGCGACCGCGATGCGCCGCGACCTGGGAATCAGCGGGCGGCTGATGAAAGCCGGCTGGGCGGGTTTGGCGATCGCGCTGCCTGTCGGCGCTGCGGCGCTGGTCGCAGGCGCAGGCTCGAACTGGGGTTTGCTCTTCGGCCTGGCCGCGGTCGGCGGCTGGCTGCTGACCTTCCTCTTCGGCATCCTGCAGCGCATCCTGCCCTTCCTCGCGTCGATGCACGCCGGCCAGAAGCTCAAGCGCGGACCCACGCCCTCGGCCCTGACGCAGGAACAGCCGCTGCGCTGGCACGCGCTGGCGCATGGCCTGGCGCTGCTGCTGCTGGCTGCAGGGATGGCCTTCTCGTCGGTGACGCTGATCCGGCTGGCGGGTCTGGCCGGGACGCTGGGTGCCCTTTCCTTCCTCGGCTTCTTCGCGGTGCTGCTGCAACGGCTGCTGGGCGCTCTGCGCGCGCCGAGCGCCTGAGTCGAATCAAGCTTTCGCCGTCAAATCCACGGGACAATACGGGTTATTACCCTCGATCGACCGGAAAACCTCATGAGCTTCATGCGCCAAGTCTCCCGCCAGCTCGACGACGAGCACCGCAACAGCATCGACCTGCTCGACCGGGTCAGCAACGCGCTCTCGAGCGGCGACGCCTCGGCGCTCGACAAGCTCGCCTCGCCGCTGGTGCGCCAGCTCGAGCACGAGATCGGCCATCACTTCGGCTTCGAGGAAGGCGAGCTCTTCCCGCGCATGATGCAGGCCGGCGACGGCGAGCTCGCCTCGCTGCTGGCCGAGGAGCACGGCACGATCCGCATGGTCGCCGCCGATCTCCTGCCGCTGGCCGAACAGCTCGCCGCCGGCACGCTGGCCGCGGGCGACCGTCCTGCACTCGTTCGCCTGACCAAGGAGCTGGTCGAGCGCCAGGTCGCGCATATCCAGAAGGAGACGATGGCGCTGCTGCCGCTGCTCGAGGACATGCTGGACGACGAGACCGACCGCGAGCTCTCGCTGATCTACGCCGAAGGCGCCTGAACGAGCCGACGCGCAGGGCCGCTCGTGGCGCTGGCGAGCGCCTGCAGTGCGCCCATCCGCCCGAAACGCCGCGCGCCGCGGCGCGCCGGCACAAGCCCTGTTCTGGAGCCCATCGCCATGTCCTCATTCGCAGCCGACGCCGCCATCACCGTCCGCCCCTTGCAGGCGCGCGATCTCGAAGCCGTGGTCGCGATCGATGCCGGCTTCGAGGGGCGTGCACGGCGCGAGTACGTCGAGCGCCGGCTGCGCTCGGCCCAGCAACACCCGGAGCTGCACGTCCAGTTCGCCGCGGTGCACGGCACCGAGCTCGCGGGCTACATGCTCGCCAAGCTGACCAAGGGCGATTTCGGCCGGCGCAAACCCTCGCTGCGGATCGAGATGATGGGGTTGCGTCCGGCGCTGGCGCGCAGCGGCGCTGGCCGTCGCCTGTTCGAGGCCGTCGCGGGATGGGCCCAGCGCCGCGGCGCGAGCGACGTACGCACTGTTGCCAGCTGGAAGCGCAGCGGCGTGCTGGGATGGCTGTCGGCGATGGGCTTCGAACTCGGACCGGATCTCGTCGTCGAGAGCCGCGTTGGCGACAGCGCACTCTGGGCCGATCGGGACGGTCCCCTGTCGCTCGACGCCGGGCAGGGGCCGGCCAGCGAAGTCGACTTCGGTCGTGGCGAGGGCAACGACCAGGAGCGCCATGCACGCCTCGGCGCGGACGTGCGCACGATGACGCCGGCCGATCTCGACGCCATCGTGCGCATCGACCGCGAGAAGATCGGCGTCGACCGGCGCGAGTACCTCACCGCGCGCCTGGTCGAGAGCGAGGTCGACCGCTCGATCCGGGCGTCGCTGTGTGCCCACCGCGACGGCACGGTCGTCGGCTACCTGATGGCGCGCGCCGACCTCGGTGACTTCGGCCGCCCGGAGCCGGTGGCGGTGATCGACGTGCTCGCGGTCGACGGCTCGTATGCGCACCGCGGCATCGGCCGGGCGCTGATGCGTCAGCTCTTCGCCAATCTGGGCGCGCTGCGGGTCGAGGCGGTCGAGAGCTCGGTGCCGCTCACCGAAACGGCCTTGCTCGGTTTCCTCGTATCCTGCGGCTTTCGCAGTTCACCGCGCCTGGTGTTCCGCCGGCCGCTCTGAGCGGCGCTCGCGCTGGCCGCCGCACGGAGCTATCGCTGCGGCCGCGCGTCCTGCAAGATCCGCCCGCCGACGATGAGTTCGAGCACTTCGCTGGCGCCTTCGTAGATGCGCAGCGCGCGGATCTCGCGGTAGAGGCGCTCGACGACCGAGCCCTGCACGACACCGAGGCCGCCGAAAAGCTGCACCGCGCCGTCGATCACTGTCTGCGCGGCTTCGGTGGCGTAGAGCTTGGCCATCGAGGCCTCGCGCGTGACGCGTACCTGCTGCACGTCCTTGGTCCAGGCGGCGCGGTAGACCATCAGCGCCGAGGCGTCGATGGAGACGGCCATCTGGCCGATCTTCTGCTGCGTCATCTGGAAGTCGGCAAGCGTCTTGCCGAACATCTGCCGCGCATGCGCGCGTCGCACGGCCTCGTCCAGCGCGCGGCGCGCAAAGCCGAGCGCCGCCGCCCCGACCGTGGTGCGGAAGCTGTCCAGCGTTCCCATCGCGATCTTGAAGCCCTGCCCTGGCTCGCCCAGCAGCGCCTCGTCGCCGACACGGCAATCGTTCAGCTTGACGAGCCCGAGCGGGTGCGGCGCGATCACCGGGATGCGCTCGCTGGCGTCCAGCCCCGGCGTTTTCGCGCCAACCATGAAGGCGGAGATGCCGCGCGCGCCGGGTGCCTCGCCGCTGCGCGCGAAGATCACGTAGTGGTCGGCGATGCCGGCATTCGAGATCCAGGTCTTGACGCCGTCCAGCCGCCAGCCGCCGCCGGGCAGGCGCTGCGCGGTCGCGCTCATCGCGGCGACGTCCGAGCCGGCGTCCGGTTCGGAAAGCGCGAACGCGGTGATCGTCCGGCCTTCGGCCACGCCCGGCAGCAGCGCCGCCTTCTGCGCCTCGCTGCCGAAGAGCGTCACCGGTGCGCTGCCCAGGCCCTGCATCGCGAGCGCGAAGTCGGCCAGGCCCGAGGCGCGCGCCAGCGTCTCCCGCGCCAGCGCGACGCTGCGCACGTCGAAGTTCTCGCGCAGCCCGCCGTAGGCCACCGGGACGCAGGCGCGCAGCAGGCCCGCCTTGCCGAGCGCGCGCACGAGTCGCTGCACGCAGGCGTAGCAGGCGTCGAGGCTGTCCTCGGAGCCTTCGAGCAGCGCCGGCAGCTCGTCGGCGATCCAGCGCTCGAGCTGCGGCACGAAGGCGCGGTGGCCTTCGTCGAAGAAGGGCCAGGCAAGGTCGGCGGGCGCGGCAGGCATGGTCGGCACCGCGCGTCAGTTGCCTTCGAAGACGGGCTTCTGCTTGGCCGCGAAGGCGTGGTAGGCGCGCTCGAAGTCCTTGGTCTGCATGCAGATCGCCTGCGCCTGAGCCTCGGCCTCGATGCATTCGCCTAGGCCCGAGTTCCACTCCTGCCAGAGCATGGTCTTGGTCATCGCGTGGCCGAAGGTCGGGCCTTCGGCCAGGCTCTGCGCCAGCGCCTGCGCTTCGGCCAGCAGTTGCTCGGGCTCGACGAGCCGGTTGTAGAAGCCCATCTGCGCGGCTTCTTCGCCGCCCACGGTGCGGCCGGTGTAGAGCAGGTCGGCCGCGCGCGAGAGGCCGATGAGGCGCGGCAGCAGCGTGCAGGCGCCCATGTCGGCGCCGGCCAGGCCCACGCGCACGAAGAGGAAGGCGAGCTTGCTGCGCGCGGTCGACAGGCGCATGTCCGAGCCGCAGGCGATCATCGCGCCGGCGCCGGTGCAGATGCCGTCGATCGCGGCGATGATCGGCTGCGGGCACTGGCGCATGGCCTTGACCAGGTCGCCGGTCATGCGCGTGAACTCGAGCAGCTCGGGCATGTCCATCTTCACCAGCGGGCCGATGATCTCGTGCACGTCGCCGCCGCTGCAGAAGTTGCCGCCCTCGCCGGTGAAGACGATCGCCTTGATGTCGGTGGCGTAGTTCATCTCGCGGAAGAGGTCGCGCAGCTCACCGTAGGAATCGAAGGTGAGCGGGTTCTTGCGCTCGGGGCGGTTGAGGCGGATCGTTGCCACCTTGCCGCTGGCCGAGTATTCGAAGTGCTTGGCCTGGTAGCCGGCGAGCTGCAGTCGCTTCATCGTGTTTCTCCTGGACGGTTGAAGGGTTCGTGAGGGTACGGTCGGGATCGCGCCGGGTGCAGATGTCAGGCCGTGCCGCTGCGGTCGGGGTCGTGCTTCCAGGTCGCCGAGGGGCGCGGCGTGCGCGCGAGCCACTCCTCCAGCGCCTGGACATGCTCGGCTTCCTCGGCGGCAAACTCGGCGGCCAGGCGCTGGACCTCGGCGTCGCTCGACTCCTTGCCCGCCTGCACGTAGTAGTCGCGCGCACGGATTTCGTTCTCGCGCGCGTAGCGCAGCGCGTCGTAGGCGTTGAGGCCCGGATCGAAGGCCTCCTCGCCGCCGACCTCGGGCGGCTGGCGCCAGCGGTACTGCCAGCTGCGCAGCGCGGGCAGCGCGATGCCCTTGGCGCGCTCGACGATCGAGTCGTGGTGCATGTTCGAGTAGCGCACCATGTCGCGGAAGAGCTGCGAGACCTCGTCGTTGCGGTAGGACTCCATCATGTCCGCAAGCTCGAGGTAGCGCTCGGCAGCCTCGCGCTCGAGCGCAATCGCGTGCGCGAGGAATTCGGGCAGCGAGTAGCTCATCGCCGCCTCAGCCGACCATCGTCAGCCCGCCGCTGACGCTCAGCACCTGGCCGGTGATGAAGTCCGAACCGGGTCCGCTGAAGAAGACGATCGCGTCGGCGACCTCCTGCGGCTGTCCCAGGCGTCGCATCGGGATCGCCTTGGTCAGCGCGTCCTTGACCTTGTCGGGTACGGCCGCCATCAGCGGCGTGTCGGTGGGCCCCGGGCAGACGCAGTTGACGTTGATCCCGTAGCGCGCGACCTCGCGCGCCAGCGCCTTGGTGAAGGCGATCAGCCCGCCCTTGGCCCCCGAGTACACGGTCTCGCCGAGGCTGCCGACGCGGCCGGCGTCGCTCGAGACGTTGATGATCTTGCCCGCTTTGCGCTCGATCATCGCCGGAAGCAGCGCCTTGGCGAGCGTCATCGGCCCCACGAAGTTCAGCGCGATGACCTTGTCCCAGAAGTCGGGCGTCCCCTCCCAGAAGGGTGCGGTGCGGCCCCAGCCGGCGGCGTTGACGAGGATGTCGGCGTTGCCGTGCCTGGCCTTCAGCGCCTCGGCGAAGGCGTTGATCGAATCGCTGGACGTCATGTCCACGCCCAGGTACTCGGCCTGGTGGCCGGCGGCGCGCAGCTCGGAAGCAGCTTTCTCGCCCGGCTCGGCGGCGATGTCGGCGACGATCACCTTCGCGCCGGCGGCGGCAAGGGCTGTGGCCGTGGCGCGGCCGATGCCCGATGCGGCACCGGTGACGACGGCGAGCTTGTTCTTCAAGGTCATGGTTTCTCCTTCGGGTTGCTTGTGCTCTTGTCGAGAAAGGCCGCCACGCGGCGCCGCGTCTCGGGATGATCGTAAAGCCGCCGCGTCGCCGCGATCTCGGCAGCGAAGCCGTCGCCGCGGGCGGCGGCCGCCAGCGCGATGCAGCGCTTGCTCTCGGCCAGCGTGTGGCGCGGGATCGCTGCGCAGCGCTCGGCCAGCGCCCGTGCCGCCTCGGGCAGCTCGGCGCGCGGCACCGACCACTGCACGAGGCCAAGCTGCAGCGCATCGCGCCCGGTCAGTGTTTCACTGCCGAGGATCAGCCGCCGCGCCACGCCGGCGCCGACCAGGTTCGTCAGGCGCTGCGTGCCGCCGGCGGCGGCCAGCAGACCCAGGCCCGCTTCGGGCAGCCCTACGCGCGCCTCGTCGGCGGCGATGCGCCAGTCGCAGGCCAGCGCCATCTCGAAGCCTCCGCCCAGCGCCGCGCCGCCGATCTCGGCCATCGTCACGCAGGGCAGGTTCTCCAGGCGCGCAAAGACGCGCTGCATCTCGAGCACGACCGCGACCATGCGGTTGCGGCCCTCGGGCGTGGCGATCGACGAGCGCATCAGCTCCAGGTCGGCGCCGGCGCAGAAAACCTTGTTCGCGCTGCGCAGGTGCAGCAGGCAGACCCCCTCGTCGGCCTCGGCGAGGTCGATCGCTGCGTCGAGCTCGACCAGCAGCCGGTCGTCGACCGCGTTGACCGGCGGGCGGTCGAGCGTGACGACGAGCGTGCTGCCTTCGCGCTGCGTCGACAGGCGCTGACCGGACGTCATCGCGTGCTCCCCTGCGCGCGGCACTGCGGCCTGGGCGCTCGCGCGTCGGCACGCCGCCTCACGCCGTCTCCCCAAGCAGTTCGGCCAGCTTGCGCCGCAACAGCTTGCCGGTGGCGGTGCGCGGAATCATGTCGACCGGCTGCAGCCAGCGCGGGCGCTGGTACTGCGGCAGGGTCTGGCTGCGGGTGGCAAGCTCCTTTTCGACCGCTTCCCCCTGCCCGTCGCGGGCGACGTAGAAATAGGCCAGCGCGTCGAAGCCGTCGGCATCGGTGATTCGCACCGCGGCGCCTTCGATGAGGCCGGCCGTGCCCGCGCTCAGGCGTTCCTCGATGTCGTTGAGGTTGACCCAGCGGCCCTTGATCTTCAGCAGCGTGTCCTCGCGGCCGGCGAAGCGCCAGCCGCCACCCTCGGTGGCCACGAACAGGTCGGCCGGGCAGAAGGCGCCGTCGCGGAAGCTGTCGGCCTGCGAGGCCGGGCGGTCGAGGTAACCGAGCGCCTGGCAATCGAGCTTGAAGCGCAGCCGCGTCGGACGGCCGTCGGCGGCGCTGTCGGGGTCGAGCGCGCTCACCTTGACGCCGGGCGAAGGCTGCAGGCCGTCGTCGCCCTCGCGCGCCGTCAGCACCAGCACCAGCGTCTCGGATGCGCCGTAGCCGTCGAACATCGAGAGGCCCGTGGCCTCGCGCCAGGCATCGCGCAGGCTCTGCGGCAGCGCCTCGCCGGCCGAGACGCACAGGCGCACGCCGGCCTGCGCGATTCCCGGCGCCAGGCCCTCGGCCAGCAGCAGCCGGTAGAGCGAGGGCACGCTGAAGAGCACGGTCGGGCGCGTCTCGCGGACGATGTCGGCCACGCCTTCGGGCGTGGGCCAGCGCGGGTCGAGGATGATCGTTGCACCGAGCTTGAGCCCGGCCCACAGGCTGTTGGTCTGCGGGTACGAGAAGAAGAGCCGCGAGCTGGCGAACAAGCGGTCGTCGCCGGTGATGCCCAGCCGGTCGCGCGAAACGCTCTCGATCATGCGCGCGAAGCGGTGGCCGTGCACCACGGCCTTAGGCTTGCCCGAGGTGCCCGAGGAGTGCACCCAGAACGCCGGCGTGTCCGGATCGACCAGGCGCGGCGGCATCGGCTCCATCGCCGCGACGAGATGGCGGCTCTCGTCGACCAGCACGACGCGCTCGCGCCACGGCGACGGCGTGTCCTCGGCAGTCTCGGCCAGGATCACGGTGAAGCCCGCCTCCTCGAGGATGTACTGCCACTCCGGCGCCGGCACCTTGGGGTTGACCGCGACCGCGGTGCCGCCGGCCCAGATCGTCGCCAGGAAGGCGACCACCCAGTCCAGACCGTCGGGGAGCTTGATCGCGACGCGGTGCCCGCGTTCCAGGCCGCGCTGGCGCCACAGCGCCGCGGCACGCGCGACCCGGTCGCGAAGCTCGCCGCGGGTGAGCTTCTGGTCGCCGCAGACGAGTGCGATGCGGTCCGCCTCGTGGCCTTGCAGCAGCAGGGCCGCGGCATTCATCAAGCCGTCGGGCGAGGTCGCGGCGATCGACTCGTCGCCGCCGCCGAAGAGCCCCGCACGCCCCTGCCGCCAGCGCGCGAGCTCGGTCTGCAGCATGTGCGCGTGCTCGCGCTCTTCGGCCGCCAGTTCACGGAAGAGCGCGCGCTCGGCCGAGCCTTCGGGCGCCGATTCCGCGTGCTCGGTGAAGAAGCGCGCAGCGCGCTCTTCGAGCCCGATCGCGATCGTGAACAGGTTCTCCGGGTCTTCGGGCCGGTGCGCGACATCGGCGAACAGCGCCGCGACCTCGAGCCGGAACTCCGGTGACGGGTTGGGCGTGTCGATGTGGTAGCGCCGCGAGAGCGTCTCCATGTGCTCGCCCTCCATCACCGCGAAGCGGCCGAAGAGCTGGCGCAGCACCGGATCGGTGGTCTCGGCGGCGGCGCGCTGATAGAAGGCGCGCCCGCCGAGCTCGATCTCGAAAGCCATGCGCAGCGCGTGCAGCGCCGCCCCCATCGGCGCCTCGCGCGGCGCGTCGCGCAGCTGCAGCTCGCCGCCGCAATCGGGGCAGCGCCCGTACGGCAGCGCAAAGCCCTCGCTGACCTTGCCGCAGCCCAGGCATTGCCATTCGTTGGGCGCGTCGGCGCAGCAGATGTAGGGTCCTTCGCTGTCGTCGGCGAGCGGACGATGGCATTTCGGGCACAGCATGGCTTGCAAGCTCCTCTCTCAGGCGGCGGTGGTGGCGGGTTCGGTGGTTCGGGCAGACTCGTGGGCGTCCGCGCAGGGCGACGGCAGCGGCGGCGGCCAGTGCTCGCGGCCGCTCTGCAGCCAGTGGCCGATCGCGCGCGCGGCGCGGCGCCCGGCGGCCATCGCAAGGATCACCGTCGCGCCGCCGGTGACGATGTCGCCGCCGGCGAAGACGCCGCGCAGGCTGGTCGCCTGGCTCCGGTCGTCGGCGGCGATGAAACCGCGCGAATCGAGCGCAAGTCCCGGCGTCGAACGGCCGACGATCGGGTTGGCCTGTGTGCCCAGCGCGTAGATCACGCTGTCGCAAGGCCACTCGACGAACTCGTCGAGCGGCACCGGCTGGCGCCGGCCGCGCGCATCGGGCTCGCCGAGCGTCATCTTCTGCGCGCGCAGCGCGCGCACGTCGCCATGCTCGTCGAGCAGGATCGCCACCGGCGCGTGCAGGAACGAGAACTCGACGCCCTCCTCGCGCGCGTGGCGCAGCTCCTCGACGCGCGCGGGCGCCTCGGCCTCCGAGCGGCGATAGACGCAGCGCACCTGCGCGCCCAGGCGCCGCGCCGTGCGCAGGCAGTCCATCGCGGTATTGCCGGCACCGATCACCGCAACCCGCTGGCCCAGACCGACCGGCGTGTCACGGTAGGGGAAGCGGTCACCGCCCATCAGATTCACGCGCGTCAGGAACTCGTTGGCCGAGAACACCTGGCCGGCCGACTCCCCCGGGATGCCTAGGAAGGTCGGCGCCCCGGCGCCCGCCGCGATGAAGACGGCGTCGAAACCCATCTTCTCCATCAGCTGGTCGATGCGGAAGGTCTTGCCGATGACCTTGTTGGTCTGGAACTTGACGCCGGCGTCGCGCAACTGCTCGAGTTCACGGTCGATGATGCTGCGCGGCAGGCGGAACGAGGGGATGCCGTAGCGCAGCACGCCGCCGACGACGTGCAGCGCCTCGAACACCGTGACCTCGACGCCGAGCTTGATGAGGTCGGCCGCCGCGGCAAGCCCGCCCGGTCCCGAACCGACGATCGCGACCCGCCCGGCACGGCCGAGATCGGCCGGCGGCGGCGCGACCTCGGGCACGGGCGCGTGGTCGCCGACGAAGCGCTCCAGCCGGCCGATCGCCACCGGCTCCATCTTCGCCTTGATCAGGATGCACTGCGCCTCGCACTGGCTCTCCTGCGGGCAGACCCGGCCGCAGATCGACGGGAAGGGGCTCGATTCGTGGATCGCCGAGAGCGCCGAAGGCAGGTCGCGCACCAGCAGGTGGCGGATGAAGCGCGGGATGTCGATGCGAACCGGGCAGCCCTCGACGCAGGTCGGCTTGGCGCACTGGATGCAGCGCTCGGCCTCGCGCAGCGCATCGATCTGCGCATAGCCGAGGTTGACCTCGTCGAAGCTGCTCGCACGCTGCTGGGCGTCGCGCTCGGGCATCGGCACCTGGGTGCGCTCGAGCGCCGCGTACTTCTTGTAGGTGCGCTTGCCCTGCTTGAGCAGCAGCTCCTCGAGGCTGCAGACATGCGCGTGGTCGGCGTTGGCCTTTTCCTCCTCCTGCCGGAAGCGGCGCTGGCGCGTGATGAGCTCGTCGAAGTCGATCTGGTGCGCATCGAAGTCCGGGCCGTCGACGCAGGCGAACTGCACCTTGCCGCCGACGGTGACGCGGCAGGAGCCGCACATGCCGGTTCCGTCGACCATGATCGTGTTCAGCGACACCATCGTGCGCACGCCGAAGGGCCGCGAGGCCTCGGCGCAGGCACGCATCATCGGCATCGGGCCGATGGCCACGACGAGGTCGGCCGGATCGCGCTGCAGCAGATCGGTGAGCGCGGCGTCGACATAACCCGGGCGACCGGCGCTGCCGTCGTCGGTGCAGACGATCAGCTCGTCGGCCCACTGCCCGAGCCTGTCGAGCCAGAAGCGGCGCGAGGCGTCGCGAAAGCCGACGATGCAGGTCGTGCGATTGCCGGCCTCCTTGAACGCCCGCAGCTGCGGGTAGACCGGCGCCACCCCGAGGCCGCCGCCGACCAGCACGACGTGACCGACCTTCTCGATGTGCTGCGGCAGCCCGAGCGGCCCGACGAAGTCCAGCACCTCGTCGCCCTGGGCGTACTGGTCGCGCATTGCCGCCGTCGTCTTGCCCAGCGCCTGTACGACGATCGTGATCGTGCCGCGCTCGCGATCGAAGTCGGCGACGGTGAGCGGGATGCGCTCGCCGTCCTCGTGCAGGCGCAGCATCACGAAGTGACCCGGCTGCGCGGCCTCGGCGACGTCGGCCGCCTCGATCTCCCACAGGAAGGTCTGTTCGGAGAACTGCTCGCGGCGGACGATGCGGTTGCTCATGCAGGGCGCTCCGTCATCAAAGGTTCAATTTGGTACCGCAATACCCGAATAGGGTTTGATCTGGTGCAATGCAGGCCCTCGCCCGGGTGACTAGCTTCGAAGGGCCGCCAGGCTTGGCGGCCGGGGCGCGCCACGCAGGAATGGCAGTGCCCGTGCAGGCGCTCGGCTGCCGGCAGCAGGTGTGCGATGACGCCGATGGGCATCGGCCAACCGCCCACCCCGCCCTCGACGAGGGCCCAGGCTGTATCGGCGATCACCGGATGTTCTCGGCTGCACGGCGCTTGTCTCCTCGCTGCGCATCGGGCCTCGTGGGTCGTGGCCCTTGTTCTGGGTGGGGCGCAATCTAGTGCCGATCGGGGGCCAAGGCCAATGGATTGTCGGAATCTGCCGCATCGATGCGGCGAATGTGGACCGTGGCCATGGCACTGAACTTCCGCCAGCTCGACCTCAACCTGCTGCGCGTGCTGTGCGCGATCCACCGCACCGGCTCGGTGACCGAGGCCGGCCATCAGCTTGCGCTGTCGCAGTCGGCGACGAGCAACGCGCTGGCGCGGCTGCGGCACTGTTTCGGCGACGCGCTCTTCGTGCGCTCGCCCAGCGGCCTGCGTCCGACGCAGCTCGCCCAGCGCATCGCGCCGGTGGTGGCCACACAGCTGCGCGAACTGGAGACGGCGCTCTGCCGCGGCGAGAGCTTCGATCCGCAGACCGACAGCGTGCACTGGCGGCTCTCGCTCTCGGACCTTGGCGAGATGATGTTCCTGCCGACGCTGGCGCGGCGCATGCGCCGCCTCTCGCCGGCCAGCCGGATCACCAACGAGGCGGTCGACGCCGCCCGCGTCAGCGCGGCGCTCGAGTCGCGCGAGATCGACCTGGCGATCGGCATGCTGGTACCCGAGCAGCAGGGCGTGGTCGCCGAGCTGCTCTTTCGGGAGCACTACGTGGCGCTGTCCGCACGCGACTGGCAACCTTTGCCGGCAGTTGCGGGCAGGCGGCTGGAGAAGCGCCAGCTCGCGCACGCGGCGCTGGCGCTGGCGGCGCCCACCGCGAGCCTGTTGGGCAGCGTGCAGCAGGTGCTCGAGCGCCTGGACCTGAGCGCGACGAGTTGCGTGCGCCTGCGCCACTATGGCGCCGTGGCCGAACTCGTGCGCGACACCGACATGCTCGCGATCGTTCCCGAGATGTTCGCCAGCGCCGAGGCAGAGCGCCACGACCTGCGCGTCTGGGAACTGCCCGACGGCGTCGGCTACGACGTGATGATGCTCTGGCACGAGAGCGTCGACGGTGACCCGGCGCAGCGCTGGCTGCGCGAGCAGGTGCGCAGCCTGTTCGGCGCCGGACCCCATGCTGCCAACGAGGCGGCGCTGGCAGGCTGAGCCGCTCACGACCGCGCTGCGGGTAAGCTCCGCGCGCTGCGGCGCCGGCTCGCCTAGGGTCTTCCCTTATGTCCGGTTTGACATTTGTTCTTCGTCAAACCCTATCACCGTATTCCGGTACCACAGTGCCACTATTGCCACGGCCTATGCGTCAGCGCACGATCGGCCGATCCCTCCACGACCAGGAAACCACCCATGAAGTCCATCCTGCAAGCGGGTCGCCATCTGCGCCCTGTTGTCGGCGTGGCCAGCCGCAGGTTCTGCCCCGCGGCGTCGGCTCGGAAAGCGAGGTTCGCATGAACGCGCCGGAAGCGCTCGGGCGAGTCACCCGTGAGGTGCGTCCGCGCGACCCGGAAGGCGTCAAGCGCGTCCCGACCTACTGCTACCAGTGCGTCGCCGGCCCCGATCTGCTGACCGTCAAGGTCGAGAACGGCGTCGCGACCGAGGTCGAACCCAACTTCTGCGCCGCGGCGGTGCACCCGGGCGGGGGCAAGGTCTGTGTCAAGGCCTTCGGCCTGATCCAGAAGACCTACAACCCGAACCGGATCCTGACGCCGATGAAGCGCAGCAATCCGAAGAAGGGGCGCGACGAGGATCCGGGCTTCGTGCCGATCAGCTGGGACGAGGCCTTCGACCTCATCGCCGAGCGGCTCAACCGCCTGCGCGCCGAGGGGCTGACCGACGCCTCGGGTTACCCGCGCCTGGCAGCGAGCTTCGGCGGTGGCGGCACGCCGCAGTTCTACATGGGCACCTTCCCGGCCTTCCTCGCCGCCTGGGGGCCAGTGGACATGGGCTTCGGTTCGGGCCAGGGCGTCAAGTGCTACCACTCGGAGCACCTCTACGGCGAGCTCTGGCACCGCGCCTTCATCGTCGCGCCCGACACGCCGAGCTGCAACTACCTCATCTCCTGCGGCAACAACATCGAGGCCGCCGGCGGCGTCGTCGGCATCTGGCGTCATTCGGATGCGCGCATCCGCGGCATGAAGCGGGTCCAGGTCGAGCCGCACCTCTCGGTCACCGGGGCGTGTTCCGCGAAGTGGGTGCCGATCCGGCCCAAGACCGACGCCGCCTTCCTCTACGCGCTGATCCACGTGATGCTGCACGAGGCGCCGCGCGAGAAGCTCGACCTCGTGCACCTGGCGCGGCACACGAGCTCGCCTTACCTGATCGGCGCCAACGGCTACTACCTGCGCGACCGCGCGACGCGCAAGCCGCTCGTGTGGGATGAAAACACCCGGCGCGCGGTGCCGCACGACACCCCGGGCATCCGCGAGGCGCTGTCGGCCAGGGTCGAGGTCGACGCGGTCGAGATCGGCCCGGACCAGGACGTGATGGGCGACGGCATGCTGACCGGCGAGACCGCCTTCGACAAGCTCGTCGCGCACATGAAGCCCTACTCGCCCGAGTGGGCGCAGGGCATCTGCGATGTGCCGGCCAAGGACATGCGCCAGATCGCCAACGAGTACCTGGACCACGCCTGCGTCGGCCAGACGATCGAGGTCAACGGCAAGACCATGCCCTTCCGCCCGGTGGCGGTGACACTCGGCAAGACCGTCAACAACGGCTGGGGCGGCTACGAGTGCTGCTGGGCGCGCACGCTGCTGGCGACCCTCGTCGGTGCGCTCGAGGTGCCCGGCGGCACGATCGGCACCACGGTGCGCCTCGTGCGCCCGATGGCCGAGCGCCACGAGAGCGTGCGCGCCGGCGAGGACGGGTTGATGGACTACCCCTTCAACCCGACGTCCAAGGAGAAGTGGTCGGCGCAGCCGAACATCCGCAACGCCTACAAGACGATGGTGCCGCTGACCGGCAACAACGCCTGGGCGCAGGCGCTGGGGCCCACGCACTTCTCGTGGATGTTCCTCGACAACACGCCCAAGGGTCTGCCCAAGGTCGAGCCGCCGGACGTCTGGTTCGTCTACCGCACCAACCCGGCGATCTCGTTCTGGGACACCAAGGGCGTTACCGACAAGATCGCGCGCTTCCCCTTCGTCGTCGCCTTCGCCTACACGCACGACGAAAGCAACCACTTCGCCGACGTGCTGCTGCCGGATGCGACCGACCTCGAGGGTCTGCAGCTGCTGCGCCTGGCCGCGACCAAGTACCAGGAGCAGTTCTGGGACCACGAGGGCTTCGCGCTGCGCCAGCCGGCGGTGCAGGCGCGCGGCGACGCGCGCGACTTCAGCGACATCTGCACCGAGCTCGCCAAGCGCTGCGGCCTCCTCGAGAAGTACAACGCGGCGATCAACCGCGGCACCTGCGGCGTCAAGCTCAATGGCGAGTGGGGCGACTTCTCGCTCGACCCGACAGTGGCGCACACGCGCGACGAGATCTGGGACGCGGCCTGCAAGGCGGCCAGCGCCGAACTGACCGAAGGCGCCGAAGTGCTCGGACTCGAGTGGTGGAAGGAGAACGGCTTCAAGACCCGGCCCTTCCCGCGCGACCTCTGGTACCTCTACCCGACCGTGGTCGAGAAGGGCATCCGCTTCGAGATGCCCTACCAGGAGCGGCTCAAGCGCGTCGGCGCCGAGCTCGGCCGCCGCCTGCACGAGAACGACATGCACTGGTGGGACAAGCAGCTCGAGGAGTACCAGGCGCTGCCGCCCTGGAAGGACTTCCCGAGCCTGTGGGAGGCCGCGGTCAGCAAGGCCGGCGGCAAGCCCACCGACTATCCCTTCTGGCTCGTCACCGCGCGCAGCATGCAGTACGCCTGGGGCGGCAACGTCGCGATGCAGATGATCCGCGAGGTCGCGGGCAACGTCGCCGGGCACAACGGCGTCGTGATGAACCCGGCCGCGGCCGAGAAGCTGGGCGTCGACGAAGGCGACTGGGTCGACATCGCGACGCCGCGGCGCAGCACCCGCGGCCTCGTCGTGCTGCGCCAGGGCATCCGGCCCGACACGCTGCTGCTGGTCGGCCAGTTCGACCACTGGGCGACACCCTTGGCCAAGGACTTCGGCGTGCCGAGCCTCAACACCCTGGCCGAGATGTCGCTGGACCTGACCGACGCCACCGGCTCCGGCGCCGACCTCGTGCGCGTGCAAGTCACCAAGGCCCCGGCGGGCCGACGGAGGGTGCCGGCATGACGCGCTGGACGATGGTGGCGGACCTGCGCCGTTGCGTGGGCTGCCAGACCTGTACCGCCTCGTGCAAGCACGCCAACGCCACGCCGCCGGGCGTCCAGTGGCGCCGCGTGCTCGACATGGAGGTCGGCGAATTCCCGAACGTGCAGCGCGTGTTCGTGCCCACCGGCTGCCAGCACTGCGACGACCCGCCGTGCATGGAAGTCTGCCCGAGCACGGCGACGAAGAAGCGGCCCGACGGCATCGTCACGATCGACTACGACCTGTGCATCGGCTGCGCCTACTGCGCGGTGGCCTGCCCCTACCAGGCGCGCTACAAGACCGAGAAGCCCACCTTCGCCTACGGCAAGATGAGCGAGCACGAGCAGGCGCGCTTCGACGAGGAGCGCATCGGCGTCGCGACCAAGTGCACCTTCTGCGTCGACCGCATCGACTACGGCCTGGAGAACGGCCTGACGCCCGGCGTCGACCCGGCGGCCACGCCGGCCTGCGTCAACTCGTGCCTGGCGCAGGCCCTGGCCTTCGGTGACATCGAGGACCCGGACAGCAACGTCTCGCAGCTGCTGGCCGAGAACAAGCACTTCCGCATGCACGAGGAGCTCGGCACCAAGCCGAACTTCTACTACCTGTGGGACGCCAAGGACGGCAAGGACGACGAGGAGAACAGCCGATGAGCTACGGCCCCAAGCCCTGGCAGCAGCTGCACTGGGACGAGCGCGCTGCGGGCAACTTCATGGGAGGGGGTGCAGGCACCGGCCTGCTGATCTTCTCGACGCTGGCCGGCGCCGAAGGCACGTTGCGCATCGTCCTCCTGCTGCTTTCGCTGGCGCTGATCGGCATCGGGCTGCTCTGCGTCTGGGCCGAGATCGGGCGTCCGCTGCGCGCGATCAACGTCTTCTTCCATCCGCACACCTCGTGGATGTCGCGCGAAGCGGCGGTCGCGCCACTGGTGATGATCAGCGGCGCGGCCAGCCTGCTGTGGCCGCAGCTGCAGCCGCTGGCCGCGCTCTTCGCCGTTGCCTTCCTCTACTGCCAGGCGCGGATCCTGAAGGCGAGCAAGGGCATCCCGTCCTGGCGCGAGCCGCGCATCGTGCCGCTCATCTTCGCCACCGGCCTGGCCGAGGGCGCGGGCCTGTACTGGCTGTTCGCCCCCTGGTGGGGGCAAGGCAGCACCTGGGCGTGGCTGGCGCTGGGCGTGCTGCTGCTGTTGCGCTTCCTCGCGGGCAGCGGCTGGTACGCCAAGCTCGCGGCTTCGCTGCAGAAGCGGCCGGCATCGCTGCGCGCGGTCGATCGCACGAAACCGGGATACGTCGCCGGCAGCCTCGTCCCCCTCGCGCTGGTGCTGATCGTCTGGCTCGTCCCGTTGCCGGCCTCGCTTGCACAGCCGCTGCAGGCGCTCACCGGGCTGCTCGCCACCGCGGGCGGGGCCTTCTTCAAGTTCATGCTCATCACCCGGGCCGCATTCAACCAGGGGTTTGCGCTACCGCATCTTCCGGTCCGCGGCGGGAGATGAACATCCGCGGCCAACGCGTTCGTGCAGCCGCCGCTTCGGGCGCGCCTGCCACGAGCTGGACGCCATCCAGCAAAGACATGCACGCTGCCTAACACGTACCCTGCCTTAAGCACCGAGGACCCCGTCATGGCCGAGATCGCCGCCCCCACGCAGACGAAGCGCGAATTCCTCCATCCCGAGATGGAGACCCTGCCGCGCGAGAAGATCGAGGAACTGCAGCTGCAGCGCCTGCGCGAGACCGTGCGCAACGCGTGGGAGAACGTCCCCTGGCACCAGCCGCGGCTCAAGGCAGCCGGCCTCTCCAGCCCCGAGGACATCGATTCTCTGGACGCGCTGCAGAAGCTGCCCTTCACCGTCAAGACCGACCTGCGTGACAACTACCCCTTCGGCCTCTTCGCGCGACCGCGCACCGAGCTGGCGCGAATCCACGCCTCCTCGGGCACGACCGGCAAGGCGACGGTCGTCGGCTACACGATGCAGGACCTCTCGAACTGGGCCGACCTGGTCGCGCGCTCGCTCTTCGCGGCCGGGGCACGCCCGGGCGACATCGTCCACAACGCCTACGGCTACGGTCTCTTCACCGGCGGCCTGGGCGCGCATGACGGCGCCACGCGGCTCGGTGCGACGGTCGTGCCGGTGTCGGGGGGCGGCACCGAGCGGCAGATCACGCTGATCTCCGATTTCCGCCCGCGCGTGATCTGCTCGACTCCGTCTTACGCGCTGGCGATGGCCGAGGTCGCGGAGCAGCAGGGGGTCGACCTGCGCAAATGCGGCCTCGCGGTCGGCGTCTTCGGCGCCGAGCCCTGGAGCGAGGCGATGCGCCAGGAGATCGAGGCGCACCTGGGCCTGAAGGCGCGCGACATCTACGGCCTCTCCGAGATCATGGGGCCGGGCGTGGCCTGCGAATGCGAGCACGGGCAGGGCCTGCACGGCTGGGAGGACCACTTCCTCTTCGAGACGATCGACCCGGACACCGGCAAGCGCCTGCCCGATGGCGAGCCCGGCGAACTGGTGATCACCACGCTGACCAAGCAGGCGCTGCCGATGATCCGCTACCGCACGCGCGACATCACGCGCCTGACGCGCGAGATCTGCGCCTGCGGCCGCACGCATGTGCGCATCCTGCGCGTCACCGGCCGCAACGACGACATGCTGATCGTCCGCGGCGTCAACGTCTATCCGTCCCAGCTCGAGGCCGTCCTCATCGGACGGCCCGGAATCGCGCCGCACTACCAGGTCGTGCTGATGAAGGACGGCGCGCTCGACACGGTGCGGATGGAAATCGAGGCTCTGCCCGACATCCCGCCCGAGCAGTACCCGCTGCTGGCCGCCGACGCGGCGCACCACATCAAGGCGATCGTCGGCATTTCGGCGCACGTCGACGTGCTGGCGCCCGGCGCGATCCCGCGCTCGCAGGGCAAGGCGGTGCGCGTGCGCGATCTGCGCAACGCCCCCAAGAGCTGAGAAATCCAGGTGCGGCAGGTGCGCGCCGCGGTTCAGCCCGCGCGCACCGGCCGGACGACGATCACCTCGGGGTCGTCGGCGTGCTCGAGCAGCAGCCGGCGGACCCGGTCCTGCCACATCGCGCCGAAGGCGGCGAGCGAATCGGGGTCGCCGTCGAAGGCGCCGATCATCGCGGCGCGCATGTTGGGATCGCCGGGAACGAGCCCGATCTGCGACGAGACGTCGACCGCCCCGCCGCCGTCGCTGCGCGTCACGCGGAACTCGCCGCGCACCGGTGCGGAGAAGCGCAGCAGGCCGCAGCGCGTGAAGCGGCCGCCGATGCCCTTGAAACCTTCCTCGCCGGCCACGCCGGTGGGCAGCGAGACGACGCGCGCGATGACGCCGGTGACGCCGTGGTCGGCGGCGTCGGCGAACTCGACCGTGACGCCACCGCGTTCGGGCAGCGCATCCGGGTAGAGCGCCTTCAGCGCCGCGCGGGCCATCAGCCAGGCGCCGGCCACCGTCGGGCAGGAGTGGCCCGCAAGCCGCACCGCGTCGTCGTAGCCGTAGTCGAGGACGCCGCCGCTGGCGGCGCCAAGGAATGCGGCGAGCGGATCCCGCACCCGGATGCGCGGCGCCTGCGCGTAGAAGCTCGGCAAGTTCTCGGTCTGGGCAAGGGTATCCATCGGCGCTCCTCGGTTGCACGCTCGCGTTCAGGCAGGGGCAGGTTCACCCGGGCGCACGCGACGCACGGCGACCGCCTCGGGTTTCGTCGCCTTCGCCGTCAGCGCGCGGGGCCCAGCGACCGCGGCTCGTTGCAACGGTTTGCTCGCCGTGCCGCTGATATCCCGCACGCCCTGCGAGCCGCTGCGCCGACTTCGCGCTGGCGCACTGAGGTCACCCAGCGTGACGCTGTCGAGAACGCCGAAGAAGGCGTGCAGCGCGCGCGCGAAGACGCCGCGCAGGCCGCATTCGGCCGTCAAGGTGCAGCGGTTGCTGCGGTGGTCGAAGCACTCGGTCAGGCGCAGGTCGGTCTCGCTCAGGCGGACGACGTCGCCGACCCGGATCTCGGCTGCGGGCCGCATCAGCCTGACGCCGCCGCTGCGCCCGCGCACCGTCTCGAGCAAGCCGGCATGGGCGAGGTCGGCGACGATCTTCATCACCTGGTTCTTCGCAAGGCCCTGCCGCTCGGCGATCTCGCCGACCGTCACCAGGCGATCGGCGTGCTGCGCGCAGTAGAGCAGCACGCGCAAGGCATAGTCGGTGTAGTCGGCCAGGCGCATGGCTCGGATCGTGCTCGGATCGTGCTCTGATGTCGGCGGTCGCTTGCGTGCGGACGCTGCCCTACATCCCGAGCTGCAGCCGCGCGGCCTCGGAGAGGCGGTAGCGGTCCCAGGGCGGGTCGAAGACCATCTGCACGTCGACCTGCGAGATCGCCGGCAGCGCAAGCACCTTGTCGGCGACCTCGTTGGCGATCACCTCGCCCATGCCGCAACCCGGCGCGGTCAGCGTCATGTCGATGTCGACCTTGTAGCGTCCGTCCTCCTGCGGCTCGATGTCGCAGCGATAGACGAGGCCGAGCTCCACGATGTCGATCGGGATCTCGGGGTCGTAGCAGGTCTTGAGCGTGGCCCAGACGAGGTCGTTGACCTCCTCGATCGACGCGCCCTTCGACAGCGTCGGCGGCGGCGGGGGCACCTCGCGGCCGATCGCGTCGGCGTCGGCGCCGTCGATGCGCACGAGCTGCCCGCCGGCGACGACGCTGAAGCTCGAGCCCAGCGCCTGCGTGATCGTCACCGCGGTGCCCGCGGGAATCTCGATCGGCTCGCCGCTCGGGACGCAGCGTGCCTGCACGGTGCGCGTGGTCGTGGTCTTTTCCTGCTGCAACCTCATCGGGGTGCTCCATCGGGTGTGGCGGCTGCCGCCGCGCCGCCCGAGCCGGCGGCGTGGTCGACGACGATGTCCGGATCCTCTTCGGCAGCGGCGCTACTGCCGCTGCCCTCGCCCTGCAGCGCGTGCATCAGCGCATGCCAGCCCAGCAGCGCGCACTTGATGCGGCTCGGGTAGCGACGCACCGCGCCCAGGCTCACGAGCTTGCCGAGGTTGGCCTCCTCGGGTTCGAGCTCGCCGGTGATGACGGCGCGAAAACGCTGCTGCAGCGCCTTGGCGTCGTCGACCTTCTGGCCGCGCACCGCCTCGCTCATCATCGAGGCCGAGGCGATGCAGATCGCGCAGCCGCGGCCCTCGAAGCGGATGTCCTTCAGCACGTCGCCCTCGACCTGCAGCTGCACGCCGATGTCGTCGCCGCACGAAGGGTTGCGCCCGCGCGCCTGGTGCGTCGGCGACGGCAGCGTGCCGAAGCAGCGCGGCGAGCGCTTGTGCTCGAGCACGAGTTGCTGGTAGAGATCGAAGTCGGCACCGCTCATCGCAGCATGTCCAGTGCAGCGGCCACGCCCTGGACGAGTCGCTCGACCTCGGCGTGCGTGTTGTAGAGGGCAAAGGAGGCCCGCGTCGTCGGCGACTGGCACAGCCGCTCGAGCAGCGGCTGGGCGCAGTGCCAGCCGGTTCGCACGGCCACGCCGCGCTCGTCGAGCACGGTGCCGATGTCGTGCGGGTGCACGTCCTCGGCGATGAAGGAGGCGATCGCGGTGCGTCGGTTCTCCGGCGAGAGCACGCGCACGCCCGGCAGCGCCGAGAGCCCCGCCACCGCGTGCTCGCGCAGCGCCTCGACATGCGCGCTGATCGCCTCGCGACCCACGCCGTCGATGAAGTCCGCGGCCGCGGCCAGGCCGACGGCACCGCAGACGTTGGGCGTGCCGCCCTCCAGGCACTGCGGGACCGGGGCGAAGCCGGCATCGGTTTCCGACACCCACTCGACCATGTCGCCGCCCATGCGCAGCGGCGCCAGGCGCGCAAGCGCCTCGCGGCGGCCGACCAGCGCGCCGATCCCCATCGGCCCGTACATCTTGTGGCCCGAGAAGGCCATGAAGTCGCAAGGCAGCGCCGAGAGCACCGGCACCTCGTGCGCGACCGCCTGCGCGGCGTCGAGCACGGTCAGCGCACCGGCCTGCTTGGCCATCGCCAGCAGTTCCTCGTAGGGCGGGCGCTCGCCGCTGCCGTTGGCGCAGGCCGTGACCGCGAACACGCGCGTGCGCGGCGACAGCAGTTCGGCCAGCGCCTGCGTCGAGAGCCGGCCTTCTGCATCGGGCTGGAGCACGCGCAGCCGTGCACCGCTGCGCCTGGCCGCAAGCTGCCAGGGGACGAGGTTCGCGTGGTGCTCGAGCCCGGTCGTGATGATCTCGTCGCCGGCGCGGATCCAGGGCGACAGCAGCGCCCCTTCGCCGCCGCCCGAAGGCATCGCCGGCAGCGCCAGGCCCTGCGCGACGAGGTTCAGGCTCTCAGTCGTGCCGCTGGTGAAGGCCAGCTCGTGATCGGCGCTGCCGCCGACGTAGGCGAGCAGCCGCGCGCGCGCGGCCTCGTAGGCGTCGGTCGCGCGCTGGCTGAGCGTGTGCACGCCGCGGTGGATGTTGGCGCGGCTGTGCGTGTCGAAGCGCCGCATCGCATCCATCACCTGCACCGGCATCTGCGTCGTCGCGCCGTTGTCGAGGTAGGCGAGCGCGTGGCCGTTGACTTCCTGCGCGAGCACCGGGAAGGCGCTCGTCATCGCGTCGCCGCTGGGCAGCCGGTCACCCATCCCTGCGCTCCTGCGCCTGCGCCGGCGAGAGGTAGCGGTTCAGCGCCTCGTCCAGCGCCTGCAGCGCGCCCACCGTTTCGCACAGACGCTCGTCAGCCAACGCGCGGACGACCTCGGCCGCGGCCATGCCGTGCAGGATCAGCGAGAGCGCGGTGGCCTCGTCCAGCCCGCGCTGGCGCGCGAAGAAGATCGCCTCGTCGGGCAGGCGGCCCCAGGTCGTGCCGTGCGCGGCCTGCACCGCGTCGTGCTCGATCTCGAGCTGCGGTCGCATCACCAGGCGCGGCGATCCAGCGGTCGGGATCCCGGCCAGGTGCTGGTGGATGTCGGCATCCTCGGCACCGGGGCGCACATGCGCGTACAGGTCGGCGGCAACGAGCGCCTTGCCGCGCGCGAGGGCCAGTGCCCGCGCGGTGCTGGTGCTGCGCGGCGCGGCGTGGATCATGCGCACCTGGCGATCGAGCTGGCGCGCGTCGGAGAGCAGCACGCTCCCAAGCCTTGCTTCGGCGCCCTCGCCGTCGAAGACGACGTGCGCGCGCTGCAGGTGGTAGGCGCTGCCGGTGGCCAGCATCGCCTGCGCGTAGAACGCGCCCGCGTCCAGGTGGACGTTGAGGTGGTGCGCGACGCGTTGACCGGCTTGCGGCTGCACCTGACGCCAGTGCTGCAGCCGCGCGCCCTCAGCCAGCAGGAGGTGGACTTGCAGATTGCGCACGGCCTCCTCGGGGCCGGCACCGGCGGCCTGCCCATGCTCCTCCACCAGCACGCAGTGCGCGCCGGGTTCGAGCTCGACGACGAGCAGCGGCGCCTCGACGGCCTCGCTCGAGGACTGTCGCAGTCGCAGCATCACCGGCGCCGCATCGGGGTCGGCCGCCTTGGGCACGCGGATGCGCAGGCCGCCCTTGCAGAGCGCGCGGTGCGCCCACGCGAAGGGCGCAACGGCATCCTCGCCGGGTTGCGGCAGGCGCTCCAGCAATGCGCTGCGCTGGCTGGTGTCGGCAGCGTCGAGCCAGCGGATGTCCGGCTTTGCCGCCGCGTCGGACGGCTCCCAGGTCCAGCCGCCGTTCGGTACGGCCGGCGCGTCGAGAACGGTCTCGTCACCCAGCCAGGTCTCCGCCGGCGGCGGTGCGACGAAGCGGAAGGCCTCGAGCCGGCGGAACTGCCAGCCGCCCTGCTCCAGCAGCTGCGCCCGCGCGGCGAGCGCTTCGGAACGCGCCGCGTCCATCACGCCCCCACCGGCGCGGCCTGCCTGGCAGGCGCCGCCGCGAAGCCCTGCGCGGTGATGCTGCGGGCCAGTTCGAGGTCGCCGCTCTCGGAGATGCAGCCGTCCTGCAACCGCAGCACGCGGTCGGGTTCGAGCATCTCGATCATGTGCAGGTAGTGCGAGACGACGACGAAGGCCGTGCCCTGCGCCCGCATCTCGGTGATCAGGTCGACCAGCGCGCGCACGCCGTCGACGTCCAGGCCCGAGTCGATCTCGTCGAGCAGAGCGACGCGCGGCTTGAACAGCGCCAGCTGCAGCAGCTCGTTGCGCTTGCGCTCGCCGCCCGAGAAGCCTTCGTTCACCGGGCGCGCCAGCATCGCGTCGGGCAGGCCCAGCCGCTTGGCCCCGGCCTTGGCCTGGCCGAGGAAGTCGTAGGCGTCGATCTCGGGCTCACCGCGCGAGGCGCGCTGCGCGTTGAGCGCGGTGCGGATGAAGAGGTTGTTCTTGACGCCCGGGATGTCCGGCGGCGCCTGGAACGAAAGAAAGAGGCCGGCGCGCGCCCGTGCCTCGACCGGCAGCTCGAGCAGGTCCTGCCCACCCAGGTGCGCGGTGCCGGAAACCTCGTAGCGCGGGTGGCCGGCGAGCGCCAGCGCCAGCGTGCTCTTGCCGCTGCCGTTGGCGCCCATCAGCACGACGAGCTCGCCGGCATCGACGTCGAAGTCCACCGAACGCAGCACGCGCTTGCCGGCGATGTCGACTTGCAGCTTGCGCACCGACAGCAGCGGCTCGCCGGAGGTCTTGGCCTGATTCATTCCTTCTCCTCGTACTCCAGGGGTGTTCCTTGTCCGCGACCCGCGACCGATCGAGCAGCCGACGATCGATCAGCCGACCGCACCTTCGAGCGAGACCGCCAGCAGCGCCCGCGCCTCGAGCGCGAACTCCATCGGCAGCTCGTCGAGCACGGCCTGGCAGAAGCCGCCGACGATCAGCGCCGTCGCCTCGGCCTCGTCCAGGCCGCGCTGGCGCGCGTAGAAGAGTCGCTCCTCGGAAATGCGCGTCGTCGTCGCCTCGTGCTCGACGACCGCGTCGGCGCGAGCCGCATCCACCGTCGGGAAGGTGTGTGCACCGCAGTGCGAGCCGATCAGCAGCGAGTCGCACTGCGTGTGGTTGCGCGCGCCGGCAGCGGTCGGCGCCACGCGCACGAGCCCGCGGTAGCTGTTGTGCGCGTGCCCGGCGCTGATGCCCTTGGAGACGATGCGGCTCGTCGTGTTCGCGCCCAAGTGGATCATCTTCGTGCCGGTGTCCGCCTGCTGGCGGTGGTTCGAGACCGCGATCGAGTGGAACTCGCCGCTCGAACCCTCGCCGCGCAGCACCACGCTCGGGTACTTCCAGGTGATCGCCGAGCCGGTCTCGATCTGCGTCCAGGCCACGCGCGAGCGCTTGCCCAGCGCCAGCGCCCGCTTGGTGACGAAGTTGTAGATGCCGCCGCGCCCTTCCTCGTCGCCCGGGTACCAGTTCTGCACCGTCGAGTACTTGATGAAGGCGTCGTCGTGCGCGACGAGCTCGACCACCGCCGCGTGCAGCTGGTTCTCGTCGCGCTGCGGCGCGGTGCAGCCCTCGAGGTAGCTGACCTCGGCGCCCGCCTCGGCGATGATCAGCGTGCGCTCGAACTGCCCCGTGTTGCGCGCGTTGATGCGGAAGTAGGACGAGAGCTCCATCGGGCAGCGCACGCCCTTGGGTACGTAGACGAAGGAGCCGTCGGAGAAGACCGCCGAGTTCAGCGCCGCGTAGTAGTTGTCACCCGGCGGGACGACCGTGCCCATGTAGCGCTCGACCAGCTCCGGGTGCTCGCGCACCGCGTCCGAGATCGAGCAGAAGATGACGCCGACGTCGGCGAGCTGCTTGCGAAAGGTGGTGCCGACCGAGACCGAGTCGAAGACCGCGTCGACCGCCACGCCGGCCAGCGCCGCGCGCTCGTGCAGCGGCACGCCCAGCTTCTCGTAGGTCTCGAGCAGCTTGGGGTCGACCTCGTCCAGGCTCTTGGGCTTGTCGGCCATCGACTTGGGCGCCGAGTAGTAAGACAGCGACTGCAGGTCGACGAGGTTGATCGTCAGCCGCGCCCACTCCGGCGGCTCCATCTGGCGCCAGCGCTCGTACGCGGCCAGGCGCCAGCGCAGCAGGAACTCGGGTTCCTTCTTGCGGCGCGAGATCTCGCGGATCGTGTTCTCGTCGAGGCCCGGCGGAATCGAGTCGGACTCGATGTCGGTGACGAATCCGTGCTGGTACGGGCGCTCGAGGGTCTGCTGCAGGGCGTCGTTGGACATCGGTCGTCAGGCGCAGGAGGAAAGATGCCGGGAATAATACATGCTTTTCGGAGGCATGTTTGACGAACCAACGCCCGCAACGAGGTTTTCAAAGGCCTTGTGGCTGCCCTGCACCCGCGGCGAGGAGGGCATCGGAGACGCCCGGTGGAACTGCGCGCTAGCTAGCGCTTGGCCGGTCCGAGGGACAGACGAGCGGCCTTCGGGAGCGCCGCCATCTTTCGGTCCAGCGTCAAGGTCTCCAGCCCGTCCGCGGCGTACTGCAGCACGATCAGGCGATCGAGCAGGCCGCAGCCGTGGCGGGATGACAGGGCTTCGAGCACCGCCTCGCCGGCCGATGGCGCGACGAGACCGCTGCTCAAGACACTGCGCAAGGCGGCCTTCGCATCCGGCTTGCTGACGCCGTAGTGATGTTGCAAGGCGATGTAGGCTTCTCCGATCACCATCGGACTGGCGAACAGCGCCACATGCTCGGCCTCCACCAGGCGCGTCAGCGCGGCGACGGTCCGGTCGAAGTCGCGCGCCGGCTCGCCGGTCGTCAGCCGCACCAGGATGGAGGTATCAATCCCGCAGCGACGGGTCATGAGCTTGCGCACGGAAGACATGGATGTCGAAGGCTGGGGCGGCACGGCTCAGCTTGCCGCGCAGCGGCGCCAGGCGGCTTGCGTCCACGCGCTTGGCCCGCAGCACGAAGCCCTCCGCGCTCGGCAGAAGCTCGACGCGGTCGCCGGGCTTGACACCCAAGGCATCCAGCACATGCGCGGGAAAGGTGGCTTGCCGCTTCGAGGTGATGGTGATCAGCATCCGCTGGGCCCTCCTTACGATTTCACTCGATTGTAAGGCGACCCATGCCCGTAAGTCCCCAAGCTCCAAAGGCTCAAAGCCCGTGCAGCGCCGCCATCTCGTCGATCAGTTGCCGCTGCAGCGCCATGAAGCGCGCGCCCGGCTGCTGCAGGCCGAAGAAGTCGGAGAACGGATCGGCGACCTCGGTGCGGTGGTCGGCCAGTTCCTCGACGACCGCCAGCCCGCAGAACGGCACGCAGGCTTCCGCATACCCGCCTTCGTGCACGACGACCAGCTTCCCCGCGGCGTGCTGTGCGGCGGCGGCCTTCACCTGCCGGGTCATCCAGCGGAAGGATTCCGGATGCAGCTGCATGCGCGCGAGCGGGTCCACCCCGTTGGCGTCCAGGCCGCTGGCGACGATGATCAGCTGCGGACGGAAGCGCGCGAGCGCCGGCAGCACGATGCGCTCGAAGGCGTAGACGTAGCTCTCGTGCCCGCCGCCGGGCTGCAGCGGGATGTTGATGTTGAAGCCCTCGCCTTCGCCTTGGCCCCGATCCTCGGCGCCGCTGTAGCCGGGCGGGAAGCAGTTCTCCTGGTGCAAGGAGATCGTCAGCACGTCCTTGCGCTCGTAGAAGATCGACTGCGTGCCGTTGCCATGATGCACATCCCAGTCGACGACCGCGATGCGCTCGATGCCGTGCCTGGCCTTGGCCGACTCGATCGCGATGCCGATGTTCGAGAACAGGCAGAACCCCATCGCCTTGTCCGCCAGGCAGTGGTGACCCGGCGGACGCGTGAGCGCGAAGGCGTTGTCGACCTCGCCCCGCCAGACGGCGTCGACCGCGGCCACCGCCAGCCCGGTCGACAGGCGCGCGATCTCGTAGCTGCCCGGCCCGAAAGGCGCGGTGTCGCCGAGTTCACCGCCGCCGGCATCGCTCAGCCGCTTGAACTCCTGCAGGTAGCTGCGTGGGTGGATGCGGGCGATGTCCTCCTCGCTGGCCATCGGCGCGCCGCGCATGTCGAGCTTGTCGGCCAGTCCCGAGGCCTGGATCAGCGAGAGGATGCGCCGCTTGCTGTCGGGCGACTCGGCCATGCCGCTGCCGGCCATCGGCTGCACCCAGCCGCCGACCGGCAGGAAGAGCGCATGCAGCCCGCCGGGCACATGCCAGAAGGTGCGTTCGTCGTGGAAGAAGGCGGTCTTGCTCATGATCGGCTCCGATCGAGGTTGCAGACGTGGATCGCCGGCCGGCGGCCGGCCCAGGGCATGGCCTGCTCGAGCTGGCTGCCCAGGTTGAAGAGCGTGGCCTCGTCGCCGAAACGGGCGACGAGCTGCACCGCCACCGGCAGGCCTTCGGGCGTTGCCGCCAGCGGCAGGCTCAGCGCCGGCTGGCCGGTGAGGTTGTAGAGCGCGGTGAAAGGCGTATGGCGGAAGACGTCCTGCAGCCAGCCGCGCGCGTCCAGCCCGGCGCGGTTGCAGTCGATCACCCCCAGGGCCACCGGCGGCGCCGCGGTGACCGGCGTCAGGAGCAGATCGTAGGTCTCGAAGAAGGACGCGACCGAGCGGCTGATCGTGTTCGCGTGCACGTCGGCCGCCTCGAGGTCGAGTGCGCGCAGCGACAGTCCGTGCTGGTACGTGGCCCAGATGCAGGCCTCCAGGTTCGTGGGTGAAGGCTCGCGCCCGATCATCGCGCCGACGCCGGCGATCGCCGCCGCGAGGAAGGAGCTCCAATAGCAGAGGTTGACGTCCTCGAAGAGCGCGTGGTCGACCCGGGGCGCCGCTTCCTCGACGTGATGGCCGAGCGCCTCGCACTGCCGGGCGGTCTGCTCGACCGCGACGCGACAGTGCGGATCGAGCTGCACGCCCGGCCCCCCGTCGAAGTGATAGGCGATGCGCAGCCTGCGCGGGCGCGCGTTCAGTTCCTCCAGGTAGGGCCTGGTCGGCGGCGGGATCACGAAACGGTCGCCCGCGGCTGCGCCCTGCACCGCATCGAGGATCGCGGCACTGTCGCGCAGCGTGCGCGTGACGGCCAGCTCGATGCCCATGTCGTGCAGCGCGATGCCCGTCTCGGGGCCGACGGGCGTGCGCCCGCGCGTGGGCTTGAGCCCGACCAGCCCGCACCACGCCGCGGGAATGCGGATCGAGCCACCGCCGTCGTTGGCATGCGCAAGCGGGACGATCCCCGCGGCCACGGCTGCCGCCGAACCGCCGCTCGAACCGCCCGGGCTGCGCGCCGGATCCCAGGGGTTGCGCGTCGCGCCGTAGAGCACCGGCTCGGTCGTCGAGCACCAACCGAACTCGGGCGTGTTCGTGCGCCCGAGCGTCACCAGCCCCGCCTTGCGAAAGCGCGCCATCAGCTCGGTGTCGATCGGCGAGACGAAGGCGCCCTCGACCAGCCGGCTGCCCATGTCGCAGCGAACGCCTTCGGCGTGCAGCACCAGATCCTTGATCAGGAAGGGCACACCGTAAAACGGCGCCGAGGCCTCGGCGCGCGGCGGCGCCGCATCGATCCGGCCGATGACTGCGTTGAGCTGCGGGTTGAGTGCGTCGATCGCCGATCGCGCGATGCCGGCAAGCTCCGCGGCCGAGATCTCGCCCTTGCGCAGCAGCTCGGCCAGCGCAAGGCCATCGTGTGCGGCGTATTCGGCGTAATTCATGGCTGCCCTCCGTCTGCGAGGAGCGTCGCGGGTGGAGTGCGTCGCTCCGAGAACCCTTCCCAGCCCCAGTGCTCCCGGACCCAGCCCCAGAGCCCGCGGGGCGCCACCAGCATGACCGCGATCGCCACCAGGCCCATCGCGACCAGGTACCAGCTGCCCGAGACCCCGGCCCAGGCCGTGAAGCCTTCGCGCAGCCCGAAGTAGAGCAGCGTGCCGATGATGGGGCCCTCGATCGTGCCGATGCCGCCGATGATGACGATGGACATCATCCCGACGACCCAGTTGATGTCGAAGCCCGCCTCGGGGCTCACGAACATCGAGCCGGTGAAGTAGGTGGCGCCTGCGATGCCGCAGCCGAAGGCGGAGATCGTGAAGGCGGCGAAGCGGTTGCGCCAGACGTCGATGCCGATGCTGGTCGCGGCGAGTTCGTTGTCGCGCACCGCCATCAGCCCCAGCCCCAGGCGTGAGCGGATCAGCGCGTACACGCCGCCCACCGCGAGCAGCGCCAGCAGCGCCGCGATCCAGAAGGTGTCGCGCGAAAAGGTCTCGGTGTCGACCAGGCGCATCGACTTGAGCGCGACACCGCTGGTTGCGCCCAGTTCGCGCGTCTTCGTCGCCAGCAGGTAGACGATCTCGGCGAACACCCAGATGCCCACCGAGAAATAGGCGTCGCGCAGGCGGAAGAGCAGCGGCGCGAGCAAGGCCGCCACCAGCGCGCAGACGATCCCGGCCACCGGCAGCAGCAGGAAGGGATGCAGCTCGAGCCGATCGGAGAAGTAGAAGACGAAATAGGCACCGATGCCGATGAAGGCCTGGTGGCCGAGCGAGACGAGCCCGGTGTAGCCCGCCAGCAGGTTCCACATCTGCGCCATCGCCAGCATCAGCAGCACTTCGGAGAGCAGCGTCATCCAGCCCGCGTCGAGCAGCGAGGGCACGGCCGCGGCTGCGGCCAGGTAGAGCGCGAGCAGCACGAGACCGAGAGCCTTCATGACGCGCGCCCCGCAAGCCCCGTCGGGCGGATCACGAGGATGACGAAGAAGAGCAGATGCGCGTAGAGCGCCGCGGCGTTGGAGTCGAACTTCTGCCCGAGCAGCTGCGCGATGCCGAGCATGATGCCCCCGGCGAAAGCACCCCAGAACGAGCCCAGGCCGCCGAGGATCACGACCTCGAAGGCCACCAGCAGGCGCTCGACGCCCGAGTACGGGTTGAACGAAGAGCGCAGCGCCAGCAGCATCCCGGCGACGGCCGCGAACGCCAGCGCCAGCCCCATCACGGTGTTGTAGACGCGGTCGGGCCGCACACCCATCAGCCGCACGATGCGCGCGTTGTCGGAGGTCGCGCGCACGATGCGCCCCCATTCGGTGTGCGCGAGCAGCCATTGCAGCCCGCCGAACATCGCTGCGGCGAGGAACAGCACCGTGATCGGGAACACCCCCACGCGCAGACCGAGGAACTCGATGCCGGCCTGCGTGAAGGCACCGCCGTCGAGCGCGCGCGGGTCGGTGCCGAAGACCTCGACCATCAGGTTGCGCAGCACGACGCCGACGCCGAAGGTCAGCAGCAGCGGGATCAGCGGGTCGCCGCTGCGCACGGTGCGGTTGACGAGCGTGGCCTGCAGCAGGTAGCCGACCCCGAAGGCCAGCAGCGCCACCGGCAGGATCCAGAGCAAGGGGTTGACCGAAGGCGCCAGGCTCGCGAGCGTGGTGCCACCGAAGGCCGCGAGCACGATGAACTCGCCGTGCGCCAGGTTGACGACACGCATCACGCCGAAGACGAGCGCCAGACCCAATCCGAGCAGCCCGTAGAGCGCGCCGAGCAGCGCGCCGTTGATGAGGGTCTCGATCCAGTCCATGGCCCGGGCCTGTCGTCAGTGGCCGAAGTAGGCCTGTGCGATCCGCGCGTGATCGAAGGCGTCCGCTTTGCCCTGCAGCGTCACGCGACCCTTGAGCAGGCAGCACACGGCATCGGCCATGCGGCAGGCGCGCTGCACGTCCTGCTCGACGAGCACGATCGCCATGCCCTGCGCGCGCACCTGCTGCAGAGACTCGTAGATCTGCCTGACGATCACCGGGGCCAGCCCGAGCGAGATCTCGTCGCACAGCAGCAGCCGCGGGTTGGCCAGCAGCGCCCGCCCGATCGCGACCATCTGCTGCTGACCGCCGGAGAGCGCCGTCGCCGGGCGCGTGCGGAACTCCTGCAGCACGGGAAAGAGCTCGTAGACGCGCTGCAGCGTCCAGTGCCCGGCGCGGCGGGTCAGCATGCCCATGCGCAGGTTCTCCTCGACGCTCAGCGAAGGAAAGAGCATGCGGCCCTCGGGAACCAGCGCGATCCCCTCGTAAGCCAGCGCCTCGGCGGGTCGCCCGAGCAGCGGCGCGCCTTGCAGGCGCACCGCGCCCTCGGCCCTTCCCTCCAGCAGCCCGCAGACGGCCGACAGGAGCGTGGACTTGCCGGCGCCGTTGGCGCCGATCAGCGCCAGCACCCGGCCCTCGTCGAGCGCCGTCGACACGCCGTACAAGGCCTGCAGGTCGCCGTACCAGACCTGCAGGTCATCGATCTCGAGCAGCGCGGCCATCCGTCCTCGTCCGTCCCTATCCGTCCCGAACCGTCCCCGTCCCTCACCCGCTGCGCGTCATGGCGAATCCGCGAGTCCCATGTAGACCTCACGCACCTCGCGGCTGGCCATCGCCTCGGCCGGCGGTGCCTCGAGCAGCTTGCGCCCGAAGTGCAGCACCAGGATGCGATCGGCCACCGCGTGCAGCGCCTGCGGGATGTGCTCGATCCAGATCACCGCGTATTCGGCCTTGAGTTCGCCGACGAGTGCTGCCAGGGCCGCGACCTCGGGCTCGGTCAGGCCGCCGGCGACCTCATCGAGCAGCAGCAGCTTCGGGTCGGTGGCCAGCGCCTTGGCCAGCTCGAGCCGCTTGCGGTCCAGCAGCGGCAATCGCCCGGCAAGATCCCTGCTGCGCGCTGCAAGCCCGCAGCGCCGCAGCGACTGCTGCGCACGCTCGGCCGCCCGGCTGCCGGGCAGGCCCGCGCCGAAGCTGGCCGCGGCGAGCACGTTCTCGTAGACGGTCAGGTTGCCGAACGCCTGCGGGATCTGGAAGGCGCGCGCCACGCCCAGCCGGGCGCGTCGATGCGGCGGCAGGCCCAGCAGTTCCGCGCCGTCGAGCCGCACGCTGCCCGCGTCGGCCTTGGCCACGCCGGTGATCAGGTTGAAGAGGGAACTCTTGCCGGCGCCGTTGGGGCCGATCACGCCCAGGCAGTGGCCCTTCTCCAGCGTGAACTCGACGGCATCGGCGACGACGATCGCGCCGTACTTCTTCGACAGCCCCTGCACCTGCAGCACGGCAGCGACCTTCGCCTCGTCGACGCCCGCGCCGCCGTCCTCACTGCAGGGCCGACATCGGCTTGTAGTCGGTGTCCACCGGAATCATCGGCGCAGTCCCGTTGTGCGTGATGAAGAGCTCGTAGGGGAACTTGCCGCTCTTGGCCTTGCGCCACTGGCCGCTGACCAGCGGCGTCACCGCGATGCTCTTGATCGGGCTGTCCTTGAAGTTGATCGGGCCGACGATCGAGTCGAGCTTCATGTTCGCGATCGCGTCGCGCAGGGCCTTGCGGTTCTTCGGGTCGCCCGCGCCCTTGATCGCCGCCAGCGCCGTCTCCCACAGCGCGTGACCGTAGCCGATCGGCTGCGTCCACTGCTTGCCGGTGGAGCCCTCCCACTCGTCGGCGAGCTGACGGGCGGTCTGCCCGGTGATCGTCGACTTGAACGGGAAGGCCGGCGTCCACCAGATCTCGGTGCCCATGCCGTCGCCGGCCGCGCCCATCGACTCGACCGCGCTCGGGAACAGGAACGGTCCGGCCATCGTCACGAGCTCGGGCTTGAATCCGGCCTGCTGCGCCTGCTTCCAGAAGGTGGCGAAGTGGCTCGCGAAGGCGAAGCCGGAGACGATCTGCGCGCCGCCGCCCTTCATCGCCGAAACCTGGGTCGAGAAGTCGTTCGTCGCGATCTTGAAGAAACCGGTGTTGATCTCCTTGTAGCCGTTCTGTTTGGCGCCGGCCGGCAGCCCGGTGTTCGGATCGGCGAAGGCCTGCCCCGGCGGGTTGTCGATGTAGAAGGTGCCGAGCACCTTGTTCGTCTTGATGCCGTTCCAGATGCCGAAGAAGTTCTTCAGCACGTCGTCGGCGCCCCAGAAGAAGTGGAAGGAGAACGGGAAGCCCTTCTCCGGCGTCGAGCCGCGGCCGAAGGTGAACGCCTGCCAGGGCATCATCGTCGAGATCATCGGGATGCCGTGCACGTCGCAGAGCTGGCCTGCCGGGCCGGCGGCATCGCCGTCCTGCACGAGCACGAGGTCGACCTTGTCGCGCAGCACCGCTTCGCTGGAGACGGTCTGCGAACGGTTCGGATCGGACTGGTTGTCCTTGAGGACGACCTCGATCTTGTAGGTCTTGCCGCCGACCGTGACACCGTCCTTGACCGCGGCCTTGAACTTGTCGAGCGTCCAGTTGTCGGCCTCGCCGAAGTTGGCGCGGATGCCCGAGAGCGCCGTGATGTAGCCGATCTTGATCGTGTTGCGCGCCTGCGCCAGTGCCGGCAGCGCGAGCGTCGCCGCACCCGCGGCTCCGGCAGTGATGATGCGGCGCCGCGTCAGCGCGGAAGGCAGGGCGGGGAAACGAACGATCTGGGCCATGACATGCTCCTCGGACGAGCGGGTTGGGTCACTCAGATGTTAGTGGAGCAGCTCGTTTCGTTGACAACGGAATTACCCGAATGCCACACTCAGAAGGCCCATTGGTGAGCGCGTCCTCGGGTCGACCCTGATTCCCTTGGTGCCGCGCTGGCGCGACGCGCAGCGCGGCACTTGCGAGAACACCAGCGGGCTGCTGCGCCAGTACCTGCCCAAGGGTGCTGACCTCTCGGTCTACACACAAGAAGAGCTCGACGCGATCGCCGAGAGCTTCAACAACAGGCTCCGCGTCACGCATGGCTGACGCACGCCACCGGAGGTCTTCGCACAGCCGCCGGCCAGCGCTCACAAGCCATCAAAACCGGTTCATGAACCACGGTGTTGCACTTCGGATTTGAGGCCGCCCTGGGACGCCATGGCATTTCGGCTCATTCCCGATCTGCCATCCAGTGCCCGCGCAGACACCAAGCAGTGACTGCTGGCGCCAGAGGCCGAGGACTCATGCGCACGCCTCGACAAGCGCATCGCAGAAGACCCGGAAGCTGCGCGACGAGCTTCGCGCCAGCTCGACCTGCGCACCAATCGCTCGAGCGGCTTCGATCTTCAGCAGCCCGCCCCTGAAGTAGCCGCGTGCCTGCATGATGCGCTCGAACGCCTCCCAGGTCCCGCCGGCGATCGCGTCCGGGTCGCGCAGCGCCTGTCGACGCGGCACGTTCTCCGCCGCCCGCGGGTACGCCGAGCGCACCGCAGCCCAGTCGCCGAAGTACCAGGCCTCCAGCTCTTCGATGGCGATTCGGTTGACGAGCTGCCACGGGGCGTTTCGCGCGCCCGTCCGCGTGCGCAGGCCTGCGCGCTGCGCCATCGACTCCAGCTGGCCCTTGAGCACGCGGCAATCCTGATCGTCCCGGTCCACCACGACGGCGATCCGCCAATCGGACGGCAGCCACGCCGCGTAGCCGCGCAGACGTTGCTCCAGCTTGCCGAGCAGGTCGCTCTTGCCTTGAAAGGGGTGGATCTCGAAGGTTCGATCGTGCGGCAGCAGGCGCGGCAACAGCGCACGCAGGAATGCCTCCATCGAAGGCTCTTCGACCAGGAATTCGAAATGCGCGGCCGACATCTTCAAAGCCTCGCCCGAGGCCGGCTCGGTGCACCCTGGTTGACAAGCGGATCGCCCACGCCGAGCTGCCCCTCCATCCAGAGCTGGCCCAGCAAGGCGCCTTGTTTGACGAATTCGGTCACGCCCGGCAAATCGACGGCCCGCCGCGTCTGCGCGTACCCCTGTTCGTCGCGCCACAGCACGCGCACCTCTTCAGGCCGCAGCCCGTTCAGGAAGAACGGCGAATGGGTCGTGACCAGCAGTTGCGTGCGACTGCTGGCCGCGCGGCACTCCTCCGCAAGCTCCGGCAACAAGCGCGGGTGCAGGAAGTTCTCGGGTTCCTCGATGCCGATGAAGGGAGGCGGCGCCGGGTCGTAAAGGAGAACCAGGTAGGCGAGCATCTTCAGCGTGCCGTCGGAGGCGAACTTCGCGAGCACCGGGTGGCTGAAGGGAGCGTCCTTGATCTGCAGCAGCAACCGCCCGTCGGGCATCGGCTCGGCGAGCACGCGTTCGATACGCGGCACGCGGCGGCGCAGGACGTCGAAGATCTGCTCCAGGTGGTGGCCATGCTGCTCGGCAAGGTACTGGATCACATTGGCCAGGTTGTCGCCGCTGCGGGTCATGCGTTCCTGCGGACCGGCCTCGGGCTGGCCGCGGGCGCTGTCGGCCGAGAGGTAAGACACGTACCACCCGGTGATGAAGTCGCGCAGCGCCGCCACGCGCGGGTGCTCGGCGAATTGACCCAGCGCATTTACCGCCAGCAGGTCGGCCGACTTCAGCGGCACGTCAATGCGCGTATCGCGCTCGTCGGGCAGCTCGCCGCTGACTGCCCTGCCCCTGCCTTCGCGATAGTCCAGGAAGCGAAACGGCTTGCCGCTGCTGCCCCGCCGCCATTGCAGCCACTCCTCCGCAACGACCGGGCCACCGGCTCTCTCGTCGACCGCCAAGTGGTACGTGATCAGCGGGAAACCGGGCTCGCGATACTTGATTTCGATGGTCACCGGGCCATCGCTGCCGCGCGTCCTCAGCTCCTTCGCTCGACCGCGCTTGTCCCAGGCACGGCGCAGCCCCAGCTCGAAGCACTCCGCGAGAAAGGCGAAGACATCGAACACGGTCGACTTGCCGCTGCCGTTCGGCCCCAGCAGCACCGTGAGCGGTGTCAGGTCCTTGAACTCGAGTTCGCGCAGCACGCGGAAGTTCTGCACCTTCAGATACTCGATCCGGGCCCGACCGGGAGTGCCCCTGGGTCGCTTCGTCTTCATGTGTTCACCTCGATGATCTTCTCGGCACCGTTGACTCGAAGCTCGCCCGAGATGAGCTTGGGCAGCAGCGTATCGCGTAGGGCAGCGAGGCTCCGTGCCACCTGCTTCGCTGCGACGATACGGTCATAGTGGACACATCGTAGTTTCAAACGCCCTCAGGGTCGACGTGAGAGGGCCTTGCGGAGGTCTGACGCGCCTGCGCTTGGCGACCGTGACCTCGCGCAATGTTGTTTCGGCGGACGCTTCAGCGCTCAGAACCCGCGCGCCGACGTCGCCAGCCGCCCGCCCCCATCGGCGACCAGCACGGCACCGGTGACGAAGGAGGCCTCGTCGCTGGCGAGGAAGCGGATGCACGCGGCCATCTCCTCCGGTCGCGCGAAGCGCCGCAGTGCCAGGCGGGCCGCCAGCGCCTGCTGCTCCTCCAGCGCGCTGCGGCCCGAGGCGGCTGCGGCCTCGCGCATCTCGGCCTCGGCCATCGCCGTGGCGGTCCAGCCCGGGCACAGGCAGTTGGCACGGATGCCGTCGACGCCGTGCACGTAGGCGATGTTGCGCGTGTAGGCGACCACCGCGGCCTTGGACGGCGCATAGCTGGCGCTGCCGGGGGTCGAGTTGAAGGCCGCGACCGACGCCACGTTGACGATCGCGCCGCCGCCGGCTGCGCGCAGCAGGGGAATCGCCGCGCGGCACACGCGCATCGTCCCGGTGAGGTTGACCGCGAGCATCCGCTCCCAGGTCGCGTCGTCGACGTTCTCCGGGTCATCGGCGGCGACGACGCCCGCCGCGTTGACGACGACTTTCAGCGCGCCGGATGGGCCCGCCGCGCCCTTCACCGCGGCGATCGCGGCGTCGACGTCGCCCTGGCGCGTGACGTCGCCGACGACGACGCTGACGCGCCCTGCCGCGGCGGCGGCGCTGCGGTCGAAGGCGACCACCTGCATGCCCTCGGCCGCCAGGCGCGCGACCGTGGCCGCGCCGATGCCGCTGGCTGCACCGGTGACGAGGGCGACGGCCGCGCTCAAGCGGCGCTCCGGCCCGGCGGGATGTGGCCCTCGACGACCCAGCGGTCGAAGATCGCGAGCACGGCGTCCGAGAACACCGGGTCGTTGATGTGCCCGTCGATCTCGATCAGCTGCACCGGCGGGCGCACCGCTCGTCGCAGCGCCTCCTGCAGCGCCTTCAGGCCCTTCGGATCGTGCAGCGGCTCGCCCTCACGGTCCCAGCCCTGGATGCCCTCGCGAGGCAGGAGGAAAGCGACCGGGCCCTTGGCGCGCGCGAGCTTCTCGCCGACCACGCGCGCAGCCTTCTCGCGTTCCTCGGGGGTCATCGAGACCGAGGCGATGAGGCGGTTGTGCGCGTGGTAGGGGCGCCCGGCGTAGGTCGCCGGCACCGGCTTCCAGGTCTGCATGTCGATCATGTCGAGCGCGCCGGGGGCGACGATCTGCGGGATGCCGCGCCGGCCCGCTGCCTCGAGCCGGGTCGGGCCCGAGGTGACGACCGAGCCGTGCACCTCGTTGCCGACCTCCTGCAGGCACAGGTCCAGCACCGCGGCCAGCCGCCCCTGCGCTGCCAGCGACTCGATCGCCTGCCCGCCCATGCCGGTGCTGTGGAACACGCCGACCTCGTAGCCGCGCTCCTCGAGCGCGGGCTTCAGGCGGATCATGTACTTGAGGTTGCTCGACCCGAGCGAGCTGATCGCCACCATCGGCCGGTCCTTGGGCACCGGCTTGACCGCGCGGCAGGCACCGAGCACCGCACCGGCCGCCTGCGAGAGGATCGAGCGGCAGATGCCGTTCAAGCCATAGAGCCCGCCGGCCCAGAGGATCATCATCAGGTCCGGCGCGATGCGATCGGGCGGGATCAGGTGCGAGTACGAGACCGTCGAGACGACGAACTTGGGCATCCCGAGCGGCAGCGCCATCGTGACGTCGAGCGCGAGGTCGGTACCCATCGAGCCGCCGAGAGCCAGCAGCCCGTGCATCTGCCCCTCGCGGTAGAGCCGCAGCGCCAAGGCCACCGCGCCCTCGGCCATCTTCGTCATCGCCGCGTTTTCGTCGCCGAGCGCGGCGATGGCTTCGATCGTCGTGCCGGCGGCGGCGGCGACCTCGGTGTTCGGAAACCCCGGCGCGAAGCGCGGCTTGCCCAGCACGCCCACGTCCATGATCGCGGCGCGACCGCCGCCCTCCTCCACGCACTGCTTCATGAAGAGC
>Ga0116144_10000794_pt1 | contig 40820 bp, 39 predicted proteins | sample AD_UKC035_MetaG_FD_89746 | JGI IMG/M metagenome (GOLD analysis project Ga0116144, IMG submission 89746) | Active sludge microbial communities of municipal wastewater-treating anaerobic digesters from USA - AD_UKC035_MetaG | ecosystem: Engineered > Bioreactor > Anaerobic > Digestate | place: USA...
TCCCAATCTGGATTGGTGGCTACGCTGTGGCGGCAGTAACAGTTCAACAAGCTCTTGGCTATGGCACTGAGTTTATAACGATATCTGGTACTGGTTCTATGTTCCCCACCTTTCCTAAAGGCGAGGGTAAGGATCCAAAAGAATTGGCAAAACAGATCGTTGGTACTCCTGGGATGATGCGTTATCCAAACGGGCTTGTAATTGCAGGAAGACGTTACTTCGGCTATGAAATCGGTCGAGGCGACATCGTCGTAATAGAAAACGACAAAATCAGAGAAATGACAAAGAATATATATGGCGATCCTTCTGGTTGGGTTAAAAGAGTGGTAGGAATGCCGGGAGACACTATTGAGCTTCGTGAAGGGATTGTTTATTTAAACGGTGAACCCTTGAAAGAATCCTACATTGCACAACCAAGATCAACTTTCGGGGAAACATTCCTTAGCGAATGCACCAAAGTTACAGTCCCCGAAAATTCAATATTTGTTATGGGTGATAACCGCAAAGGAAGTGGTGACTCCCGAGAAATAGGATTTATAGAAATAAGTGCAATTAACCATGTACTGCCTCTAAAAAATCAAACAGGAACTCTTGATAAGGCCTGGCGAGATACTGCTAACGATTTTGATGAAAAGTCAAAAATTAAACTAGACAAAGACAAATATATGCAGTTGCTTAATGAGAAGCGAAAAGAAGCTGGAGCTAAAGAACTTAAGTATCAGCCGAAACTTGAAACTTCGGCCAGTAAGAGAGGTGAAATAATTCTTAAATTTGATGATTTCTCATTTGAAGCAACCGAAAGCGGCTATACCATGTCCAGGTCCATGAGAGATGCTGGTTACTCAAATACAGTTTGGGGTGAAGCCCCTACTCAAGGGTACTACGAAGCAGGAGAACTCATAGACAATCAATTTCAATTTCCAGAGTCCAAGAAATTTTTAACAGATAAAACATATCAAGAAGTAGGTATTTCTGAAGTTGAAGGCGAGATTAATGGGTGCCCAACTCAAGTTATTGTGCAACACTTTGCCGGATATGTTCCACCTAACTATAAGCAAGCAGATATTGATTCATGGAAAACTAGTCTCACAAGACTTAGAGAGATACAGCCAGGATGGAACAGCCTCAAAGATAATTCCAACTTTTATCAAGATAACAAAACTGATGTTGATAGGATGAGTGAAATCATTGCAGTAAGAATTGGGAATATATCAGCAATTGTTTCAAGGATGGAGGCCAATCAGTGGCTCACTGGAGCTGAGCAGAAAATGGTTGATCAAGACAAAACCTTGTATAACGAGCAAGAATCGTTGGCTACTAAGCTCAACGGAAGGTGATAATAAACTGTATCCCTACACTATCTTTCTAAATCTTATAATTAAAAAATAAGGAAAGTGATCCGATCCACCATTTTTCATAACTCCATTACTTGTAGGCTCTACCATTTTTTCCACGAATAATCCATTCGAGGCAAAAGTATTGATAACATCTGAAATTTTGTAATGCCAATGTTGATAGCTGTTAACTTCATCTTTGACTAAGCCTGTTGCAAAATAATTCGTAATCACTCTACCGGTTTTATTTCCATTATCATCTCTTAGAGAACGAGTATAAGGTGGATTTTCAAAACATGGGTGGGTGGTGCTAACAATAATACGTCCCTCTGGTTTGGTTACCCTCGCAACTTCAGCGATAGGAGTCGATAGATCCTCGAGATCTAGAAGCACCATGCTCATTAAAGCCACATCAAACGTGTTCTTTGCTAAGAGTAGTCTTTCTAGATTGCCAATAATGAACTCGGCATTATTAGGAACTCCTCTCGATCTAGCCCTTTCTATCAGTTCTTCGGTGAAATCCACTCCTACGACTCTTTGAGCTGTTTCTGCCATTCTGCGAGTCCAATATCCATTGCCACAGCCGGCATCTAAAACACATTTATTTGTAAGATTTCCAAGTAACTCTTGAACCACAGGATTGATAATCAACTGTTGCGACTGGTCACTCGTTTCCTTAACAACAGCATCATAATCGCGAGCGATAGATGACCAATAGATTTTGCTTTGTGACATTGCTACATCCGACTGAAATAAGTTTATCAGGAAGTAAATACTACTTGCCACATCACTTCTAAATGGACACTATTCCGATTCCTACTAGTAAGAATATCTTTACATTTCTTACAACCTTGTTTATTCTGAATACTGTCGGCTCATTAACAACAAGGAGTGTGTATAAATCAGTATACTTGAAATAAGAAAAACACGCTCGGTTAGAAGGGTAAAAGTTCACAGGAATCAACGCCCAGTGCTTTAGAAACTTTATATAGGGTTCTGATAGTGGGGTTTCTTTCTCCCCTCTCAATCATTCCTATATAGTTCCTATGCATAGACAATCTGGCAGCTAATTCTTCCTGGCTAATTCCTTTAGCTTTCCGAACTTTTTGCATCTTCTCTCCGAATTTAGCCAAAATGTGTTTATGAGTAATAGGTTTGCCCATCAAGCAAATCGTATATACTCCTTGTATGCTTCTCTACCCACTCCTTGTGGGTTTTTGCTTTAGAAATAGTCATGACAAAACAGAAAACAAAAACTGTATGAACAAACTGATAGATGAAAATTATAAGAACATATAACAATAAATATGTGCGAAAAGCTGCTCATTTTCCAAAAAACATATGATCTACTTCTCTGGTTATATCCGGTTATTAACAGAATCCCTAAAAGTCACCGGCTGGTTCTGGGGAGAGAACTTGAACAACTTGGAATCACATTATTGATTGCCATGATTAAAGCTAATAAGGCTAGAGGCACAGCTCGCACAACTTTGCAACTTCAGATATCTGACAATCTTGACTCGATACGAATACTTATCCGGCTTACAAAAGATCTAAAACTCATGAGCATCAAACAGTATGCCATGGGTGCTGAAAGAATAAATGAAATAGGAAGGATGCTAACAGCATGGATGAAAGTGGTATAGTTTTATTAAGGGGAAAATCACAAATACGCAGCGGTGTGTTCCTTCGCGGCGGGAATTGGAATAATGGTTCCAACGCGGGGGCGTTCACACTCAACCTGAATAACGATACGGGTAGCCAGAACAACAATATCGGCTTTCGCTGCGCCAGTGATGAACTCACCGGATTTTACCCGGTGCGCCGGATGAGTGATGTGCGTTCACGGATGCATATCCCGGATCTATATGATCACAAGGTTTTCTCCGTTTCCTGCCCGACGGTAGGGGAAAACATAATACCTGTATCCCCGCGTCTTGTACGCAACAGCGACATGAGGCGCGGGGTAAGTGGGTTAATTATTTCCAAGTATGTTTAGTGATATTTGTAGCCTTGAACAATTGGCTCGTGCATACTATCGCGCCAGAAAAGGCAAACGAGAGAAAGCAAGAGTCTGCGAGTTTGATTTCTCTCTTGAGAACAATCTGATAAAGCTAAGATATCTTCTCGAGTCAGGGAAATATATTCCCGCCCCTTATGCTCACTTCACTATTTATGATCCGAAAACACGAAGTGTGTCTGCCCCTGCGTTTCGGGATCGGGTATTGCAACACTCACTGGTCGAATCTATTGAGCCATTATTTGAAAGAAAATTTATTGTTGATTCCTATGCCTGCCGTGATGAAAAAGGAACACACTACGGAGCCAAGAGAGTAAAGAAATTCCTAATGGCTGCTCGTTGTAAATACGGCAAACAACAAAATGTATACGTGCTTCAGTGTGACATTCAGAAATACTTTCAGAGTATTGATTGGAATACTCTCCTGTTCATAGTGGCCAAAACAATCCATTGTCCCAAAACGCTCGATCTCATTAAGAAGATTGTTGAGAATCATGACTCAACAAACGGGAAGCCAATGCCGGCAAATACGAGTAGCTGTCAACTTGATTTATTCTCACCCTCGCCTTCTATCGAAGTGCCACCTGTCTCTGTGGCAGAAAGGAAAGGACTACCGATTGGAAATCTTACCAGTCAGCTATTTGCCAATGTTTACTTAAATGAGCTAGATCATTATGTTAAGGAAACGCTTCAAGAAAAATGGTACGCACGTTACATGGATGACTTTCTGATTATCCATAAAGACAAAGACCACCTGAAAGCAGTCAGGGATGACATTAGGTTTTTCCTTAAGGAAAAATTAAAACTAAACCTTCATCCAAGAAAGATATCGATTAAAAATGTACGGGAAGGTGTTCCGTTTGTCGGTTACCGGATATTTTATGATCACAAGTTAGTCAGAGGGGAAACACTCATACGCTTACAGAGAAAGTATAGAAAACGCCAAAAACTGCTCCAGCAAGGGAAAATTACAGAAAATCAAATGCAGATGTCAGAGGCTTCCGTGCGCGGACACCTAAAGCATGCAGATGCACACGGCTTGTATACTTTTATGACCAACAATTGTGTTTGACTTTTGCTAGAAATTGTTTATACTGAATAGTAAGGATAGGTAGGTGTTACCTATGGTGTTCAATTATTATGCGTATATTACAGAGAATTAAACATTATCTATGGGAGCCACGGTTTCATTTCAGCCGTTTTCAGTTTAATCTGGTGGCTCTCTTTTTTATGACGGTGGGATTTGTCGGTGGGACATACCTGGCTCTCTCTGAGATATACCCAAGAGTTTTTGCGCTAAACGATAGTAATAAAGTCTGGACGTTTAACGCTGCCAGTGCCGGAGACTATACCGCCAGTCAAACTGTGGTTGATAACAGCGGAGCACACCCTACAGGCGGACAAGTGGGCGCAAATGAATTCACCAACCCTGCGTTTGCTTCTGATAACACTTCATGGAGTGTGGCTGCTGTTCCCGCTTCCGGCTGGGTGGAGGTTCCAGGAAATGCTACATATGGGACAAGTAACTTCCTGGCAATGCAATATGAAGCAAAATACGACTGCACGGCTACACCTGACGGCGATGGTGATACTGCGGCTACCTGCTCTGCTCCTGCTGATTCTGGATTGGGATTAGACTACCGTGACATAAGTGGCTTTTCCGCCAGTCGCGTAGTCTCTACAGCCAATGGAGCGCCAATCGTCCATATTACCCATACCCAAGCACTCACTGCCTGTCCCACCGGTTATCATCTGATTACCAACCCAGAATGGATGTCTATTGCCCGAGATGCAGAAGCACAAACATCTAACTGGGCCAATGGCGTTGTAGGCAGTCTTGTGTCTGCCAGTGGTGGATTTAAGCGGGGTAATGTAGGTCAAAGCGATAGCGTCAGCTATAACGGTAATGATCCGGAATATGGTTCCGGTCGTGACAGCAAAGCTATGTTAACCCTCTCCAACGGAGCTACTATCTGGGACATTTCCGGCAACGTTTGGGAACATGTAAAGATTGACTCCAGCGACACTTTAATTCCTCAGAATCAACAACCCACTTTAAGCATTGCCGGAGATGATGCTGCAGGAACCGGCGCATGGGGTGAATTTACTGAAATTTCCGGATATGGAATGCTCTCATATGACCAGATAAGACCCTCAGGTTCTTCATATAATGCGAATCACGGCGTTGGTCGTATTTGGACTTACGGTGATGGTGAAACTGCCACCACAAATCGTGTGTTCCTTCGCGGCGGGGGTTGGAGTCATGGTTCCCTCGCGGGGGCGTTCACACTCAACCTGGATCTCGTTACGGGTAGCCAGAACAACGATGTCGGCTTTCGCTGCGCCAGTGATCCCGTAGGAATCTCTCAATCTTTTTCATCTAGTTCCGGCGTAGCCGGCGGCGGCGGAAATTCGGTTGCTATAGGTTCAGTTTCGGACGGAAAAATTTATCAATCAGTCAATGTTGGCGATACTTCTACCTATAACTTCTCAGTTTATGTTTATAACAACACTTCCGGCAGTGAAGGCAGCGCTGTTAACGAGAACGTTGCAGCGCTTTATTACAATGGTTCAACAATTACCACTTCATACGAGCCTGTCTCAGGGAATTGGTATAAGCTGACCGGAACTCTGACCGGTGCAAACGCTTCCCGCGAGTACGGAGTACTAGTTAAAGCAGGTAAAACTGTTAAGGTCGACGACTTCACTCTTTCAAAAGATGGAACCTACAGTGTTTATACAACAAGTGCTTATTCTAATGCATTGGTTGCAACCTGGGATACGTTTTGCGAGGGAACTTTATCCGGCTCTACCTGTACCGAGGATGCTATTACCGGATCTAATAGCACAATTAAATATCAAATCTGTACCGATGATGGTTCAACCTGCGAGTCAGGCGGATCATGGAAATATTGGGATGGCGACTCATGGGAAACAGCCTCCAACACTACTACCCATATTAATACCAAAGCAGAGCTAACTCAGACAGCAATGCAGTCACTCCCAATTCTTTCGCAGAAAATATCAGTTAAGGCAATTTTTACCTCTGGCGGAAGTGATGTTCCGTATCTGCCACATGTCTCAATAGGTCTGACAACGGATACTACTGCGCCGGACACAAACGCATCGGCTATTGCTATGACCCGCTCAAATGGCGGAACTAGCGTGGCTTCAAACGGTTGGACTAAGAATTCTTCACCGTATTTTTCCTGGACTGCCGGTGCGGATAACAGCGGGGGTAGCGGTGTAAAGGGCTATTGTTTATACCTAGGGACGGATGTAAACGGAAACCCTGCAACCAGTAAAGGGCTTTTGGGAACAAGTCCAGTATCCACTGCCGGTACTACCTGTCAGTTTATTGTGTCGTCGACTTCAATCGACTTTTCCACAGCTTCCTATAAAGGGGGTACCTGGCTTACAACTTCCAGCAGTCCGTATTATTTAAATATTAAAGTTATTGATAATTCCGGGAATATCTTCGGTGGCTCCAGCACTCAATTTCAATTCCGGTTTGATAATACTGCGCCGACAAACTCTTCCTACATCTCATGTGCATCAGGATCCTTTTCCAATGTGGCAGATATGAATTTTTCCTGGCCGACATCGGGCGGTGTTGCTTCATCGGATGACAATGCGGAACTACTTGGATGGCAGTACCAAATCAATTCAACAGCGGGAACATGGCTGGGAACAACCACAGAATCCACCCTAGGCGTAAGCAACTATATGCCGACGAGCGAATCATCAAGAACTCTAACTCAGGGGCAGGATGGTTCTTCTATTGTGTCCGGAAACAATATTGTGTATTTCAGAACAGTTGATGCTGCGGGCAATACTTCTTCTGATGCCACCATCAGAACCTGTAATTTGTCTTATGGTGGCGCAGCACCCGCTTTTGACGCTTTGGATACGGTCACTGTAACCCCAACAACTTCAACTTCCAACTCTTATGCTCTTTCCTGGCCGGCAGCAACCCCTTCCGGCTCAAATACAGTAGCCCACTATTACTACATGATTAACACCACTCCACCCTCAACCTTGGCTACGTTACAGGGAAACAGCACAACGTATATTGATAACGGAACGTCAACGACCGTATCAGCAGCGGCATTGCCAAATGTAAATAAAGGCAGTAACACGGTTTATGTTGTTGCGGTAGATAATGCCGGTACACCCAACTACTCTCCGTCAAACTACATCACCGGCACATTTACACTCAATTCTACTGACCCCGACAATGTGAGCGGACTGGTTGCATCTGACTCATCCATAAAGAGTTTGTCACAGTGGAATGTAACACTGACCTGGGCGGCACCTACTTATCAGGGTGCCGGAAATTTGACCTATCTTGTATACCGCTCATCAGACGGGACAAGCTTTGCCCAGGTTGGATCTACCACGGGACTCTCTTATGTAGACAACACTCCGTCTTCCGCTCTCTACTATTACAAGGTCTATACCAAAGACGGAGCTAATGCCCAGAGTTCAGGTACTAATGCGGTATCTATTACACCCACCGGTAAGTGGACCACAGCACCTACTTTGGATTCAGGTCCGAGTGTAGGTAGCATCACCACAAAAAAAGCCACAATCACCTGGACGACATCCAGAACTTCTGATTCAAAAGTTCAGTACGGAACAACATCGGGCAGCTACGGCGATGTGGAGCCAAGCAATTCATCGCAAGTAAGCTCTCACTCTATTCAGCTTTCCGGCTTGAACCCGGGTACCACGTACTACTACAAGGCTAAGTGGGCAGACGAAGATGGTAATACCGGGACCAGTGAACAAAAAAGCTTTACTACCGCAGATGCTCCGACCGTTAAAGACGTTGTTGCGAAGAATATAGGACTGAGCTCTGCGATTGTCCAGTTTACTTCGAAAGACGCTTCAAAAGTTAAGATTTACTACGGAACAACCACAAGCTTCGGAGGGGTGAAGGAAATCTCAACCTCAACATCTGAGACAACATATACGGTTGAATTAACGGGGCTACTTGATGGCACGAAATACTACTACAAGATTAACACTTTTGACAGCGATAACAGTGAGTATGAAGGTACAGTTCTCGACTTTACAACTTTACCCCGCCCAAGAATAACTAACGTCAGAATCCAACAGGTAGCCAATACCGCCCAATCAACAATTCTTGTCACCTGGACAACAAACACTGATGTCTCATCAATAGTCACCTATTATCCTGAAGGCAATACTGCTGATGCCCGTGATGAAGTGAATGTTGCACTGACTAAGGGTGAGCACAAAATGATTGTACGTGGTCTGGCTCCGCAGACGGATTATATTCTGGTAGTTAAAGGCAGGGATAAGATCGGAAATGAAGCAGTATCCGATACACAGCGTGTTACCACAGCCACCGATACCAGACCTCCTCAAATCAGTGAATTTCATGTCGAGGGTGCAGTTATTCCACCTACAGCTTCAACAGCTCAGGAATCAATGGCTCAGCTTATCGTTTCCTGGAACACGGATGAACCTTCTACTTCACAAGTGGAGTTTGGTGAAGGAACGGGAACAACATATTCTTCAAAGACCCAGGAAGACAGCAATCTTACCTACAATCACCTGGTAATTATTTCCGGACTGACGCCGAGTAAGGTCTACCATGTCAGGGCTGTTTCAAAGGATAAGGCGGGCAATCTGGGTAATTCCATCGATACAGTAACGATTACTCCTAAGGCGACTGAAAATGCATTAAATCTGGTTATTACTAATTTACAGGAAGCGTTTGGTTTTTTGGGAGGATTGACCAAATAAAACTATGAACGAATATTTATTTCAAGTACAACAGGTTTCTAAGTCATTCCATGTGGCTACTAGTGACGTACCTATTCTGAAGAATATTAGCTTTGACGTTAAGCATGGAGATTTTTTGGTTATCTTTGGTCCCTCAGGCTGCGGAAAGTCTACACTTCTTCATACCATGCTCGGTTTGGAAGAACCAAGTAGAGGGAAAGTTTTGTTTTTAGGCAAAAATCTTTATAACGGCGTAACTGAAGACGAACGTTCTGACTTTAGAAAGCAACATGCGGGAATGGTCTATCAGCAGCCAAACTGGATCCGTTCATTGACTGTAACCGAAAATGTAGCATTCCCGCTTCAATTATTGGGAGAAGATAAAACGGTAGCCTTGGGTAAGGCTAAGGAGGCGTTGGGAATGGTCGAAATGCTTGATTGGTCTTCGTATATCCCGACTGAACTCTCAAGTGGTCAGCAACAGCGGGTTGCCTTGGCCAGAGCGTTGGCTACTAATCCTGAGGTAATTATTGCAGACGAACCGACCGGAAACCTGGATTATGAGTCCGGACAGGAGCTAATGCAGCTTTTAACCTCTCTGAATAAAAAAGCCGGGAAAACCATTGTTATGGTAACTCATGATTTGGAATACCTAAAATTTGCCAAAACAGCAGTCAGAATGTTTAACGGGCAAATTGTTGGCATATACGGGGAAAATGATCAGGAGAAGCTCATGAGTGAAATTAGAGGAAAACGCGGAAATGGTGACTTTGAGCAAAATCACAACACTGGACATTTAGAAGTGCCAAAAAAGATACAAATATGATCAGACTAAACGTAAGAAGTAAATTTAGCACCATGTTGCACACCATTTATCAGATGGGCACCTTTGTTTTGCTCCTGATGTTGTATATGACCGGTAAAGGTGTTAACCGCCTTGCTAATTGGAGGTTCTTCCCTGGAGTTGTTAAGCACAGGTTATCCGGTCTGTTATCGTCCTTTTATTCAAGAACCGTAAAACTACTAGACCTCATGCGAGCAGGTACTATCTCCCGAATTGATTTGATTGAGCTTTCTATCCGGAACATGAAGGCCAAGAAAACAAGAACTATTGTGACAATCGGCGGAATGATGATCGGAATAGGCACAATTGTTTTCCTTGTTTCTATCGGGTATGGTCTTCAACAACTTGTGATCACTAGGGTTGCCAGGCTAGAGGAAATGAGACAGGCTGATATTACCCCGCAAGCCGGTGGTAAAGTAAAAATTGATGATAAAACACTATCTGACTTTAAAGATATTCAGGCCGTAGATATGTCCCTGCCTTTGATAGCAGTAGTTGGTCGGGTAAATTATCAAAATTCGGTGTCTGACATGGCTGTTTATGGCGTCACCACTGATTACCTTAAGCAATCAGCAATTAAGCCGATTCAGGGAAAGATTTTTGAAAGTAATGAATTAACTGCATCAGCTCCTGAAACAACCGGTCAGGTGGCCGGTGCATATATCGAGAGTAAATCCGGAGAGATTGGCGAAAAGATTCAGGATATTGAATATGCAATCGACCAGTCAAGCTGGATTAGAGTTCGGGAAGACGCATCTACTAGTGCTAAAGTCCTGGGCTATACGAAGCGTGTTGAAGGAAGTTCGACAGGTGAAGAAATCTGGGGAGGAAAATATGTTTCTGATACAGGAGCAGGTACAGCCGGAGAAACGGAATCTGGTTCAACAATTGGGAAATGGATAAAAGCACCTGTTTTGCTCTGGAAAGAACAATCCTGTGACTCTGAAAATGAAGGTGACTGTGAGGAAGGTAAATACATGGTTCTGAGAGATGATGATGGTAAACAAATACAAAAGGAGGGATATTTTGCTGAGATCAGTGTAGCTATCAAAGGAGCAGACTTCAGACGTGCCCAGGTTCTCGGTGAAACAACTGAAGAATCATCCGGTAGTGCCAAACTCACTTCAAATGCAAACGCCTCAGTTGATTGGGTGGAGATTGCGTCTGAATCAGGAGTTGTTCAAACTCCCGATGTAAAAACAGTTGAACTCTCCATTGATGCAAAAAGACAAGCTGTAGTCAATCGGGCAATGTTAAAAGTGCTGGGTATAAACGAAACTGAAGCTGTCGGCAAAAAGTTTACCGCCTCGTTTGTTGTGGTCGGTGAGTTGTTGTCGGATCCTAAAGAAAAGATAGAATCGGCGCCGACTGAATACACAATTGTTGGAGTTACACCAGAGGAAAAAACTCCAGTATTCTATGTTCCATTTGTCGACCTTCGATCCTTAGGTATTACCAATTATTCTCAGATAAAGGTTGTGGTTAAAGATCAGGAAGATCTTTCTAAGACCAGAAGGCAGATTGAGGCAATGGGTTACATAACTAGGTCAGTGGCAGATACCGTTGCTCAAATAAATTCCCTTTTTGCCACAGCGAGAACAATCCTTGCACTACTTGGTTTAGTTGCACTGGCAGTCGCGGCTTTGGGGATGTTTAATACCTTAACGGTATCTCTGCTCGAAAGAACGAGGGAGGTTGGTCTTATGAAAGCTATGGGTATGAAATCATCAGAGGTTCAGGAATTATTCCTTACGGAGTCCATGATCATGGGATTTTTCGGAGGGATTCTGGGAATTGTTGTCGGCTTCTTGGCTGGTAAATTGGTAGGACTTATATTGTCATTCTTTGCAATTTTCAAAGGTGTCGGTTTTGTTGATATATCTTATGTACCCTTCCCATTTGTCCTAGTTGTAGTTTTCCTCTCCTTACTGGTGGGTATAGCAACAGGAATATATCCTGCAAGAAGGGCAACTAAAATCTCTGCTCTCAACGCACTTCGCTACGAATAACGCACAGCTTCACTGGTTTTTGGTGTCTAAATAGACTACTCCTTGTGTGTAGTTATGCTAAAATTAAGGCACATGAGGAAAAATACCGCCATTGAGTTCTACGAGTTTAGTCCGATAGAAGGAATAAGTGACGAAGCTTTACTGAAGGCTGTAAGGAAAGCCCAATATAGCTTCTTTCGAAAGCAAAAGGGTTTTATTAGTTGTGAAATACTAAAGTCCGGCAAAAATTGGGTTAGTATCAGTTATTGGAATGATGTTGAGGAAGCTCGTAAAGCCTTGGATGAATTTCTGAATCACTCAAGTTGTCTCCCTTTCGTGCAAATGATCTCCCCTAGTAGCGAGAGACGGCTGTACATGCACCGGAAACTTTCCTCCAAGGTCAAACCTTAAATATCCTCGTCAATCTACATAAAGTTACAGAAACTTTATTGAGAACAATTTTTCCATTTACTAGACTGTAGCTATTAGGAAGTAAAGCCTAACGAAACAATCGGGGCTGTGACTTTTGAATATACGCCAATTACTGCGTGTGTTTAGAAGTTGCAGCCCTTTTTAGTTACTAAGAAAAAAATGAAAATACTTAACCAGAATATACATCCGGCAACACTTCTCCCTATCGGAGTGATTACAGAAACCACTCAAGGCTCCGCAGTTGATAGTTATCTCTCCGGCCGACCTGCTTATGACTCCGGACTTGTAGACATTGCTATCGGGAATCTGGGCGATCAAACATCTACCAAAGTGAAGATTGAAGAATCAGATGCTTCGGACTTCTCTTCAGGAGTAACTGCGGCTAAAGGCGGAGAGGAAATCACTGTTGAAGCAGACACTGGTTACAAGATGCAGATTGAACGGAAGAAAAGATATTTTCGGGCAGTTGTAACAATTATTGCCGGATCCACCCCGTCAGCTGAAGTATATGTCGGTGCATTACTCTGGGATGCACAAAGGCCGTTCCCAATTACTTAAAGGAAAACCTATGGAACAAGATCAAAACAAACAACCAAAAGAACAGACACAGGATCAAAAACCTGCAGATAAAACATCGGAATCCGGAGCTTCAGCTCAACCAAATGAAGCTCAGATGTGGGACAAGGTTGACTCGTTATTTACAGTCGCCCGCAACACATTCTTTCAGGGCAACTCCACCTTTGTGGAAGTGCTGGATAGCCTGATTGCTACCCTGCAGGACATGAAGGAAAACGAGGTGCGCCCTCTGGGAGGGTTAACTCAAAAAAACAAAATGAAGTTAGAAGACCAGGAGCAGCCGGAGAAAGAGGAAGAACCGGCTAATCCGAACTTATAAAACCTATGGCAAGCAATATTGACGAAAAACTAGATCGAGGCCGAGCAGTTTGGGAAATGACTCAAACCGAAGGTTGGCAAATCATCAAAGCCTTAATCGATCAGGAGTTAGAAATTGAAAGTAAAGATTTATTGGACTGCCCTATAGAGGAAGACCTTGAACACAAACAAATGATCAAGGCCTACCGAAAAGTCTTGAGCATGGTAGACAGCGTCATTAAAGAGCGAGACGAAACTGCTCAGGATTTGCGAAAGGAATAAATATATGGACGAAGAACAACTGAAACAAAAAGAACAAGAAGAATTACGAGCCCTTCTCGACACACCGGATGAGGAGGAATCTTCTGATGCCAACAAAGACACTAAGCCAACTGAAGATGCCGATAAAAGTAAAGACAAAAAACCTGAATCAGGTAAAGACGAGAAACCCAATGATGAAAAACCGGATGAAGAATCAAATAAAGACACTAAGGAAGAAGGCAAAGATAAAGAAAACAAAGATCGCTGGAATGGCAAAAGCCGTGAAGAAGTAATCAAAGAATATGAAACTCTCGAATCTCGTGTCGCAGCACTCGAAAACAAAAAGCCTGACAAAAAGGATCAACCAGAAGATTCCAAGGCTAAAGGTGAAGAAGAAAACTTAAATCTTCCTTCAGCAGACGAACTTCAGAAAATGACTCCCTCAGACTTTGCGAAGTGGGTTATCTCACGCATCGATGATGCGGTCAAAAAGACCATTGAAACGCAAGAAAAGATTCGTGAATCGGTCCGTAAAGAAATTGCAGAAGCCAAGAAAGAACATCCTCTGCAAGATCCTGACTACCGCAAGATGGTTCAAACCATTATGGACGCAGCCAGTGCCAAAGGCACAACTGTCTCTCTAAAAGAAGCATGTGTCCAAGTAGATGCTTTCCTCGGCAAGCATAAAGCTAAAGATGAAGCCGAGAATAACGATGGATCTGAGGAATTATCAGATGAAGAAAAGAGCCGGCTCAAAAAAGCCAAAGCTCAAGTTGAGAGTGGAGCGGGCGCTCCGACTCAGCCCGACGGCTCGGATGCCGAAACAAAACGCATCCAGAAAGCCCTCGCCGGAAGCGGGTCAAAAAGCCCCTTAGGAGGGTTAGGAATCTAACTCCCTACGTTATTAAAAGAAGGGAGGTGAAAAAAATATATGCCAGCATCAGCAACAGGAATCAGAGGTTCAGGTAATTTAGGGGCAACCCGAAAGTATGACGTCGCAGACGTTGTATCGCTATTGGATGTCAACCGATATCCATTGATGGCGATATTAACAAACGCTGGTAAAGATCCAGCAACCGGCGAGGGCGAAGCACTTAAAAAGAAAGAGTCTACTGACCCAGAATTTAAATGGTTTGAAGATGAGTTTGGAAAGAGACAGCTTACCGGCTCAAGCACTGTCGATCCCGATGGCGGTAACTTAACTGTCACAGGGCAATCGCAGTATCTTCAAGTCGGCGACATCATTTTGGTGTCCTCACAGAAATGGGTCTTTCAGGTAACCGCTATCGTAGACGCAAACACAGTAACAGTTGGTCCCGAACTCGGTGGAGCAACAGGTTCGGCTGCATCAGCAGTCGGAGACGTCTGGCTCATTGGTAATGCCAATGAAGAAGGTGCCGGTTTGCGAGATATCAAATCGACCACCATTGCCGAAGTGTCCAACTACTGTCAGATTTTCAGAACTCCGGTCGGTATCACTGAAACTGCCCGAAATACTCAAGGATGGGTGAAAGAAAATGACTTTGACTACCAGAGGCGCAAAAAAGGTATTGAACATTATGTCGATATCGAGCGCACATTTATCTTTGGTAAAAAAGGCATTCTTACTTCCGGAACTCACCCCAAGAGGTTTACAAGCGGAATCTTGGGAAGGATTGCTACCTACGCCACTGCCAACGTTGACACTGAGTCTGAGTTTGACTCATGGCTCGAAAGTCTCTTTGCGCACGGCAACACTGAAAAGTATCTCTTCGCTTCAGCTTCGGTCGTTTCGATGATCAATGGCTGGGCAAAAGGGAAACTCCAGGTAGTCAACCCGACCAAAGCCTATGGACTCAGAATCGTTACTTACGATTCTCCACACGGCACACTGCACATCATCAAGCATCCGCTCTTAATCGGAACAACCTACGGAAATTATGCCGTCGGGTTGGACATGGAAGCTTTGACATACCGCTATCTGACAAATCGTGACACCAAGCTTATGACTAATCGTCAAAACCCTGGTGAAGATAGTCAGGTCGATGAGTACCTAACCGAATGTGGACTGCAAATGGAGCAAGAGCAACGTCACGCCATTATGAGTATCGGCGCACTCTAAACCTAAGCATTACTGAAACCTATGACTAAAAACGCAGCACAACGAAAGTTACTACACATTTTCTTACTCAGTGTAGTCGCCTAGGAAGGGGTGAGCGTTATCACCCCTTCAACCCAAGTCTCGGGGTTGTTAATCAGACAAAAAAGAAAGTGAGGTGAAAAATATGACTGAAGAAAGAAACACAAAATCGATAGAAGAAATGTCAATGGCAGAACTCTGGAGCGTTGCAAAACTGCTCGGTGTCTCCAAAGACGGCAAGCGAGATGAACTCATTGCGCGCATTAAACAGGCTCAGGAGCAGCAAGGAGACACTCCTCCAGCACCAACACCTCAGCAACCAAAAGCTGCTAAGGCTCAAGCTCCAAAAGAAACTGTATATATCTCTCGCTACTACGAACTCAAGTTAGTGATGTCACCTTCCTACTTAAAAGAGGTTGGTGGCAAAGTGCTTATTATTCGAGGGACTTACATTCAATTCCATGAGGGTGTGTACAAAACCACAAACCCTGAGGAAGTTGAATATCTCGATAATCACCCAAATTTCGGTAGCGTCTTTAGAAAAGTTGAAACCGCAGATCTAAAGGGCGGTAAGAGTGTTGATCAAATCTACCAAGATAAATTCAAAACTCTTGAAGAACGCGAGAAAGAAATTGAGGCCCGGGAAGCAGCACTTCGCAAACGAGAGGTCGAAATGAGTGGCGCAGAAGAAGGAGCTACTCAGCCTAAGGCAAAATCTGGAGTTAGAAGTACGGCAGACCAGCCGAAGTTTTAGGAAAACTTATGTCCAGCAATAGCCGTCCGACATTTACTACGGTCCAGGTGATCATGACCAACACCGACACCTGGTATCCGCTACCGGATATCAAAATCGGCGAAGGGTGTGATGTGGTTATCAAAAGCAAGGTTTCAAATACTGCAGCCATCAAAGTGGCTCACGACGATACGGACAGTAAAAATGCACCGTTTATGCTGGATAACCCCGGCGACAGTGTTTCTCTGAGGATCAAAGGGACAACTCAGATTGTTGTTAGTTCAGGAGTATCAGGACAAATTGTCGAAGTTATCAGCGAGTTGTAAATTTATGGCTAAATTCAAACCATCACAGGCAAATATCAAAAGAATGTTTTCGAAGTTGAGAATAATTGTTAATACCGATGATGGTGAGGAAGACTACGATGCAACCTGGTATCCCAACGGATTTGCCAGTAACCAGATATCAATCGGCCACGACGGCACAGGTAGTAATGATGCTGGATTACGATTTTTGCGACCACTTCTCCCCAATAACGTCAAAGTTACGAAAGCTATCCTTCGTGTAAAGTCTGCCGTCAACTCCACAAAACGTCCTGCCTGGGTAATTAAGGGTATTAAACAACCCAGTACTCTAAGTTTTGATTCAACCCATAGACCCTCACAACAACCAAAGACGACAGCTACAGTCGCCTGGGTGCCGGGAGCTGACTGGTCAATTAATACCTGGTATGAAAGTCCCGATATTAAATCAATTATCCAGGAAATTATCGATCAGACAGAATTTACCAATAAAGCCATCGGAATAGCGATTGAAGACAATGCCAGTCCGTCTAACAACTATGAGAACATCTGGGACTTTAACAGTGGGGCTGCAAATGCTCCACAACTGATATTAACGATAGAACCGGATTTATAAGGAGGTGAAAACTATGCAAGAAAGCGATGTAGCACTACTAGAACAAATCATAAAAGCCATAGTCGCAAAACCAGAAAAAGTTGTTATCGAAAGAAAAGTAGACGAAATGGGAGTCCTATTGTCTGTCCGATTAGATGACAAAGACGCGGGTGCATTAATCGGCAGAGGTGGAGAAACCATAGCAGCAGTTCGAAGAATTATGAAGCTGGTGGGAGTCAAAGCCAATGCTCGAATAAACATCAAGTTAGATGTTCCGCGCAGAAGCAAAAACGACTATGAAAAACCAAGTCTTAAAGATCAAAGTAATAATCCAAGAGAACTCTGATGACGGCAGAGAAACCGGGACTTCGACTTGGAATAAAGATGGTAATGCGTCAAACGTCATAACTTTGGGAAACTTCACCGGTGCTCAAACTGGTGCATTGCGATTTCGTGCTATCGATATTCCAAAGTTTTCAAAAGTTTTCCTAGCCAGACTTCGTCTTCGCCCTGCAATCACAGATGAGACTGACTTTACAGTTAACCTGAAGATTAAGGGAATTAAAGAACCAGACCCTGCCCCATTCAAACCAAACGGCTCAAATCGTCCATCCACTAGAACCAAAACAATCAACGCAGTCGATTGGGACATTATCAGAAAATGGAACGTCCACGAATGGGTTCAAACACCAAACTTGAATCTAATCGTGGAAGAACTCATTTCTCAAAGTGACTGGAAGCCAGGTAATTCATTAGCCTTTGTCATTGAGGATGATGGTAGCCCAACCGATCAATCAAAAACCTGTTATGACTCCAGCAAAGGTGAAGGTTACCAAGCAGAACTTGAAATCTATTATCTACCTCAAGGACTACATGAACAGATCACGATCGGATTAATCCAAGGCAACGACCGGGATGGTGAAGAAGATTATAAGAGCAGTTGGTACCAGAGTGGTTTTCAGAACAACATGTCCACCTTTGGAGATGACGGCAGTCTGGATCCAGAGCAATCAGCCAACGATGCTGGTTTTATTTTCAGTCCGATTGCAATTCCTAAAAGAGCAGAAATTATCTCAGCAAAGATACTTGTAACCAGTCCTTTCCAAAACAACGGAATGCCAAATGTTTTAATTAAAGGTCTGGCTGAAGATGATGCTGCAGTCTTTGCCTCCAATGGCTCAAATCGTCCTTCACTACGCAATAAAACTAATGCCAAGGTTCAATGGAACCTAGGACATGCTGAAGCAGGTGTGCTTATTGGAGATCACTGGACTGCAGAAAGTGCCTACGAATCACCAGAGCTCAAAGACATTATTCAAGAGATTGTTGACCGCCCAGGTTGGGCAGGAAGCAAACTTGGAATTGTTTTGGAAAACTATAACTCCGGACATGGAAATACTAAGTACATTTGGGATTACAACCAGGATTCCGGTAAATACGCTCCTCGACTACTTATAGCCTGGACAAGAGAACGCCGAGTAACTGCCAGAGACAAAGATGTAGAGACTTTCAATAAAGCCAACTACCCCGAGTTTATTATTGTCCACCATTCAGCCACTCCCCGGGATAACACCCGCTTTGAAACCATTAAGAAGGCTCACATCGGCTTTGGTTGGGATGATATCGGGTATCACAAATGGATAGCTGGAGCACTTGATGGTGATGGGGTGCTTATTTTAGGTCGACCGGACAATGTTATCGGCGCCCACTGTGACAGCAACAAAATGAACTACCGCTCATTAGGAGTAGTTTTGTGCGGCAGTTTTCATAATAGCGAGACTCCCACCTCCGCCCAACTGACAACGTTACAAAAAGTTCTAGACGACTTGCGCCAAGAAAGAAGTATTCCAAAAGAACGGGTTTTCGGTCATGGAGAAGTTCCAGAATCAGCCACTAATTGCCCGGGAAATGCCTTACTGCCCTATGTCCAGAGATATAGGGCAACCGGAAGTTTGCAATAAAACATATGCAATTACAAGAATTTAGACAAGATTTAAACGCCAGAATGACCGCCTCTAAAGTAAGCGGTTTCTGGAAAGACGCTGATAAAGATCGCTGGATAAACAAAGCGATAGTTCGGGCGTGCAATTTTGCTCGTTTTAAGTTTCTAAGCAAACACGCCAGTCAACTCACAGAACTAAACCCAGACGGCTCAGGAAAAGAGTCTTACTTTCTACCCTTCGACTTTAAGCCAGGCGGCATGGTTTTTCTTTCTGTTGATGGCGAAGAATACCACAAAGCTACTGAAAACCAATATCTCAGTCGAAAGTCAGACAACAAGATTGCCCCTACTTTTCATCCCTCCCTCGACACAGTTCACCCCTCTCTTCATACCGACTGGCGATGGCAAAAAATCTACGCCGTCATCGGAGATCAGTATTTTATCGACCCTCCGGCTGATGTTGCTGGTAAAGTCATCGATCTTTTTTACAAACGACGACCAGTTCGGATGGTTGAAGAAACTGACGAGCCAATAACTCCTGAAGAAATGGATGAACCGATTTTGAAACTGGCATTAGCTACCTGCCTTGCAAAAGAGCCAGGGAGAAAAAATGAAGCAGAGAAAGAAGTTATTGAAGCACACGCCTTATTACAACAAACCAAAGACCGCGAAGACGAAGAACCATCGAGCGTTTTCGTGGGTCAGGCAAAAAGCACCCGATGGGGCTAACAACTATGAATGCATACAGACTACAAGGATTTCGAGGTGGCATAGCAGACGATCCCTTCCAGGGAGTAAGGGAGGCTTTCCGTTTCGGTTATGGCTTGAATATCCGGGGTGAAGAAAACACGCTTAAATGCAACCAAAGATTAAAAGAAGATTTGGGTAGTAACACAGTTATTACAGACCTTATCCTCTTCTATGTCCCTGCTTCAAATGGCAATTTGTATGGTTTTGGCGATACAGGCAAGATTTATAGAAAAGCCGGCGGAGCGAGTGCGTGGGAGCTAGTGTATACCGACTCAAACGGCAAAATCACCGGAGCGGCTGAATACACCAACAATGATGGTAGTGATAACTACATTCCTTACCTCTATTGGGCAACAGAAACAAAAGTCAGCAGAATTAAACTTTCCGGCACTTGGTCAACAGATGTAGAGCACGATTGGCAGACTTTGGATGGTGACCCAGCATGGCACACCATGTCAGAAGCTCTGGGAGTGCTACTTATTTGCGACAGCAAAGATTTAGCAATGATCGACTACGAAGGAGGATTTAATCGGGATGCGATTGATCTTCCCCGAAGTCACAGAAATAAATGCCTGTTAGGACTCGATCAATTAGTAGTCTTTGGCTCCACTAAAGGCGACAAAGTCGAAGAAGGTTGGCTCTGGACTTGGGATAAGATTCAACCTTCTTGGATCCAAAGAAGAATGGTCGCTGAGCGCGGGATTAATGCTTTGCTCCAAGGTGAATTTTTGATGATCCAAGCAGGAGTGCGTGGTGGTTTATATTTCTGGGATACATCCAACTTACTCAGGATTAAAAAGCTCCCTGGAGAATTTGCCTGGGTCAATCCAGGTGGCGTAACCATTATGGGAGGACTTCCATTGCTTGGAGTTAATGGCAGTGATAAATGCGGCATCTACTCTTACGGCCGACTAAATAAAAATGAGCCGTATGCATTAAACCTCGAGTACATTCCTTCTCACGGCAAAATGGGAAATGTCCTCATCGGAGCCCTGACCATGTATGAGGACAAGATTTACTGTTCATGGAAAGACAGTACTACTTTTGGAACGGATGTTATCGATACCGACAACAAAGCTGAGGCACGCTATGAAGGCTTAGTGTTTGATGGTGGTGAGTCATTTACACAAAAAGGATTCCGCCACATCAAGTTAGTAACCAAGCCCCTCCCTAAAGATTGCAGTATTGAAGTTTTTTATAAGGTGAACCAACAAGCTGAATGGCAGTTGGCCACCATGCAGGACGGATCAGAACTATTTGACCAAGAAGGAAGATCCAAGGCAATTTTTACCATCGAAACCGGTGGTGACGAAGATGACCCAGGTACTGGAGAGGAATACGAACTGGCAATGAATCTACACCCCAATGGAAATGACACTCCGGAAGTTATCTCGGCAACAACTTATTTTGACCCTTTAGGAGTTTTATAAACCTATGTTGACCAAAGATATTAAAAAAGTATTAACAAACAAAGAGGTTGAAGACCAACCATTTCCTGAGGTGGTGCCTCATACTCACAATGGTGTTGACTCTCCAGCTCTGGGTGCAAATACTGTCGACAGCGTCAATATCAAACCTGGTGCAGTTGGCGATAACGAACTGGATGACTTCTCCGTAACTGAACAGAAACTGGCAGATGCTGCAGTGGCCACGCAAAAGATAAAGGACGATGCCATAACAGCGGCTAAAGTATATAAGGCCGGATCAGTTATTACCGTCTCTGCTCAAATTGCAGAAGCAATCATTCTTACCGCTCATATAGGAACCGCCCAAATTACTAATGCCAAGATAGCTAATGCTTCAATCTCTACAGCAAAAATCCAGACAGCTGCCATCACAAACGCCGAAATAGCTGATGCTGCGATTACAAACGCAAAGATAGGCGCCTTGGAAGTCGGAAACTCCAGAATAGCCAATGCAGCCATTAGCACTGCAAAGATTCAGGATGCTGCCGTTACCAATGCTGAGATAGCTGATGCCACAATCACGAACGCCAAGATCGGAGCTTTGCAGGTCGGTAATTCCAGGATAGCAAATGCGGCGATAAGTACAGCCAAGATTCAGGATCTGGCAGTTACTGATGCCGAAATTAACGACCTAAACGCCGGAAAAATAACCGCTGGCTCAATGAGTGCTGAACGTATTTACGGAGGAACCGGCTACTTCACTAGAATTAACATCTTGATGTCGGGACTGGAAGCGTTGAATGTGGCTGGGAATATAAATAAATCCGGAACATCAAACTTCTCTATTCCTCATCCATTGAAAAAGGGCCATAGATTGGTTTATACTGGTATTGAGGCATCAGAAGTTCTCCTCGTTCATCGAGGAACAGCCACTCTAAGTAACGGACAGACACGAATTGACTTCCCAGACCACTTCATAGCGGTCAGCGACCCCAGAAACATTACCGCATATCTGACTCCCAAGCAAAACTGCAACGGACTTTTCATTGTCGAAGTAACAAACGACCATCTTGTCGTGCAAGAACTGCAAGGAGGCACATCCTCCGCTCAGTTTGACTACATGGTCGTAACAGTCCGTGACAAATTCTTCGACTTTGACTTTGAACCTGAAGGTGAAATCGCCATCAAACGTGATGACGAAGATGAGGAAACTTTCAAGCAACGCTATCTGGAACACCGAATAAACGAAATCACCAAAAAAGGTGGTCCCAAAGTCCAGGAGCAAATTGACCAACTGCGAAGTGAATTTATCACCACAGTTGGCAGAAAGGAGATCACAGGCAATGTCAAAAAAACAAACTAAATTAGATAGGTCCGATTTAAAAGAACTGCAATTAAGAAAGCAGATGATTAAGCAGCATCAGCTGACAATCCAAGCACTTGATTCGCAATTGGTCATGTGGCTTCTCGGTAAGTTTTTCAAATACGGCTTGGATAGTCAGAAAGAATACAACTTTGATGCTGTAACCGGTGAAATAACCGAAGTTATACAGTCCCAGAAAGGAGGTGGCTCCTAATGGCGACAAAACAATACGGCGGTTGGTATTGGCAACCTGATCAAAATAAAGCTCTCAGATGGTGGGGTACTGATTCTTCTGGTAAAGACATTTACACAACCGGCGATGAACCAGGCAAGCAACAATCCGTCAGCAATTTAAGTAGCGGTCTTTCTCAGGTTGGTGGTTCTAGTATCTTGGGTTTTGATGTAGGAACGCTCAATACTCGATTTCAGGACACTTATAAGCAAGCTCAAGACTTATCCGCAGATCTCGAAACCTATCAAACAAGGCGCTACGACGAAGAATATGGCAAAGCTGAACTCGGCAAACTCAAAGACACTATCAGTTCTCTAGATACTAGTATTTCCCAAGAGAAAAACGTTAGAGATGAATCGGTCAGTAAGATTCGCAAAAACCCAGGCTATTCGGCAGCCACTATAACAGGCGAATCCGGAGAAGTTCAACGACTTGCCAACGCTAAAATTGGCAATCTCATTGAAGAACGAAATGCAAAAGCGGAAGACTACAACGCCCGACTTGGAGAAATAACTCGTAAAGTAACTTCAGAAACCCAAGGAAAAGAAGCCAAACTCAATAATCTGCGATACGACCTCCAGTTTTTAGGTGGACTTCTCAACACATACAACCAAATTCGATCTTCCGAACTTTCCTCCGCCAAAGAGGATGAACGCTGGGAGCGAGAATTTGAACTCAAACTCTATGACTCACAAACCAGCAGATTAAGAGCTGGTGAAGGCGGTAGCGGAACTTACGCCAAACAACAAGTCAAGGATGCCTTTGGCAATGTTGTTGGATATTTCGATGCCACCTCAGGTAAAACCACCCTTTATGAGGAACCCTCCAGTAAATCACAGGTAACCACCGTAAACGAAGGCGATCTGCGAAATGAAATCAGATCTGCGTGGAAACAAGGATTCACGGCTGACCAACTCAAGACAAATCTATCAGGAGTCGCAACAGATAAAGGTAAGAATGCCACTCAAATAATCGATGAGGAATGGCAGTTAAAGACCCAACCAGGTGTGATGGGATTCTTAAGACGCTTATTTACACCTGGAGTTTAATGCATATGGACAATTTTTTATCACAAATTAAGAAAAACGTAACCTCGTCAATTCAAAATACGAGTCAAACTCTTGGTGGTATTTTTGGGAAATCTCAACAAACTGCTTCCTCTCTGGTACGTTCTGGCTCTGAAAAAATTCAGGATATTCTAAAACCGCTCGAAAAACTAAAGCCCGAAAAATATGACATCGCCATTCCAGGTCCCACAACCGGCTCCTACAAACCATTCAAAAATCTGTATGTAGAAGCGGCAGCACAAACACTTGGATTGGGTGCCAGAGATACAGATGTACTTGAGCGATTACCAAGTGCAACAATCGGAGCCCTAAAAGGTGCCGGAGACGGTCTTGCTCAAGCGTTAACTTTTGGCTGGTGGAATCCGGAAATAAAGTATGCGAATGATATTGAAAAAATGGCCGGCGACATGACCGAGGTAGAGTTTAATGTTTTAGGAACCATAGGAACTTTTGTGGTCGGAGGCGGTCTCGTGCAAGGAGCACTCAAAGGTGTTCCTCTTTTAGGCAGAGTTGCCACAGTCGCTCCGAGGACATTTAGCCTACTTTCGAACGGACTTACTTTTGCAGGGCTGACCCAACTACAGAAAGAAGAATCCTACAAAGATGCGCAACATCGAGCCAAAGATTTTGTAAGTGACTTTGCTCTGGGTGGCGCATTCTCTATTGCTGGTATGAAACCTTCTTTCCTTAAATCCTCAGCAATTATTGGTCCCGCAACTTATGTCACCTCGCTCATCAAAGGCGACTCCAATGAAGATGCTCTCAAAAATACTGCAGCAATGATTGGACTTCACTCTCTCAACTTTGCCGTAGCAAAATATTTACCCAATAAATCTGCAGTGGAAAGCCAGATAGAAAAAGCGGCCAGTGAACAACTGAAAATAACTAAAAAACAGGCTCTCAATTATCTTGGCGTAAATGAGACTGCAACAGCAGAACAGGTCAAGCAAGCATGGAAAAACAAAGTAGCCGGCATTACTAAACAGTTCCCAGCCCAAGCCAACCAAACACCACAAGAGATGGGTCAATTTAATCAGGCTTGGAATACCGCCAATAGAGCCTACGAGTTCCTAGCAAAAGTCAGTAACCCAACCGGATATACCGGCAAATCTTTCAGACAAGAATTTCAAGACCTTTATTACGATCTCTGGAAAAATGTTCCTGACAAACGAGCGATCATTATCAAAGCAGTCCGCAATATGCCTGCAGGACTCTCAATCAGAGCCACGCTCAACGACAGCCAGAGAAGCGAAATCGTAAAAGCCCTTGGAGGGCAGGAAGCAAAAACCAGACTCGGCCGAGTTGTAGAGCTAACTGATGCCGATTTAGTCACCGTAGCGATGGAAAACAAAATACCGGTTACTCCTTCTAAACCGCCTGTACTAAGTACAGAAACATATAAACATGGCACGCCTGTTCCTGAAAAGATCTTAAAGGAAGGATTTAGTTTAACCGATGCCGGAAAAACGAGTGGGTATGGCGGAGTTATGGGTAAAGGTGTTTATCTGGATCTCACTCCGGGTGGTGAAGGAGCAAAGTTATACGGAACGGTAATAGATACAAAGATTAAAACAGGATTAAAACTTTTCAACTGGTCAGGAAAAATTGATGAACTTTACACTGAAGCGACTAAGTACGGCGATCCTGAAAAAATCACCGAAGTTCTACAAAAGAAGGGATATGACGGTGTTAAAGGTCTAAACCAGATGGTCATTTTTGATCCGCAAAATGTAGTACCTATCGTTGATGGTCAACCTTCTATTCCGCTAAATACCTCTTTCTCCGTTTTAGATCAAAAAGCGGCCAAGGCTGCAGAAATACGAGAGAAATACCGAGTGCCTGGTGAAACCGAGCTAGAAAAACTTGAACGTACTAACAAGGATGTATCACAGACAACTCTCATTCAAAAACGACGCCAAGGTCAAATAATTGCACCGGATCAACCGCGGGCAGATGAGGTGAAAGATCCACCGTCTGGTAGCCCTCCCAGACCTCCCCAGGAAACACCTGTCGGTTCTGATTCACCACCGCCGGAAGGGAGTGCTTTAAGCCAGATCGATGCGATGGTAGGAAAACTTTCGCCAGCCGCAAATCTCTTGGACAAGGCAAAGAAAGCAATTCAGGTTTTCCCGCGTCTTTTTACTGACCGCTTCGCTCCTATTCGGGAGTTCGAAAACAAAGTAAGCAAACTGCAAGGAAAACCTATCGATATTAATTCCAGTCCTTATGTAGGCGCCCGAATGTACGCTGGGCGCTTCGGCATCGTAGAAGGAAGTTTCCGAGATTTGTATACCGCACTTCAACCTGTCAGAAAATTGCGCGCAGACTTTACGCGCTATGTACTTGCTCAAAGAACAGCAGAAAGAGCCGCCAGAGGTGTCGAAAATCCACTTGAAGTCACCCAAGAAACTGCAGAAAAGGCACTCCAGGAACTGAAAACAAAAGTGGGTGACAAAACATTTAAAACATTCGAGCAAGTTGGCAACGGAATGCAGAATTGGGCAGTTAAAGCAATTCTCGAACCAATGAGAGATTCCGGCATTTTAAGCAATAAGGCTTTCAACGCTGTTGTAGAGAAAAACAAAAATTGGCTACCTTTCCATGTTTTGGAGTACATACCTACGCTGGAAGAAGCTGACAAGATGGCAGTCGGCTCCGAAACATTTTCAGTGAGTAAACAAGGTGTTGTAAGCGCTCTTGAAGGAACAGACAAGGTCATTCGGGATCCATTTATCTCCGTAATGGACAATCTCACAAAGGCGGTTAGCCTTGTTGAACGAAATAAAGTAGCCCTGAAACTGGTAGAGCTTCGCAAAACTCACCCTGATGCAACCAAAGGGTTGATTAGATTCTTACCCACCAAAGAAAATGCTCCGCAAGATTGGGAATCAATTAGCGTATTTATCGGAGGTAAGGTAACACGCTGGGCAGTACCCAAAGAATTATCTGAAGCCATGCACGCCATGAGTCCAGCAGAGTCAGGTTTGATGGGTAAGTTAGTGATGATGTCTTCAAAAGCATTCAAAGCAGGTACGACTACTCTCTATTTCCCGTTTACGCTCTCGAATGCAGTTCGTGACTATCAAACCGCCACGATGGTATCCAAATATGGCTTTAACCCCGCTGTCTGGCTATCAGGATTTAAAGACGGCTTCCGCTCGGCATTTAAATGGGAGTCTAAAGCCTATGACGAATTTATGAGAAATCAAGGTGGCTATGGGAGCTACATTGAATCAACCAAAGGTTTGTCAGTTGCCTCTGAGCAATTATTCCGACCTCGATGGATGGAAAGAACGAAAGCTGTTCTTAACCCCTTTGAGTTAATAGGAAATTTCTCTGAAGCAATAGAGCTTGCTCCACGACTTGGAATTTACAAGAAAGCTCTCAGTAAAGGAGCCAGTCCTTTGGAAGCAGCATTTGAAGCACGAAACGTGACAGTCGACTTTGCCAAAGCAGGAGTTGAAGCCCGACTGATTAATATGTGGGTTCCGTTTGTTAACGCACGCTGGCAAGGTTTGCTAAATGTCACCCGTGTCATGAAGGACAATCCTGTCCGGACCGCTGCGAGAGCTCTTGCCATGACTGTTCTTCCTGGAATTGCTACTTACTTTTACAACGTCATGAACCATGAAGATCTTTGGGATGATATTCCTCAGTGGGCAAAGGACACCTACTTCATCATTATTGTCGGAGAAGAAAAAGATGAAGATGGTAATAAAGTTCCAAAAGTAATCCAGATTCCCAAAGGTGATGTCGGAACGATTTTCTTCAACCCTCTGATGTACTCGCTTGAGTATGTTCGTAAACAAGAACCTCAAAACCTCTTCAAGCTCGGACTGGAATGGATGAGCCAATTAGCTCCCGTTCCGTTTACAAGAGATGGTGAGTTATCCGCTCAAGCCTTCTTCTCCGGAGCCCTGCCACCTATTATTCGAACACCTCTTGAGATAGCAACAAACACAAACTTCTTTACAGGATTTCCGGTGGTCCCAAGAAAGCTGGAGAAAGTAGCTCCATCTGAGCAATACGACAGCAGAACGCCTGATTTGGCAATCACAATCGGTCGCGCACTCGGTGTAAGCCCAATGAAGCTCACACACGCCGTTTACGGGCTGACAGGGAGCCTGGCACGCGAACTATTGAGCCCTGCAGATGTCCTTGGACTGACAATGGATCGTTTTTACCGAACTCAGGGCGGTGAGAAGCAACGTAGAGCCTGGGACATCAAGTATGAAGCAGAAGTAGGCTACAACACCACCCGACTGCAAATGAAGAAGCTTGTCGAAGCAGGTGACCTTCAGGGAGCACAACAAATGGCACTGAGGTGGAATGAGGAAGCAGAAAAACTCATTCCACAGGTTGTTCCGCTTTTGATGAAAGATGATCCCAAAGAAGCATCGCTGTTCCAAAGCAGCATCACTTTTAACGCCAGCGACTTACAACGCTTATTAAAGACAACTCTTCCCGGTGGTATTCCTCAGGAGACGGACAGTGATAAACAGAAATCAACACTAACTCCATTGAAGAATGGGTCCAATTCCACAGACAATCAGAGTATTAAGAGTTTGATTTATAGATAAACAGCTATGGCAGATATAACAAGATCAATCGAACCATTTGAACTCAACCAAGGCTTTGGAGAAAATCCGGCAAACTATGCCCGATTTGGACTCAAGGGACATAATGGTTGGGATTTAAAAACAAAATTCCCCGATACGCCACAAGGCTTCCGAAACATCCTCTCTTCCTGGGCTTCTAAATTTTATGCACAAGGCAACGAGGGCAATGATGGCTTTGGCTTGTATTTTGAAGTTATCGTACAGCTCTATAACACTTACAAGTTGACCTATGCCCACTGCAAATCCATTGAAAGCTTTGAGAACAAGAATGAAGGTGACACGATGGCTATCAGCGATAACACTGGTAACAGCACTGGCAGTCACCTCCACCTAACGATAAAACGTGGTCAGCTCCAAAATGGAAAGTTTGTAAGTGACAATTACAACAATGGCTACTTTGGAGCAATTAATCCTCAGGAGTTCTTTGATGAACTCAGAAAGTATAAGAAGGAAAAAGGTACAACCTCCGCCCCTGAAGGCTGCCTGGTGCCAAACACACCTGAATGGCGAACCAAATACGAGCAGGTTGTCTCTTCCGCAACTAAATGGGCAGATACACTTAAGATTTTAGAGATCGCAGACGACACTAACACTACCCCCAGCGACAGAATTAAGAGTGTAGTCGGAGGGTATAAAAGCAGAGAAACTGACCTATCTAACAAGCTAAATGAGAAATCCATTGAAGTCAGTAAAGCCACGCAGGAGATAACCAACAGAGTCGAACAAGTTGGCAGACTTGAGAAGGATGTGCTAGAGAAGGATAAATACTATAAAGCCCTAATTGATGCACTGAATAAACAGCTAAAAAATGGCTCAGATGCTCTCCCCTTAGCGCAGACTCGCATAGGGGTACTGGAAGGCCAGCTGGATGAAGCCAATAAAGCCAAAGGCAGAGCTCTCAATGATGCTCAGGAAGCCAGGAGTCAGCTTGATGCTTGCCAGAAAGGTACGCTTGTTCCGACTCCTCAACTCATTTTTTCTCTCGTTATTCAGTATTTCGGCAACAAATTACATAAAGGAGGTGACAAAGTATGAACGACTTTTACCCTGAATGGAAAAAAGTAATCTGGCGTTTTGTTAGGATCTTCATTTCCTCATTTCTATTTACCGGCTCACTCGTATTGGTAAACGCCCAACCGGAATCCCTATCCAGTTGGAATAGTTTCCTAAACACTCTGGTAGTGCCATTTGCAGTCTCCGGTGGAATTGCAGGACTCAACGCCGTAGGAAAGCTCCTGCGCGATGTGTTTGGATCAGAAGACAAAGACAGCATTATTGATAAATTGATCTTCTAAATCTATGACGGAAAACGAACCAGTAGATACAGTTAAAATGCTTGAGCGTGTTGCTAAACTCGAAGAACGGGTTGATGGCGGTTTTGGTTATGTAAACAAAGAACTGAAAGAAATAAAAGAAAATCATCTCCACCAACTTCAGACCGATGTAAATGACTTAAAAGTAAAAGTGAGCACTCTGGCGGTGAAGATTAGTATTGCGGCGGCTGTGGCTACAATAGCCGGAGATTTTGTTTTCCGCTTACTATTTAAGTAGGATTACTTCTTACCCTTTTTGTCAGAATCTTCTTCAGAGTTGTTATTGAACACCAAATTATTTAAATCATCGGTGAAGCCTTTAAAAGAGTTGGCATTCAATACATGGAAATATCCAGATTCAGGATTACCTGTAAAAATAAGCGTATCACCAGGTTGTATGTTCTGAGCTTTACGGAGTTTTGCAGGTATAACAATTTGACCGCGCGAACTTACCGGAGCGGTCCCGAACACTGTCATTTTTGATTGTGGCTTCTTTTTTGAGCCTTTGTCTTTCATAGTCATTTAAAAACGGCAACTACCTACCGAGAAATTTATTCCTACAATAAAGAAAAATCTTTAATGTAGGTTACGGGTATTATACAATACATCTATCTCGAGGAGTTAGCAACACCAGAAAATGACAGAAACAACCTTGTATCTACTGGGGTAAAAGAAGTAAAATAAGGACGTTATTGGTAAGCGGAAGCGAAAGATTCGATGCCAATATGTTCTTTAAGAAAATTAAGCTGGAGTTCCAAACTAGGCTCGATAAGAGGTCTTAGGTTCGAGCAAAGTACGGTGACCAGCTCAAGTAGACATCGTTCCCATGTGAATGGGGCATGTTGGTTGTTCTATCTTCAATTTTCAATAGAATCGATAAGCATGATAGAATGATAGTTATGTTAGACGTGGAAGGAGCGACTTCAGATCACCATAGTCATCAAGGAGCAGACGCCACAAAAAACGAGAAGCCTGGCGTCGAGGCAGGAATGCCTGAGATTATCGACAGCATATCCCTTCCGCCAGGCATCACACTGCGTGATTTGAGGAGATTTGCGCCTATTACAATTCCTCTTATTGTTCATTTCTCATTTCGGGGTCAGGATACCGTGACTTTTCAAATAGGGACGGAATTCTACACACTGCGTTGTGGTGTCTCCTACGTTCTTGGGAGTGGGGGTGAGGAAAACAAAATGACATATCTTAATCCATTGCATCATGGATCTGCAGCGGATGAATCAAACATTCCATTTGCCCTCGACGATTATTTAGCAACGCCCGCATCAAGAAGTGCGGGAATAGACGTGCATGTTTCCGCATCGGGACAGGTAATAGATGAATTGATTCAAGAATACCAAGAAACACAAGTTCGTCGGTCCCAGGCAAATGAGGTGCTAAGGGCTTTCGAACCTTACCTATACGAGAATGGCCATCGTTTGACAGAGAGGCGCGACACCATCATTAATGATGTCTTAGTATGTGAATTCCCTGAACTTGCATCTTTGGAGAAAGGGCGTGGATATGTAAATTCTGTGCTCTTCTCTATCACTTGGACTGCGCAGGCACTATATCTTGATTCAATAGATATAGGAGAACACGATGTTACTATAGAATCATGTATAACGGAGTCGGCACGAAGATTCTTTACGTTCCTTAATAATGTAGTTTTGCCACAGCTAAAATTACTGCGTGAAGCTCAGAGCCAGGGAGACACCTTTTCTCTTGTGTTAAATAAGTATAATTACGAATATCCCTCACTTTCGGCACAAGAAGGAACAGCTGTAATGGCAGCATTGCTATCAGACGCAGGCACATCTATTTGTATACCAAGTGGGAATTGTCCTGTTCAAGCAATAGCTGCGCTTGATGGTTTAATGCAGGGCCATGCAGATAATTTTCCCCTGCTATCAGCGTCCGCGAAAGCAAGAAGCGATGCTGGTCAATTACGTATTGACCCTGAGACCGGGTTCCTTACCACCACTTACGAAGGTCTCAATCTCTGGGAAGCTGTATATCACGGTGATGGTCCTATCGAACATTGTATACAAACCCTACGTGCCTCAGCACATCCCGGCGAATTGATTAGTGGATTTCCCCACGTCGTGTTTAAAGATGTTCTTAAAAAAGAGCCTGACGAATCAAAACCGAGAGAAATCAAGATAACATGGGATGACCTACGATAGCCAGTGTATCAATGTATCATATCATTATGAAACTCTACCGCTTCAGCCCAATAGACACTCAGGAAGAGTTGCTGAAAGCCATTCGCCACATTCACAAAGAAAGCTCTCGGCTGTGTATGCGGTCTTTTGGCCGATATCTTCCCAACGCGGGGAATATGGGGGTGTTTTGTCATTATGACGATGAATATGCGCACCTTACCAGCATACGCGAGTCACTCACTGAAGCATCAGACAATATAAATCAAAAGTATTTTCGTCTGTACCAGCCCATCATTATTCCCGCCGACAAAGAAGTACCCGAAACAATCTATTCATATTTGTATATCAGAAAGCCCGACCCCTATCGTCATCATGTTGGGGATGTTGATTATTATCTTGACCCTGCAGAATATCAGAAAGTTAAAACCAGGGTGATACAAGGAAGTGGCCCACCCGGCACCCGCGTTTTTGAACGCACCGATTTGGATATGATTGAGCTGTATGATCCCGATGTTGACGTGTTGGCGTATGTGAGCACCACCAAGATGGTCGAACATGTGCGCGTGAAACAATAACAGAGATTTATGCACAAAAAATTCATAGACAAACTTGCATTTATTGACATAAAAGATCGTAAGATGCTGGTCACTCTCAGCAGAGGGAAAGATGTTTGGTATATCCCGGGTGGAAAACGTGAGGAAAAAGAGACTGACATTCAAGCGCTTAGCCGTGAAATTTATGAGGAGCTTTCCGTCAGCATTCTCCCCCACTCAGCCAAACTTTACGGCATATTTGATGCGCCCGCCCACGGAAAGCCGGAAGGAGTGCTTGTCCGCATGACGTGTTACACCGCTTCCTACACAGGAAGTCTTAAGCCCAGTGCCGAGATACAAGCGCTTGATTATTTCTCATATCGTCAAAAGCATTTATGTTCTGACGTAGACAACTTGATATTTGACCATGTGAAACAGAATGGATTAATTGACTAACACCTCTATGTATCAGCACGCCCCACCAAACTATATCTGTCCGATTTGTTGTGCCGTGCGTGGTGAGTGGTCAGATAAAACAATGATACGGAGCGAAGATATTGTGTATCGAGATGAAAACGCAATGGCGCTTATTAATTCTAAATTTATTCTTAATAATCCCGGTCATGTGATAATTGTGCCAACGGCGCATTATGAAAATATTTACGAACTACCCGATGAGGTGAGTGCGCACATTGCGCATATTGTCCGCCGCATAAGCCTGGCGCTCAAAGCGGTGCGAAACTGTGAGGGTGTCACTGTGTTGCAAAATAATGAACCGGCAAGCGAGCAGCACGCATTCCATTATCACATGCACGTTATTCCCCGCTTTCCCGCCGACAATTTATATCAGCACATATTCAACACCCGCGTTTCTGAGCCGAGTGAACGGGTTAATTTTGCGCGTGAGTTACGCCACTACTTGCAAATGCATACAAACTGACAAGATTATGCTATCGCTGATGCCTGACTTCCACGAGGCATATTTCGGTAGTACAGCCAAAACACATATCCCTGACCTATGGTGACACCTAAAAGGCCAATGCCTAAGACGAGTGGCCCTGCAAATGCCTGCAATTGTGGAACGAGTATAAAACACGCAGTGGTGACAAATATAAAATATAAGATGTTTGACACCAGAAGCACCTGTGGTCGTTTGAAAGTATATAGATGAAAAAGCGCAAATACTTGTCCCACGCTAAAGAGCATATATGCAAGCCCTGAAAGCCGCGTGAGCATCGGTGTCTCGACGAACTTTGCAGTAAATACCAGATGAAAGAACCAATCGGGAACAAGAAGCAGCGCTCCGAAACAAATGGTTGGTATCATAAGATACAAAGCGCTTTGCTTAATAATACGTGCGGCTTGTTCTTGCGTCTTAACGAGTGCATACTTGGGCGATAGAACTTGAGTGATGCTTACTACCGTTGAAATGATGGTCAGCATTACTTTTTGCGCAAGGCCATAATCAGCCACCTGGGTGCGCAGGCCAAAATATGACATGATGAAAAGATCCATACGCATACCCAGATTGAAAAATTGTGAGGCGATAAAATTGGTAAGCGTATACTCGATGCGCAGTTGCTTGCGTGATACCTTTGCATTAGAAATGATTTGCCCCACATCAGTGCGATAAAACCAAGCTGCCATGCCGATAAAAATTGCGGGGCCCAAGATGCCAAACACAAATATGATAGAGGTGAGATTCGCCATGTTGAGCGGATACAGCAGAATTACCACGATTGTTTTTATTACATTCGAGGCATTGAGCCAAATATTTGCAGTCAGAAATTTTTTCATCGCAAAAAACATATTAAGCAAGGTGTTTTGCCAAATAAAAAATAGAACAGATACAGCGGTTATGGCCAATACATGAAAGTCTGATCCGGTTTTAAAAAAGACGCGATCAAGCGTTGGAAATGCGACAATAAGAAGCACAATAACCATCGATGCAAGACCGCTTTGATATGAGATGGTAGTTTTAATAAAGCTCAGAAGCTCTTCTCGCCGACCATTTTTGGCGTGCATTCCGGGGATGTTGGAATAAATAGTAGCAGTCACTCCAAACTCCATGATATTTGCAAGAAGATAGCTGATGTTTAAAAGCACTGTCATTACTCCATATTCAACACGCTCCATAGTGCGTGTCAGAAGAAGCACGAAAAAGAGCGCAAAGGCGATATTAAGATACGTGCCGATGGTATTTACGATGATTGACCGTCCGGTTTTTGATCCGAAATGGCGGATGACTTGTTGAACTCTGTTATTAAGCACATTCATAGGAGTCTTAAGTTAAGCGACTTGTTGCGCAACCGCGTTGTGAAATACTTCCTGTACATCATCATGGTCCTCAAGTGCGGCTATTAGTGTATCAAGTTGTGTGGCAATTGTGTCGGAAATGGGAATAGTGAGCGTGGGTACGTAGACAGGTTGGGGTTGATCGAGTATGGTGCACTGATTGTTTTTTGCAATATCTCCGGCGTGACCCATTTGCTCAAATGGAAAGAAAAATCGGGCTACCCCCTTTTCATTATCCATATCATGAGCCTGCAAGGCCTCGGCAATTTTAAGCACACTCTCTTCTTGTGTGTGATTTTCAGCCTCAGGCAAGTGTACTTCCATAGTTGCACAGTGGGTGAAAAGATGGCGGACAGACCCCACCCCTCCAAGTTTAGCCCCATATTTGTGCACCAAGCTTTGAATTTCACCATTTGTTCGATTTGGATTATCTGATGTTGCAGTCACTAAAAGTTGTATTCCCCCGGGCCCGAACAGTTCGTATAAGAGGCTTTTGAGGCTGTCTTTTCCGGCCCCTGCTCCTTTTGCAATGGCCCGCTCAATATTATCTTTAGGCATGCTCGCCTCTCGCGCTTTTTCAATAGCCACTCTCAATCGGGCGTTAAAGGCAGGATCAGGAGAACCCCCTTCGATAATTACCACACTAATTGCCTTTGAGAGTTTGCCAAAATTTGACGATTTTTTGGCATCTTGCGCTGTTTTTCTTCCGAGATTATTTTTCCATTTGGAATGACCGGCCATACGGAACGTATTACTAGTAATAAAACACTTTGGCATTCTCTATCCAATTAGATTGTATCAGAAGCTTGTGAGAATAGGCTTCTCTTTTAGCCCTTCATGTAGTACTATATGGATACATTTATGTCACGTTTACCCACTCAAAAACTAACCAAGATTGTGGCCACATTAGGCCCTGCATCAGATACTCCAGAGCTTATAGAACGACTCATGCTTGCCGGAGTCAACATTTTCCGTTTTAACTTTAAGCATGGTGAGATTCAGTGGCATAAAGAACGAGTGAAGCGTGTGCGTGAAGTTGCAAAAAAGCTTGGTATGCCCGTCGGGCTTATGATGGATTTGCAAGGCCCATCTTTTCGCATCATCTTGGATGAGCCCCAAAAACAGATAAAGTTTGGTGATGTGTTCGTGTTTGGCTCACCTTCATTCACACTCACCCATCCCCACATCATTCACTCCCTTGTCAAAGGCCAGAAGCTTCTCATGGATGATGGCACGATTACGTTTGAAGTGGTCGATACCCCCGCCCCTGGTGTCGACACCGTGCACATTCGCTCATTATCAGATGCAACGCTTAAAACGCGCAAATCGCTTAATATTCCAGGTGCTGACTTTCCTATTGATATTTTGACAGAGCGAGATTATGTGGGGATTGACATCGCGGTTGAAGAACACATGGAAATTGTGGCGTTTTCATTCTCACGTACTGCACAAGATATTATCGATGTTCGACAAGAGCTTAGATCCAAAGGGTGTGTAGCCCCAATATGCGCCAAACTTGAAACGGTGCAATCCATGGAGAATTTAGAAGGCATTGTAAAAGAAACCGATATTGTTATGGTCGCACGGGGTGATCTTGGTGTTGAGGCGCCCATTGAGCACCTACCCATCTATCAGAAACGCATGATTCAGATGTGTTTGAAATACGGCAAATCAGTCATCACCGCGACTCAAATGATGGCGAGTATGGAGTTTAACCCATTCCCCACCCGAGCAGAGGTGCTTGATGTGGCCAATGCAGTGCTTGACAATACAGACGCCATTATGCTCTCGGGTGAGTCGGCAAGTGGAAAATATCCAGTTGAGACGGTAGCGCTTATGGCGAAAATTGCTCAAAACACAGAGATACATGGAAAGACATTTAGGCATCCAGTGACAAAGCTACATTTGGAGACCAGCTCATCTCGAGTGGCACATGTGGCATACAAATTATATGAAGATTGTCTGTGTTCGGGTAAGCCGGTGAGTGCATTTTTAACATTTACCCACTCAGGACGAACTGCGCAACTTATGTCGCATTTCAGACAAGATATTCCCATTTATGCTTTCACCACTGACCCCCTTGTATATGGGTCTTTGTGTCTTAGCTACGGAGTGGTGCCGCTTTTCCCGAACAATCCTCTTTCAGGGCCAGTGGGCAGGACCCACATAAAAGACGGCGTATCGCGTCTGAAAGAGTTGGGCTATGTACAAGATGGCGATTATGTCATTGTGGTGCATGGGGATGTGTGGGGTGCCGCAGGAGGGACTTCAACGGTGCGCATCGTACAGGTGGGAGAGGATAATTCGCCCCTATGAGACGTATCCGCAATTTTGCTGTCATCGCCCATGTAGATCATGGCAAATCCACCCTTGCCGATCGGCTTCTTGAGCTCACTCGCACCATTGATCCGGCTGCGCACAATCACCAGGTACTTGATAGAAATCCCATTTCACGCGAACGAGGTATCACCATCAAACTTGCACCAGTACGCATGCACTACGAGCACGGCGGTGTTGAGTATATTTTGAATCTCATTGATACACCGGGACACGTTGATTTCTCATATGAAGTGGATAGGACGCTTGCATGTGTTGAGGGTGTGTTGCTTTTGGTTGACGCGACTCAAGGCATTCAAGCCCAAACCATCGCCAACGCATACAAAGCCTTGGAAAAAAATCTCACTATCATACCGGTGGTAAATAAGATCGACTTGCCGAATGCTCAAGAAACACAAACACGCGTGGCACTGCAAGACTTTCTCGGATGTTCGCCTGATGATATATTTAGCGTGTCAGCAAAAACGGGGCAAGGAGTTACCGAGCTTCTTCATGCGCTGATATCCAAAATACCTGCCCCTGAGGTTTCTGAAAGTCAGCAAGCACAAAGCTTAATATTTGATTCGTATTATGACACTCATTTAGGTGTTGTCGCATTCGTGCGCGTCATACAAGCTGAAGTGAAAGCACGCATACCCCTCACTCTTTGTGCAACGAGCGCTCAATTTGAGCCGACTGAGGTAGGTTTTTTTCTTCCTGATTTGACAAAGCAAGAAAAGCTTCAGTCGGGTGATATTGGATATATCGCAACAAACCTCAAAGATATCCATCAAGTCACCGTCGGAGACACTATTGTGGATGCAAAACAATCTGCACACTCACTTCCCGGTTATCGGCGTGTGAAGCCCATGGTGTTTGCAAGCCTTTTCCCTACTGATCCGGCTGATTATACGAATTTTAAGAAAGCGTTAGAAAAACTCACGCTCAATGATGCGGCACTTGACTATCAATCCATATATAGCCAAGCATTGGGTGCAGGGTTTCGGGTTGGATTTTTAGGGTTGCTTCATGCAGATGTGGTGCGTGAGCGGTTAGAGCGTGAATTTAATCTGTCTATCATCCTCACCCCTCCGCAAGTCGATTTTAAACGCATCTCAGATGGTTGGTATGAAGAGCCCATTGTCAAACTACTTATCATTACGCCTTCCGCCTATGTGGGTGCTGTCATGAAATTGTGCGAAGCTCATCGTGCTACGTTTGTAACTATGGACAATAAGCATCAAGTTTCCTTAAGCTACACCATGCCACTTGCCGAGATGATATCTGATTTTTTCGATGCACTAAAGTCAGCAACGTCAGGTTATGCATCGCTTGATTGGGAGCTTGTTGACTATGCGCCGGTGAAAGCCGATAAGCTCTCGCTTCTTTTAAATAGCCAGCCTGTTGAGGAGTTTTCGGAAATAGTTGTGGCTGATAGATCATATGAAAAGGCCCAAAATATTTGTAAGCGAATGCGTGCGCTCATTCCTCGTCAACAATATGAGGTTAAGATTCAAGCGCATTACAAAGGCAAGATTATCGCTTCAGAGCGCATTGCTCCATTTCGAAAAGATGTGCTTGTGAAAAGTGGTAAAAATCTAGGCTCTGGTGATGTTGGAAGGCGCAAAATGCTTTTGGAGCGGCAAAAAGAGGGAAAAAAACGGATGAAAATGGTGGGGAAGGTTGAGATACCCAAAGATGCATTTCAGAAAATGTTTATGGGGAGAGAGGGTAAATAGAAACGTTGCGTGCAAGTCACAGTGGTATAAGGTAAAAGAACAAAGATAAGAGAGTTCTCGGCGGAGTTTATCCCCCCTTTGCGGGGCTCGAACAGTATCAAGTTACAAGATGAAAGTTAAAAGTATAAAGTATAAAGTATAAAGATGAGTCGTTCTCGATTTCACTCGAACTGTATCAAAACAAAGTGCTAATTAGTAAATACTAAATAATGAAAGCTAAACGCTAAAAGCTATATGCTATATGCTGAGCAATATAACCTTCGAGCAATGCGCATATCGTGCTCCAAGCCGCCCTCATGTCATCCTGAGCTTGACGAAGGGTGACGATAAAGTCGAACACTAGCAGAAAGTTCTCGGCGGAGTTTATCCCCCCTTCGCGGGGCTCGAACGATATTTTTAGAAGATGTGTGCTTAAGTTTTTACATTCTGCCCACCCACAAGTTCATTGTGAGAAGTTATGACGAATGTGGTAAGTTTGCGCACATATGTGTCAAGCGTGTTTGAAGTGATTGATTGCAAACTAATTGATGAGGCAGTTTGTATCTGCTTTTCCATTTCTTGAACAAGTTGCCTTCTTTGTGCTAAGTATTTTGCATCAGCGAGCGGATGATCTCTTCCCTTATATCGCTTAGCGATATCGTCATAGCGTTCATCTACTGTGACAACACCTTTTGGGCTGATGCGCTCATCTGCATATCGAAAAATCTTAATCGTCATATCACTGCTTTCATGTGCATGCATGATCTTTGAAAGGCTCGACATTCCCAGAAGCCTCAAGAGCTCTTCGTTTTGAGTTATTTCACGTGCCATTACAACGGTAGCGACACCTTCATCATCTCCATAGAGTGCTTTTACTTCTTGTTGTACTTTACGCCAGTACTCTTTGTGCTCTTGAATATGTGAGTCTGGTGTTTTGTCTAGATCAAACTTCACGATATTTCCCATATCATGAAGCAAACATGCGGCAATGAGAAAGTCTCTTCTGACTTGTGTCGGATCCAACAGATGGTCAGACACATATACTGCCATCGCAGTAACCCAATACATATGTGTCTGGAGGTTCGGTGGAACGCGATAACGCTCATAGGCCTCTTGTATGGTGTGCACCTGAGCCATAGGATTAGAGTGCGAGGCCGATGATAATGATGAGAGCCGGTATGGCAAGCAATACCCATGGAATGCTTATGCCAGAGACAGGAGGCGTGGGTACAGGTGAACCCTCATAGCTTAGAGGTGGTGCTTCGAAAAGACATTGATCATCTGAAACACACACATCACCAGACACACCAAACATTCTTACACAACTTTGTGCCGCACAAGCATTGTGACAACAAACGGTGCCATCGGGCAATGCCTGCATGTCTTGGCATACACCACCCGCATCTGCAATGCCACAAATGCCACAACGCTGATCGCATCTGAACCCTCCTACAAGCGGATACGGAGTAGGTGTTGCAGTGGGGCCAGTTGGTGTTGGTGTATTGGTCACTTCCCATGGTGCAGGAGTGTATGTCGGCACTCCCGGAGGCAAAGTTGCAGTTGGGGTATATGTAGGCTCGCCAGGGAAGAGTCGGAGTATGCGGTGGTTGGCCCGGCATAAGGGTGGCGGTGAGTGTCGGTGTGCCGAACTGTGGCGTGTTTGTTGCGACTGGTGTATTTGATATACAACAAATGAGGCCTGAAGGGGGCAAATTAGGTGGATATCCATCTCGACATATGCCGTCTGACCCTCTCCAGCCGCATGGGCCGCAGGTGCTGTCACAGCGAGGTGCAGGAGTCACTGTTGAACCTGGTGGCGGAGTGTTAGTCGCAGTTGAGCCGGGTGGCA
>Ga0116144_10000796_pt1 | contig 40741 bp, 36 predicted proteins | sample AD_UKC035_MetaG_FD_89746 | JGI IMG/M metagenome (GOLD analysis project Ga0116144, IMG submission 89746) | Active sludge microbial communities of municipal wastewater-treating anaerobic digesters from USA - AD_UKC035_MetaG | ecosystem: Engineered > Bioreactor > Anaerobic > Digestate | place: USA...
AGCCAATTACCCGTTGACCGCAAAAAAGCCTTGACCCAATTACGCAAAACAATTAAAGCCAATATCCCGGATGGCTTTAAAGAAACAATGAATTATGGAATGATTGGGTATGTGGTTCCGCACAGTATATATCCAGCCGGGTATCATTGTACTCCAGAGTTGCCATTGCCTTTTATGAGCATCGCTTCACAGAAAAATTTTGTTGCATTGTATCACATGGGTATTTATGCCAATCCCGAACTATTAAAATGGTTTGTTGATGAATACAAGAAGAATGTAAAATCAAAATTGGATATGGGCAAAAGTTGTATTCGATTTAAGAAACCAGAAGAGATACCATTTGATTTAATAGCGAAGCTGTGTAAAAAGATGAGTGTAAAGCAATGGATTGATTTGTATGAAAAGAATTACAAACAAAAAGCATAACCTTTATTGACTTTAGCTCTTTCTTTCAATCTTTATCGTATAAACTACAGGATTTGTTGAAGGCGCTTGACTGCTAGATGCAGAGGGTTGAAAATTTATTTTGATCTCCACAGGCTGCTCTAAGGTCGTGCTCTTTAATGCGAAATTAATATTGATGTTTTTGTGGTAGGTAACCCGTAGACCGCTTTTTCTTTTTACCGGATTAAATTTCATCAGTTTTACCAAACGCAATGCTTCATCATCACATCCATCGGGCACACTTTTAATCACATGGGCGGCTATCACTTTTCCCACTGCATTTATATCCGCTTTTACCACTACGGTTCCTTCTGTTTTATTTTGCAAAGCTTTTTCAGGATATCGCAAATGCTCGATAATAAATTTTCGTAAGGACTCATTTCCTCCAGGGTAGGTAATAGGCTCTATAAAACTTTCAGGCTTACGTGATTTCTTCATGGATCAATAGCGCTGTTAATATAAATCTTTATGTATCTAAACAAATTTAAATACATTGTGTTCATAAGCAAATTACAAAACTTGTTTAAATGAAAATGATAAATAAAAAAAGGATTCTTACATCCCTGGCTTTTTTACTCGGATCTTTTTCTGCAAAATCTCAAATAATAAACACAAATATGATCTCTCCTAAAACTTCCATTTTCAATATTCAATACACCGATATTCATGGTGAACAAAAAGATCTCTCTGAGTATAGAGGAAAGAAATTAATGATCGTAAATGTGGCTTCAGAGTGTGGTTATACCTATCAATATAAAAATTTGCAAAAATTGTCAGAAAGTAGGGAAGATATAGTCATCATTGGTTTTCCCAGCAATCAGTTTGGTGAACAAGAGCCTGGTGATAATACCCAAATCCAAAATTTTTGTTCGAGTAAGTATCAAGTAAGTTTCCCAATGGGATCGAAAACGGAAGTGAAGGGAAAAGGAAAGTCTAATTTATATGCTTGGCTCACCGAATCGGACAAGAATGGATGGAATACGCAAGAACCGAATTGGAATTTTAATAAATACATCATTAGCGAAGATGGAACTTTGTTGGGTTGGTTTCCTTCAAAAATTGAACCCGATAATGAGCAAATGTTGAAACTGCTCGACCAAAAGTAAGAGCTGTAATTTCTTCAATAGATTTTTTCTCATATTATCACGATCTTTATCGCATGGCTTTTACCGACAAGTTTGATAAAGAGGATTATTATCTTAGTCCTGAAGGCTATGTGGTTTTTACAGAAAAATATCACTTAAAAAGAGGTTATTGCTGCCAAAGCAATTGCCGTCACTGTCCGTACAAAAGCAGAAACAACAATGTGAATTCAAAAAACAACGATCAGAAAGAATGAAAATAGTAAATGAAACTCAATTGGATGTATTAAAACATAAAACACCTACCGGCATCAAGCTCTCATGTAAAGGGTGGATTCAGGAGGCCGCACTTCGAATGCTTCACAACAATTTGGATCCAGAAGTGGCAGAAAGGCCGGAAGATTTGATTGTTTATGGCGGAACAGGTAAAGCAGCTCGTAATGTTGAATCCTTTGAACTTATCGTTAAAGCACTCAAAGATTTAAATGAGGATGAAACACTCTTGATCCAAAGCGGCAAACCGGTTGGAATACTACCAACCCATAAAGATGCTCCGCGGGTAATCATTTCTAATTCTATGTTGGTTCCTCATTGGGCCAATTGGGATGAGTTTAGAAAATTGGAAGCGCAAGGACTGACCATGTACGGACAAATGACAGCCGGCTCATGGATCTACATAGGCTCGCAAGGAATTGTGCAAGGAACATATGAAACTTTTGCCGAAGTGGCGCGGCAACATTTCGGAGGCTCGTTAAGAAATACTTTAAACGTTACAGCCGGATTAGGAGGAATGGGCGGAGCACAACCCTTGGCCGTTACCATGAATGAAGGAACTTGTTTGGCTGCAGAAATGGAAGAGTGGCGCGCAAAGAAGAGAATAGAAACCCGATATCTCGATCATCTGTATCACAATTTGGATGAAGCGATCGACAAAGCAATAGAAGCAAAGACTAATGGTGAAGCGATTTCCATTGCTTATATAGGAAATGCGGTTGATTTATTAGCTCGTTTGCTTGAACGCAATGTTATACCGGATACTCTTACCGATCAAACATCTGCTCACGATGAATTGATTGGATATTTTCCTGCCGATTTATCAGTGGAACAAGCTCAGGTGCTTAGGAATGAAAATCCTGATGAATACAAAAAGCGGAGCAAGCAAACGATGGTTCGACATGTAGAGTTAATGATTCAACTTCAAAAATCAGGAGCGATCACTTTTGATTATGGAAATAATTTAAGAGGACAAGCTTTTGCAATGGGATTGAAAAATGCATTTGATTTTCCGGGATTTGTTCCGGCATACATACGCCCGTTATTTTGCGAAGGAAAAGGTCCGTTCAGATGGGCGGCACTCAGTGGCGATCCGGAAGATATTTACACAACAGATGAAACCATTTTAAAACTGTTCCCACAAGACAAAGCTTTGGAACGATGGATACGAATGGCTCGTGAGCGAATTGCATTTCAAGGATTGCCGGCTCGTATTTGTTGGCTGGGACAGGGCGATAGAGAAAAAGCAGGAATAGCTTTCAATCAATTGGTAAAAGAAGGAAAAGTTAAGGCACCCATTGTTATTGGAAGAGATCATTTGGATACCGGTTCAGTTGCTTCACCTAATAGGGAAACAGAAGCAATGAAAGACGGCAGCGATGCCATTGCCGATTGGCCCATCCTCAATGCTCTGATCAATACCGCAGGAGGAGCTTCATGGGTATCGGTTCATCATGGAGGAGGAGTTGGAATAGGATATTCGATTCATGCCGGTATGGTGATAGTTGCCGATGGTACAAATGAAGCGGAGGTGAGATTGAAAAGAGTTCTAAATAATGATCCTGCTATGGGCGTTATTCGTCATGCCGATGCAGGATATGATATTGCACTAGATACTGCTCGAAAGCATAGACTGAACATTAAAGACCGTTTAAAATAAAACAATGAATAAATTGCTTAAATATGGTTTATTAGTAATGATCATACTCGGCTTGAGTTCTTGTGCCGAAGAGGATAATCCGGTTCCTTCTGCTGATGATCGCGATAAATTAGTAGGTACATGGACTTGTAAAGAAACAGTTACCGGTGGGCCCATCACTTTTTTCGAAGTTAATTTTCAAAAGCAAGGTTCTATTGACACAATGGTGATGAAAAACTTTAATAATTTAGGAAATACTACCAGTACACTTTGTGTGGTGATAGGAAATTCAATTACGATACCATTTCAAAATGTAACTTTAGTGAGTTTGCAAGGCTCAGGAACTTACAGTGGGGGAGTTGTAAATATGACCTATACGGCAGATAGCGACCAAATATCAGCTCAGTTCAATCGATAATTTTAGTTAGGCATTCGCGCTATTACAGTAACGCCACCTTTGGTTTTTTCACCATTGCTTACATTAATCTGAGCATCTAATGGCAACATTAAATCGACTCTCGAACCGAATTTAATAAAACCCAATTGAGCACCTTGTTTTACTTTATCTCCTTCGTGTGGATAATAAACAATTCTACGGGCAACTGTTCCGGCAATCTGTCTAACTAATACGCTGTATCTTTCTTTTTGAATTACAATACTGGTACGTTCATTTTCGGTAGAGGACTTCGGATGCCAGGCCACTAAGTATTTCCCCATATGATATTTTAAGTAGGCAATGCGACCACTGATCGGATACCAATTGATATGTACATTTAATGGAGACATAAAAATGGAAACTTGCAATCGCTTTTCTTTATAGAATTCGTTTTCAATTACTTTTTCAATTACGACTACCTTCCCGTCACAAGGAGCTATAATTGCATTGTCATCGCGGGTAATGTTTCTTTTGGGATATCTAAAAAACTGAACAATAAGAAATAACATCACAGTGGTCAATGTTAAACTGATAATGATGGACCAGCCGACATTCGGAAAACTTAAAAAAACGATTGCATTCACTAAAAACCAAATCACAAATGCAATGGCGATTATCTTAAAACCTTCTTTATGTATTGTCATATACTTTTAAAATCCTTTGCGCATTCTAATGGCCCCGGCTACTCGCTTAAGAGCAAAAATATACGCGGCAATTCGCAATGGTACTTTATATTCTTTTGAAGTATTCCACACATTTTTAAACGCATCTTTCATCCAGCGATCGGCTCTTTTATTTACTTCTTCTTCGCTGTAATAATAACCGGTGCGATTTTGTACCCATTCAAAATAACTTACCGTAACTCCACCACCATTGGCTAAAATATCAGGCACAATTACAATTCCTTTTTCATTCAAAATTTCATCTGCCTTGGTTGTAGTTGGACCATTAGCACCTTCTACAATCAGTTTTGCTTTTATGTGCGAAGCATTGGAAGCAGCTCTGATTTGATTTTCCATAGCACAAGGAGCCAAAACATCTGTTTTCAAAACCAACAATTCATCATTGGTAATTTTTGTACCTCCTTTAAATCCATCAAGTGTTCCATTCTTCTCTCTGTATTCTGTTGCCTTGGCAATATCCAATCCTTTTGCATTGTAATAGGCTCCGGTATGATCACTTATCGCAATAATTTTTAATCCTTGTTCATTTAAATGTTTGGCAGTTATAGAACCAACATTGCCGAATCCCTGTACTGCTGCTGTGCATTTTGATGGATCCATTTTTAATTTTGACATGGCCGATAAAGCGCTGGTCATAACACCACGACCGGTTGCTTCGACTCTTCCTAATGAACCGCCTAACATTAAAGGCTTTCCGGTAACAACACCTGGAGTGAACCCTTTATTTATTTTTGAAAATTCATCTACAATCCAAGCCATTTCTCTAGGTCCGGTATTGACATCCGGTGCAGGTATATCCTTGTCTACGCCAAATACATCTGCCATAGCAACGGTATAGGCTCTGGTGAGTCTTTCAATTTCAGAAGCAGACATTTTTAAGGGGTCGCACGTAATGCCTCCCTTGGCTCCACCATAAGGTATATTGGCAATAGCGCATTTCCATGTCATCCATGCTGCCAAAGCTTTTACTTCATCTTCGTTCACCTCGGGTGCAAAGCGTATTCCTCCTTTCGAAGGGCCTAAAGCAGTATTGTGGACTACTCTAAAGCCTTCAAAAACTTTAACACTACCATTATCCATTCGGATAGGGAGCGAAACGTGTATTTGCTTGGCAGGCTTTTTTAAGATTTCATATATATCATCGTCCAAATCAATGATGTCGGCAGCAACATCAAATCGTTGGATCATCAATTCAAAAGGGTTGGTGGTTTCTTTGCTCGATTTAGCAGAAGACTTCTTTTGTGCAGTACTCATCAAATATTAAATAGAGTTTGCGAAATTATGAATATTTAACGGCAGGAAGCAAATATATTATGAGTTGATTTGGTCAAAAAATGGACTTTGCTGTATTTTTTATATTTTAGAATGAATTATTGACAGATTATGAAACGATTTAAAGTGCTCTTTACCTTTCTTTTGTTTGCATTTAATAGCTCATTTGCTCAGCACCAAAATGTATTTGATCCCGGATATTCTTTCTACTCTATGTGTCAGGCTACCAAAAGTAAAATGAGCGCTAATGCGTTTAGCCCCAATCTTCAGTCCTATGCCGATACTTTGCATGTGCATCATTACGATCTGAATATCGATAGTATTAATTTTAGTGCTAAAAGCATTCAGGCCAGGGCTACGCTTACTTTAGTTAACTTAATCAACAATCCTGCATTATTTAAATTGGATCTTGAAAGTTTGGTAGTGGATTCAGTGATTAATGAAAGTAATGCCATGCCCATGTTGTTTTCTCAAAGTGGCGTTAAACTAAATATTACAGCTCCCAATCCTTTGATGGCTTTAGACACTACCATATTGAGTATATATTATCATGGCCAACCGATGAAAGATGTGAGCGGATGGGGTGGTTTTTACTTTAGTGGAAGCTTTGCTTTTAATCTCGGTGTAGGCTTTCAAGCAAATCCTCATAATTTTGGTCGATCGTGGTTTCCTTGTATAGATGTATTTGATGACAGGTCTTTGTATGATTTTAAAATCAATACGCTTCAATCGCAAAAAGCATTTTGTAATGGAGTGTTGCAAAGTCAGGATACACTTGCCAATGGTATGATACAATGGCATTGGAAAATGAACCAAACGATACCAACCTATTTGGCCAGCATTTCTGTAGGGCCTTACTATACACTCGAACAATCTTTTAACGGAATTCCAACACAACATGCTTGTCAAATATTAGACACCGCCAATACAAAAAATACTTTTGTTAATCTTCAGCAAGCAGTAGATGTTTTTACCGATTATTATGGCCCATATATGTGGGACAAAATCGGGTTTGTTCAAGTGCCCTTTAATCAGGGAGCAATGGAACATGCCACCAGTATTCATATCGGCAAAAGTTTTATTAATGGATTGTTGACCTATGAAACTTTATGGGCGCATGAATTGGCCCATATGTGGTGGGGCGATTTGGTTACCTGTTTAACAGCAGAAGATATGTGGTTGAACGAAGGATGGGCTTCATTCAGCGAAGCGCTCTTCACCGAAAAAGTGTATGGAAAAGCTGCGTATAAAAATTGGATTAGAAACAATCATCGACAAGTAATTCAGTTTGCGCATACACCGGCACGAGATGGATCTTATTTTCCGCTCAACAATATTCCGCATGCCTACACTTATGGAACAACAGTGTATAACAAAGGAGCCGATATTGGGCATACATTACGTAATTATTTAGGCGACTCCTTGTTTAAAACAGGAGTAAAAGACTACATGAATAATTTACAATTTGCTAATGCGTCATCTTCAACCTTTAGAGATGAACTCAGCACATCGACCGGAGTGGATATGACTCGCTTCTTTAGCGATTGGGTTGAAACCGGTGGCTTCCCGCATTTTTCCATCGACTCGGTAGTATATTTTCCTGGAGGACTCGATCATTATTTTGTTTATACCCGACAAAGAAGTGTTGGTAACAATCATCTGTATTCGATGCCGGTGGATATTACGTTCAGAAGCAAGACCAACGATACCACTGTGAGCATCGTCATTGATTCGCTTACGAATGTATTTCATATACCTCTTATTTTTGTAGCCGATTGGTACACCTTAGACCGCGATGAAAAAATTAGTGATGCGATAACCGAAAACGAAATTACCGTTAGTGCATCAGGAAACTACGCCATGACCAATGCAATAGCAAGCTTGGCTGTTACGAATGCCGGTATTGATTCTTCTACCATTCGGATAGAACACAATTGGGTGGCGCCCGATCCTTTCAAAGGATTTAATTATGGCATCCGATTATCAAATTATAGATATTGGAAAGTAGATGGAATGTTTGATGTAAATTTTCATGCCCGATGCACGCTAAATTATAATGGTACATTGTCCTCTTCGAGTGGTTATCTCGATAATACATTGATTACTGCAAGCGAAGATTCTTTGGTTTTGCTGTATCGTGCCAATGTTTCGGAAGATTGGAGGTTTTTAAATGGAATTACTCGATTGAGTGGACCTTCATTAGTAGATAAAATCGGATCATTTGTTATTGATACTTTAGTCAAAGGTGAATACGCACTGGGCTATTATGATTATACAGTAATGAATGTTCAAGATATAAACTTGCAATCAATACAATTTGACATATATCCAAATCCAGCCCAAGATGTAATTGAACTAGCGCTTTCAACTAATTCTATCAATAATCAAAATATTGAGCTAATCGACCTACAAGGTAAACTCATTTCGAGATACCAATTATTACCTGAATCATCTACAAAAAAGATAAAGATCAAATCACTTAAGAAAGGTGTTTATTTTATCAGAATTTCTGATGAGAAAAATTGGGGAGTAAGGAGCTTTGTAAAGCTATAGCATTGGATTAAAAAGTCCTTTTGCTAACTTATTCTATTTGGATTGTAACTTTTCAGGTATCCAATCCATCTTATTCATATAAATCGTAAAAATTTTATTCATTGGAAATCAACCACTTAATAAGATGTATTGAAAAAATATGGTACTATGTATTGCATAATACTATTAAATAGATATATCTTTGCAAAAGAAAATAATATGTATAACAACTCAATTGATCAGATATGAAAAACTTGAAAAAAATCTTAGCCGTAATCGTATTAACAGGAACCCTCTTTTTGGGTAAAAATCTAAACGAAAGTCAAGCCGTTAGAAATAGCGGTGATTTGTTTCATCAAATTGAAAAGCAAATGCTCAATCAGGATGGGCTTGTCTTAGGAGAAGGACAAGTAGATGTTACCTTAAAAGTTAAATCCGGAGGGTATCTTGAAATACTAAAGATGGAAGGTGCTAATTATTTGCAAAAGCATTTCATCGAAAGAAAACTCACTTCATTTAGAATAGAAGATGCGTATCGCTTTTCTTCAGAAAACTATAACATCCAATTCAATTTTAACAAAGAGATTTAACACTGTTCTTTATACTCAGGTAACGCCAAAGGCCGGTGTAGCTTCAAGCATCGGTCTTTATTTTTATACTATACCCAAGGCTAAAAGCACCGATACCAATAGTAGAAATAGTGCAACTATGTTTTGAACCATGTTTAGTGTAATCTTCCTAAACAATTTGTTTCCAATAAATGCACCGGTCATTGCCGAAAGCGTAGCCGCTACTACAAGAAAAATGCTTTCATTCAAATGGCTACTTTTAATATGAGTAGCATAGATACCTAGACGTGTAAAATCTACAAAAGAAGATACTACCACTGCGGTGCCCACAAATGCTTCTTTACTCAATCCTGCTTTAATCAAAAAAGCTGCTCGCAATGCTCCCTGATTGCCCGATAGGCCACCAAAGAAACCACTCAACATTCCTCCAAAGGGTAAATACTTTTTATTGAAACTCAACTTTTTAAAATAAGGAATGAGTTCCATAAGAGAAAAGATAATCAGAAGCACAGCTACCATAAATTTTAAAGGAAATACTTCAATAATTTTTTCATTAAACGAATATTGAAATAAAGACTTAAGTGAAGTAAATCGAATCATCAGATACGATCCAAATAAAGCAGCAATCACTGCAGGAATTCCGAATCGAACCAATACAGATTTATCGGCATGTTTCCCAACCAAAACCAATTTCATCAGATTGTTAAAGAAGTGAACAATTCCTGTAAGGGCGATAGCCAACTCCGCATCGAAAAACAACATAAATACAGGAGTAAGCAAAGTTCCCAAACCGAAGCCTGAGAAAAAGGTAAGAATGGAAGCCGCGAAAGCGGTAAAGCAAACGAGAAAAATTTCCACTGAACAATTTGATTTACTTCAAAAGTAATTCTATTCCTGAATAATATACACCCAAAATGTTGAGCGCATTAAAATATTAACTTTGTAAATCAATAATAGAACGTATATGAAATTTAAAATTGCATTCGCGTATTTTTTTCTAATTCATTTTTTTGTTTCGTATGCTCAAACCAAGCAATTGAGTTTGAACGATGCGGTAATTAAACAAAGATCAACATTGGCTCCCGCTTCACTCAAACAATTAAAATGGTCTGAGCGTGAAAGCGCTTATATGTTTGTAGATTCATTGCAAACCTTAATAGTGGCAAGTGCACCAGATTTTATCGAAACAAAAGCGCTTAGCCTGGATGAATTAAACCGATTGCTGAATACCAATGATGAAAGCAAATTGAAAGCACTGCCGATCATTCGATTACTGTCAAAGAATGAAATTGGATTCACACATGCCAACAATGATTATCATCTCCATCTTTCCACTAAAAAGTTGACGTTCAATTTTACACGAAGTGTACCCGATGATGCAGCCAATATGGATGAGAACAAACTGAGTGATCTGGCATTTACACTAAAGAACAATTTGTTTATACTTCAGAAAGATGCAACGCTCCATAAACTTTCGAACGATGATGAAGACTCCGGCATCGTAACCGGATCATCTGTACACAGAGATGAGTTTGGTATTCATAAAGGAACCTATTGGTCGCCTTCAGGAAAGAACCTGGCATTTTACCGAATGGATGAAAGCATGGTGACCACCTATCCGATTTACGATTTAGATAGTAAGCCGGCATCGTATCATTTAATACGATATCCTATGGCCGGAAGCAAGAGCCATCAGGTTAGTATAGGGGTTTATAATATTGAGTCAAAGTCAACACTTTTCTTGAATACCGGTGAACCTAAAGAGCAGTATCTGACCAATATTGCTTGGAGTCCGGATGAAAAAATAATTTATGTGGCGGTCATTAATAGAGATCAGAACCACATGAAGTTAAATGCCTATTCAGCTTTAGATGGAAGTTTTATCCAAACTTTATTTGAAGAGGAAGAGAGTAAATATGTTCATCCACAGCATGCGATCATGTTTTTGCAAAATGATGCCGGAAAGTTCATTTGGCAATCTTTTCGCGATGGATACAACCATTTATATCTCTACGACACAAAAGGAAAGTTGATCAAGCAACTTACCAGTGGAAAATGGGAGGTCACCGATGTGTTTGGAAGCAATAATAACGGTGATGTGTTTTTTAGTGCAACTGTTGCTTCTCCTCTCAACCGTGATTTCTTTTGCGTTAATTCCAAAAATGGAAAAATAACACGGCTAAGCAAAGGAGATGGGGTGCACAATCCGATGTTCAGTTCAGATTATTCGTATGCCTTGGATATTTTTAGCAATGTAAATACTCCACGAGAAATTTATAGAACCGAGATTAAATCAACATCTCAGCAAAAAATATTTTCTGCCCCCAACCCTTTAAAGGATTTTGCATTAGCAAGTACAGAATTGTTTAGCATTAATAATAGAGAAGGTACAGATTTGTATTGTCGTATGATAAAACCTTCTGATTTCGATTCGACAAAAAAATATCCGGTTGTGTATTATTTATATGGCGGACCTAATGTGCAACTGATCCGAAACAGTTGGTTAGGTGCATCAGACTTATGGTATCATTACATGGCCCAACAGGGATACATTGTATTCACATTGGAAAACAGAGGAACGTTGGCACGTGGCAAAGATTTTGAGCAAGCTACCTTTAGACAGTTAGGCAGTCCTGAAATTAATGACCACATGGATGGAGTCAATTATCTTAAATCGCTGCCTTATATAGATGCCAATCGTATGGGCATATTTGGCTGGAGTTATGGAGGATTTATGAGCATTGGTATGATGACACGTAATCCGGGTGTATTCAAAGTGGCTGTGGCAGGTGGTCCGGTTATCGATTGGAGTTTGTACGAAGTGATGTACACGGAACGATATATGGATACGCCCGAACAAAACCCTGATGGGTATGAAAAGAGCAATCTGATGAACTATGTTCAGCAATTGGATGGAAAACTATTGATCATTCATGGCAGTTCAGACAATGTAGTATTATGGCAACACTCATTGGCCTATCTCGAGAGTGCGGTTAAGAAAAATAAACTGGTTGATTATTATGTATATCCAAAACACGAGCACAATGTTAGAGGAGCAGATCGAGAGCATTTATTTTTAAAAATTACCGATTACTTGAACGAAAATTTGTTGCGACCATAAAGTTATGTCGGAGTTTGATTGGCCTGATGATCCCTATCTTTTTGATCAAACCAAAGATCAAATTATAAAAGATTTTCAGTTAGGAGCCGTAGCCATTGACATTGCTCCGGATATTAAAACCTGGCATCAATTGGCCGAGTTTTTAGAGCCTATATTGTTGCAATTGCACAGCAAGAAACCCGAAACGCTATTGGCGGTTCTATATCGATTCGACATTATGAAAATTCAATTCGATGAGCGCTTTAATACTCTTCAAGGATCAATTGGACATAAATTGGCCTTTGTCATTATTCAAAGAGCTTTTTCAAAAGTGATGAGTAGAAGAAGTCGATCATGAGTGAAATTGGCAAACACTTCCTGCTCCAAAAGCTATTTTTATCTTTGTAGCCTTATTGAAAAGCCAATCATGCACCAAACCATACTTATTATTGACTTTGGATCGCAATACACTCAACTGATCGCCAGAAGAATCAGAGAGTTGAACGTTTATTGCGAAATACATCCCTTCAATCATTTGCCCGAAATAAGCGATCATGTGCGTGGCATAATTTTATCCGGAGGACCTTCTTCAGTAAGAGATAAAGATGCACCGCAAGTGGATACTTCTGCTTTACGCAAAAAAGTTCCGGTACTGGGTATATGTTATGGAGCACAATTAATTGCTCAGCAGAGTGGAGGTCAGGTAAAACCAAGTAGTAAAAGAGAATACGGAAGAGCCCAATTGCAAATTGTAGATGACGGAGGTGGAATTTTGAAAGGAGTTGCTTCCAAATCGCAAGTGTGGATGTCGCACAGTGATACCATTACCGATATACCTGATGGATTTAATTTGTCGGCCAGCACTTCGGATGTTAAAGTAGCATCGTATAAAATTGCGGATGAATATACCTTTGGATTGCAATTTCATCCCGAAGTGGTACATACAGAGGAAGGCAAAATAATACTCGAGAATTTTGTGGTTGATATTTGTGGATGTCATCGCGATTGGACACCCGGTTCTTTCATAGATGAAACAGTCGATTGGTTGAAGAATGAAATAGGGAATGATAAAGTAATATTGGGTTTGTCGGGTGGAGTTGACTCAGGTGTGGCAGCGGTATTGTTGCACAAGGCCATCGGTAAAAATTTGCATTGCATTTTTGTAAACAATGGTTTGCTAAGAAAGAACGAATTTGAATCGGTCTTAGACGCTTATGAACATTTAGGATTAAATATAAAAGGAGTAGATGCCTCGACTGATTTCTATGATGCATTAAAAGGAACAATTGATCCGGAAAAAAAGAGAAAAATTATTGGGGCAAAATTTATTGATGTTTTTGACCAAAGTGCAAAGGAAGTCGGCAATGCTAAATGGCTGGCGCAAGGAACCATTTATCCCGATGTTATAGAATCGGTTTCTGTAAAAGGACCTAGCGCAACCATTAAGTCGCATCATAATGTTGGTGGACTGCCTGAAAAAATGAATTTAAAAGTGATAGAACCTTTGAAGACTTTGTTCAAAGATGAGGTGAGAATAATGGGGAAGGTTTTAGGTATTAACGAAGAATTATTGAATCGACATCCATTTCCCGGACCCGGATTAGGCATTCGAATTTTAGGAGAAATTACTCCCGAAAAAGTACGCATAACACAAGAAGCAGATTTTATTTACATTGAAGGATTAAAAGCTAAAGGACTTTACGATAAAATATGGCAGGCCGGTACCATATTTATGAATGTGAGTTCGGTTGGTGTAATGGGAGATGAGCGTACCTATGAATATGCAGTTTGTTTACGTGCAGTAACTTCAGTAGATGGTATGACAGCAGATTGGGCGCACTTACCCCACGATTTTATGTCATGGATTTCGAATGAAATTATCAATAATGTAAAAGGGATCAATCGAGTAGTTTATGATATTAGCAGCAAACCACCTGCAACCATAGAATGGGAATAAATTTGAAATACATATTTGGCCTAATTTTCTTAGGAATACTGATAAGCTTAACTTCATGCAAAACCAGTCAGAAGAGTGGGGCAGGGATGCAAAACTCATCTGATTCGAATGCTGAGGTTTTGGATGGTATCCGACATGTGGTAACTAAAGGTGAACGAATTGAACAACTTGCATCGCAGTATAAACTTACGGTTTCGGAAATTGTAAGTCACAACAAATTGAAATCGCTCGAACTGCAAACAGGGCAAGTTATTTATCTACCTAAGAAAGAAACAGAGGTAAAAGCTCCTATTGAAGATACAATCATCATAAAAAATGTTCCACCAAAGTCACCCAACCGAAAATTTAAACTGGCTTGTGTATTTCCATTTGATTTAGAAAATGCCATTGAAATAGATGCCAATGGAGTTGAAAAAGTTAATACAAAAAGTACTCCTGCATTGGAAATGTTAGCGGGATTGAAATTAGGAATTGATTCATTGTTGAGTCTCGGAATCGATGTTGAACTTATTGTACGAGATATTCCATTGGAGTTAGATAAGGAAAAGGAATTAATAAATGAATTGGCCGAGCTTCATCCTGATTTTGTTTTTGCTCATCTTCCTGAAGATCGAATAGATTTGTTTTCAAAATCTTGTGTTCGTCATGATCTGCGACTGATGGTTTTCATGTCAGCCGATAATGCATTTTTGAACAATGGGTCTAATCTGTTTTTATACACCCCTTCCGTTCAGACACAAATTGCTCAGATGACCAATTACCTGTCGAATCAAAATCGTTACAGCAATATCATTGTGTTGTATGGAGAAGAAGAAAAGGAAAGAGAGTTGGCGTTGAAGTTTCAATCACATTTGAATAGTCGTTTAACAAAATTGAATTCAGACACTGTACGCATTAGTGGTCCATATACCAAATCATTTGAAAAGCTTAAAACTATTTGCAGTACATCAGAGAATAATTTAATTGTCGTTTGTTCATCCCGAGAAGCATTCGTCACTCGCCTTTGCAATTATTTATTGGAGCAAGAATCTTATCGTTTTCAGTTAGCAGGTTTACCTACTTGGGCATATTTTGAACGAATTGACAATCATAAAAAAGACATACTTCAGTTTACTTATTTCACTCCTTCTTATTTAGACTTTGAGAGTAGTCGCATAAAAAGTATTCGAAAAGAAATGGTTGAGGAATATCGTTATGATTTGAATTTCCACTCCTTAAGTTTTTTTGATTTGGGATTTCATTTCAGTCAAACATTTGTTCTAAACCCATTTGATTATACACGAATGATCAAAGCAAGTCCTAATGCTGACATGGATTTTATCTTTGATTTTAGACCTGTTTCTGAAGAGGGTCAATCGTTTGAGAATCATGGTATCAAGATTCTTAAACACGAAAACAATCATTTATTTCTGCAGAAGTAAAAATTTATTGACTGATAATCAAATACTTATGATTTAATATGGTACTTTGTATTGCAAAGTACTATCTTTTAGTTATATCTTTGCTAAACCAAATTGAAATACATTTTGAAAAGTGAGTAATCTGGAAAATACAAAAGCACAAATGCGTAAAGGTGTATTGGAGTTTTGCATCCTTTCCATCATTTCGCGTCAGGAGGTTTATCCTTCCGACATAATTGAAAAACTTAAAGAATCAAAACTCATAGTGGTGGAGGGCACCTTATATCCTATGTTGACTCGATTAAAAAATGCAGGTCTTTTGTCATACTCCTGGCAAGAGAGTACATCGGGGCCACCCAGAAAATATTTTAAACTTACTCCATTGGGTGAACAATTCTTAAAAGAGTTGCAAGGCACATGGAATGAGTTGGTGAATTCAGTAAACAAAACGACAAATAATCTTTAATAACCATGAATAAAACGGTAACAGTTAATATTGGGGGTTTGGTTTTTCACATCGAAGAACAAGCGTACGAGAAACTAAGAAAGTACTTAGATACCATTAAGTCTTATTTTTCAGTAAGTCAGGGGCGTGATGAAATAATACAGGACATTGAATCACGCATAGCTGAGATGTTTCAGCAAAGGCTATCAGCAGCACGTGAGGTTGTAACCAGCGAAGATGTAGAATTCGTTATCAGTTCAATGGGGCGCCCTGAAGAAGTAGCCGGTGATGAAGCTGTTCCACAAGGAGAACAACTCAACAACGAATATGATTCAACAACAGGTACAAAGAGTTATCGCAGACTTTTTAGAGATGAAGACGATGCAGTTATTGGTGGTGTATGTTCCGGTATTAGTCATCGCTTGGATATAGATCCGGTATGGATGCGCCTGGCTTTTGCGTTAGCTCTTATCTTTTTTGGTTCTGGTATTTTGATTTACATCATTTTATGGATCATCATGCCTAAAGCAAAAAATCAAGCTGAGAAATTGGAGATGCGGGGTATGCCGGTAACCATAGAAAATCTTAAAAAGAGCTTTGGAACCTCTATGGGCGAATCTAATTTTGTAGAGTTGGAGAAAGATGCACGTGCATTTTTCGAAAACAAAGATCGTAAAGAAAAAAATTTCATTCAACGATTCTTCGGCTTCCTTGGAGATTTTCTTAAATTGATCATCAAAGCAATATTAGCTTTTATCACATTCATTTTTGGAGTGGTCCTGTTTGCATTCCTGATAGCGATCATCATACTTACCTTAGGAATGATGGGGGTAAGCGGGATCAGTATACCTGTATTCATTAGTGAGTATTTTATTCCTTCTTCGCAACAAGTATTGTTTATAGTGGGAGTGTTATTGTTTCTCGGATTGCCATTGTTGTTCTTACTTACTAAAATACTTTCATCCGTTTTTGGCCGAAAAGAATTACCCAAACTATTTAGTCGTACGACCTGGATGGGAATGGTGGTTGGAATAGTTCTGTTGATCATTTTTGGAGTGAACATGGCGAAAGAATTTAAAAGCGATTATTACGATAGAACTTCAGTAATCATGCCTCAACCAGATTCTGTTTTACTCCTCGAATTTGATAAATCCAATTACAACGATAAGAAAGATGGAAGTTTTCAATTTTTTGGTTTTGACGATGGCGATTTTTCATACGAAGTAGGTGAAGACGCAATGCAAGCTGCATTTTCGGATGTAGAACTTGATATTGTAAAAAGTAATTCAGATCAATTTGAAATGATTCAGACTTACTCTTCGAAAGGTAAAAGCCGAAAAGACGCAGGTTCAAATCTAGAGAGCATTACCTATCAATTTCAGCAAAGCGATTCTTCTTTAACATTCTCCGATTTTTTTACTCTTCCAAAGGGACAATTCTATCGGGGACAAAAGGTGCGCTTCTTACTGAAAGTTCCTGTAGGGAAAAGCGTTTACCTGGCACCGGGAATGGAGCATATTATTTATGATATTGATAATGTAACCGGTACTTACGATGATGATATGATCGGCTTAACCTGGACCATGACAAAAAGAGGTTTAGAGTGCTTGAATTGTGATTTGCCCGAAAGGAGCATTTACGGAAGAAGATCAGATAAATATCAAATCGATATAAAAAGTAACGAAGGCAGTCTTACCATTAATGATAGCATCAAAGTAGATATGGATGATGTTAAAATAAAAGTGGATGATGAGGGAATTCGCATTCGAACGAAATAAACATAAGATGTAGTAAACATGATTTTCTTTTAGGGTTTAGAGTTTCTTAATTGCAAAGCCGGCTATGATCCACGAGCCGGTTTTGTTTTTTGTTTTCATACATATGCTCAGTTATTCAATTGTATTTAAGTGGTTATTTACACTCAATTGTATCGCCCTTAATTATTTGATTGCATTACAATCAAATTCATAAAAAAGTAACAAATTCCTTGTACATGTTAATAACATTTGGCCTAATTCTATTGCCTTTACAAGCCTTTTTGTCAAATTTGTCTTCCTGTCTTCAAAATTGATAATTAACTAATCAAAATATTTTTATGGCCACAGCAACTGACAACAAAGAGAAATTAAAAGTACTTCAACTCGCCATCGACCGGATTGAAAAAGCATACGGTAAAGGCACAATCATGCGCTTGAATGATGATGTAATTGAGCCAATGGAAGCCATTAGCACCGGATCTATAAGCCTTGATGCTGCATTAGGAGTTGGCGGATTGCCAAAAGGAAGAGTAATTGAAATATACGGACCTGAATCATCGGGTAAAACTACCCTTGCCATTCATGCAATTGCTAATGTTCAGCGCGATGGAGGAATAGCAGCATTTATTGATGCCGAACATGCGTTTGATCGATACTATGCTCAAAAATTGGGCGTAGATCTTGAAGGGCTTCTCATCTCTCAACCCGATAATGGAGAGCAAGCATTAGAAATTGCCGATAATCTTATTCGTTCGGGAGCTATTGACATTATTGTGATTGACTCCGTTGCCGCCTTAACACCAAAGAGTGAGATTGAAGGTGAGATGGGTGAGAGTAAGATGGGATTGCAGGCAAGACTTATGTCGCAAGCACTTAGAAAACTTACCGCCACTATCAATCGAACTAAGTGCTGTTGTATTTTTATCAATCAATTGCGTGAAAAAATTGGAGTCATGTTTGGAAACCCGGAAACTACAACCGGTGGTAATGCTTTGAAATTTTATTCATCGGTGCGATTAGATATTCGCAGGTCTACTCAAATCAAAGATGGAGAAAATGTTACTGGTAATCGTACTAAGGTTAAAATTGTAAAGAACAAAGTTGCTCCACCATTTCGTACAGCCGAATTTGACATCATGTATGGTGAAGGTATATCTAAGGTGGGAGAAATTGTTGACTTGGGAACGGAATATGGTATTATAAAGAAAAGTGGCTCATGGTATAGCTATGGTGATACTAAAATTGGACAGGGCAGGGATGCGGTTAAACAAATGTTGTTAGACAATCCTGAACTTTCTGACGAGTTGGAAACATTGTTGCGCGAAGCCATTGAAGGCAAACAGGCAAACGCTTAACCCCTCTCTCTTATATATAAAGCGATAAATCCTATTTTTGTGGTTTATCGCTTTTTTTATGTCAAAAAGAAAAATACTATATCTCTGCATTTGCATTATCACAATTGCAGCATGTAATCCATCTGAACAAAAAGAAAACAATTCTGAAGACGTTGATTTTGAAACTAGATTAAAACAGCTAAACGAGGAAATAGAAAAAAATCCTCAAAGTGGATTGGCCTACTATAATCGATCAAAATTATATTTCGATCATCAAAAATTAAGCGAATCGGTTCTTGACATTAGAAGAGCGATGCAATACGACAGCACCAATGCTGATATTCATTATCTCTATGCCGATTTGAGTTTTATGTCGAATAGATTGCGCGAAGCTAAAGAAGGATTTGAAAAATGTATTGCACTGAATCCTACACATCGTGATGCCATTGTTAAACTAGGGGAGATGTACTATTATTTACGTGAATATCAGCGGGCACTCGATTTGGCAAATGATGCTTTAAAGTTGGATGTGCATTTCGAGCGTGCATATTTCTTAAAAGGAATGGTGTATAAAGAAACCGGAGATACCGTTAGAGCTATTTCTAGTTTTCAAACTGCAGTAGAGCAAAACACTCAGTACTTGAATGCTTTTATGCAATTGGCATTAATTCATATGGCTAAGAAAAATATTGTAGCATTAGATTATTTGAATTCTGCCCTTCGTATCAATCCTAGAAGCGAAGAAGCATTGTATGCTCGCGGTCTATATTTTCAAGAAAATGGAGAACTAGATAAAGCCATAAGTGATTACACAAATTTAGTACTGATTGATCCAGGCCATCGTTCGGCCCATTTTAATTTAGGGTACATACACTACAATTATCTTGGTTTAAATGACGAAGCGATAAAGCATTATGAAAAAGCACTACAAGCTGATAGCACATATGCCGAAGCTATGTACAACATGGGTTTATGTTATGAAGCACGTGGAGAAATTAATACCGCAAAAAGCTTGTATTCAAAAGCATTGATAATAAAACCGGGTTACGAACTACCGGCCAACGGGCTACAACGGCTAAAATAAAAAAAGGCACAATTTTCATTGCACCTTTTCGTAGCGAAGGGGGGAGTCGAACCCCCGACCTCAGGGTTATGAATCCTGCGCTCTAACCATCTGAGCTACCTCGCCAAAACTTTATTTAATCAAAGGTTTGGTAAGCTGTTGAGTTGCTGTCAGGATCATGAAATAATCCTACGCTCTAACCATCTGAGCTACCTCGCCATTTGGGAGCGCAAAAATAATAAAAAACCTTTGTGATCATAACTAATCATTAATGATTAAACAACAGAATATAATTTGATTAAGGAGTTTTTATTGCTTGATATAATTTTTATATTGTTTGCGTAAATGAGCGCTAAGGCTCTAATTCTCAACAATTCCATGGCTAAAAATAAATCGAGCGGAAAAAAGAAATTCAATCTTGAGTTTGAAATGCGATCATCTCCCCGAATTTTGTTTAATTATTTGAGTACTGCTTCCGGGCTTCAGGCCTGGTTTGCCGATAACGTAATAGTTCAAGATGGGAATTATATATTCCAGTGGCAGGAAGAGGACGATGCAACCGCTGAAATGATAAACAACAAAGACAATCAATCCGTTCGCTTTAAATGGGTCAATGAAGATGAAGAAGTTTATACGGAATTTGAGATCATTACCGATGATATTACTTCCGATGTTGGATTAATGATAACTGATTTTGCTGAAAGTGAAGACTTAGAAGAAGCCCAAATGATTTGGGAAGCTCAAGTTGACAAATTGCGAAATGTACTAGGATCATAATGCACAGAAGAAAGAGTTGTAGAATTTAATTCCAACATTGATCATCTTTTCATATTCATTCAAAGAAATCTTTTGACTGATTTTTACAAAATCTTTCTCTTTTAAATGTTGTTCTATGTATTGAGTGGACAATGAGTTCAATAGAACAGAATTGTTTTCATTGAAATGATATTCCCAGGGGTGTTGGTTGATGCACCAATAATGATTAGAAACTTCTGATGCTAATAAAGATTTTATCTGATAAAGATATTTTTCTTTAAAGAGCCCACTGATATGGATCGTAAAACTAATTTCGTTACCCCACCAAATCATGGTTCGACAAGCCATTACATCTTTACCATAAAAGCAACGAGGATAATCCAGTACCCAATAAGGAAAGTTTAAATAATTTTCGCCTCGGCTAATTTTTGCACTTTCCTTTTCCAACAATTCTAAAAGTAATTCGTTCTCATTCGATAGATCATTCATTTTTGAAATAAATGACTCCAACAGATTATTGAGTTTTATTCCAATGTTCTTTTTAAGAATAAAAAACTCTTTGTTCTCTAAACAAGTGGTTTCATCATTGCTAAGTGCTACATTTGCCATGTTCTACAATATCGAAATTTAGCCGGACTTAAAAATACATAATGCAAATAAAAAAGCTGCACATAATGGTTTTAAGAGCATTTATTGCTCCATTCCTGGCTACATTTTTTATTGCACTGTTTGTACTGCTTATGCAGTTTCTTTGGAAGTATATTGACGATTTGGTTGGAAAAGGATTAGAATGGTACGTAGTTGCCGAGTTGTTAATGTACACATCAGCCACTTTGATTCCTCTGGCTTTGCCTTTAGCTATCTTGGTTTCATCTATTATGACATTTGGAAATTTGGCCGAACATTTTGAAATCGTAGCAGCCAAATCAGCCGGTATCAGCTTATTTCGATTGATGGTGCCCTTGATAACAGTAGCTATTTTCATAAGCGCTTTTGCATTTTATTTTTCAAATAATATTCTACCGATCACGAATTTAAAAATGGGTTCACTTCTTTATGATGTAAGGCAACAAAAACCAGCATTATCTATCAAGGAAGGAGTTTTTTATAGCGGACTGGATGGTTATAGTATCAAAGTTGGGAAGAAAGGAAAGGATGGAAAAACGCTTTACGATGTGATGGTTTACGATCATACAAAAAGCGCTGGCAATACAACTGTTATGCTTGCAGAATCGGGAAGAATGGAAATGTCTTCCGATGAAAAATATCTGATTGTGTCAATGTTTAATGGACGCAATTATGAAGAGCAAGGAGGTTATTCAGCGCAAAAGCCAAACAAGCCTTTGTTACGAAGTAGTTTTACAGAACAAATTGTGTATTTCGATTTATCTACTTTTAAATTAAATCGAACCAATGAAGAATTGTTTAAGGATAATTATCAGATGCTGAATATGAAGCAACTCACTCTTTACATTGATTCATTTGATTTGTCGTTGAACAAGAGAGCGGACGAGTTGGTGGTTAACTTAAATCCTTATTTCAACTTTTATAGGGACAGCAGTGTATTTGCCGGATTAGCAAATAAAAATATTGAAAAGATTGATCCCATAAGTACTTTGGATGTAGAAGACAGCTTAAGAATTTATGATCATGCCTTAAATCAAGCTAGAGGAGTGAAGCTATATCTTGACAATTCAAAAGATGATATGGAAGGACGGCAAAGGCAGATTAATAAATTTAATATTGAATGGCATCGAAAACTCACACTCTCCGCTGCCTGTTTAATTTTATTTTTAATAGGTGCGCCACTAGGTGCAATTATTAGAAAGGGAGGATTTGGAATGCCTTTGGTTGTCTCTGTAATTTTCTTTTTAATTTATCATGTTATATCAATTACAGGTGAGAAGTTTGCAAAAGAAAGTGTGATGACTCCATTGGATGGAATGTGGTTATCGGCCTTGGTTCTCACACCCATTGGATTATTTCTTATGTACAAAGCAACACACGATTCAAGCTTGTTTGATCCTTCCTATTATTTTGGAAAGTTAGGACGATGGTTAAAACGATCTAAATCATGAATGTGCTACAGTTTTGCATTCGAATTCCCTATCCTCCAAACGATGGTGGAAGTATGGCAATGTATAATCTTTCTGAGTCTTTGCTAAGTAATGGAGCATTGGTGGATGTGTTTGCATTAAATACGTTAAAGCACTTTATTGAACCCAAAGCCATTGATGTTCACTATTCCGAGCGATATAATCTTTCAACTTGTGTTATCGATACCAATTTAAAGTGGTATAAAGCTTTTGTAAATCTCTTTACCAGCGACTCATACAATATCATTCGTTTTTATTCTGATGATGCGGCTGAAAAGCTAAAGACGCTATTGTTGAATAAGCAATATGACATTGTTCAGTTAGAAAGCGTTTTTGTAAGCCAGTATATTCCATTGATTCGTAAGTACAGTAAAGCTAAAATAGTGCTTAGAGCACATAATGTAGAGCATATTATTTGGCAGCGACTAACTCAAAAAGAGAGTAACCCAATCAAACAGGTTTACTTAGGGTTATTGGCCAGAAGACTGATGGCTTATGAAAATGAAATCATTCATGACCACGATGCGGTTTTACCCATCACTATTGAAGATCAAGGTAGTTTTAAAGAAATGAATTTCTCAAAACCGATTCATGTAGTTCCTTTAGGAGTTAATCGCGAACAGTATCAGATCATTGTTCCAAATGATTCATCGAGCATTTATCATTTGGGGTCAATGGATTGGCTGCCTAATTTGGAAGCCATTCAATGGTATCTGAACAAAATACATCCACTGTTGGTGCAGAAAGAACCCAATTGTAAAGTCCATTTGGCAGGGAAAGGAATGCCTGATCATTTATTTAAGTTTGCCAATGAACAATTAAAGGTGGAAGGAAAAATTGACAATCCAATGGAATATGCTTCTGACAAAGGAATAATGATCGTTCCATTATTGTCGGGAGGAGGAATGCGTGTTAAGATCATTGAAGCAATGGCCATGGGTAAAGCAATTGTAAGTACAAGCATTGGGGCTGAAGGTATTGATTGTCGGCACGGAGAAGATATTATGTTAGCCGATCGTCCGGAAGAATTTGTTACAGCCATTCAACTGCTTCTGAGAGATGCAGCTTTAAGAAAACGAATAGGAGAAAATGCCAGAAGACTTGCTTTTAGCAAATACGAAAATAGAACGATTGGTAAATCCTTACTTTCATTTTATGAAAGTTTGATGGTTTGAGCAAATGAGAATAGTTTTTATAACATCCAGAATTCCATTTCCTCCTCATAAGGGAGATCAGCTAAGAGCATTTCAGCAAATTAAAATGCTTTCTTCTTTACATGAAGTACATTTAATTTCGATAGATGTTTCTGGCAAGAATTTGACTAAGAGTTTTGGTGAATTAGAAAAGTTTTGCACGTCAATAAATGTTTTCCACAAATCAAGATTCAAAGCCTGGTGGAGTATAGTAAAAGCTTTATTTGGCTCTACGGCATTACAAGTAGCTTATTTTTTTTCACCAAAGTTGTCCAATCAAATTAATTCTACGGTTCGACAAATAAAACCTGACCTACTGTACTTTCAACTAGCACGTACAGTTAAATATGCTGCAGGCTTGCAAGAGTATAAATTAGCAGTTGATTTGCAAGATGCCTTCTCAAAAGGATTAATGCAGAGAAGTCGACAAAGTTATTTTCCTCTTTCATATTTGTTTTCACTCGAATGTAAACGATTGCAAAAGTTTGAAAGTGATATTATTCGTCAGTTTAATCATGTGTATATTATCTCCAATCAGGACAAAGAATATTTTAATTCAATACCCGATCATAAAAAGATTGAAATACTTCCCAATGCGGTGGACACAGAAAAGTTTAGTTCAAAATCCGTAGCCAAGGATATAGATATTTGTTTTACTGGTAATATGGATTATGCTCCGAATATTGCAACAGCTCTTTTTTTGATTCGTGATGTATTTCCACTTGTGCAAAAAGAAATGCCGCAAACAAACTTATACATAGTGGGAGCTAATCCTCATCGTAGTATAACAGTTTATCGCTCAGCTAATATAGTTGTCACTGGTTGGGTAGACAATATTGTATCTTATTATAGGCGGACAAAGGTGTTTTGTGCTCCCATGAATAGTGGTATAGGATTGCAAAACAAATTATTGGAAGCAATGGCTGTTGGGGTTCCTTGCATTACTTCATCGTTGTGCAATGCTGCCATTAATGCAATTTCTGATCAGCACTTAATCGTTTCCGATTCTGCAGAGCGAACAGCAAATGAGATTATACGATTGTTGATGGATCAAGATCGTGCAAAGCAAATAGGGGATTCGGGTCGAGAATTTGTACATGAAAACTTTTCTCCTAATAAAGTTGAAGCAAAATTGTTGACTCTTTTCCGTGCAATTCAACCAAAGGAGCATAAATAAAAAAGCTCTGCATTTATACAGAGCTTTTTTAATGTTGAATCGGATTCAGGCCAGATGCCTAATGCCTTACGGGGCATTCTACATCTGAATCAACCTAAAAACTAACCAAAAACCAATTCAGTTTTTTGATGATTAGTTGTAAATACCAGCAGAGGCCGGCCGCCTTACGGGGCAGCCGTCACCACTGATAAAACCTAAAACTAACCCGTTTCTTATGTTGTCATGTTTTTTGGTATTCAGTCGCGGGCTGCCTTACGGGGCAGCCCCTCCTGAAATCAACCTAGTAACTAACCAAAAACCATGAAACTCACTATGTTGCTGAACGATTGGAGATTTACCTATTACGCCATTTGGTCGTTTGAGTTTCACTCCTTAAAACCATTTCTGATTTATATACCCATATTACACTCAATTAAGAACAATAGTTTCGCAATTTTTAAGGAAACCTTACAATGAAATTTCATTTCTTAAAAACCCTTTATATATTGAAATGTTATTCAATCGATTAATGCTACTCAATAGCCTTTGATCAAAGGTGTTTATAGAAATTATTAATGTACTTTTGCAACAATATTTGAATATGACGAACAGCAAATTAAATACAATAGAAGAGGCTATTGCTGACATTAAAGCCGGCAAGGTGGTCATAGTAGTGGACGATGAAGACAGAGAGAACGAGGGAGATTTTATCAGTGCTGCATCTAATGCAACTCCTGAGTTGATTAACTTTATGGCTACGCATGGTAGAGGACTTATTTGTACCCCTTTAAGTGCAGACCGCTGCGATGAATTGGAACTGGAAATGATGGTAGCTCGAAATACTTCGTTTATGGAGACCCCTTTTACCGTTTCTGTTGATTTGATTGGACATGGCTGTACTACCGGTATAAGTGCATCCGATAGAGCAAAAACGATTAAAGCGTTAATCGATCCTAATACAAAACCTGAAGACCTTGGTCGGCCAGGACATATTTTTCCACTTCGTGCCAGAAATGGAGGTGTGCTTAGAAGAAGTGGTCACACAGAAGCCGCTGTTGATCTTGCTCAGATTTCTGGATTTGGACCAGCGGGTGTTTTGGTTGAGATAATGAATGAAGATGGGTCGATGGCTCGGTTGCCTCAATTAATGGAAATCGCAAAGAAATTTGATTTGAAAATCATTTCGATTGAGGATTTGATTTCCTACCGATTGCAAACGGAAAGTTTGATCGAAAAACAAGTTGAGGTTTCTTTGCCTACAGCGTATGGAGATTTTACTTTACATGCCTTTAAGCAACTTACCAACGATCAGGAACATTTGGCTTTAGTTAAGGGCACTTGGCAAAAAGATGAAACGATTATGGTTCGGGTTCATTCATCCTGCTTAACGGGAGATATATTTGGATCTTGCAGATGCGATTGTGGACCTCAATTGCACAGCGCAATGGAGATGATTGAAAAAGAAGGGAAAGGCGTTATTGTATACATGAATCAGGAAGGTAGAGGAATTGGCTTATTGAATAAGTTAAAAGCTTATAAACTACAAGAAGAAGGCCTTGATACAGTAGAAGCTAATTTGAAATTAGGTTTTAAGATGGACGAACGTGATTATGGAATCGGTGCTCAGATTTTAAGATTCTTAGGAGTGAGAAAAATGAACCTATTAACAAACAACCCAACCAAACGTGCCGGTCTCATTGGCTATGGTTTAGAAATAGTTGATAATATCTCCATACAAATAAAAGCCAATTCGCACAATGAGGATTATCTAAAAACAAAGAAGAATAAGATGGGACATCTTTTAAGTCTGTAACTAACTGAGTGTATAATATTCAGGTTTCTCTGTGTAATGCACACGTATTATTTCCGCTTGGATTAAATCCGTTAATATAGCGCTTGCTCTTCTTCTACTAATGTTCAATAATTTGCAAAATTGTTTTACGGTTATTTTTTGATTCGCATTAAGGTAATCAATCAGCGCTTTTTCTTTTGTTCCAAATTTGATGGTGTTGTTCAAACTGGAATTCGATTTTTTTAAAACATTTAAAACTACTTTACTGGCTAATAAGGATTGATCTTTTACTCTGATATAAGCCCACCATTTTCCGTCAGCTCCCTTAGTGTAATAAGGCTTGTCCACTCCTTTCATAATGATTACTTCCATTACTACTTGCTGATCGCATTCGTGATAATTGATATAATATTCAACTTCCGGTTTTATTAAAGTTAGTACAGCAACTTCGAGCATATGTTTCTCATCTTCTGCATTAACACCCTTAATATGACCATCATCTTTAACCCCTATTAATAAAGTTCCTCCCTTATGATTCGCAAAAGAAACAATGGTTTTTGCGATCCGAATTGAATCTGATATTTCTTGTTTGAAATCAAGCGTTTCGTTTTCGCCATTTTGAATTAGTTTTGTAATATATTTATTCATGTAATCGTTCGAATATGCAATATAATAAGATCACACCTAAATTGTTGAAACAATTAGAATCATTGTTACCTGATCATTGCATATCAACTCAGCAAGAAGATATAAAATCCTACGGAAGTGATTATACAGAGGATTTATATTTCGAACCTGAGGTGGTAATCAAACCTCAAAGTGTCGATGAAATAATTTCAGTTGTAAAGTTTTGTAACCAACATTTAATACCACTCACCCCACGAGGGGCAGGAACTGGTTTAAGTGGAGGAGCTTTGCCGGTGTGTAATGGTATTGTATTAAGTATGGAAAAATTTAATCGAATTATATTTATTGATGAAAGAAATTTGCAAGTGACTTGTGAGCCGGGAGTTATTAATCAGCACCTGCAAGAAGCAGTAAAAGAGAAGAATTTATTTTATCCTCCCGATCCTGCTAGTAAGGGTTCGTGTTTTATTGGAGGCAATCTTGCCGAAAATGCGGGAGGACCAAAGGCTGTTAAATATGGAGTAACGAAAGATTATGTATTAAATCTTGAAGTGGTATTACCTACTGGGGAATTGATTTGGACGGGTGCAAATGTTCTGAAAAATTCAACAGGATATAACCTAACTCAATTGATGGTTGGCAGTGAAGGGACTTTGGGTATTATCACTAAAGTAGTTTTTAAATTACTTCCTTATCCTAAATATAATTTATTGATGTTGGTACCTTTTAATTCGATTCATAATGCATGTAGTGCAGTATCGGAAGTTTTTCGAAGAGGGGTTATCCCCTCTGCTATGGAGTTAATGGAAAGAGATGCAATTGAATTTACAGCTCAACATGTACAGACTTCAATAAAATTGAAGGACACAACAGCTGCCCATTTAATTGTTGAAGTGGATGGGAATGATTTAGAATTGTTGTATAAAGAATGCGATGTGATTAATGAAGTGATGATGTCATTTGAATGCGATGAAATTTTATTTGCTGATGCTCAATCGCAAAAGGATGAAATATGGAAATTGAGAAGAGCTGCGGGCGAGGCTGTAAAAACGCATTCAATTTATAAAGAAGAGGATACTGTTGTTCCAAGAGCAGAATTACCGGAACTGCTACATGGCGTGAAAGAAATTGGGAAAAAGCATGGGTTCCGATCCGTTTGCTATGGACATGCAGGTGATGGTAACCTTCATGTTAATATTTTAAAAGATAATATGACCGATGATGAATGGAACAAAAAACTGCCATTTGGGATAAAGGAAATATTTGAATTGTGTGTAAAATTGGGAGGAACTATATCGGGTGAACATGGAATAGGTTGGGTTCAAAAAGATTATATGCCTATTGCATTGAATGAAAGTAATCTCAAAATACAGAAAGGGATTAAACAGCTTTTTGATCCAAACCATATTCTTAATCCAAATAAAATATTTAATTAAATTTATATCATGAAAAAAATCTATGCTTCTTTTCTCTTACTTTTCTTCTTATCGGGTAATATTCAAGGACAAGGATTTATAAATTCGTTAAGTTTAAGCCCAATAAACCCTTCATCGAATGACAGTGTTATTTTAATCGCTGATATTTTTACGTCCTACTCTTCTTGCGGTATAGCTAATGCAACAGTTAATGTTTCCGGAAATAATATAACTGTTGACGTATGCTATTGGCATGGAATGTTGGCGGCTCTGTGCCCTCGGATTGATCAATTCAATTTGGGTATTCTTCCATCTGGATCCTATATGCTCACATTCAATATGTTTACCAGTAGCGACCTAAATTGCAGCACGCCAATGTCAGCGGCTTCTTCATCAATTGCTTTTTCCGTGTCAACCACTTCAGTCTCAGATCTTTTATCCAATGAAGTGTCTTGGATTCATAATGTAAATGGAAATACAATATTCAACAGCAAAAATACTTTCGGAGAGTTTGTGATTTATGATGCCATTGGAAGAAAAATTTTTAATAAGAAGATTGGCGAGAATCAATCGATTGGTTTAAAATCTATTGTAACAGATAAAGGGTATTATATTATTTCATATCAGGCACAAGGCTATAAAAATCTATTAACAATACCATTTGTGATATTCTAGGAATTGTTTCATAAAATCCAGAAACAATAGTCTTTATCTTGCGTTGATTAGAAGAATCAAGATCTTAAGTGAAATCGGCAATTAAATTCATACTAACCTTATGCTTTTCTCTTTGCATGGTAAGCTCATTATGCGGGCAAGCTATGTGGGGAATCGCCAATAGTAATTATGCAGGTCAAATGGGATTTAATCTAAACCCTGCTTCCATTATGTCGCTTCCTTGGGGATATGAAATCAACTACTTATCCGGTAATTTTCATCTCGACAATAATTATCTCTACTATCCTAAAGGCACCAGTCTTTTATTCCCAAGTAAATTGGGTAATCCCGAAGATGAAAGAAATGGAGTACGTGATTACTACAATAGCGAAGATAAAAAAGGATTTATGAAAATGTGGCTTAAGCTTCCCGGATTAGCCATGCGTAGAAATATGGATGCTTTTGGTATACGCTGGGGAATTAAAGCGTTGTTAAGTGTCAGAGATTTAAATTATCATTTAGCGAAATTTGAATGGGAAGGATTTGATTTCAAAGAACAGCATGATATTTTGTACAACACAGATCCATATACAGAAGTGTCCATGTATTTTGGTGAGGTGAATTTGGATTATGGTCGCTTGATTCGACAAACAAAAGAAGAATTTATATCAGTCGGAGTAAGCGGAAGTTTTTTATATGGATTTGGTGGAAACTATATTCACGGAAATCACATGGATTATATCTTACCTCGTAAAGATACATTGATCGTTTACGATGTGGATGCTGAATATGGACATGCTTTGGCAAACCTTGGAGGTGAAGATGTTCAATTTGGAGATCATTTTAAAAACCGAGGACTGGGTGGATCGATTTCAATAGGTGCTCAGTATTTTAAGAGAAAAGATGAAAGTGCTTATGTAGCTCAAACTGCCGCACGTAGAAAAAAATATACTTGGAGAGCAGGTGCTTCCTTAATTGACCTGGGTGTTATTTCATTTACCAAAGATGCTGCTGTGTTTTCATTCAGTGACAATCAAACCGTTTGGCCGGGAATAGATACCGTTGCATTAAATTCAATTGACTATGCAGATTCTTTGTTGAGTGTCCAATTTTATGGAGATCCAAATTCCAGTTATAGAAAGGATAACTTCTTATTGTTTTTACCTGCTTCGCTAAGTTTGCAATTTGATTATTGCATTAAGCCTGCATGGTATGTTAATGCTAGCATCATAAAAAGAATTCCCTTTACAAGATTTATGGTGAGTCGTCCTGATCAAATCAGCATTACACCACGATATGAAGTGTACGATTTTGAAGTGGCTTTGCCATACTCATTTTACGATTACGATAAACACAGAATCGGTTTAGCATTTCGCTATAAATGGTTGATTATTGGATCGGATAAAATAGGGGCATTCACAGGACTTTGGGACATTACAGGATTCGATTTTTATTTCGGAATCCGTTTCACAGGACGTGAATTTAACAAGCGTCAATCGAACAGGCTTGATGAATGCTTTAGATAACAACCTACTGAAAAATCGGCATAGAAAATTTCCTTTTCAGGACAAAATGACTTTTAAACTTAAAGTTTAATTACCACTTTGACAGAATAAATTCAAAGGTACAAGCTTTGATGTGTTGATTTCAGAATCAAAAAAACAAAAAGTTATGAATTCAATTACATTAAAAAACAAAAAAACAAGTCCGTTTTTCGGTATTCCATTATGGTCTAATTTTATGGATGATTTTTTAAGTGAAGTAGATTCTTCCGGATCTATTCAGATGCGAAATCCTAGAGTAAACATTAGTGAAACAAATAATGCATTTCAAATGTTGTTTGAAGTGCCTGGGTTTCGTAAGAATGATTTTACAATAAAAATGGAAGAAGATACGTTGGTAATCAGTGGAACGCATCAGGAAAATGAAAACAAAAACACAGATGAAAACGTTTTCAGAAGAGAGTTTAGACTGAGTTCTTTTACCCGAAAATTCCAACTACCTGAAATGGTTAATGCAGAGGCAATAAGCGCTGCATACGAAGATGGATTATTAAAAATTACTTTGCCAAAGCTTGAAGCAAAGAAAAAAATTGAAAAAGAAATCGTGATTTCGTAATCATGGTTGTTGTAGGGGTTGGAAATGCCCGGTACTTTGTTACCGGGCGTTTCTTTTTATAGGGAGACCAACTTTATTAGTTAAATTGCGCCTTGAAAATTTACGAATATGTCAAACAATAAACCAGTCATTTTGGTAACCAACGATGATGGAATCACCGCTCCCGGACTTAAAGTTTTAGTGGAAGCAATGATGGATTTAGGAGAAGTTGTAGTTGTTGCTCCAGACAGCCCTCAATCGGGAATGGGGCATGCCATTACCATCAATCATCCGTTGCGCTTAGATAAAGTAGATATGTTTGATGAAGTACCTGCGTATCAATGTTCAGGAACTCCTGTCGATTGTGTTAAACTGGCCGTAAACAAAATACTTCATCGCAAACCCGATTTATGTGTTTCGGGCATTAATCACGGTTCGAATAGTAGTATAAATGTTATTTATTCCGGTACCATGTCTGCCGCTATGGAAGGGGCTATTGAAGGAATACCCAGTGTTGGCTTTTCATTATTGAATTATTCATTGGAAGCTGATTTTAGTGCTGCCGGATTATATGCTTATAGAATAGCATGTACCATACTCAACAAAGGGATGGCGCCTAACTCGTTGCTTAATGTTAATATACCAAATGCACCTAAAGAAGAAATTCAAGGAATTAAAGTTTGCAGACAAGCCAGAGCGAAATGGGAAGAGGAGTTTGATGAGCGACTCGATCCGCATAGCCGCACCTATTATTGGCTAACTGGAAAATTTATCAATTACGATAAAGAGAGTGATACCGATGAATGGGCATTGGCAAACAATTATGTTTCAGTTGTTCCTGTATTGTTTGATTTTACTGCATACCATGCATTCAATCACATGAATGCTATAAATTGGAATGATATAAAGACAAGTAATAAAAAGTATGATTGGTAAATTTCTGAATAAAGACAGCATGTGGCTGGGCATCATACTTGGCGTATTGGTTCCAATCATCTCTGTTGGTTTTTTTATTTTCATTGATCGATTTGTAGCGACATACTTTTTTAATCTACCTTCATTATTCAGTATGCCTACCATACAAGTCATTGCTATTTTTATCAATGTTTTAGTGTTCAGATATTATATGCTTAAAAAATATTACGATTATACCGGAAGAGGAATATTGCTGGCAACATTCATTTATGCCTTTGTGTATTTTTATTTGTACATGGATAAAATGATTTAAGGGAAAGTGAAATTTTACATCATAGCTGGTGAGGCTTCAGGCGACATGCATGCCGCTAACTTGGTTCGAAGCCTGAAACAAGTAATACCCAAAGCACAGTTTAGAGGGTGGGGTGGAGATCAAATGTCAGCACAAGGTGTTGACCTTGTGAAGCATTATAAGGAATTAGCCTTTATGGGATTTGTAGAGGTGATATCTAATCTGAGAACCATTTTAAAAAACATTGATCAATGTAAAAAAGACATTGCATCTTATAAACCCGATGCGGTTATTTTGGTGGATTATCCAGGGTTTAATTTAAGAATCGCCACTTATATCAAAAAGCAAGGTATTCCCAGTATATATTATATATCACCACAAATATGGGCATGGAAGCAATCACGTGTACATGCCATTAAACGTGATGTGGATTTGATGCTCGTTATATTGCCATTCGAGCAAGAATTTTATAATCGATTCGGAATGGATGTAAAATTTGTTGGTCATCCACTTTTAGATGCGCTTCCGTTAAATTCGACTGAGAAAAGTGAACAAGAAAAGTTTCATAGCGATAAGAAATGTATTGCCTTACTGCCTGGAAGCAGAGTACAAGAAATAAAATCAATGCTTCCGGTTATGTTGCACATGTGTAAGCATTTTCCTGAATTTCATTTCGTGATTGCAGCAGCAAATCATGTTCCATCTTCATTATATGAAAAGTATACAAATGGAATAGAAAATATTGAAATTGCATATAACCGTTTTTATGATGTTCTCAAACAAGCCCACGCGGCTTTGGTAACCTCAGGAACTGCTACATTGGAAACTGCATTGATGAATGTTCCTGAAGTAGTGTGCTATAAAGGAAACTTAATCTCCTATTGGATAGCAAGAAAATTGATTAAGGTTCAATACATCTCTTTAGTAAATCTTATATCTGACAAAGAAGTGGTGAAAGAATTAATACAAGATGATTTCAATGAAACGAATTTAAAATTGGCCCTTCAAAGTTTATTGGATATAAATCAAAGAGAAAATCTTATAGCGAATTACGATCAATTGCGCATCAAGTTAGGTAGTTCGGGTGCTTCAGAACGAGCAGCAAATTATATCATTCAGCATCTTCAGCAGTAGTAGAATTGATTTTAATATTACAAACGATTGGATAATGATCGCTAAATTTTTGTCGGATGACTTTATAACTTTCCGATTCGATTACTTCCTCATCATGCATAATGTAGTCGATACGCAAGAACGGCAGAGGCCCAACATAAGTGGATGAAAGTCCTTTGCCACTTACGCGATAAGCATCATCTAAATTATCGCTTAATTTTCGGTATGCATAAGAAGCAGGTGTATCATTAAAATCGCCACATAATAAAATTGGATAAGGAGACGCATCTATTTTTTCAACAATAGCATCCACTTGTAATTTTCGTTTTATAAAACCATTGCGCAAGCGTTTTAATACCTGCTTAGATGTAACCAATCTTTGATTGGCATCCCCTTCTTCGATGTTTTGTATAAATTTAAATTCGGCTGCATTGAATCGAACAGACTGTAAATGCAAATTAAAAATGCGAAGAGTGTCTTGTTCAATAACCACATCGCTGATTAAACACATATTCATTTTTGAATCGGAGTTCTTAATTACTTCTTTTCGCACTATCGGGAATCGGCTGATGGTTGCCATTCCATAGCGATCTTTCCCTCTCAAAATAATTGGAAATTCAGAGTGAACAAAATAGGAGCCCATTGTTTTATCAATCATCTTCAGGTTTCTAAAACCGATTTCATCAGAGTCAAAAAATTCTTGGAAACATAAAATATCAGGATTCTCTTTATGAAGCATGTCCACTATATCATTTCTCGTTTTTTTATTCGAAGCCCAATTGTAAAAATCGAATAAGCGGCAATTGTAGCTCATGATTTTAGCCGTATGATCTGGATTAATGTTCCGAGTTTTTACAAAAATACCAGGTCTGTAAAATCCGGTCATAGTATAGAATCCTAGAAGAAAAACCAATAGTGGTGCAACAGCGATTTTTCGATTGAGATAAATGCACAAGATCAGATTTAGCAAGTTTATTATAAAAATGAATTGATAACCAATACTTAAAGTAGCAAAGGGCCAAAACAAGGAAGGATTAAAAATTGAAGATGCCAGTGTTAAAATGAGAAGTAAACTAATGGCAACAACCCAAATTGAAAACAAATAAAATCGGAGTGTATTTTTTTTGGAACGAATCAAGTTGTATTTATTTTCTGTTGCTCATTCGGAACAAAAGTTCCTTTTCTTCTTCGGATAGACTATCGTAACCGGACTGACTAATTTTTTCAAGTATCTTATCAATGCGTGTTTGTGTATTATAGTCCGAGGCATTACTTTTTACTACCTTAAGTTTACTTTTCTTTCCTGTTCGACTAAGTCGGTCAAAAATAAATTCAAGCCATGCGCCAAGATTTCTTCCGGAGCGCATTTGTTTAACAAACAAAAAGCCGTACAGTGCACCTCCGATATGTGCAATGTTACCCCCAGCATTTCCCGAAGGGATTAAAATTAAATAGATCAACACGGCAACTAAAGCAATATATTTTATTGCAACGGCACCGAACAGAAGAAGAAATACTTTATAATCGGGGATAAGTGTAGCAATAGCTACTAAAATGGCTAGTATGCCTGCACTTGCACCAATAAGTGTTGAGTACTCCTTTTGTTCGGTAAATGCCGGAAACACATTATAGGTTATAACATAAAGCAATCCGCCTAATAAGGCACCATTGATATAGGTAGTTACGAGTTTAGTGCTACCCAAATATTCGTTAAATATTTTTCCGGTCCAGTACAAAACCAGCATATTAAATACGAAATGCCAGATGCCTTCATGTACAAACATATAGCTGATAAAAGTCCACGGTCTTGAAAGTAAACTGTTAAAATCGGATGGTAAAGCTGTGTATAATATAAACCAATCAATCCATGAGTAGGTGTTAAACAAAAAGATGATGGTTTGACCTAGTTTGATAAAAAGAAAAACAGCAGCATTAATAAATATCAGTTTCGATAAGTGATTAGAGATTCCCAATTGCTGTTGTATGGATTTAAATGTATTCATCAATAATCTCTAAAATGATCAAACCTTCTTTTGTTCCACAATTTTATCAAAAGAAATCCAAACAACATGCCTCCTAAATGAGCAAAGTGAGCAATGTTATCACCAGGATTATTTTGAATTCCTAAATAAAGTTCGAATGCACCATAAAAGAAGACGAAGTATTTAGCTTTAACCGGAATAGCAAAATAGAGATATATAATAGCATTGGGGAATAACATTCCAAAGGCCAACAGTACCCCAAATACTGCTCCCGATGCACCAACAGTAGGGATATCCGTTTTCTGTTTGTAGAATAATTCTAAAACCTCAATTGATTTCTTTACCAAAACCGGATTGTCTTCATCCATTGACCATTCATAATAAAATGTATTGGTAACATCTGCCAACTCCTGATCGGCATACCGGTTGTATTTTTTTACCAAAGCTTCAAAATCTTCGATGCTCGGTGAAGCCGCATACATTTCTATTATTTTGTGTTCTTGTCTCAATTCATAGCTACTCACTGCAAGATGTATGCTCGCAGCTCCGAGTCCGGTTATAAAGTAATAGATTAGAAATTTTTTAGGGCCCCAAATATTTTCTAGAGAATTGCCAAACATCCACAATGCCAACATATTGGAAAAGATGTGTAGAAAACTACCATGCATAAACAGATGCGTCACCAATTGATAAGGCTCAAAGTATGTGGAAGTCGGTACAAAAAGACCTAAGGTGTATCCTAGATTAAGTCCTAATTTTTTAGACAAGACATAATCCAGCAAAAACATGATCCCATTGATGATTAAAAGATTTTTAACCACATCAGGTAGTAATTTAAATGAAGAAGGACGATATGATTGATTCATAATTTACTTTATTTCGATTGAATCCAATTAAACAATTGATCGCTGGTCATTTGCTTATAGCATAGCTTCCCGGAGGGATGTATGGCAGGCGAAGGAGAATTCATAAGTTCGTTGAGTAAAGATTCAATTTCAACTTTCTCTAATATTTTGCCACGTTTTAAAGCAAACCGCTTGCTTAGCGTACGGGCTACTTTTTCTTTTATTTGAATGTTCGGAATATTGGACTGTTCAAAATCATCGATCAATTCCAGCAGCAATGATTCAGAGTTTTCGTTTAGCGCAAGTGAAGGCAAGCCATGAATGGCAATGGTATTTTTTCCAAAATCCTGAACATCAAAACCCACTTGTTTTAAATATGGATTTATCTCTTTGAAGGTTTCCGCTTGCTTTACATTTAACTGTATTGTGTTTGGAAATAAACTTTGTTGACTAGAAGCTGCTTGATGTTCCAAATGAAATAAAAAGCTTTCGTAAAGCACTTTTTCATGCATCATTTGCTGATCACCAATAATAAAATTTGAACCATATTGTGCAATTAAATATGTGCCGGCATATTGTCCAATTGCTCGTAGTGGAATATTTTCTTCTATAGAAACATCTACTTTTTGCTGAACTTCAACGGCAGTTTTGGTGCTGCGATTGAGATCTTTGTAAAATGAATCCCAGGATTCTGGACTTTCTTTTTCTTTGCGAAGATCGCTAGTAGCAAATGGATTGTAGTTTTTGTTAACTGTGATGGAAGGTTGCACCGGTTTTTCTTTATACTTCGATAAAGGGATTTGTATGGCCGGATCAACATCAAAATCTAATGAAGGACTTACACTGAAGCGTCCCAAGGAGCGCTTAACGGCTGCTCTCAGAATTGCATAAATGGATTTCTCATCTATGAATTTAATCTCGTGTTTGGTCGGATGTATGTTCACATCAATGTTGGCCGGATCGATACTCAAATGAATAAAATAAGAAGGGTACGATCCTTGGCTCAGCAAATCTTTGTATCCGGTGAGAATCGCATGATTCAAATACGCATCTTTTATAAAACGATTGTTAACAAAAAAATACTGTTCACCTCTTGTCTTTCGCGCAAACTCAGGCTTTAGAATGTAGCCTGAAATTTTGATTAGTCGTGTGTCTTCATCAATTGGCACCAAACGCTCATCGTACGCTTGTCCGAATAAAGAACAAATACGATGACGCATATTACCGGCTTTAACCTGTGAAGTTTCGGTTCCGTTTATCATTAACTTGAAAGACACATTCGGGTAAGCCAAAGCAACTCGATTGTATTCTTCGATGATATGCCGGGTTTCGACTGGATTTGATTTCAAAAAATTCCTCCGTGCCGGAAGATTGAAAAATAAATTTTTAACTGACAAACTACTCCCAGATGAAGTGCTACACGCTTCGTGACTAGTCACTTTTCCTCCTTCAATGATGATTTGTGTGCCGGTTTCTTCATCGTGTAATTTGGTTTTCAGTTCTACCTGTGCTACAGAAGCAATGGAAGCCAATGCCTCGCCCCTAAATCCCATGGTATGTATGCTGTGTAGGTCTTCAGCTTTTCTGATTTTGGAAGTGGCGTGTCGTTCAAAACACATTCGGGCATCAAAAGTATTCATGCCACAACCATTATCGATTACTTGTATTAACTCTTTTCCGGCATCATTGATCAATAAGGTTATTTGATCTGCTCCGGCATCAATTGCATTCTCCAGCATTTCTTTCACTGCCGAAGCCGGTCGTTGAATGACTTCTCCGGCCGCAATCTGATTGGCCACTTGTTCAGGAAGAATTTGAATAATGGTCTTCATGAACTAGTAAAATAAGATTAAATAAGAGAGCACTGCTAATGCAGCAATGATTAGAACCAGGCGAAGATTACTCTGGCGACTCGTGCTTGTTTTTTCAGATGACCATCTTCTATTATAGGCTTTATGAATTCTGTCTGAAAAAGAGTGCGATTGAGATTCGATATTCTTTATCTGTCGGTCGAGTTCTTCTTTACGTTCGTTATAATAACGAGGTTTGTAGGCAAACTCTTTATGTTTTGGTATTTTAAAAAAACCTGGAAGTTTCATTTATTAATTCGCTACTGAGTTGAAAAGTATTTATTATTAACATCAACGTGGACAAAAATATGCATTAATAAGCATTATGCCATGTAATTAAACTGTTTAGACAACGTATTTTTATAAGCTATGTTTTTCAAAAGATTCTTAAAAATTTTATTCCCCTTATTGCTTTCTGCCACTTTTCTTTTTGGACAAAAAAGTAAAGTGCCTTTTTATACCAACGATGCAAAAATTTGGGCAGACTCTGTCTATGATAAACTAAATTACTTTGAACGCATAGGTCAGATTTTTATGGTAGCGGCTTATTCTAATAAAGATGCAAGCCATATCCATGAAATAGATTCACTCATCCAAAAATACTATATAGGTGGATTGATTTTTTTTCAAGGAGGCCCTATGCGTCAGGCTGAACTCACCAATCATTACCAGTCTATCACCAGAGTTCCATTAATGATTGGGATCGATGGCGAATGGGGTTTGAGTATGCGTCTTGACAGTACCATCCGTTTCCCCCGACAAATGACATTGGCTGCTGCAAATAACGATTCGATTGTTTATGCGATTGGTAAAGATATTGCTCGTCAATGTAAGCGATTAGGCATTCACATTAATTTTGCTCCAGTGGTGGATATCAATAACAATCCCGCTAATCCGGTAATTAATTCACGTGCATTTAGTGACGATAAACAATGGGTAGCCCATCTAGGATCTATGTATATGAAAGGAATGCAAGACGAAGGTGTACTGGCTTGCGTAAAACATTTTCCGGGGCATGGCAATACCAATTCCGATTCGCATTATACCTTACCCATTATATCTCAAAGCTATGCTGAAATGGATAGCATGGAGTTGTATCCTTTCAGATCTTTGTTTAATCAAGGTGCAGCGAGTGTTATGGTAGCACATTTATTTATACCTTCTTTGGATTCAACCCCCAATCGTGCATCCACTTTATCTCCCCGAATCGTTACGGATTTGCTCAAGAAAGATTTGAATTATGATGGTCTTATTTTTACGGATGCGCTGAACATGAAAGGGGTAAGCAATTATTTTAGTCCGGGTGAATTGGAACACAATGCCTTTTTAGCAGGTAATGATGTGTTATTGTTTTCTGAAAATATTCCAGCTGCTTATGAGCGCATTCATTACGCGATACAGAATTGCGAGTATGAAGAGAATATTTTAGAACAAAGAGTTAAGAAAATATTAATGGCTAAGTATTGGGTTGGTTTGCATAGAGCGGGTACTATTGATTTGAACAACCTAAGTAACGAAATTTCAGCTAATGCTCTGCAACTGTCTGATAAGGCCTTTGGATCAGCTGTTACTTTATTGAAAAATGATCAACAGATTCCATTCTCCTTCGATGAATCTGAGCAAATCGTTTCATTGGTTATTAATGATTCGCTTAATAATCTATTTCAAAATTATTTACGTGAATATGGAATAACCAATACGTTTTCACTAAATCGATTTTCATCAGACTCTGAAGTTAATCGTGTAGTAGAACGTGTGAATGGATTCAAAAAAATGATCATCAGTTTGCACAACACTTCTACTTTGTCTGCAAATGATTTTAATGTGCCAAAATGGTTGGGATCTTTTATGAACAGACTCAACTCTAAAATGGAAATCACTTTTGTGGTGTTGGGCAATAGTTATATACTCGAACGTATTAATGGACTTGCCAGGTGCTCTGCAGTGGTACTTGCTTATGAAGACACCTACT
>Ga0116144_10000803_pt1 | contig 40446 bp, 28 predicted proteins | sample AD_UKC035_MetaG_FD_89746 | JGI IMG/M metagenome (GOLD analysis project Ga0116144, IMG submission 89746) | Active sludge microbial communities of municipal wastewater-treating anaerobic digesters from USA - AD_UKC035_MetaG | ecosystem: Engineered > Bioreactor > Anaerobic > Digestate | place: USA...
CTCGAGTTCAGTGCATTGCATCCGCTCCCCATGTCCGACCTTCTGCACGTAGAAGAGCTTGGGCGTCTCGCCCTTGTAGCCACCGCGGCAGGCCGCATGGAACAGGCGCCGCGTCTGCTCGCGCACGCCGTGAAACCCGGGCTGGTTGGCCAGCCGCTGCAGCAGCGCCTCGATGCCGGCGTGGTCGCGCCGCTCCTGCAGCTGCGCAAGCAGTGCGTAGTGCTCGCTCATCTCGTCCCTGGGGCGCCGCCAGGTCCAGGCGGCGCTGCCGCTTGACTGCCGGTCGCCGGCGCGGCGGACGAGTTCGTAGCCGAGCCAGATCGGCCGCGGCTTGTCTTCCAGACGCCGCAGCTGCGGCTCGGGCGAGCCGAGCTCGCCGGGGGTGAAGAGCATCATCCACGGCACGCGCGTGGCGCCCTCGGGCCAGTAGACGGCCAGCACCGCGTTGGCGCGGCCGCCGGCCTTGCGCACGGCGCGCTGCCCGGGGGTGGCGCCGATGCCATGGCGTTCGTGCAGCTTGAGGATCATCGCTTGGGCCTTCTCGGCGGCGACTTCGCCGAGGACGTAGCGCGTGTAGGCCTTGGCGGCGCAGTCGTTGACGCGCACCAGCGCTGCCGTCTTGGTGCGCGCGATCGGGGTCGAGGCTGACATGGCGGTCTCCGCAGTCCAGGTTCACTCCCGTATAGGGAGCGCCCGGCGCGAAGCGCGAAAATGCCTTGCCGGCGCAGTGTGATGTGCCGGCGCAGTGTCAGACTCATGATGTTCCCTGGGCAGACAGGCTATACGGGGATGTGGGACAGACACGGCGCGCGGCTGCAAGACGCCGGCGCGACTTGCATCAGGCGGCTTGCCCCATGCCCGTCCCGCACAGCGGGCATCGGGCAGGCCGCCAAACTGCAACACACACGCTCGCAAGAGCACGCCGGGGCGCCACCCCGGCAGGCATCGGGCCGCCAGCCCGATGCCGAGCAAACACGGTAGCTGCGTGCCTCTAATAGGGCTGGCGCGGCTGCGACGGGCGCTGGAGGGGTGCAACCCCCTTCCTTCGACCCGATCGGTTGCCGGCACCGCCGGCTCCGGTGTTGGGCGACGCGGAAACGGCGTTGGGGAGGAAATGCCCCATCGACCTGGTCATGGATGAAAGCGGGTCAAGTCCCGCCGTGGGGGTGTACCGGAAGGGCGCAACCACTGCCGCGCAGGATGGCTTCCGAGCACGTCGCGAGACGTGAGGGCTGCAAGGGGAAACCTGGCGCAAGCCTGGCACCTCGGGAAACCGGGGGCCGATGCATAGCTCAAACCTGTAATGGCGCCAAGATATGGCGCCTCGCGGAGCAAGGTCGAGCCGCAGGCATGAAGCCGTGGTTCGTAGTCGATGAAGCACAACCCGAGTACCTCAGCCGCTTGAACATCGGGCGGGGGAAACCTACGGGGAGCCGACAAGGCTAGGGCAGTGCGGAGACGGCGGCGCGACCTTGCGCAGTAGACGTGATCTAACGCGGGAACCTCTCTTCCTGCTGCTTCGGGTGGCACCGGGCAGGTCAAGGGTGGAGAGGGGGAGACCAGCTCAGTAGGGTTCGACTCATGCGTGATACGACCGAAGCGCATGGGGAGCTGCACGAGCAGCGTCACGGTTGGCACCGTGTCCCGAAAGGTTGGCGTGTTTGCACAGTGTGTGTGCTCCCGCAAGGGAGTCGCGGGCTTGGCGGCCTGCTGCAGCGCCGATGGATTCTTCATCGGCACCGATAGCCCGGAACCCTTGGCGGGGCTCAACGGGCGAACACCACGGCCTTGGCAGGCCGTGCGTGCGAGTCGAAGGGACAGATGTCGCGCCGCTCATGCCCCCAGGGCAGCGGTCGGCGTGCGTGTCGAGGTCATCTCTTCTCTCGGGCGCCCCCATCTCTTTGGGGGCGCCTTTCTTCTGGGCAGACGAATGCGGCAGCCGGCCAGGCGGCCGCGCTCGCGGCCGCGGCGCTCGGCAGGCGCAGTGCTCGCCGACGACCGTCAGGCGGCCAGCGTGGCCACGGCCGTCAACGCGGTTGCCGCGGTCGGTGCCGGCTGCGCGACGGCGGCGTCGCCGCGTTCGAGGGCATCGAGGTGGTCGGCCCACAACTGCATCATCTGCCGGCGCTGCTGCAGGTATTCGGCGCGGTTGTAGGCGCGGCCCAGGCTGTCCTTGACGGTGTGGGCGAGCTGCGCCTCGATGATCTCGGGGGCGACGTTAAGCTGCTCGGCAAGCAGCGTGCGCGCGGTCGCCCGAAAGCCGTGCCCGACGACCTCGTCCTGCCCGAAGCCGAGCGCGCGCAGCGCGGCGTTGATGGTGTTCTCGGACATCGGCCGGTGATGGTGCCGCTCACCGCGGAAGACGAGTTCTCCGCGGCCGGTGAGCAGGCGCAGCTCGCGCAGGATCTGCACCGCCTGCCGCGGCAGCGGCACGATGTGTGGCGCCCCGTTCATCTTGCCCGCGCGCTGGCGCTTCATGCGCGCGCTCGGAATGGTCCAGGTGGCCTTGTCCAGATCCAGTTCGCTCCAGCGCGCATGGCGCAGCTCGCCCGGGCGCAGCAGCAGCATGGGCGCCAGGTGCAGCGCCGCACGCACGACCGGCGTGCCCGCGTAGCCCCGGCATGCGCGCAGCAGTTCGCCGAGGCGCTCGGGGCAGAGGATGGCCGGGAAGTGCTTCACCAACGGCCGCCGCAGCAGGCCCTTGAGGTCGCGCGCGGGGTCGCTCTGCGCGAGGCCTGCGCCGACCGCGTAGCGAAAGACCTGCGAGCAGCTCTCGTGCACGCGGTGCGCCGTCTCGAAGACGCCGCGCGCCTCGACGCGACGCAGCACCGAGAGCAGCTCCGGTGCGTTCACCTCGCCCACCGGCCGCGCGCCGATGTAGGGGAAGACGTCGGCTTCCAGACGGCGCAGGACCTTCTCGGCGTACTTCGGCGCCCACTCGGGCGCGCGCACGCCGTACCACTCGCGGGCTACGGCCTCGAAGCTGCCCGGCGCGGGCAGCCCCGCGGCTAGCAGCGCGGCAACCTCCTGTGCCTGCACGGCGGCGGCCTTCGCGTCCTTGCGCGCGGCGCTGGGGTCTATGCCCTCGGCGAGCAGTTCGCGCGCCTGCGCCGCCTTCCTGCGCGCCAGCTCGAGCTTCGTCGACGGGTAGATGCCCAGCGAGATCGTCTTGCGCTTGCCCGCAAACGCGTAGTCCAGGCGCCAGCCGTGCTTGCCGCCAAAGGGGCTGATGAGCAGGTAAAGACCGTCCCGGTCGGCCAGCCGCTTGCGCGGGTCGCCGGGCTTGATGCTGCGGATCAGGGTGTCCGAAAGAGGGGCTTGGGTTCTCATGAAGGAGGTTCTCCAGTAAGAGGTGGAACCTCGTATAGGGAAACCCGTCCCCGACAAGGACTTGGCGCGATCTTTCGGGGGCGCCCCAGGCCACCAATTCCAGAAGCCCGAACTCGTTTCGGGCTTTTTTCATGTCTGCCCGTAGCGCCAGTCCTAACGCGTGCGCCGATCGATCGCCGGCAGCGGAATTGCGCTTGCGCAGCGTCAGAAAGTGCCGCCACCGGGCGCGTTGGCGCCGGTAGACTGCGCCGCTTCGACCCGTCGAAGGCCTCCGGTCGCACGCGGCGCGCCCGGCTCCGGTGATTCGGCGTTGTCGACCCCGGAACGATTCCCACCCGCGACATGAAGATCCTCGTCACCGGCGCTGCCGGCTTCATCGGCATGACCACCGCGGCTCGGCTCCTCGAGCGCGGCGACGAGGTCGTCGGGCTGGACAACCTCAACGACTACTACGAGGTGCAGCTCAAGCTCGACCGGCTGGCGCGGCTGCAGCCGCGGCCGGGCTTTCGCTTCGTGAAGATGGACGTTGCCGACCGCGAGGGCACGCAGCGCCTCTTCGAGGCCGAGCGCTTCGAGCGCGTCATCCATCTCGCGGCGCAGGCCGGGGTGCGCTATTCGCTGAAGAACCCGCACGCCTACGTCGAAAGCAACCTCGTGGGCTTCATGAACATCCTCGAGGGCTGCCGTCACGGCGGCGTGAAGCACCTTGTCTACGCCTCCAGCAGCTCGGTCTACGGCGGCAACACCCGCATGCCGTTCTCGGTGCACGACAGCGTCGACCACCCGGTGAGCCTCTATGCCGCGAGCAAGAAGGCCAACGAGCTGATGGCACATACCTACAGCCATCTCTACGGCCTGCCGACGACGGGGCTGCGCTTCTTCACCGTCTACGGCCCCTGGGGCCGGCCGGACATGGCGCTGTTCCTGTTCACGAAGGCGATTCTCGAGGGTCGGCCGATCGACGTCTTCAATCACGGGCAGATGCAGCGCGACTTCACCTACGTCGACGACATCGTCGAGGGCGTGATCCGCGTCACCGACCGCACCGCCACCCCGGCGCCGGATTACGACGCGAACCGGCCCGACCCGGCGACGAGCTCGGCGCCCTACCGCGTCTTCAACATCGGCAACCACCAACCGGTGCCGCTGCTCGACTTCATCGCCTGCGTCGAGCGCGCGCTCGGGCGCAGCGCCGAGAAGAACTTCCTGCCGCTGCAGGACGGCGACGTGCCGGCGACCTACGCCGACGTGCAGGCGCTGCAGGACTGGGTCGGCTTCAGCCCGGCGACGAGCATCGAGACCGGAATCGGCCGTTTCGTCGACTGGTACCGGAGCTACTACCGCGTCTGAGCGCGGCTGCCGCCACGATGCGGCGCCGCCGCTTCTGGCGCGCCCGCTTCAGCGGCGCGCCAGGAGTTCGTGCAGGTAGCGTACCGGTACCGCATAAGTGATCCCGGTGGGCTGGCTCAAGGCCGATTCGCGGTTGCCCTTGACCAGCACCATGTTCACGGTGCCCAGCATCTGACTTGTCTGCACGTCGAAGAGCGGGCCACCGCTGTTGCCGGGGTAGGCGGTGGCGTCCAGCTGCAGCAGCTCGAAACTGCCGTCGCGCAGGCGTGCCACGGCGGATTCGGTGAGCTGGCGCGCCTGCGGCGTCGGCAGCGCGCTGGCGACGATCGCGGCGATGATGCCGCGGTGCGTGACCGGGCGGAAACCCAGGATGCCGCCAACCGGAAAGCCCATCAGCGCCACCTCCATGCCCTCGCGCGGCGCGTTGTCGGCGGCCAGCGTGACCGGGACGCCGGGGCGACCGCCGACGCGCAGCAAGGCCAGGTCGTGCTGGCGCTCGCCGCGCAGCAGCTCGGCCGGGCGCACCTCGCCCCCGCCCTGCGGCGAGGGCACGAGCACTGCCAGGCCGGCGCCATCGGGCTTGTCGGCTTCGGGTGCGGTCTCCGGCAGCACGTGCCAGCAGGTGGCCACCAGCGAGCCGTCGGCGACGAAGCAGCCGCTGCCGCGAAAGCGAAAGCGGGGGCTGGCCAGCGGGTCGTAGCTGCCGACGGCGCAGACAGAGGGCTTGAGCGAGGCGATGAGATCGACCAGACCTGCGCTCAGCGCCGCCTGCGCTGACAGGGCGCCGCCAGCCAGGAGAATCGATCTGCGACGAATGGGCATCCTGTCCTGAAGTGCATCCGGCCTCGCGGGCACGCCGGGCAGGGCGATTGTGCGCCCCGCTGGCGTGTACCAGTACCGAAGTTCGTGGCGACTGCGGGCGGCGGGCCTGCCATGATTGCAGTCTCCGGGCGCGCGCTGTCCGGCCATCCGCTTGGGAGGGGGGCGAGCTCCGGTTTTGCGGAAACGCCTGCGCCGCCGCGGCGGGCCGGGTGCGCGAGACGCCCGATCGTCGATCAAGCGCAAATGCGAGCATTTGTCAATTTGTTCTCAGGCCATTTCGTCCTACCCCCTGGACCAAGGGGTGCCCTCATGATGGCGGGCTCCGTACAGTGGCGGTGCGATGCTGCATTGCGGAAGGCGTCTCGACCGTCGCCCGCAATGCCACCCGCCCCGAACCGGGGTGCCGCCGCGTCGTTCCAGCGAGTGGCCGAGGTGGCGAGCGCGCCCCGAGTGTCGACACCCAGATTCCCCGAACGATGATTCGTGTCTTCCGCCATTACCTGTATCGGCACAGCGTGCTGCGCGTGGCCGCCGACCTGAGCTTCCTGCTGCTGGTGATGTTGCTGGCCTTCGTGGCCTTTGCGGAGGGTCTGCGCGCGTTGATGCCGCAGGCCGGTGCGTCGATGCTCTCGGTCGCCGCGGGCATGTTCGTCGCCAACACGAGCGCCGGGTTCTATCAGCGCCATACCCATTTCACCAGCTACCAGGCGTTTGCGCGCGCCGCGGTGGCGCTGGCGATCGTGCTGCCGGTGACCTACTTCGTCCTGGGCATGCTGCCCGCGGATCTCGCCAATCGCAACGCGATCCGCTACGCGGCGATGTTCGGCGCCGGTGCGGTCGTGCTGCGGCGCCTGTACGTGACGATTTCCGGTGCCGATCCGCTCTCGCGCACGCGCATCCTGATCTTCGGCACCGGTCCGGCGGCGCTGACGGTCGGGACCACGCTCAAGGCCTCGGACCCCAACGCGCTCATCGTCGGCTACCTCGCGGGGCCCAACGAGAAGCAGGTCAGCGTGCCGCGCGACGAGCTGCTGGCCGCCAGCGGGCAGACGCTGACCGAGACCGCGCGGCGGCTGCAGGTCGACGAGATCGTCGTGGCGCTCACCGAGCGGCGCGCCGGCAGCATGCCGCTGCGCGAGTTGCTGGACTGCAAGCTCAGCGGCATCAAGGTCTACGACATCGCGACGCATTTCGAGAAGACGCTCGGCCAGATCCGCATCGACTACGTCAACGCCGGCTGGCTGATCTTCGGGCCGGGCTTCAACCAGGGCTTTGCCCGCACCGCGATCAAGCGCGTGTTCGATCTCCTCTGCGCGACGCTGCTGATCCTGGTCTCGCTGCCGGTGATGGCGCTCACGGCGCTGCTGATCAAGCTCGAGAGCCGCGGCCCGGTGCTCTACCGGCAGGAGCGCGTCGGCCGCAACGGCCGCAGCTTCCAGGTCGCCAAGTTCCGCAGCATGCGCACCGACGCCGAGAAGGACGGCAAGCCGGTGTGGGCCAAGGCCAACGACGACCGCGTGACGCGCGTCGGTGCCGTCATCCGCAAGCTGCGCATCGACGAACTGCCGCAGCTCTTCAACGTCCTCAAGGGCGAGATGAGCCTGGTGGGGCCCCGCCCGGAGCGTCCGTTCTTCGTCGAGCAGCTCACGGCGCAGATCCCTTACTTCGCCGCGCGGCACAGCGTCAAACCCGGCGTCACCGGCTGGGCGCAGGTGCGCTACCCCTACGGCGCCACGATCGAGGATTCGCAGGAGAAGCTGCAGTACGACCTCTACTACGTCAAGAACCACTCGCTGTTCTTCGACATCATCATCCTGTTCGAGACCGTGTTCGTGGTGCTGACGGCCCGGGGGGCGCGCTGACGAAGCGGTCATGCACCTGCTTCATCGGGAGCGCAGCCTGCGGCGGCGACAATGCCGCCATGCAACCGCCTGGCGCGTGATCGGGCGCCGGCATCGGACATCCTTGCGGTATGGATGACACGGGCTTCGGGCTGACGCTGATCGGCTACCTGCTTGCCGCGCTCGGCTACGCGGCGCTCGGCGTCTACCTGCTGCGGCGAGGCACTTCGGCCGTGCCCGGTGCACGGCTGCCCTGGACGGTGCTGCTGGCGGTGGCGGCCAGCCTCGTCTGGGCGATCGTGGGCGCCTGGGACGAGGTCTCCGTCTACACGGTGTCGAGTTACACCCTGGCGGGCGTGGACGTGTTGCGCTATGTCGGCTGGCTTGCGGTGCTGCTGGGCCTGCTCGCACCGGTCGGGGCTGGCCGCGCCGCGGCCGATGCGCAGCCCGCCTTGATGGCCCACGCGGCCCACGCGGCCCACGCGGCCGAGGGCGTCGAGCTGCGCACGCTCGCGGGCAGGTTCTGGCTCCTCGTGGTCGCGCTCGCGCTGGTCGCGGCGTTCCTGCTCTGGCAGCGGATCGGCCTCGGACAGTACGAGCCGGGAGCATCCCGGCCCTTCCTGCTGCTGATGCTGAGCCTGCCGGTGCTCGGGTTGCTGCTGGTCGAGCAGGTCTTCCGCAACCTGGACGAAGGTACGCGCTGGGCGGCGCGGCCGGTGATGGTGGGCCTCGCGGCGCTGTTCGCATTCGACGTCTTCCTCTTCGCCGAAGGCGCGCTGCTCGGGCGGCTGGACGAGGACGTGCTCGCGATCCGGCCGCTGGCGCACCTGGTCCCGGTGCCGCTGCTCTTCATCGCGGCGCGCCGGCGCGCCGACTGGGTGCAGGGGATCGAGGTCTCGCGGCGCGCGGTGTTCTATTCGACCTCGCTGCTGCTGGCCGGCGGCTACCTGCTCTTCCTCTCGGCGGTCGGCTACTACGTGCGCTACTTCGGCGGGGAGTGGGGGCGCGCGCTGCAGTTCGCGCTGCTCTTCGCCGGCCTGGTGGGCATGGTGCTGCTCGTGCTCTCGGCCTCGCTGCGCGCGCGCGTGCGCGTCTTCATCGCCAAGCACTTCTACAGCTACCGCTACGACTACCGCGACGAATGGCTGGCGTTCACCGCGATGCTCGCCTCCGACACCGCGCCGCAGGAGGTGGGCGTGCGCGTCGTGCGCGCGCTGGCCAACATCGTCGAATGTCCGGCCGGCAGCCTCTGGACGCTGCGCGACGACGAACAGGTCTTTCGCCAGGCGGTGAGCTGGAACATGCCGCCCAGCGAGCAGCAGCTGCCGGCGCAGGCGCCGCTGGCCGGCTTCCTCGATCAGAAGGCCTGGATCGTCGATCTGGAGGAGTACCGGCGAAAGCGGGAAGCCTACGGCGAACTCGTCCTGCCCGAGTGGCTGGCGGCCGACGCGCGTCTGTGGGTGATTGTCCCGCTGCATGCGGCCAGCCAGTTGCTGGGCTTCGTCGCGCTGGCGCCGCCGCGAACGCCGGTCGAGCTGAACTGGGAGACGCGCGACCTGCTGAAGACCGCCAGCCGCCAGGCCGCGGGGTATCTCGCGCAGATGCGCGCCACCGAGGCGCTGCTGGAGGCGCGCAAGTTCGACGCCTTCAACCGCATGTCGGCCTTCGTCGTCCACGACCTCAAGAACATCGTCACCCAGCTCTCGCTGATGCTGAAGAACGCGCGCCGCCTGCGCGACAACCCCGAGTTCCAGGAGGACATGCTGACCACCGTCGAGAGCTCGCTCGAGAAGATGCGTCGGATGATGCTGCAGCTGCGCGAAGGCGTGGCGCCGCCCGGCGGCACGCGCGGTGTGGCGATGAGCGCGATCGTGCAGAAGCTGCAGGCGCTGGCGCGGCACGGCGGCCGGCAGATCGAGACCAAGGTCACCGCGGAGCTGTTCACGCGCGGGCATGAGGAGCGCCTGGAGCGCGTGCTCGGCCACCTCGTGCAGAACGCACTGGACGCCACGCCTGCTTCGGGCCGAGTATGGGTGGAGGTCGCGCGCCACAGCGGTCAGCTGCGCGTGGAGATCGGTGACACCGGGCATGGCATGAGCGAGGAGTTCGTACGCACGCGGCTGTTCAAGCCGTTTTCCAGCACCAAGGGCAGCGGCATGGGCATCGGCAGCTACGAGAGCGCGCAGTACATCCGTGAGCTCGGGGGCAGCATCGAGGTCGACAGCCGCGAAGGGCAGGGCACCGTGCTGACGGTGCTGCTGCCGCTGCTCGAAGTCGGCCAGAGCGCCGAGCTGCCGGTGTCCGCATCATGAGCACGAACGGAAACGACCTGCCGCCGCTGCTCATCGTCGAGGACGACCTCGCGCTGCAGAAGCAGATCAAGTGGTCGCTCGACCAGTTCGAGTCGGTGACCGCGAGCGACCGCGAGTCGGCACTCGCGGCGTACCGCCGCCACCGGCCCGCGGTGGTGACGATGGACCTGGGCCTGCCGCCGGACGCCGACGGCACGAGCGAGGGCTTCCGGCTGCTCGAACAGCTGCTCGAGCAGGACGCGGACCTCAAGATCATCGTGCTCACCGGCCAGAACGACCGCGCCAACGCGCTGCGCGCCGTCTCGCAGGGCGCTTACGACTTCTTCGCCAAACCCTTCGAGCCCGAGCTGCTGGCGCTGACCATCGATCGCGCCTTCCGCGTCTGGGAGCTGCAGCGCGAAAATCGACGCCTGCAGGCGATGCAGCCCAGCGGCAGCCTGGCCGGGCTCATCACGCGCGTCCCGGAGATGCTCAAGGTCGGCCGCATGATCGAGCGCGTCGCCAGCAGCGACGCCACCGTGATGCTGCTGGGCGAGAGCGGCACCGGCAAGGAGGTGCTGGCGCAGGGCCTGCACCAGGCGAGCAAGCGCAGCGGCAAGTTCGTCGCGATCAACTGCGCCGCGATCCCCGAAACCCTGCTCGAGAGCGAGCTCTTCGGCTACGAGAAGGGCGCCTTCACCGGAGCCGCCAAGACCACCGTCGGCAAGATCGAGACGGCGCATGGCGGCACGCTGATGCTCGACGAGATCGGCGACCTGCCGCACCCGCTGCAGGCCAAGCTGCTGCGCTTCCTGCAGGAGCGCAAGATCGAGCGCATCGGCGGCCGGCAGGAGATCCCGGTCGACGTGCGCGTCGTCTGCGCGACGCACCAGGACCTGCAGGCACTGATCAAGGAGCAGCGCTTCCGCGAGGACCTGTACTACCGGCTCGCCGAGATCGTGATCCAGATCCCGCCGCTGCGCGAGCGCCACGGCGACGCGCTGCTGCTGGCGCAGGCCTTCCTGCAGCGCTTCGCGCAGGAGCAGCGCCGCAGCCTCAGCTTCAGCGAGGACGCGATGGCCGCGATCGAGCGCCACGACTGGCCCGGCAACGTGCGCCAGCTGCTGAACGCGGTGAAGCGGGCGTCGATCATGGCGGATGGCGGGCGGGTGACGGCGGAGGATGTGGGGTTGTCAGCCGCCAGCGAGCCCGGCGACATAGAGACCGGAGCAATACTGGATATCCGCTCGGCACGTGAGAACGCTGAACGCCAAGCAATCCTGCTCGCGTTATCGCGGTCGGGAGGGAATATGCTCAGGACGTCGGAGCTACTGGGAATCAGCCGCCCTACGTTGTACGACCTGATCAACCGGTTGGGAATAAAGCAGCAGGTCGACGGCAAGCCATCCGAATGATGCGCAATCAGGCGACGACGGCCCGCCTCCGTTGTTGCGCTTCACGTAAGCGCACGACGATCTTGATTTCTTCCTCGATGGTGAAGAAATAGGGATAAAGAGAGCGTCCTTGCTCCGGCGTGTCGAGCTTGCCGCCGAACTGTTCGATCTGTGAAAATCCGTAAGCCAAGTCTCCACGCAATAACACGGCCGGCGCCTTCACGTTCTGGTTGGTGCGGACGTCGCTTGCTATTTCGAAGCCAAGCATGCGTTCGTAATATCTGACGTGGCGCGGATTGACCTCAATCACGGCGATCTGGCACTGATGAATGCGATGTGCGACGATGAAGGCAACATGGAAGAGGGCAGCCAAGACGCGCTTAGTGCCGCTGATCGGGTCGATGGCGAACTTCGTGAATTCGCACAACGTCTTCCCCTGTCGCCGTATCTCGTTTGTAAGATCCGAAAACGCCGCGTCGGCGTTCAGGCCTTCAGGCCCATCCAAACCGACTGTTAACGTCCCAATCGTCTCGCCCTCTTCGATTGCGGAAAGAGAAATCCTGTTGGGTACTCCATCGGGGGGCAATTCAGCCTTGCCATAGCCGCGCCATGAATAACGATCACTGAGCAGGCGGCTCGCCGAATTGCGTTGAGCGAAGGAAGTTGCCTGCTTGATTTTGAACATCCTCGGCCCTGGCTGCCCTTCGCGTAACAAATCGATACGCGCATCCGCAGACAACATCGCATTCGCGCCGCGGTGATGCAGCGACGGCGTCGCGATGATGGTGCTCTGCGGCCAGGGAACAGGATTCGTTTTTTTCAATGGGATACATCCTCCATTCTGGACCTCAGTATACTTCTCGGCTCCCGCGCGGGTGCGTTCGATTGTAACCGACCGAGGTGATCGGATGGTGACGCGTTACCTTTGTCTGGCGATTAGGTAGGGGGTGTAGTGCGCAGCGGCCGAGGCCTCCCTCTGTGTGAAGGCTGGCGAGTGCGCTCTGGATGCAGGTCGATCGACCTGAATGGAGGACGAGATCATGACCATCGAGCAGGGATTGCGCGCTGGCGAAAGGCGCCGTATGACGGCGTCGCACACGCTTCGACAGGCGACACGTACCGCGCTCGGATGGCTGCCGCAGTCAGTCAGGCATCGTCTGTACCGCAATATGGTCAGATGTGATCCCGCGCCCGACTCCAGGCTGAAACTCAAGATCGCGGAGTCATTGCCTGAGTTGGAGGGTTGCTTCTCGCTGCTGCACGATGCCTATGTGACTTCTGGATTCATGAAACCCGACCCATCCGGCATGCGGGTCACGATTTACCATGCATTGCCGACCACCACGACTTTGGTTGCTCTTTGGGACGGTCGACCAGTCGGCACACTTTCTTTGATCCGCGATGGGGCGTTTGGTTTGCCGATGCAGTCCGCGTTTGATCTGTCTTCTGTTCGACGAAAGGGAGGTCAGATTGCCGAGGTTTCAGCATTGGCGGTAGCCGATGAATTTCGACGAAGTGGCGGGACGATATTATTTCCATTGATGAAATTCATGTACGAATACTGTATCAAGTATTTCGATACGCGTCATCTAGTGATAGCTGTCAACCCTAACCGCATCGAGTTGTACGAATCGCTGCTGTTCTTCGAAAGGTTACCTGCGTCGACCGTAAATCACTACGACTTTGCCAACGGCGCGCCCGCAGTAGGTGCGACGCTGGACTTGAGTAAGGCACTTGTTCGTTTCAAGACTGTGTACGGAGAGAAGCGGCCGTTAAGAAACCTATATTCATACTTCGTCGAAACGACGCTGGCGAATATAGACTTACCGCCGCGACCCTTGCACACCACCAACGATCCGGTGCTGACGCCGGGACTCATGGATCATTTCTTCAATCGGCGGACACAGGTCTTGTCCGTCCTCGAACCGCACGACCGCGCGTTGTTGCGGTCCATCTATCGGGGCACTAGCCTCGAGGCGGTGCTGCCAAGTGCCGGCGTCAAGGAGGTGGCGATGCGGCGCCATCCGCGGTACTCGATCCGCTGCCCGGCCAGGTTGAGCCTGGGGCACGACGGCAAGGGCGGCGAAGAGCTGTCGACGGTGCTGACCGACCTGTCGGAAGCCGGTTGTCGCGTGGAGTCCCCGGCACAAATGGAGATCGGACAGTCGGGCATGCTGGAGGTGGAACTGGGGCCGCGATGTCATTCGCTCCTGCAGGTTCAGGTGGTCCGGAGTGTCCGCGCGCCAGCGCCGGTCAGGCGATACGCTTTGCGCGTCATTCACGCAGACGCCAACTGGACCGAGTGCGTGCACGCGCTGGAAAGCGGCCTGACCTTCTCGGATCTGTTGGGCGGTGTGCCCGCCGGCGCAGCCGAGGCGTGCGTGTAACGAAGCGCGGCCTTGCACCGGGGATCACATCGCAGCGAGCAGCGACGTCACTTCGCTCTGGTCGGCAAATCGATCGCCCAAGGCTTGCAACCAGTCCAGCTCCTTGCGGGCACTTTCGCGATCGCCGAAACGGATCAGTAGCCGAGCCAACCCCAAGCGATAGATAGGTGCGCCGTTCGATGCCGTCAGCGCCTTTCGTTGCCAAACCAATGCTTCCTCTTTCTGGTTGTTGAGTGCGCTGGCCAGAGCGAGTGTGTCCATGATGCCGGGGTGCTCGGGACGGAGGCGATTGGCCTTCCTGGCGTATTGGAGTGCCTCGGGCTTGCCCTGCATGGCGAGTGCCATCGCGTAGTTGTTGAGCACCAGTGGATCCTCGGGATTGCCGCTCAGCGCTTTCGAGAACTGCGCTTCGGCCGCAACGTACTTCTTCTTTGCGAGAGATGCCAGCCCGAGTTCGATCAGGGCAGGGCTTCCTGCCGGGAGTTCGTTCAGCATCCCGGCACCCAGGCGCTCGGCCTCGGCATCACGTCCGGCGTTGAGCAGCATCAGGTAGAGACGTGCTGAAAGCCCCGAGTTCGCGCCCTTGCTCAGTGCGCCCTCCAGCGCGGTGGCCGCCGCATTCCAGCGGCGCTTGGCGATGTGAACGTCAGCCTCGATGAGCCAGCCGGCAGGATCTTTCGGTTGGATCTGGCGCACCGTCTGCGCAACGCGCAGGGCATCGTCGAACCGGCCGCCCATCATTGCCGCACGCGCTAGCGCGATCTGGGCAGGCAAGGACTTCGGATCCAGATCGAGCGCCTTGCGAAGGACCGTTGTCGCGCTCGCCACGTCGTTGGCGGACATGTAGGCCTCCGCCAACCCCAGCAAAGGGCGGACCTGTGTCGGCTGTCCGCTTGAGAGCTTGCGGAAGGTATTGACCGCCTGCTGTGCGTCGCCGGCGAGCAGTTGCACGCGACCTGCCGCGTCCAACAACGCCGTACTATCGGGGAGTGCCGCCGCAGCGTCCTGGACCGCTTGCCGCGCGGAAGTAAAGTCGCGTTGCACGGCGAAGTGATTGATCAACGCCAGATGCGCTGCCTCGTCGTTGCGGTCTGCACGTACCGCGGCCGCCAGTGTCGCCGCGATGTCCGTGGCCGCCGCTCCCGTTCGGCGCTTGCACTCGGCCAGGAGCAGCAAGGCTTTCGAGTGACCGGGCGCCTTGTCCAGGAAGGCCTGCACCCTGCGTGCAGCGTCGTCGGGTTTGTTGTCGGCCCAGTCCAGCGTCGTCAGCTGCAGCAGGGCGGGGAAATACGCCGGGTCGATCTCCAACGCTTTCTCGTAACTCCGGCGCGCAGTGACGGCATCTTTCCGGCCGGCGTGAATCCGTCCCTGAAGCAGGTAAGGAACGGCCGACGCTGGCAGTTTCTTCTTCACGCGCTCGATCACTGCAAGTGCGGCGTCCGGTTCGTTGCGGCGAAGACGCGTAGCGATGAGCGCCAGATCGGCGTAAGCCGTCGGATCGGTCGCGGCCACCGATTCAAGCTGGGCCACGCCGCTGTCCACTCGACCCTTGGCGATCTGGATCAGCGCGACCGCGGTTTGGGCGGTCGTATTGCCGGGGTTCGCCTTTGCGGCCTGCGCGTAAAGCTTTTCAGCGGCGTCGACGTGGCCGAGTTGCAGGTTGGCCTCGGCCGCCATCGACAACACCTCGGGTCCCGGAGAGTGCATCGTCAGCAGCGGTTGCAGCACGTTCACGGCGCGTTGTGCCTGGCCGCTGCGGACGTAGGTCTGGGCCAGCAGCCGTCGCGCTGCGACGGAGGCCGGTGCCTGCTGTAATGCCTTGGTAAGTGCTGATTCGGCGCGGAGCAGAGAGCCGAGCTGAAGATCGATGGCGCCGGACAGCAGCAGCACGCTCGTGCTCTCCGGCGCCAACTGCATGAGCCGCTCGGCACCCTCTTTGGCCCGAGTCAAATCCTCCGTCGCCAAGGCCAGCTGCACGTCGTAGAACTGCGCAGCAAAGCTGTCGGGCAACGCCTTCTTGAGACCGGCGACGCGGCTCTTCAGTTGGGTGAGGTCGTTCTGGGACAGCGCGATGTCGATCAGCCCGGAATGTGACGGCAGGTAGGTCGGCATCGCCGCCAAGGCTTTCTCGAAAGCCGCTTGTGCCCCCTCGAGATCCTGCTTGGTGTACAGAAGCAGTTGTCCGAGCAGATTCTGCGCTTCGTGACTGCGAGGGTTATCCGCGGCGACGCTGCGGGTCTCCGCGAGCGCCGCTTCGAGGTCGCCACGGCCCGCAATCAGCCGAACGTTCAGCAGCCGCGCAAGGAGGTTCTTGGGGTCGCTGTCCAGTGCCTCCTGCACCGCACGCGTGCCGAGCTCGGTGTTTCCCTGCGCCCGCCAGGCATCGGCCACTACGGCCTTCAACTGCGCGTCGGCGGCCTTGCCGTCCAGGGTCAGGCCGTCGAACTCGGTGGTCACCTGAGCGGCGCGGCCCGAGCGCAACAGCGCGAGCGCGAGATCTGGGAGCACGAGATCGCGGCTCTCGCCCAGCTCGCGTGCTCTCTCCAGCTCCACCGCGGCCGCTGCGCCGTCGCCAAGAGCGAGCAAGACTTGCCCATAGAGGCGCCGGGCTTCCCCGGACCGGGGATTGCTCGCCAAAGCGTTCTTGAGCTGCAACACGGCAGCCTTGTAGTCGGACTTGTGCAGCTTCTCCTGAGCTGACTGGATCAGCTCACTCTCGGATGGTTGATTGCCGCACGCTGTGACAAGCATGCCAACGACGAGTGCCAGACTCAGAACTCGCATCGACACGCGCACCCCTGTTGCACAAGAAACAATCCCGAAGTCTGCCACCTCGTCGACTGGTCGATCAGTAACTAAGTCACGACCGCCAAAGTGTCAAGCAAGGTTTACGTCACCTGCGCTCTCGCGAGTGAAAATCAAGAACGGGGCCCCGAGGGGCCCCGTTCAAACGCTGCAGAAATGCGCCCTTGTTCAGGCGGCCGTCAGCTTGCGACGACGCGATGCAGCCCCAGCGCCGAGCAGCGCCAGACCAGCCAGCGCCAGCACGCCAGGTTCCGGGACACGATTCGCGAACAGAACGTTCCCAGAGCCGGAGCCCTTGTTCAACGGGGTCACCGAGGTCGTAACGTAGGTCATGCCCCCGCTGGTTGACCAAGTCGTACCCGCCTCACCCGGGCCCGGCGGAATCGTGCCGGTCGCCGAGGCCGACAAATCAATGTCGAAAGGAACAGGTGCTTCCCAGAAACCACCAGGCCCCTCCGTATTCGCAGCGGGAGTGAAATTCATTTTCGCGCTGAACGACGTAAACGCGTCGTGATTGGCCGCCAAGTTCGCAATGCCCGATGCGAACGTCCCTGCCGCGAAAGTTGCGGTTCCAAGAACGAAATCCGATGCGTCCGGGATGATGCCGTACAGGTTGCCCAGCGTCGGCGTCGCGACGCCTACAGGTGCCGCGCCCGGGCTTCCGTACAAGGTCGCGGTCAGCGAGACACTCGTCGTACTCGGTGCAAAGACGCCCCCCGTGGCGGGGCTACCGCCGGGCATCCACGAGCCCGTGCCGCTGAGGGTGAACAGCGCGTAGACGTTGTACTTCTCTGTCACGCCGGTGACGGAGTTGGGGTGCCCCGAGAACGATTCCACCAAGAGAAAGCCCGTTTCCGAATAGGGAATCGATCCGAGTGCGCCGGGCGCGGAGCTGATCTGCAGCAAGGACGCGAAGTTCGTCGTCGCCTTGTCTGTCTGGAACGCTGCGTTGGTGGAGCTCAGCTGTCCCGCGCCCCCGTTGGTTGCCGATGGGTTCAGCGTGACGGTGGCTGAAAAAGCGCTCGTTGTCAGCATCACCGCGCCGCCGAGTACAGCGGCCGCAGCAGTCTTGCGAAGTTGTTTCATGTGACGCTCCAAAAAAACGGGATGACCGATTGGCATTCTCAAGGCGCCGCGCCTTCAGACGCACACTTCATGACAAGCAGGTTGTATGCCAGGGTCGCCCGTGTTCACGTAACATATTGATTTTTAAGGGAGTTATCGTTCTGTGCGGGAGTCCGATCCGACGGCTCAGTCGGGCTGTGTAAGAAAATTCGACACCTCGGTTCACTTGTTCCTGTGTCTGGGAAGGCCCGCAGTGAACGCTTACACCGGTCGAGGTAGCCGCCTTTTCTGCGGTTTCCGCACGGTAAGCGCGCGGCGCGGTTGACCTAAGATCGGCGCCAGCTTCCAAGCCGTTCGCCTAGAAGCCTAGTGAAAACCGAGATGAAGCGTTGCGTCAAGTGCCTGCTGCCCGCCGCGGTGCCCGGAGCCGACCTGAATGCGGCGGGGGTGTGCCGGCCCTGCCGCGACTACCGGCCCGCCGATCTCGGCCGCTTCGAGACGGTGCGGGTTTTGCGCGAGAAGGATCTGCAGCAAGCCTTGCAGAGCTGCCGGGGCGTGGGCGACTACGACTGCCTTGTGCCGCTGTCGGGGGGCAAGGACAGCGTCTACCTGATCCATCGGCTGAAGGTGGATTACGGGCTGCGGGTGCTGGCGCACACGACGGACATCGACATCGGCGAGGTGGCCTGGGCCAACATCCGGCGTGCGGTCGACAAACTGGACGTCGAGCATCTGGTCTACCGGCCGCCGATGCGCTTCTACCGTGACCTGTTCCGCTGGCTGCTGATGAACCAGGAAGCGCGTGGGGCGGTGCACACGATCTCTTACGTCTACGCACCGCTGTTCGAGGGCAACGCGCTGAAAGTCGCAGTGGAGAAGCGGATCCCGCTCGTGCTCGCAGGCTACTCGCCCGGCCAACCGATTGCCGACCGCATGGAGTACGAGTTCCCTCCCGAGGCCATCGCGCAGGTCGACTGGACGCCGCCCGAACTCGCGGCGGCTGGGCAGTTCACGGATGAAGACCTGGCGCGGTTCTGGAACCCGGCGCACTATCCGCCGGGCACACGCTTTCCCCGCTACATCGCCCCTTACCATGCGTGGAAATACGATCAGGATGCGATCATGAAGAAGGTGGTCGAACTGGGGTTGATCGCCAGTGCAAAGAACGCCAGCCCGGTGTTCTCCAACTATCCGATCAATTGGCTGCTGATGTATTCGGACCTGAAGAACTTGGGCTACAACCCCTACGCACCGGAATTCGCCGCGCTGATCCGTGAGGGCAAGGCGAGCCGCCGCTACTGGGGCCTGATGGCCAAGGTGGTGGATTTCATCACCCTCAACAAGATCTACCTCGGTCGTCACGTGGCAAGACACATGGCATGGCTGGGCCTGTCGGACGCCGACCTGCGCATCACTCGCTCCAGCCGTCGTGACTGGCCCGAATCCGTCTACCAGAGCAGGGCGACCAACGTGCTATTGCGACCGATATCGGAAGAGGCATGAGCGTGCCGTACGGGGCGTCGCGCACCGCCGCCACACTTCCGGCGACGCTGGTCGCAGCCCTCGAATCCCTCCTTGGTCCCGATGCGGTGCTGGCTGACGCCGACGCGGTCGAGGCAGTGACTCGGACCTGCGTCCCCGTGCGCGAGTTGGCATCGGCGGTGGTCTACCCGTCTACTGCAGAGCAGGTGCAGGCCGTGCTGCGCTTGGCCTCGGAGGCGGGCGTGCCGGTGTGGCCGGTCAGTACCGGACGCAACTGGGGTTACGGCGAACGTTCGGCCTGCTATCCCGGAGGCATCACGCTCCTGCTGGAGCGCATGACCCGGATCTGGCACGTCGACGAGACGCTTGGCTATGCGATCGTCGAGCCCGGCGTCACCTACAAGCAGCTCAACGATCACCTGAAGCAATCGCGCTCGCGTCTGTGGGCCGACTGCGCAGGCAGCACGCAGTTCGCCAGCGTGATCGGCAACGCGCTCGACAAGGGGCGCGGCCTGACCCCGATGGCCGACCACTTCGGTGCGCTTTGTGGGATGGACGTCGCGCTGCCCGACGGCACGCTGATGGAGACCGGCGGTGGCGAAGCTGGGAACAACACCGTGCGGCATCTGTACAAATGGGGCGTCGGACCGTATCTGGACGGGCTGTTCGCGCAGTCGAACCTGGGCGTAGTGGTCAGGGCAGGCATCTGGCTGATGCCGGCTCCGGCGGTGTTCGACTTCGCCGCCTTCGAGTACACGGCTGGACCCGAGCGTCTCGGCCCGTTCATCGACGACCTGCGCGAGCTGGTGATGCAGCGCGCAATCCGTGCGCACCCGCACCTGGCCAACGACTTCGCGATGATGTGCATCCTCTCGCAGTACCCGCACGAGGCGCTGCAAGGCCGTCGGCATCTCAGCGAGGCGGCGACGGCAGCGTGGCGCCGGCAGCACGGCGTGGCGGCGTGGACGTTCGGCTGCGGCCTCTACGGGAGCCGAGAGGAGGTGCGCTATCAGAAGCGGATGATGCGACGCGTGCTGTCGCGCTACGGCCGCGTCCAGTTCATCGGCGCCGCGATCCGGGATGACTGGTTCGGCGCCATCGTACGGTGGGCCGCGCCGCGTGCCAACCGATTGCTGGGCAAGTCGCCCGAATTCACCAAGGTCATGTTGCCAGCGATCAACCTGTTCCGCGGCATTCCGACCGACGATTTCGTGCGTCAGGCCTATTTCAAGTCGCACCGCGTCAAGCCCGAGCGCGACATCGACCCCGCACGCGACGGCTGCGGCTTCGTCTGGATCGGGCCCGTGGTACCGTTCACCGGCGAGCATGTCCTGAAGGCGCTGGCCCTGACGCGGCCGATCTTCGAGCGTCACGAGTTCGACTTCTTCGTCGAAGTCATCATCGAGAGCGCGCGCACGGTGATTGTCTTGGTTGGCGTCTTCTACGAACGGCACGACGCCGCCGACGCGGAGCGTGCACGACGCTGGTACGACGATGCGCGCGAAACCTACCGGGCGCATGGTTATCCACCATACCGGGCGACATCGATGAGCACGGCCGAGGCGCTGACGGGTAATCCGCCGTTGTGCGATTTCCTGGGCACGATCAAGCGTGCTCTCGACCCTTCCGGCACGCTGGCACCGGGACGCTACGGCGTCGGAGTCCCGCCGGATCGCGCATGAAGGTTCTGCTCACCGGCTGCACCGGCACGATCGGAAGCGCGCTGGTGCCGCGGCTGCTGCGTGATCCGGCGGCCGAAATTGTCTTGCTGATGCGTGCGCGCGACGACGCCGACCTGCAGCACCGCTTTCGCTCGATGCTGTCGTACTGGTCGATTGCCGAAGGTGACGAGTGCGCTGCGCGGTTGTGGCCGCTGCGCGGCGACGTGTCGGCTACGAGGCTGGGGCTGGATGAGCGCACGCACGACGAGCTCGGTCGCGAGTTGACGCACATCGTGCACTCGGCGGCCAGCGTCAAGCTGAACATGTCGATGGAGGAGGCCGTCGACACCGCGGTGATGCCGACACGGCATATCCTGCAGCTTGGGCGTCTTGCGCAGGCGGCCGGCACCCTGGTGAAGATGGAGCTGGTCAGCACCGTTGGCGTCTGGGGGCGTACGCCCGGATTGATGCCCGAGCAGCCGCTGCCCGACGTCGCCTCGTTCCACAATACCTACGAAGCAGCGAAGTCGCAGGCCGAGAGACTGATCTGGGACGAGGGTCGGGATCTGCCGGTCACCGTGCACCGCCCCAGCATGGTGGTCGGCGAGACCGGCAGCGGCCGCGTCGTGCACTTTCAAATCTTCTATCACTTGTGCGAGTTCCTCTCGGGCGCACGCACCTACGGCGTCATGCCCGACCTCGGTCAGCAGCGGCTGGACACGATCCCGGTCGACTGGGTGGCGGAAGTGATGTACTGGTCATTGAACCAGCCTGGCGCGGAAGGGCGCATCCTGCATCTGTGCTCGGGCCCCGAGCAGTCGATCCTGCTGACGCAGCTCCAGGACGAGGTACGTCGCCGGTGGGTGCTTCACGGGCGCCGCGTACCGGGGCTCATCCGCGTGCCTGCCGCGTTCCTGAGCCGTGCCGTGCCGGTGATCGGTCTCGTTGCGGGCGCTCGCGCGCGTCGCGCCCTGAAAGCGCTGCCTCCGGTGCTGGCCTACCTGTCCGAAGACCAGGCGTTCTCGAACCAGCGCACGCTCGCTCTGCTCGCCGATGCCGGTATTTCGCTGCCGTCGGTAGCCAGCTATCTCGGTGTCGTGCTGGACTTCTATCTACGGACGGCCGAGCGGCGCGCAGCGTCGTGAGGGTGGGGCTGCGTTGCCAAGCGCCCATCCTGGTGCATCTCGTGCGAAGGATGATCGAGTGACCGCGCTGTGGGCATCTGCCGCCACTGTGCCTGAGCTGCTCGCGCATCGCGCCGCAGCGACGCCGGAAGGACAGGCCTTTGTAGCGGTGGGCGTCGGCGTAGCGAGCTCGAGCCTGAGTTGGCAGCAGTTCGCCGACCAGGCAGCCAGGATGGCCGGGGCGCTGTATACGGCCGGATTGCGCCACGGTGATCGCATCGCGGTGCTGATCCCGGCGTCGATCGAATGGGAGCTGCTGCACCACGCGGTGCTGAGCCTGGGTGCCATCGTCGTCGGGCTCGATGCGCACGACGTTCCAGAGCGCCTGGCAGCGATGTGCGATCAGGTCGACGTTGTCGCTGTCGTGGCACCTGATTTCGGGCCGCTCGCGGCGCTGTCGCCAGAGCGCTGGCAGCGCTTGCGGTTCGTGATGACCCAGTCGGCTGGCGAAGGCGCGGCGCCGGTACGCAGCCTGGGTTGGGCTGAGTTGCTGGCGCTTCCCGCACCGCAGGAACCGCCTCGATCGCCGCAGCCCGACGATTTGGCAACGCTCATCTTCACTTCGGGAACGACGGGCACGCCGAAGGCGATCCCTTACAGGCACCGTCAGGTGTGTGCGGCGGTGCACGCGATCGGGGAAGCCTTCGGCTTCATTGGCGTGGGCGGCCGACTGCTCTGCTGGTTGCCGCTGTCCAACCTGTTTCAGCGCATGGTGAACTAGGCCGGACTGCGCAACGGCGCCACGACCTTCGTTCTATCGGACCCGCGTCAAATCATGGACGTGGTGGCGTTGGCCTCGCCCGACGTCTTCATCGGGGTGCCGCGCTTCTACGAGAAGCTGCACCAGGGAATCGTCGCGAAGCTGGAGGAATTGCCGCCGCTGCAGCGCCGCGCGGCGCAATGGGCTTGGCAAGTCGGGCGCGACGTCGGGCGCGTGCGGCTGGCGGGTGGCAAGCCCCAGCGCTGGCTGGGCCTCAAGCATCGTGCCGCCGACCGCTGGGTGCTATCGCGCCTTCGCACGTCAGTGATGGGCAGGCGACTGCGCTTCATGATCACGGGTTCGGCGCCGACACCGCCGCCGCTGCTGACGGAGTTCTACGCGCTCGGATGGCCATTGCTGGAGGCCTATGGCCTGAGCGAGAACGTGATGCCGATGGCGATGAACCGCATCGAGGATTTCCGTTTCGGGACTGTTGGCAAACCCTTCCCCGGCAACGAACTGGCGATCGGTCCGGATGACACGATCCTGGTGCGCAGCGCTTGTCTGGCGCGTCCCGCTGGTGACCTGGCCGGCACGCCCGTCGACGCACAGGGTTACTACGATACCGGCGACCTGGGAAGCATCGACGCCGACGGGTTCGTGCGCCTGTCGGGTCGCAAGAGCGAAGTCTTCAAGACTTCTACCGGCCGCCGCGTATCCCCATATGCGGCCGAGGCGGCGCTGCGCGCGGTGCCCGGCATCGACCAGGCAGTCCTGGTGGGTGCCGGGCGCAAGTGCGTCGTCGCTCTTTGCGCTACCCCAGCTCCGGTTGCGCTATCTGACCGTCGGGCGCTGCAGCAGGCGCTGAGTGCCGCGGTCGAGGGGGTGGGCGTGCATGAGCGGCCGCAGGCGATTGCCATGGTGCCGCATGCCTTCACGGTGGAGCACGGCGAGCTGACGCCCAATCTCAAGTTGCGCCGCGCAGCGATCGAGCAACTGCACGCTGAGGCGATCGAGGCGGCGTACGCAGGACTCGGCGCGGTGAGTGGCAGTGCAGGCCGACTACTCGTCGTCTGGCCAGCAGAATGAGGAGCGGACAGGGGCGATGAACGTCTTCTCGCTTGCAGTCAGGAACCTGCTCCGCAACCGCCGCCGGTCGCTGACGACGCTGGTCGCGGTGGCTCTAGGCACGGCGGCGATCCTGCTGTTCGGCGGCTACCGTGCGGCGATCAACTACGCGATGCAGACGGTTTACGTGCGTTCCGGCGGGCATCTGCAGATTCAGCACCGTGATTTCTTCCTCTTCGGGAGTGGCAATCCCACGGGCTATGCGATCGAGCACTACCAAGCCATCATCGACGCCATCCGCAAGGATCCGACGTTGAGGGAAATGGTCCTCGTGGTCACGCCGACACTTCAGCTTGGTGGCATCGCCGGCAACTACGCTGCTGGCGTGTCGCGCACAGTGGTTGGCCTCGGCCTGGTTGCATCAGACCATGTCGCGATGCGGAAGTGGGATCCTTACGATGTCGGATTCGCTGCGCCTGAGCTCGAACTCGACGGTGCGGCGTCGAATGCGGCCGTCATCGGGATCGGTCTGGCGCGAGTGTTGCAGCTCTGTGCCCCGCTGGGCATCGAAGATTGCCCCAAACCGGCGAGGCACGGCGACGAGCCATCCGGCAATGGCGTGGCCCTGCCCGACGACGTGGCGGCTCTGGCTGCAGCGGCCGGGCCGGCGCCGAAGGAAGAGCCGCGGAACATCGAGCTGTTGTCGGGGAACGCTCGTGGTACCCCCAACGTTGCGACCCTGCGGATCGTCGCTGCCGAGCAGCAAGGCTTCAAGGAGCTGGACGAGATCTACATGTTGCTGCACTTGACTCAGGCACAGCGCTTGGTCTACGGATCATCAGCGCCCAAGGTGACCGCGATCCTGGTGCAGCTCCGGGATACCGCACGGACTGCTGAAGTGCACGAGCACATCGAAACGAGGCTGGCCGAGTGGTCAGCAGGTCAGCCGCTGGTGGTGCGGGATTTCGGCGAGCTGAACCCGTTCTATGTGCAATCCGTTCAGCTTTTCGACACCATCTTCGGCTTCATGTTTCTGCTCATTGGTGGGATCGTGATGTTTACTGTCAGCAATACCATGAACGCCTCGGTGGTGGAGCGCACGATCGAGGTCGGCACACTGCGGGCGATCGGCCTGCGTCAACTGGGCATACGCAGGATGTTCATCGCTGAAGGCTCGGTTATCGGAGCTGCCGGCGCGCTGCTGGGCGTGGCTTGCGCGCTGGCTGGATCGGCGATCGTCAACCGAATGGAGCTGACGTGGACGCCGCCAGGTGCCGCTGGGCCGGTGCCGTTGAACTTGGTAGTGTGGGGTGAGACGCTGATGATCATCGGCACGGCGCTCTGTCTCGTCGCCGTTACCATCGCGTCTGCGTGGTGGCCCGCCTATCGCGCCGCACGGCTCAATGTCGTCGAGGCCCTGAGGCATGTTTAGTCGTTTTGTCGCCGTTGCCGTGAACATCCGCGCCATCGCGATGGCCGTTTTGACCGTATCGCTGGCCACTACTGCGAGTGTCGCAGCGCCGGCCGCGCAAGATCTGTTGCGAGCGAGCGACGCCATTCGCAACCCAGCTCGTCCATTCAAGGCCCGCGTCGTACTGACCGAGTTTGAGGAGGGCAAGCAGGTCGACACCAGTACGCTGGTGACTTACTCGCGGGAGCAGGACAACAGTGGGCAGTACGCGACGCTGGTCAGCTTCGTTCATCCGGCACGGGACGCGGGCAAGCTGATGCTGCGTAACGGTGACGACCTGTGGTTTTACGACCCCAGCACCAAGGCCAGTATCCGCTTGTCGCCTCAGCAGCGGCTGATGGGCCAAGCGTCGAACGGCGACGTCGTGACCGTGAACTTGGCGAGGGACTACGCCGCCAAGCTCCTGGCGGAGGAAATGGTGGTGAATGGCGAGCGCAAAGAGCGCCGAAGTTTCAAGCTGGGCCTGATCGCGAGTGCGCCGTCGGCGACTTACGCCAGCATTGAGTATTGGGTCGACGCCGAGAACAAGCGGCCCATCAAGGGCCTCTTCTATGCCGAGAGTGGCCACCTGCTGAAAACTGTCTTCTATCGTCGCTACCAGGCTCAGTTGGGCGAAGACAGACCGACCGAGATGGTTATCATCGACGGGCTGAAGCCGCAGTCGGTCACCCTGATGAGGTTCTCGGACTTCTCGACGCCAACCATCCCTGCGACTTGGTTCAGTCGCGATTACTTGCCTCGATTCCAACCGGAGTAGCGTTTGTCGAGATCCAACGTACATGGACTGCGCCGTGCGCTGCAGATCATCTTGTTGGCTGGGTGTTCACTGGCTTCGGCGCAGAGTGCGGGTGATCTGAGCGCTCTGGATCTCGAGAGCGCCGACGACATTCAAGCGGTCGCCGCGGCGCCAAGCCATCTGACGATCGAACTGGCGCTCGGCAACGACCGGCGGCGCTTTGATCTTGCTACGCAGGACACCGCGCGTGCTTCGATCGACTGGGTGTACCGGCAGAAGCTGGGTGCTGGTACCCGCCTGGTGGTGTCCGACCGTATCGACTTCCTGCGTCCGCACGATGCCCGCGGTGGGGAGCACTTGGTCAACAGCCTGCGCGAGGCCTACGTCGGCTGGACGGACGAGGAGGGTAATCTTGCGCTCGACTTCGGACGTGTGAACATACGCTCGGGTCCGGCGTACGGCTACAACCCGACCGATTTCTTCCGCGGCGGTTCGTTGCGCTCGATGCCCACGGCGGACCCGGTTGCGCTGCGCGCAAACCGCATGGGTACCGTTGTCTTGCGTGCGCAAAGCCTTTGGCGGAATGGTTCGCTGACAGTCAACTTGTCGCCCGAATTGCGGGATGGTCCGAGCACCGATCCATGGAGCCTGGATTTGGGTTCGACCAACGCTGCCGATCGCGCGCTGGTGACGTTGGCGACGCAGTGGTCTGACCGACTCAATACCCAGCTTCATGTCTTCAAGCAAGCCGGGTCGCCAGTACAACTGGGAGCCAGCGGGTCGGTGTTGGTGTCAGATGCTGTGGTCGCCTATGCCGAACTCACCTCTTCTCGCGAGCCGGCTCCGCCCGTCGCAGCCATGCTCGGCAACGGATCGCGGCGTCGTGGTGAACGAGTATCGGCTGGGCTCACCTACACCACGCCCGGCAAGCTGTCCATCACCGCTGAACTGCAGTACAACGCACACGCCCTGGCCGATGCGCAGTGGGATCGTGCTGCCTTGGTTGCGCCGCGGGGGCTTGCTGCCTACGTCGCCGATGCCTTGTGGCGGCAGGATCTGGCGGGGCGCCGCGGTTACCTGATCTACGTGTCGCAGCGGGACTTGGTCATCAAGAATCTCCATCTGACCGCCTTCGTGCAGACCAACGCGCATGATCGAAGCCGGCTGTCGTGGCTGGAGCTCCGGCGGCAATGGACGGCACTCGAGGCCGCGGTGCAGCTGCAATACCAATCGGCAGGCAGAGGAGGTGCCTCCGAATTCGGGCTGGCGCCCAATCGGGCTTCGTTGGCGGTGTTGGCCGGATATCGGTTCTGACCTGAGCCTGGGCAGGACGACGGGAATGTCGGATATCGATCCAGCCGATGCTGTCGCGTCGCTGACCGATGTCGTCAAGTCCTATCGGATGGACGCCGTTACCGTCCCGGTGCTGCGCGGTGTCAATCTGTCGGTCCGGCTTGGTCATTTCACCGTCGTGCTTGGGCCCTCGGGCAGCGGCAAGACGACGATGCTGAATCTGCTGGGGTGCATTGACCGTCCCGATGAGGGCAGGGTGGTTGTTGCTGGAGTCGACATCGCGACGCTGGACGATGATGAGCTGTCGGATTTCCGTGCTGAGAACATCGGATTCGTGTTCCAGAACTTCAATCTGATCCCGGTGCTGAGCGCCTTCGAGAATGTCGAATACCCGCTGGTATTGGCCGGGATGGAGCCGGCGCGTCGTCGTCGGCGTGTGATGCGACTGCTGGAAGCGGTGGGATTGGAGGGGCGAGCCAACAACCTTCCCGGCCAACTCTCGGGCGGGCAACGTCAGCGTGTCGCCATAGCGCGTGCGCTGGCACGGAAGCCCAAGGTTGTGATCGCTGATGAGCCAACGGCCAACCTTGACAGCAAGACTGGCGCGGCCATCATTGCGCTGATGCGCTGGATGCAACAGAAGTTCCATATCTCGTTCATCTTCTCGTCACACGACAGCAGTTTGATCAAGGCGGCGGATGACCTGATTCTCCTCCGCGACGGCGCGATCCAGTCGGTGCGCCGCAAGCCCGCTTCTGTACCCGGCGACAACGCGGAGCTTGCCGGTGATTTCGACGATCTCATCGATGGCGATGCTCGCGGGAGTCGTTCCCTGAAGGCTCTGCCGGACACGGCTTGGCTCGAGTCGTGACCGGGCTGAGTGGCAGCTTGCGGATTCGCGTGGCGAGCCGCCGGCGGCCATCGCGCCTACGATTCGACGTGGCGCCGGCTTCGCCGGAGGGTGAGTCGATGGCGCGGCGTAGCATTTCGCGCGTCGGCCCCGGCGTCGGTCCGGCCGCCAGTCCCCTCGACTGAGGGGGTCTTACGGGCCGTCCGACGAGCCCGTGCATTTTTGCGCTGTGCCTCCCTCCGCAAGCGAGCCGCGACGGGTTTTGCCGCGAACCCTGTGCGAAGATCGCCGTCCCGCCCGAAGCATCCGGACCGAGGTCTTCCGTGAACAGCATCTTTCAGTCGATTCGTACGGCTCGCGTCGCACTTGGCAGCCTGCTGCTGCTGTCGCTTGGCTGGCTCGCCGGTTGCGCGAGCGGCCCGGCCTTCCCGCCGGCGCCGCCGACCCTGCCTGCGGCGCTCGACTACACCTACATCATCGGCCCGGGCGACGGCCTGAACGTCAGCGTCTGGCGCAACCCCGAGCTCTCGATGTCGGTGGTCGTGCGGCCCGACGGCAAGGTCAACGCCCCGCTCGTCGACGAACTGGTCGCGCAGGGCAAGACGCCCGAGCAGCTCGCGCGCGAGGTCGAGAAGATCCTCGGCAAGTACGTGCGCGACCCGGTCGTCACGGTGATGGTGACGGGTTTCGTCGGCCCCTACAGCGAGCAGATCCGCGTCGTCGGCGAGGCCGCCAGGCCCCAGTTCCTGCCCTACAAGAACAAGATGACGCTGCTGGACGTGATGATCGCCGTGGGCGGCCTGACCGACTTCGCCTCCGGCAACAAGGCGACGATCCTGCGCACCGCCGAGGGTAACAAGCAGTACGCCGTGCGCATCGAGGACCTGATCAAGCGCGGCGACGTCAACGCCAACGTCGAGATGCGCCCGGGCGACATCCTCATCATCCCGCAGAGCCTGTTCTGAGCCGGCCAGGCTCGATTTCCCGGACCGAGACCCGATCGCCATGGAAGAACTCATCCGCCAAGCGCAGTCGATCCTTCGCGGCATGTGGCGCTACCGCTGGCAGGCGCTGCTCACCTCGTGGGTGGTCGCCATCGTCGGCGTCGTCGTCGTCTTCAAGATCCCGGACCAGTACGAGGCATCGGCGCGGATCTACGTCGACACGCAGTCGATCCTCAAGCCGCTGATGGCAGGCCTGACCGTGCAGCCGAACATCGAGCAGCAGGTCTCGATGCTCAGTCGCACGCTGATCAGCCGGCCCAATGTCGAGAAGCTGATCCGCATGGCCGACCTGGACCTCAAGGCGGCCACCAAGCTCGACCAGGAGGCGCTGGTGGAGCGGCTCGCGAAGGACATCCAGATCCGCAACACCGGGCGCGACAACCTCTATTCGCTCGCCTACAAGGACTCCGACCAGGAAAAGGCCAAGCGCGTGATCCAGTCGCTGGTCTCGATCTTCGTCGAGTCCAGCCTCGGCGCCAGCCGCAAGGACACCGATTCGGCCAAGACCTTCCTCAACGAGCAGATCAGGCAGTACGAGGCCAAGCTCGAGGAAGCGGAGGCGAGGCTCAAGGAATTCAAGATCCGCAACATCGAGATGCAGGGCGCCGACGGGAAGGATGCCATGGGGCGCGTTGCGGATGCGGCCAAGATGCTCGAGCAGGCCAAGCTGGAATTGCGCGAGGCCGAGAACGCGCGCGACATGGCGAAGGCCCAGATCGCGGCCACCTTGCAGGCGGCGCAGGCCGCAACGTCGGGCGAGGCCGAGACGGCCCTGCCGATCATGACGCCGGAAATCGACGCACGCATCGACATCCAGCGGCGCAACCTCGATTCCCTGTTGCAGCGCTACACGGAGCAGCACCCCGACGTCATCGCCACGCGGCGGCTGCTGCGCGATCTGGAAGAGCAGAAGAAGCGTGAAGTCGCCGAGTTGCGCAAAGCGGCGGCCGCTGCCGCTGCGGCCGGCGCCAGCGCCACCGCACTGGGAGGTGGCGCCGGCATGATGGCGCAGGAGATGAATCGCATGCTGGCGGCGGCCGAACTCCAGGTCGCGTCGCTGCGCGCGCGTGTGCAGGAATACACGAATCGTCACGCAGCCGCACGGGAAGCGCTGAAGATCGCGCCTCAGGTCGAAGCCGAGGCGGCGCAGCTCAATCGGGACTACGCGATCGTCAAGAAGAACTACGAGGATCTGGTGGCGCGGCGTGCCTCGGCGATGATGTCGGGTGAGCTGGACGTCGCGTCGGGCGTGGTCGACTTCCGCCTGATCGACCCGCCGCGGGTGTCTCCGAAGCCGGTGTGGCCCAACCGGCTGCTGCTCCTACCGCTTGCGCTGGTTGCGGCGGTCATTGCCGGGCTTGCCGTTGCCTTCCTTGCCAGCCAGCTGCGGCCGGTGTTTGCCGACGCCCAGGATCTGCGCCTGAAGACCGGGCTGCCCTTGCTTGGCGTCGTTTCGATGGCGCTGGCCGAGGACGAGCGCCGGGCCGAACGCCGCAATCTGATTCAGTTCTACGGCGCGTCGGTCGGGCTGATCGGCGTCTTCATTGTCGGCCTGGTCGCGATGGCCTTCATCTCACGGACTTTCGGGTGACCTCATGAGCTTGATCGAGCAGGCCGCCCAGCGGCTGCAACAACTTCGCGAAGCCGGCGTCGAGATCCCTGATGTGGATGGCTTGGCGGGATCCGTCTCCACGCCGGGCACGCAGACGGCGGCAGTCAAGCCGGCCACCCCGCCGACCAACACGTCCAAGCTCGTCACGCTCGACCTCGACGGCTTGATGGCCAAGGGCATCGTCACGCCCAATGCGCCGCGCTCGGTCATCGCCGACCAGTTCCGGGTCGTCAAGCGGCCCTTGATCACCAACGCGATGAATCGCGGCGATGCGGCCGTCCAGCACTCGAATCTGATCATGGTGACCAGCGCGCTCTCGGGCGAGGGCAAGAGCTTCACCTCGATCAACCTCGCGATGAGCATCGCCGCCGAACTCGACCACACGGTGATGCTGGTCGACGCCGACGTCGCACGTCCGTCGATCCTCAAGGTGCTGGGGCTCGATCCGGCTCCCGGACTGCTCGAGGTGCTCGAGGGCAAGGCCGACCTTGCCGGTACCCTGCTGCGCACCAACGTCGACAAGCTCACGATCCTGCCGAGCGGCACGCCGCACCCCAAGGCCACCGAACTGCTCGCCTCGGAGGCGATGGCTGCGCTGCTCGAGGACATCGCCACGCGCTACTCCGACCGCATCGTCATCTTCGATTCGCCGCCGTTGCTGCTGACGACCGAATCACGCGTCCTGGCCTCGCACATGGGCCAGATCGTTGTCGTCGTCCAGGCCGGCCGCACCCTGCAGGCCGATGTGCAGAACGCCCTGGCGACGATCGAGTCTTGTCCGATCCGGTTGATGCTGCTGAATAAGGCGCGTGCGATCGGCAAGGATGCCTACGGCTACGGCTATGGCTACGGTTACGGAGAGTACGGCTACGGCTATGGCCACGGGTATGGGTACGGCTATGGCTATGGCGATGCCGCTGCGAGCGCAAGCAAGGCCTGAGACCGGCCTCTCGGCGGCGCAGAGCCCGGGACGCAGGGCCTGGCTGAACATGCGGCTGCAGCGTGCGCGAGTGCTCACGGCGGTGGCAGCCGCCGTGACGGCCACCGCCGCGGTTGGGCAGGGCGCGGCCACCATCGTGCCGAGCTTGTCGGTCACGATGACCGCGACCGACAACGTCGACCTCGGGCCCGGTGGCCGATCCGACCTGATCACCGAGCTGAGGCCGGGAATCGCGATCGCGTCCAGGCGTGGACCCTTGCAGGGCATGCTCGATTATTCGCTCAGCGGTGTGGTCTACGCACGGTCCTCGGCGCGGAACACCGCCTATCACAACCTCGCCGCCAATGGGAACTGGACGCTGATGGACGGTCGCGCGGGGCTCGATGCGAGTGCCAGTGCCGGTCGTCAGATCGTCTCGGCTTTCGGGACGCAGAGCAGCGACCCGTTCCGTGCGCAAGGCAACCAGACGCAGGTTTTCACGTACAGCCTGTCACCGCACATCGCGGGTCCCTTTTTGGGCAACGCCAGCTATCGTGCGCGAGCGACCTATTCCGAATCGCGCAGCGGCGCCTCATCGCTCAACGGCAACACGAAATCGCTGGGGGCCGTGGTCGGTTTGGGCGGCCGGCAAGGCATGGTCGGCTGGGGGATCGATGCCAGTCGCTCGATTTACGAGACCCCTCAGACGGCCCGCGCGCACAGCGGGAGCATCATCGGAAGCCTCAGTTTTCAACCCGATCCGGACTGGATGGTGGCCGCGCGTGCAGGCACCGAGGTCAACGACATCCTCGCAGGACAGTCCGAGCGTATCTTCAGCTGGGGTTTGGGCGCGCAATGGCTGCCGACGCCGCGCACGGTGCTGCGCGCCGACTACGACCGGCGCTTCTTCGGCCGCTCTCATGCCCTGACCTTTTCGCATCGCACGGCGCGTACGGTCTGGACGCTGGGTGATCAGCGCAGCTTCCAGGTCAGCAACACCGGCGGGCGCGCCATCGTGTCCGTGTATGACCTGTTCTTCGCGCAGTTCGCTTCGATCGAACCCGATCCGATCCAGCGCGACCTGCTGGTGCGCAACTTCCTGGCCGCCAACGGGATCGACCCCAACAGCAGCGTCGTCGTCGGCGGTTTCCTGAACTCGGGGCCGACGGTTCAGCGCAGCCAGAGCGTTGCCGTCGCCTACCAGGGTCTGCGCAGCACGGTCGTGTTCAGCGTGGTGCGCTCGAACACGCAGCAGATCGGCCATGGGCCAGCGACGGGTGACCTGAGTGTCACCAACAAGGTGGATCAGCGCACCGTGAGCGTGAGCCTGTCGCACCGCCTGACACCGGATTCCTCACTCCTCGTCTCGCTCAGTCAGCAGCACACGCCCGATTCCGGCAGTCTGAAGGGGAACGACCTGCAGACGATCGTGGCGACCTGGTCGAAGCGGCTCGGGCCTTCGACGACCGGCTCGCTCGGGTTGCGCCACAGCCGTTTCGATAGCGAGTCCCGGCCCTACAACGAGTCCGCGCTGATCGGCTCGCTTCGCATGCAGTTCTGATCATGTACGAGGCCTTCTACGGGCTCACGAGCAAGCCCTTCCAGCTCAACCCCGACCCGAGCTTCTTTTTCGGCAGCAAGCAGCACCGGCGCGCCAAGGCCTACCTGGAATACGGCGTCTCGCGCAACGAGGGCTTCATCGTCATCACCGGCGAGATCGGCGCCGGCAAGACGACCGTGCTGCGCTCGCTGATCGACGGCCTGCACGGCAGCAACGTCATCACCGGCCACCTGGTGACGACGCAGCTCGGTGCCGAGGACACGCTGCGCATGGTCGGCGCGGCCTTCGGCTTTCGCGTCAAGGACGTTCCCAAGTCCGAGCTGCTGATCACGCTCGAGGCCTTCCTCATCAGCCAGACGAGCAAGGGCAAGCGCTGCCTGCTGATCGTCGACGAGGCGCAGAACCTCTCGCCGCGCGCGGTCGAGGAACTGCGCATGCTCTCGAACTTCCAGTTCGGCAACCAGGCGCTGCTGCAGAGCTTCCTGATCGGCCAGCCCGAGTTCCGCGAGATCCTGGCGCGCCCCGAGATGGAGCAGTTCCGCCAGCGCGTTGCGGCCACCTGCCACATCGGGCCGCTGGACGCCGAGGAGACGCGCGCCTACATCGAGCACCGGCTCAAGTGCGCCGGCGCCACCGACAAGCCGAGCTTCGAGGACACCGCCTTCGAGGGCATCTACAAGGCCAGCGGCGGCATCCCGCGCCGGATCAACTCCTTCTGCGACCGGCTGCTGCTGCTGGGCTTCCTGAGCAATCGCACGCACCTGACGCGCGAGGACGTCGACGAGGTCGCCAAGGAGTTCGCGCAGGAGATGCAGGTGCCGCAGCGTGCCGAAAGCGTGGCCGCGCCGGCCCTGGCCTTCGAGGGCAGCGGCGATGCCGGCTCGGGCGAGCTCGACGTCGACCTCAGCAAGCTCAAGCTCGAACCGCACGAGGCGGAGACGATGAACCGGCAGCTCGCGGCGATCGCCGCCGACCAGCGCGGCGACCAGTTGCAGCGCCTCGAGCGCAGCCTGCTGCGCCTGGAGCGCATCAACGTGCAGACGCTGGCGATGCTGCAGAAGCTCGTCAACGCGGCCCGGCGCGCGCCCGACGAAAGCAAGCCATGAGCGTGAACGCCGCCTCCGGCGAGCTTGGCCCGGTGATGTGCATCGTCGGCGCGCGACCGAACTTCATGAAGATGGCGCCGATCCTGCGCGCCTTCGCGGCGCACGAGCCGCCGGTTCCGGCGCTGCTCGTGCACACCGGCCAGCACTACGACGCGAGCATGAGCGACCAGCTCTTCGCCGACCTGCGCCTGCCGCGGCCGGATCTCAACCTCGAGGTCGGCTCCGGCACCCACGCGGTGCAGACCGCCGAGGTGATGAAGCGCATCGAGCCGGCGATCGACGAGCACCGCCCCTCGTGCGTGCTCGTCGTCGGCGACGTGAACTCGACGCTGGCCTGCGCGCTGGTCGCGGTGAAGAAGGACGTTCCGGTCGTCCACGTCGAAGCCGGGCTGCGCAGCGGCGACCGCCGCATGCCCGAGGAGATCAACCGGGTGCTGACCGACCAGATCTCCGACCGGCTCTACACCACCGAGCGCAGCGCGCTGGCCAACCTGCTGCGCGAGGGCATCGCCGAGGAGCGCGTGTGCTTTGCCGGCAACGTGATGATCGACTCGCTGCACGCCGCGCGCCCGCAGGCGCGCAGCGCCGCCGAGACCCTGCGCGCGCACGGTCACGATCCGGCCGTGCTCCAGGGAGTGGGCGGTTATGGCGTCGTCACGATGCACCGCCCATCCAACGTCGACGAGCCCGGGACCCTGCGCGGCCTGCTGCAGACGCTGCGCCGCGTCGCCGAGCGAGTGCCGCTCGTCTTCGCGCTGCACCCGCGCACCCGGGCCAACATCGAGCGCTTCGGCTTCACGGGTCTCGTCGACGATCCGCGCATGATCCTGCTGCCGCCGCAGGGCTACCTCGAGATGCTCGGGTTGATGGCCGGCGCAAGCGTCGTGCTGACCGATTCCGGCGGCCTGCAGGAGGAGACGACCGCGCTGGGCGTCCCGTGCCTGACGATGCGCGAGAACACCGAGCGCCCGATCACCGTCGAGCAGGGGACCAACACGATGGTCGGACGCGATCACGCGGCGATCCTTGGCGCCGTCGACGAGATTCTCGCCGGTCGCGGCAAGCGCGGGCGGGTTCCCGAGAACTGGGACGGCCACGCCGCAACCCGTATCGCCGACGATCTCTGGCGCTGGCTCGTCAGCCGGTCCGCGGTTTCGTGAGATGGCCGTGCCGGCAAGCACGATCCGCAATGCGCTGACCATCGACGTCGAGGACTACTTCCAGGTCTCGGCGTTCGCGCCCTACATCGCGCGCAGCGACTGGGAGCGCCGCGAATGCCGGGTCGAGCGCAACGTGCAGCGCATCCTCGGCCTGCTCGCCGAGCGCGAGGTCAAGGCGACCTTCTTCACGCTGGGTTGGATCGCCGAGCGCTATCCCGGCCTGGTGCGCGACATCGTCGCCGGCGGTCATGAGCTGGCCAGCCACGGCTACGGGCACGAGCGCGCGAGCGACCTCGACCGCAGCGCCTTCCGCGAGGACGTGTTGCGCGCCAAGGGCGTGCTCGAGGACGCCGGCGGCGTGGCCGTCAAGGGTTATCGCGCGCCCAGCTTCTCGATCGGGCACGGGAACCTCTGGGCGCTGGAGACGCTGGCGCAGACGGGGCACCGCTACAGCTCGTCGATCTACCCGATCGCGCACGACCACTACGGCATGCCCGATGCGCCGCGCTTCGCGCACCGCACCGACAGCGGCCTGCTCGAAGTCCCGGTGACGACGCTGCGCCTGGCCGGCCGCAACCTGCCGTCCAGCGGCGGCGGCTATTTCCGGCTGCTGCCCTATCCGACGACACGCTGGATGATCCGGCGCGTCAACCAGGCCGAGCGCGAGAGCGCGGTCTTCTACTTCCATCCCTGGGAGATCGATCCCGCGCAGCCGCGCATCGAGGGCATCGACGCCAAGACCCGCTTCCGGCACTACGTCAATCTCGCGCCCAACGAGCGCAAGCTGCAGCGGCTGCTGCAGGATTTCCACTGGGGCCGGATGGACGACATTTTTCTCGACCGGATGGCCGAGACTGCGCAACCTGCACTGGTCAGCGCGATCTGAATGCGATGTGATTGCGCGCTGTGACCCGCATCGATCGACTCTCCCCGGACGACGCCCCGGCCCACGCGGCCTGGGACGACTACGTCCTGGCCGCGCCGCAGGCAACCTTCTTTCATCGCGCCGGCTGGCAGCGCGTGCTGCGCCAGGCCTTCCGCCATGAGACGCACTACCTGAAGGCCGTGCGCGGCGAGCGCATCGTCGGCGTGCTGCCGCTCGCGCACGTGAAGAGCATGCTCTTCGGCAGCGCGCTCACGAGCCTGCCCTTTGCCGTCTACGGCGGCGTCGTCGCGGACGACGAGGAGGCGGCCACGGCGCTCGAGGACGAAGCGCAACGTCTGGCGCGCAAACTCGGCGTGCAGCACCTGGAGATGCGCAACCTGCAGCCGCGCCATCCCGACTGGCCGCGGCAGACCCTCTACGTCACCTTCCGCAAGCCCATCCTGCCTGACGAGGAGGCCAACATGCTGGCCATCCCGCGCAAGCAGCGCGCGATGGTGCGCAAGGGCATCAAGAACGGGCTGAAGGGCGCGATCGACGAGGGCGTCGATCGCTTCTTCGCGCTCTACGCCGACAACGTGCACCGACACGGCACACCCGCGATGCCCAGGCGCTACTTCGAGGCCCTGCGGCGCGAGTTCGGCCAGGACTGCGAGGTGCTCACCGTCAGCACCGCCGAAGGCCGCCCGATCTCGAGCGTGATGAGCTTCTACTTCCGTGACGAGGTGCTGCCTTACTACGCGGGCGACGCCGAAACCGCCCGCGAACTTGCCGGCAACGACTTCAAGTACTGGGAGCTGATGCGCCGCGCCTGCGCGCGCGGGCTCAAGACCTTCGACTACGGCCGCAGCAAGCAGGGTACGGGATCCTTCGCGTTCAAGAAGAACTGGGGCTTCGAGCCGCAGCCGCTGTACTACGAGTACTGCCTCTACAAGCGCGACGCGGTGCCGCAGAACAACCCGAGCAACGCCAAGTACAAGCTGCTGATCGAGACCTGGCGCCGCCTTCCCATCGGCATGGCCAACTGGCTCGGCCCCTTCGTGGTGCGCAGCCTGGGGTGATCGGCGTGGCCAAGATCCTCTACCTGGTGCACCGGCTGCCGTACCCGCCCAACAAGGGCGACAAGGTGCGTTCCTACCATCTGCTGCGACACCTGGCAGCGCAGCATCAGGTTTTCCTCGGCACCTTCGTCGACGACCCCGAGGACATGGCGCACATCGACACGCTGCGGCAGTGGTGTGCCGACGTGAAGGCGGTGCCGCTGCATCCGCGTCGCGCACGCATCGCGAGCCTGCGCGGGCTGCTCGGCCGCGACGCGCTCACGCTGCACTACTACCGCAACGCCGAACTGCGGTGCTGGGTGGACGAGACCGTCGCGCGAGAAGGCATCGGCACCGCGGTGGTCTTCAGCTCGTCGATGGCGCAGTATGCGCAGGGGCGGCCCGGTCTGTCGATGCTCGTCGACTTCGTCGATGTCGATTCGGCCAAGTGGGCCGAGTACGCCGATCGCCATCCCTGGCCGCTGTCCTGGCTTTACCGGCGCGAGGGTCGGGCGCTGCTTGCCTACGAGCGTCGCGTGGCGCTGGAGTCGGCGCATTCGTTCTTCGTCACCGAGCAGGAGACTGCGCTCTTCCGTTCGCTGGCTCCCGAATGCGCGCCGATGGTCGAGCCGCTGTGCAACGGTGTCGACGCAGACTACTTCGCGCCCGACCCGGCGCGCGCCTCGCCCTTTGCGCCCGGCGAGCAGGCCGTCGTCTTCACCGGCGCGATGGACTACTGGCCCAACGTCGACGCCGTGCAGTGGTTTGTCGCCGAGATGCTGCCGCCGCTGCGTTTGCGCTGGCCGAAGCTGCGCTTTCACATCGTCGGCCGCAGCCCGACGCCCGCGGTCCGGGCATTGGCAAGCGATGCCGTCAACGTTACCGGCACCGTTCCCGACGTGCGCCCCTACCTGCAGCACGCCGATGTCGTCGTCGCACCGCTGCGGCTGGCGCGCGGCGTCCAGAACAAGATCCTCGAGGCGATGGCGATGGCGCGGCCAGTCGTCGCCGCGCAGTCCTGTGTCGACGCCATTCCGCAACTCGCGGGCCATGGGCTGCAGGGCGCGAGTGTTCCCGACGATTACGTCGCCGCCGTCGAGCGGCTGCTCCAGAGCCCGGAGCGCGCCCGTGATCTCGGCGCAGAGGGGCGCCGGCGCGTGCTGGCTCACTGCAGCTGGAAGGCGAGCTTGTCGGCGCTCGCCGGACACCTTCGGCGCGGCGACAGCGGAGACGCCGGACTCGACGCGGTTTCGACTCGCCCGCTCGACCCCTTGCTGCATCATGTCTGAGATCGCTCTTCCCATGCGCGCCGAACTCTCGTGGCGGGTCGCGCTGCCGACGGTGGTGCTCGTCCTGCTGGCGATCGGCGTCGCTTTCCGCGACACGGTTCTGGTGATGACCGGCATCTGGTGGCGGTCGGACACGTTCGCGCACTGCATGCTGGTGTTGCCGATCAGCCTGTGGCTGGTGTGGCGAAAACGCGATCGGCTGGCGGCCTTGAACCCGTCTCCTCAGCCGTGGATGCTGCTGGCCATGGTCGTGACGGCGGGGGCGTGGCTGCTGGCCGAGCTTGCGGTCGTCAATGCGGCGGCGCAGTTCGCCTTCGTGACCATGCTGATCCTCGCGGTGCCGGCGGTTCTGGGCATTGCGGTTGCCCGCGCCATCATGTTCCCCTTGCTGTTTCTGTACTTCGCCGTTCCGTTCGGCGAGTTCATGCTTCCGGCGATGATGGAGTGGACGGCCGATTTCACGGTTGCGGCGCTCCGCTTGAGCGGGATACCCGTCTTTCGCGAAGGACAGAACTTCGCGATTCCGTCCGGCAACTGGTCGGTGATCGACGAATGCAGCGGCGTTCGCTACGTGATGGCCTCGTTCCTGGTCGGCTCCTTGTTCGCCTATCTCAACTACCGCTCCTATCTCAAGCGGGCGGTCTTCATGGGCGTGTCCTTGCTGCTGCCGGTGGTGGCGAACTGGATCCGCGCCTACATGATCGTGATGCTTGCCCACCTTTCGGGCAATCGCATCGCGGTGGGCGTCGATCACATCCTCTACGGGTGGGTCTTCTTCGGTTTGATCGTCTTCGCGATGTTCATGATCGGCATGCGCTGGGCCGATGCCGACGCGGCACGCGAAGCAGGATCCCCGGCGCCGCCCGGCATCGGGTCGGCAGCGGCTACGCGCACCGTCGCGACGGGCGTCGCGGCGGTGGTGATCGGGATCGCGCCGCACCTGGCGGTCGCGGCCATGGAGAGGGCCGAAGCGAGCGCAGGGCCGGTGACGCTCGAATTGCCGGCCCGCCTGGGCCCGGCCTGGCAGGCCGATGATGCCGGCCCGATCGAGTATCGCTCGCAGGTCCTGAATCCGTCGGCGGAGGCGTGGCGGACCTACGCCGGGCCTGCAGGCAAGGTCGGCCTGCAACTGGCCTACTTTCGCCACCAGTCAACGGAGCGCAAGCTCGTGAGTTCGCAGCATCAGCTGACGTCGATGCGCGACGAGCGCTGGTCGCTGCCGACCTATCAGGATCGCGAGCTGCGCCTTGGCGACCGTGAACTGGCGATGCGCAGCGCGAATGTTCTCGAACGGGCGCAGGGTCTGCAGCGCAAGCAACTCGTGATCTGGCGTCTCTACTGGATCGACGGCCAGTTCGTCGCAAGCGACGTCCGCGCCAAGTGGGCCGGGATGGTGTCCCGGCTGAGCGGCGCCGGCGACGAAGGCGCGCTCCTGACCGTGTATGCCGAGCAGGCCGCGCCTGGAGAGGCCGAAGCCCGGCTCGAGCGCTTCCTGAACGACAACGCCTCCGAACTCAACACGCTGCTGTCCCGAGTCCAACGGACGCGCTGAGCTCCGCGGGCCGTGGCTGCACGAACTGAACCTCAAACCGGACTGCCCTCATGAACACCCTCGCCGTGATCGGGCTCGGCTACGTCGGCCTGCCCCTCGTCGTCGAATTCGGAAAGCACATGCGCACCATCGGCTTCGACATCGCACAGAACAAGGTCGACGCCTGCCTGCGCGGCACCGACCCGAGCCGCGAGCTCGAGGACGCACAGATGGCGCAGGCCAAACATGCCATTTACACCAGCGACCCGGCGCTGCTCGCCGAGGCCGACATGATCATCGTCGCCGTGCCGACACCGGTGGACGAGGCGCACATCCCCGATTTCCGTCCCCTCATTGGCGCCTCCACGAGTGTCGGGCGCCACATGAAGAAGGGCGCGACCGTCGTCTACGAGAGCACCGTGTACCCGGGCGCGACCGAGGAGGTCTGCATCCCGGTGCTCGAGCGCGAATCGGGCCTGAAGTGGAAGCAGGACTTCTTCGTCGGCTACAGCCCCGAGCGCATCAACCCCGGCGACAAGGAGCACACGCTGACCAAGATCCTGAAGATCGTCAGCGTCTCGGGGCTGTCGCCGCTGACGACCTTCAGGATC